>UMHW01060146.1_pt1 | contig 382179 bp, 376 predicted proteins | sample 1965631 | NCBI WGS metagenome assembly UMHW01 (sample SAMEA4836107, study PRJEB28245) | human gut metagenome | biome: gut microbiome; material: fecal sample | place: Denmark | collected 2008
CAAGGTTGGGGTCGCGGGTTCGAGTCCCGTTTTCCGCTCCATATGGCGGCATAGCCAAGCGGTAAGGCAGAGGTCTGCAAAACCTTTATCTCCGGTTCGATTCCGGATGCCGCCTCCATATTTTAGATGAAAGTTCCATGAACCTGCCGGGGTGGCGGAACTGGCAGACGCAAGGGACTTAAAATCCCTCGAATCGTGAGATTCGTACCGGTTCGATTCCGGTCCTCGGCACCAAAAACAACTGTTGTGAAATTTCGCAGCAGTTTTTTATTGCTTATTTCTAAAATGGATTTGTCTGTGAGTTATTTTTAACTGACTGATCAGTAAAACAACTTATAATCATTAGTGCATGATGTCACGCTTTGTCATAAATGAGATGAAGCGGTCCGTGTAATATCTGCAGTAGTGGCATGGATAAAATCAATCAGTGCTCTTGCAGATAAAAGAATCTGTTGACCTCGTTGGCCGGCACTGATACTGATTTGTTCATGAAACAGACAGGAACTGTCTATATAAGTAGAAAATTGTTTCTTCATTCCTATCGGTGAACATCCGCCTCTTACATATCCGGTGAGAGCGGGAAGGTCTTTTACATGAATCATTTCAAGATTTTTATTTTTACTAATTCGGGCGGCTGCCTTTAAATCTAGTTCCTTTGAGGATGGCAAGCAAAAAATAATAGGGCCGGTTCTATCGCCTTTTGTCACGATGGTCTTAAAAACTATGGCGGGGTCATATCCGAGGGCGGCAGCAGCGTGGGTGCCTGACAGATTACTTTCTTTGTATTCATAAGATCTTGCGATGTATGGTATTTTTGCCTTATCAAGTATACGCATAACATTGGTCTTCTTTTCTTTACTCATAAAACCTCCTGCTTAGAACATACGCGCGTGCAAAAGCATTGTCAATCAATTATTGCTGATTTTATGCAATTATTATGCAATGTTGATATAAAATTTTAATGGGGATTTTTATACAATTACTCTTCTTTGTGGAATCATTTGGGCGATGGATTTGATTGTCAGAATTGAGAGAGATTTTATGGAAGCACGCTTACCCACAACAACTTGACACCGTCCCATGCAAAGGCAGGCGTAACGGTGAATTAGGAAAATGGTATAATAAAAAAAGAATTTAAGGCAGGTGAGGATATGTATATTTCTGATGTGAGGATTGAGAATTATCGTACATTCCAAGATGTGACATTTCATTTTGACAGTCGTGCCAATTATATCGTTGGAGATAACAATATCGGGAAGTCTAATTTTCTAAGTTTTTTAAAAACAGTTACTCATGGATATGGATTCCGGGAAGCGGATTTTCTTGATGAGAATAATCCGATACGTGTCTTTTTTACTCTTTCCTCTGCAGATATGGGAACAGGGGAATTTGCACATATCGAACTTCGCCAGTTAGTGAGTGAAGTGGTACCGACTCTGATCAATTCTGATACGGGCGAACGATTGCCGCTCGAATATATGCGCTGCCTGTTTTATATTGATTATGCTTTAGATGATGTGCCGCGCAACATGGTTACTGATGAAGAGCTTTTACGGATATCTTCTTTATATAAAGATTATCTTTCTACAGGAGAAGAGACGATTCGAGAGGCAGAAGAACTTTTAGCTAAGAAAGGGCTTCCGGTGAGCTTACCATTGGATCCTAACTTGGCGGTGGTTAAAATATTGAAAGTTATTTTTACGCCGGATAGAGATGCGGCACCGTCTGGTTTTACAATTCGCTTAATGTTTGCAATTGCCTCACATCTGTTGATTCAGCTTGTGGAAAAAAGAAATAGTAAAGCAATTCCTTTTGAGAATATTATTGTATACAATAAACAGGGAAAACGATTCTTTCCCTTGGTACTAAGCATTGATGAGCCTGAATTGCATCTTCATCCATATTTGCAGAGAGCGGTGCTGGCTTTTTTGCAGTCTATTTTGAATAATGAAGAACCTTTTTTTAGAAAACTGATACAAAAAACATTAGGAGTTGATGGACTTGACGGGCAGCTTTTTGTAGTAACTCATTCCACAGATTCTCTGGTAAATGACTATCGGCAAATCATCCGTTTATATTGGAATGAAGAAAAGAAAGTACAGGTGTCTTGCGGAACTACTTTCCATTTCAACCGTGAAATAGAGAAGCATTTGATAATGCATTTTCCCGAGGTCAAAGAGGCACTGTACTCGCGGTGTACTATTTTAGTAGAAGGTGAAACAGAGTATGGTTCGTTTCCTTATTTTGCGAAGACTTTAGGCATTAATTTTGATTATTATGGAATCTGCCTGATCAATGCCCGTGGTGAAAGCTCTATTACAAAAATTTCCCAGTTGATCCGACGTTTTCATATTCCTACAGTTTGTCTTTATGATAAGGATGTAATGGTTGAAAATCCGAAACCTTATGTTTTTTATACTGACTATATTTGTTATGAAATGGATGTGGTACAGGCTTGTATATCCAGTGGGAGTATTGGCGTTTTGAGTCGGGTGATACATTCTGTGGAAGACAGTTCCGATGTGGTAAATTCTTCTCTTGTGAAAAAAGCGGGACAAAAACTTGGCATGGCTCGTGGTTCTTATCCGCCGAGAAAGCTGTCTAATATTTCGAAACGGGATAATCGTTCACTGCAGTTCTACTACTTTGCCTGGCTTTATGGGAATAAAGGGGTCATTGTTGGAAGAGCTATTGGTGAATTTTTAACAGGGAAGGAAATCCCGCCTGCATTTAAGACTGTGATTGAAGCAGCAGTTTCTTATTCAAAGGGAGAAATACTTTAAGGGAAACGGATTCACCAAAATTTAATCGAGTTTATGTTGAAAAAAAGAGTTTGATATTTTAGAATCATAAAGATAACGATTTAGCTGTTTTAATTTAAGGAGGCCGGAATGGGTACAGTTTCGCTACAAGGCCGATCAATTTTAGGGCTGGAAGATTTTAAAGCTGAAGAGATTGAACGGGTGCTTGATGTGGCGGCACAAATGAAAAGAATTGTGTTGTCCGGGAATAAGAAAAAGGATTATCTTAAAGGGAAATCTATTGTTACCGTATTTTCCGAGGCTTCCACCAGGACGCGCAGTTCTTTTGAACTTGCCGGCAAGTATTTGGGGGCGGATGTTATTAATATTACAAAGAGCGGCAGCTCAATGACGAAAGGTGAAAGCCTGCGTGATACATTGCTTACTGTTTCGGCAATGGGAACAGATGCGGTGATTATTCGTAATTCGTCAGAGGGGGCCGCTCTTTTTGCATCCAAAGTAAAAAGCCCGAAGGTAAAGACACCTTTGATTTTTAATGCAGGTGATGGGGCGCATGAGCATCCCAGTCAGACGTTACTTGAACTTTTTACACTTCGTGAAGCGGGAAAGAAGATCAAGGAAATGAAGTATGCAATTATTGGAGATATTCTTCACTCCCGCGTGGCGAGGAGCGATATTTACGGATTTACGAAATTAGGTGCGGAAGTTCATTTAACAGGACCGCGTACATTGGTGCCTAAAAAGTTAGAGGCCATGGGAGCGATTGTGGATGATAAATTGGAAGATGCTTTAAGAGACGCTGATGCTATTAATATCCTGCGCATTCAGCTTGAAAGAGCAGCAGGCGGTTTTTTCCCGACGACCCGTGAATATGCCCGTTTGTGGGGAATTAATCGGGAACGCTTAGCACTTTGCAAACCTGATGTGGCAATCATTCATCCGGGGCCGATGAACCGGGGAATAGAAATTTCTCATGATGTAGCTTATGATGAGCAGTCTTGGATTCAGGAAGAAGTGCGGAATGGCGTTGCAGTACGTATGGCATTGTTATATTTAACGCTGACGGAGGGAAAAGACATTGAAACTGATTATTAAAAATGGGACCATTATAAATCCTGTCCATCATCAACATGAGAAGGGTGATGTGGTGATTGAAGATGGAAAAATCGTGTCTTTGGGAGGCATAGCTGATGTGCCCGGCGCAGAAGTATATGATGCGGAAGGTTTTTTTGTAACGCCCGGCCTGATTGATATGCATGTCCATCTTCGTGAGCCTGGGCAGGAAGCAAAAGAAGATATCCATACAGGAACACAAGCAGCCGCCGCAGGTGGGATTACTCATGTGGTGACAATGGCAAATACAAAACCGGTTATTGATAATATGGCTGTCCTTCGGGCAGTACAGAAGCGGGTTGAAGAGGATGGTGTAGTAAAAGTCAGCATTATCGGTTCCGTATCGAAGGGACTGGAAGGGGAGCAGTTGTCTGAAATGGGGGATTTATCTGCTGCTGGCGCGGTGGCGTTCTCTGATGATGGACATTATGTGGAAAATGCCAATTTCATGCGGCGTGCGATGGAATATGCAGGGCAGCTTGGAAAAATGATTATCGACCATGCAGAAGATATGACGATGTGCAGTGATGGATTTATGAATGAGGGAATCATTTCTTATCAGATGGGAGTGGCTGGGAGGCCGGCTGTAGGGGAGGATATCGCGGTGTCGCGGGATTTGCTCCTTTCACAGTTAACGGGATGCCATATCCATATTGCTCACGTAAGTTCCGCAAAAGCGGTGGAATTGATTCGAGATGCAAAGAAGAAAGGGATTGATTGTTCTACAGAAGTGACAGCGCAGCATTTATATTTCACTGACGATTATTTGAAAAATTATGAATCCGCTTTTAAGATGGCGCCTCCTATACGGACGGAAAAGGATCGGCAGGCATTGATTAATGGACTGCTTGATGGAACGATTGACGCTATTATGACGGATCATGCGCCTCATGCTGACGAGGAAAAGGATGTGCCTTTTAACTGTGCGCCGAATGGAATTGCAGGGCTGGAAACATCTTTGGCATCAACATTGACTGTCCTTTATCATACCGGTAAGATGTCTATCGATCGCATTGTCGAACTGATGGCGGTTAATCCTGCGAAACTTCTCCATATTTCCGGTGGTGTGCTGGAAGAAGAAGGAACAGCGGATATAACTGTTATTGATCCTGACAAAGAGTGGGTAGTCCGTGGAAATGAGTTATATACAAAGTCTCTCTTTACGCCATATGAAGGGATCAGCCTGAAGGGAAAGGCTGTTCTTACGATAGTGGATGGGGAGATTGTTATGAAAGGAGGAAAGGTGGTTAAATGAGGGGCCTGCTGGTTTTAGAGAATGGCGTTCGATTTAAAGGAGATTTGTTGGGGTCAGCAGAGGGAATTGGCGAACTTGTTTTTAATACGGGAATGACAGGATATCAGGAATGTTTTACCGATCCTTCTTACGAAGGGCAGATTCTTGCGTTGACGTATCCCTTGATTGGCAATTACGGCGCTAATAATGAATTTATGCAGAACAGCAAACCTGCAGCTACTGGGTATGTCTTGGATCAAATTACGATTCATCCGAGCAATTGGGAATGTAAAGAAACGATTGCTGATTTTATTGAAAGATATAATGTGCCGTGTCTCTATAATGTGGATACTCGTGCAGTTACCCGTGCCGTACGAAAATACGGTGTCATGAAAGCGATTATTGTCAGAGACGACACTGATGAAAAAATAATTCAGGAGAAATTGGCGAAAGAGCTTCATCGGGATCAGGTTGAAAGAGTAACGGCTGATAAGCCTTATATCTATGGTCATGGGACACATAAGGTATCTTTGCTTGATTGCGGTCTTAAGAAAAACATCTTAGTCAGCCTTGCTAAAAACGACTGTACTGTAACCGTATATCCCTGCCATACCACTGCAGCAGAAATGCTTGCGGATAACCCTGATGGTATATTTCTGAGTCCCGGTCCGGGGGATCCTCTCGATGTACCTTATGTCATCAGTACGGTTAAGGAATTGATCGGGGAAAAACCGATTTTCGGCATCTGCCTTGGTATACAGATGCTTTCTCTGGCATTGGGAGCGCATACTTTTAAGCTGCCTTTCGGGCACCGCGGATCAAATCATCCGGTGAAAGATCTGCGTACAGGGCGTGTCTATATTACCAGTCAAAACCATGGGTATGCTGTTTCTGATGAGGGCCTGCCGGAATGTATAGAAGTGACTCACAGAAGTGTTAATGATGGAACGATTGAAGGGTTCTGCCATAAAACTCTGCCGATTCAGGCAGTACAGTACCATCCGGAAGCATCACCGGGACCGACGGATAATTTTTACCTGTTTAAAGAATTTGTAAAGGCAATGGAGGATGCAAAAAGATGACAAAAAAGAATGTAAAGAAAGTCTTAGTCATTGGTTCCGGTCCTATTGTCATCGGTCAGGCGGCTGAATTTGACTATGCGGGGACACAGGCCTGCCGTTCTTTAAAAGAAGAGGGAATGGAAGTTATTCTTGTCAATAGCAACCCGTCAACCATTATGACAGATGTGGATATTGCGGATCGTGTCTATATCGAACCAATTACATTGCCTTTTGTGACGGAAGTTATAAAGAAGGAACGTCCTGATGCTCTACTTGCCACCTTGGGCGGGCAGGTCGGCTTAAATATGGCGGTGGATCTTTCAGAGGCAGGCGTCTTAGAAAAATATGGTGTGGAATTGCTTGGTTCTTCACTCCATGCTATCAAGCATGCGGAAGATCGTGAGTTGTTCAAGCGCGCGATGAATGAGATCCATCAGCCTGTTCCTGAAAGCGGTATTTTTGATGAACTGGAACCGGCAGTAACTTTTGCTGATAAAATCGGCTATCCTGTTATTATTCGTCCTGCATATACGCTCGGGGGCACAGGCGGCGGTATCGCCCATGACCGCTATGAAATGGAGGAGATTTCCAATCGTGGTATTAAATTATCCCCTATTAATCAGATTCTGGTAGAACGCAGTGTGGCTGGCTGGAAAGAAGTGGAGTTCGAAGTGATGCGTGACAGTGCAGATAATTGCATTATTGTCTGTGCTATGGAAAATATCGATCCTGTCGGCGTCCATACAGGAGACTCCATCGTTGTGGCGCCGACACAGACACTAACAGATGGTCAGTACCAAATGTTGCGTACCGCTTCTTTAGATATTATTCGTTATCTCCAAATTGAAGGCGGCTGTAATGTGCAGTATGCGCTGGATACGAAAACAAATAATTACTATGTAATCGAAGTGAATCCCCGTGTCAGCCGTTCTTCCGCGCTGGCATCCAAGGCGACGGGCTATCCGATTGCGAAAGTGGCGGCGAAGATTGCTTTGGGGATGCATCTTGATGAAATCACGAATAGCATTACAAAGCGTACGAAAGCATGTTTTGAGCCGTCTATTGATTACATAGTCGTTAAATTCCCCCGATGGCCTTTTGAAAAGTTTACCCTGGCGGATCGTTCAATTGGGACGCAGATGAAAGCCACTGGGGAAGTCATGGCACTTGACCGTACTTTGGAAGGGGCTCTGTTGAAGGCACTCCGGTCATTGGAGGTAGGAGAAGGTTACCTTCACTTGAAAAAATTAGATGGGCAATCCTTATATGATATCCGTTGTCTTTTGAGTCGAATTGATAATGAACGTCTCTTCGTCCTGGCAGAAGCACTTCGTCGTGGTATTGAACCGGAAGAGATCAATAGGATCACCAAGATCGATTTGTTCTTTATTTACAAAATCCAAAATATTATCAGGATGGAACGCCGACTGCTTAAGGAAGGGCTGACGGAAGAAACATTAAAAGCGGCCAAACGCATACAGATGCCTGACCCGGCTATTGCCCACTTTGCAGAAATCTCCATAAAAGATGTAGAAAACTTCCGGAAGAAATTTAATTTGCATCCTGACTATAAAATGGTAGATACTTGTGCCGCTGAGTTTGAATCTTACACTCCTTATTATTATTCTACTTATAGCAGTGAAGATGAGGTGAAACCGCAGGGAGAAAATGCGGTCATTGTTTTTGGATCCGGACCGATCCGTATCGGACAGGGAATCGAATTTGACTATTGCTCTGTTCATGCTTCCTGGGCATTGCGAGGGGCGGGGAAGAAATCTATTGTTATCAATAATAATCCTGAAACTGTATCTACGGATTTTGATACATCAGACTCTCTGTATTTTGAACCGCTCTCGGAAGAAGATGTACTGGAAATTATTGAAAAAGAAAAGCCGGAAGGCGTTATTTGCCAGTTTGGGGGACAGACAGCAATCAATTTAGCAACGCCTATGGCAAAAAGGGGAATCCGTATTATTGGCTCCTCTAATGAAAGTATAGATATGGCGGAAGACCGTGAACGCTTTGATACACTTATGGGACAGCTCGGTATAGCAAGACCGAAAGGCTGTCTTGTAGAAAGTGTGGAAGAAGCTATGGAAAAAACGCAGGATCTGGATTATCCGCTTATTGTACGGCCCAGTTATGTGCTTGGCGGCCGTGCGATGCAGATCGTTTATGATCAGGCTGAACTGCGCCAGTATCTGAAGGAGGCCGTTGTAGCTTCTCATGAACATCCGGTCCTTATTGACCAGTACATGGTTGGCCGAGAAGTAGAAGTGGATGCGATTTCTGATGGTATTGATGTATGCATCCCGGGAATTATGGAACAAATTGAACGTTCCGGTGTTCATTCCGGCGATTCTATTGCTGTTTATCCGCCTCAGCATCTAACACAGGAAACGATAGAGACTTTGACTGATTACACACGGAAAATTGCACGAGCGATGAATGTTAAGGGCCTTATCAACATTCAGTTCATTGTTGTCGGTAATAAAGTTTATGTTATTGAAGTGAATCCGCGTGCCAGCCGTACGGTTCCCTTCATGAGCAAGATTACAGGAATCAACATGGTGGAGCATGCAACGCGAATTGCGCTTGGCGAATCTTTGGAATTGCAGGGACTGCCGCTGGGTCTTGTTCCTGATAAAAATTATGTAGCCGTTAAAGCACCGGTATTTTCATTCTCTAAGTTGGGACTTGTGGAAATCAAGCTGGGACCGGAAATGAAATCAACCGGTGAGGTTATGGGAATCGGGCATACATACCAGGAAGCACTCTATAAAGCCGTTGTTGCCGCAAATCTTATGATTCCTGCCAAAGGAAATATTCTTATTACTGTTAGTGACAGGGATAAACCGGAAACGGCGGAACTGGCAAAGCGATTTGTAGAACTTGGTTATCACCTAATCAGCACGTCCGGTACAGGCGAGTATTTCAAGAATCGCGGTATTCCGGTAGAAATAATCAGGAAGATTCATGAGAAGGGAGAAAACTGTGAGAAGTATTTGAAGTCAGGAAAGGTAGACATGGTACTGAACACTATTTCTTACGGAAGTCAGATTGAACAGGAAGGCTACGACCTGCGGCGCATTGCGGTCGAATTGGCGATTCCCTGTCTTACCTCTTTGGATACGGCAAGAGAAGTACTCCGTGTTATGGCAGAGGCGGCCGGTGAAAACCGGAATGTAGAAGCCATCCAGGATTATATCGGGGAGAATTAATTATGGCCAGTTATGTAGAAAAGGGTGTTATTCGTCTTCATGAAAAAGTGGGGCATGATATCTGGAGAATGCAGATTGAACTTCCACAGACTGCTAAATCGGCACTGCCAGGACAATTTATTCATATAAAAATTAACGATCCCAGCAAATTGTTGCGGCGGCCTATTTCTATCGCAGGCATTGAACCGGGAAAAGGCCTTGTGGAAATTATTTATCGAATTGTTGGTAACGGGACGGAAGCCATGGCTCATATGAAAATAGGGGATGTTGTTGACAGCCTTGGGCCATTGGGAACCTCTTTTTCCATGGATAAAGGACATATTGTAGGGGTTGGCGGTGGTGTAGGAATCGCACCGATCCTTTTCATGGCACGTTATGCAAAACGGGGACAAATGACAGTTGTCATCGGTGGAAGAAATAAAGAAGAAGTATTCTGGAAAGACCTTTTCCCTAAAACTTTGAAACAATTAATTGTAACAACAGATGACGGTTCTTATGGGATTAAAGGATTCTCCGTATCTGTTCTGCCTGAACTTTTTGCGGAAGAACAGGTAGATGAGGCCTGTATCTGCGGTCCCGGTATCATGATGAAAACAGCGGCGCAAATGGCAGCGGATGCAGGAATATACTGCGAGGTTTCCATGGAACGCCGGATGGGCTGCGGCACGGGAACATGCTTGGCGTGTGTTTGCGATAAAGTTGACGGCGGGCATTACAAAGTCTGTCTTGACGGACCGGTATTCAATGCACAGGAGGTTTGCTTATGAGTACTGATCTGAATGTGAATTTCCTTGGTATAAGGATGAAAACACCTATTATTGCGGCGTCAGGGACTTTTGGATTTGGCGTGGAATATAAGGATTACATGGACTTATCGCAAATCGGAGCAATTTCCTGTAAAGGGATTGCTATTACGCCTTGGGACGGTAATGAAGGCGTTCGTATCGCAGAAACGTCATCAGGAATACTGAACTGCATTGGCCTCGAAAATCCTGGTACTAATGTTTTTAAGAAAAGGTATCTGCCTGAGTTAAAAAAGTACGACGTACCGGTGATTTGTAATATTGTAGGAAAGAACCCGGAAGAGTATGGCATGGTTGCAAAAGCATTGTCTGTGGAAGGCGTAGATGCTTTTGAAGTCAATATTTCCTGTCCGAATGTAAAGTGTGGAGGGATTGCTTTTGGTTCTGATCCCCATATGGCGGCAGAAGTGACGAGAGCCGTAAAAAGAAATACTGATTTGCCTGTCATCATGAAACTGTCTCCCAATGTGACGGATATAGTTTCTATAGCCAGAGCGGTAGAAGATGCTGGGGCGGATGCAGTGTCGCTCATAAATACGCTTCTTGGTCTTGCAATTGATGTCAAAACGCGGAGGCCGATACTTGGTAATGTGACTGGCGGATTATCAGGCCCTGCGATAAAACCTGTGGCGCTTCGTATGGTATGGCAGGTGGCACATGCTGTTCACATCCCCGTTTGTGGAATGGGGGGGATCATGACTGGTACTGACGCAGTGGAGTTTATGATGGCCGGTGCGGATACTGTGCAGGTGGGAACAGCATCATTGGCAAGTCCCTATGCAATTCCAAAGATCACTGATGAATTACGTATGTGGTGTGAAAAAAATAATATTTCTGATGTAAATAGCATAGTAGACACGTTACAAGTCTGAAAGAGGTGACAGAGGGATATCTTTGCCACCTCTTTTGATAGGCTAAAATATAAATTTATTTTGATGATATATTACATATGGACATCATATGTAGAGGAAATTATGGAAAAGTCATATTTGGTGTAGATGAAGTTTTCTTCCGCGATGAACAGATATTTTAATGTACCTATGAAAACGGTCCTTCGTCAAAACTTACGTGGAATTTCTATAAGAGAGAAGATCGTGATGTTACCCATAGCACTGAAGGACAAATTACTTCCGACAGGAATACCGTATAGAATAGAGGAAATTAAAATTTTATACTGAGAAAAACGCTATACTAATTATTCAACACTATTCTTGTTGATACATGATATATAAGGGAGATTAATTTTATAAAATATCAGGAGAATAAAGTATATGTTTTATATGCGGAGAACATATAAGTTCCCGTACTTTTGCTATGTTCGGGTTTAGATGATAAAATAATAAAATAAGTTTTTATAGGTGTGGGATATCAGAATGAACCAATTTCTTACTCACGTATATGGACAGGAAAAATTAAAAAGGGAGCTGAAGCTTTTGATGGAAAATCATAGGTTACCGCATACTATGATTTTTTACGGTGATGATGGGCTGGGAAAAACAACAGCTGCTTTTGATTTTGCAGATTTTCTCACGGGGGCATCTGAAAAAATATGGGTGGAAATTAAAAAGATAAAAAGCAGTAAAAATGAAAAGCTTCTGGAAAATCTGAAAGGAGACCGTGTTTGGTATATCCGGCCGATGGGAATGGAACTTAAAATTGACCAGTTCCGCGCCTTTATGGAGGAAATGGCTTCCTTTGATGAAAAATTGCGTGTATGTATTATTGATGATGCGCAGAAAATGAACCAATACGCGGCGAATTCCTTCCTGAAAACCTTGGAAGAACCGGTAGAAAATCTATATTTTATTCTTGTTACTTCTGATATAAATGCACTTTTACCGACGATTGTTTCACGAGGGGAAAGATTTCCTTTCTTTCCGTTAATGGAAAATGAGTTTTATTACTTAGTGGAGACAGGGGCTGAAGAATTTAATTTTGACGGGACAGTAGGGAAGGAAACAGCGTTCAAGGTTTCTGAAGGTAATCCTGGCGTTGCTAAAGATCTTTGTGGTGAAAAAGGGATGATGCAGTTGGACGTGGCCATGAGGTTTTGGGAAACAGTCACAACATCTTCAACAGCATTTTCTTCTTTATCCGCATGGACATTTAAGGAACGGGAGGATTTTTTGGTTTTGCTTCGATGGGTTATTATCATCGGACGGGATCTCATGATTGGCGCTGAAACTACCGATGATGAGCTGGAGAAATGTATGCAATGGTCTGATCGGGAGAAGCGGCTGTTGAAGTATTGGACTGACGGCCGTGCGATAGAGGCATTAGCTGTCTTGCAAAAAGCAGAATCGGCGTGTCGGCGTTATATCTCTACTAAAAATATATGGGATATGATTTTAATTCAATTACAGCACATACAGAAAGGCGATTATATATTATGGAACAGGTAGTGGGGGTTCGTTTTAAAAAAGCTGGTAAAATTTATTATTTTGCGCCTAATGAATTACATTTACAAATTAATGACGGGGTTATCGTAGAAACATCCCGTGGTATGGAATATGGGTACATCGTAACGATACCGGCGGGAGAAAGAGTATCCGAGGATAATGGACCGCTAAAACCGGTTGTTCGTAAAGCAACTGTAAAAGATATGGTACAACTGGAGCGAAATCGGGAAAGAGAGAATTCGGCTTTTGCTGTTTGCATTGAGAAAATTGAAAAGTTCAAGGTACCGATGAAACTCTTACGTACAGAATATACTTTTGACAGAAGCAAGATTGTATTCTTTTTCACAGCAGAAGGCCGCGTTGATTTTCGTGAATTGGTAAAAGAGTTAGCTTCTGTTTTTCATACGCGCATTGAATTAAGGCAGGTGGGGGTCAGGGATGAGGCGAAACAGGTCAGCGGTATTGGTTCCTGCGGAAGACCGCTTTGTTGTGCGACTTATTTGGGGGAATTTGCCCCGGTTTCTATTAAAATGGCAAAAAACCAGGGATTATCTTTGAATCCTGCTAAAATATCCGGCGTTTGCGGGCGTCTTATGTGCTGCCTTCGATATGAAAATGACCAGTATACAGGAGATCATTCACGAAAGAAATGCTGCTGCGGCGCGCAGGAGTCCTATAAAATGTTTCGTGTCGGGATGAAAGTTATCACTGACGAAGGTGAAGGACAGGTTGTCTATGTAAATCTGCAAAAACACAGTGTGAAAGTACAGTTGGAAGGCGGACGGACGAAAACGATGCAATGGGATGTGGTGGAACCGGTGGAAAATGAATAATTGGGTTTTAAATGAGGGAGAACGGCTGGATGATTTGGTTAGGGGCGATATGAAAATTATCCAGAGGCCGGATCAATTTTGCTTCTCCTTGGATTCCATATTGGCAGCTCACTATGTTTCAATTCGCAAAAAGGACAGGATTGCCGATTTGGGAACCGGTACGGGAGTTATTGCGCTCTTGCTTTCTACACTTGGCGGTGAAGATATTACTGCGTTTGAAATTAATCCGGTAATGGCGGATTTAGCTCGTAGAAATGTGAATGGGAATAACAAATCAGATTGTATAAAAGTCGTGGAATGTGACTACAGGAATGTAAAGGAGCTTTATCCGACGGGAAGTTTTGACTCTGTCGTGGTAAATCCGCCCTATCGGGAAATAGGAACCGGTCGAATGAACCATTGCGAAGGTGTAGCCAGCGCCAGTTATGAATTAAATGTAACCTTGGAAGATATTTTTCATACAGCACAGTATCTTTTGAAATATGGCGGCCGTCTGACTATGATCCACCGTGCGGATCGTTTAGTCGATTTGATTACGCTTGGCCGCAGGTACAAAATGGAAGCCAAACGGATACGCCCCGTATATGCCCGAATAGGCGCTTCGGCAGTTCGTGTCTTACTGGAGTTCAGATATGGTGGACATACGGAATTAATCTTGGAACCGCCGTTATTAATCCATAATACTGATGGATATTACACACAGGAGATTATGGAGATATATGGGAAGAAAACAAATGAATGAGGTGGAAGCGGGTACATTGTACCTTGTGCCTACTCCTATCGGAAATTTATCTGATATGACAGAGCGGGCAGTAGGCATTTTACGGCAGGTTGATTTAATCGCGGCAGAAGATACACGACACACAAGAATATTACTGAATCATTTTCAAATTTCCGGGCATGTGGTTTCCTATCATGAACATAATAAAAAAGAATCTGGCAATAAATTAATTGAAGCATTGAAAAGCGGTCGTTCCGTGGCTCAGTGCAGTGATGCAGGAATGCCTGTCATTTCTGATCCTGGGTCAGATCTGGTACGGCTTGCCATAGAGGCGGAGATTCCTGTTGTGCCTTTACCGGGACCTAATGCGGCATTGACAGCGTTAATAGCGTCCGGACTTAATGCCCGGCAGTTTGCGTTTATTGGCTTTTTGCCTAAAATTAACGCAAAGAAAAAGAAGTTATTGTTTGATATGTCTCATATACCGGTTACTTTAATTTTTTATGAAGCCCCCCATCGGTTGAAAGAAACATTAGAGACGTTGATACGGGAATTGGGAAACAGGAAAGCGGTTCTTGCAAAAGAGCTGACAAAAAGATTTGAAACCTTTAAAAGAAGCATGCTTCAGGAATTGTTGGATGACTTAGAAACGGAAACACCACGTGGAGAATATGTTATTCTTGTGGAGGGATGGAATGAAATTTCTGCGGAAGAAAAGGAACAGAAAACTGGCTGGCGTGAAGAGGCAGTATCTTTTGCGCTGAAGATGCCGTTAAAAGAAGCAGCAAGGCAAGTATCTTTTAAACATCATTTATCTCGTCGAGAAGTGTATCAGTACCTTTTAAATCAAAAAGAAGCTGATGCGAATAAATGATTTGGGAAATAATTGCTCCCGGTTATATAATGGAAGATACAAGGAAATAAAGACTTTTACAGGGGGAGTTACAATGACAGAAAAACCAAAATACTATATCACAACGCCGATTTATTATCCAAGTGCCAAACTTCATATCGGGCATACATACTGTACGTCCATTGCGGACAGTATGGCACGGTTCAAACGCCTTGATGGATACGAGGTGATGTTTCTGACCGGTTCTGATGAACATGGGCAGAAGATTGAACAGAAAGCGGAAGAATCTGGAGTTACGCCGATTGAGTATGTGGATAATATTGTTGCTCTTTTCAAGCAGCTTTGGAAAGAACTAAATATTTCCAATGATGATTTCATCCGCACAACGGAAGAACGTCACCGTGAAGTGGTGCAGATGCTTTTTCAGCGTGCTTATGACAATGGAGATATCTATCTTGGGAAATACGAAGGATGGTACTGTATTCCTGATGAAACTTTCTGGCCGGAAAATAAGCTGACACCGGAGCATCTTTGCCCTGACTGCGGACGACCATTGCAACGTATCAGTGAAGAGGCCTATTTTTTTAAGATGTCAAAATACGCGGATAGATGGATGAAGTTTATCGAAGAAAATCCGGATTTTATCCAACCTGCATCTCGGAGAAATGAAATGATCCAGTTCGTTAAGGGCGGCCTGGAAGATCTTTGTGTGTCACGAACTAGTTTTACGTGGGGCATTCCTGTACCATTTGATCCCAAGCATGTTGTTTATGTGTGGTTTGACGCGCTTGTTAACTATATAACGGCAGCGGGTATTATTGATAATCCTGAAAAATTTAAAAGATTTTGGCCGGCTGATGTTCATTTGGTAGGGAAAGAGATTGTCCGGTTTCATTCTATTATCTGGCCAATTATGCTTATGAGTCTCGGGATAGAGTTGCCGAAAAAAATTTATGGTCATGGATGGCTGATTGTTGACGGAGAAAAAATGTCCAAGTCTAAAGGAAATGTAGTGGATCCTATTCCATTGCTGCAAGAGTTCGGCTCAGATGCTATTCGCTACTATCTTTTAAATGATATTCAGTTGGGACAGGATGGTAATTTCAGTAGAGAAAGGCTTATCAACCGTATTAACTCAGATCTTTCCAATGATCTTGGCAATTTGCTCCACAGAAGTTTATCCATGGTGGAAAAATATAGAAATGGGGTTCTTGTGCATGGTGACGCGTCTGTTGATCCCTGCATAGGAGAGGTATCTTCGGAAGTTGAAAAAAATGCAGAAGCTACTTTGCAGAGGTTCCGTAATGGAATGGATAATTGGAAAATTAATGACGCTCTTAAAGCGGTGTGGATCTTTATCCGTTCATTAAATAAATATATTGATGTAACAATGCCTTGGGTACTGGCAAAGGATGAAGCTAAAAGGGCTGCACTTGATGCTGTGCTTTATCACCTTTGCGAGGGTATGCGTTTTGTTTCTCTTATGGTAGAGCCCGTAATTCCAATTGCTGCTGAAAAGATTTGGGCGCAGTTGGGACTGGTTGATTTTGAAAAAGCAAATTATAAAAACCTTGTATGGGGCGGTATTGCTGATGGTACAAAAGTTGCCAAAGGAATGCCTATTTTCCCGCGTATTGAAGTGGAGAAAGAAGACTTGAAAGCGGAAGTAAAGTCTGAGAGAAAGTTCAACGTGAAGAAAACAGAAAATGACACAAGTGTTCCACTCATTACAATGGATGATTTTTTAAAGACGGAATTGCGTGTTGCGGAAATACTGACAGCAGAAAAAATAGAAAAATCAGAAAAGTTGATTAAGCTGACAGTGTCTTTGGGCGAAGAAATTAGGACAGTTGTCAGTGGTATTGCTAAATACTATAAGCCGGAAGAACTTGTCGGCAAGCATGTGATTTTTGTAGCGAACCTTAAACCGGCGAAGTTGATGGGGATAGAATCGCAGGGGATGGTTTTGGCAGCGTCCAAAGATAATGATCTTGTACTTCCTTTCGTTGATATGCCCGCAGGCAGCCGTGTGAAGTAATGGAACTTTTTGATACTCATGCGCATGTGTATGACAAACGTTTTGATGATGACAGGGAGCAAGTTCTGTCAGACGTATTTGCACATTTGAAATATGTGGTTTGTCCTTCTGAAAATTTGGAAACGAGCAGGAAAACGACAGATCTTGTAAACAGGTATCCCCGGCTCTATGGAGCAGTCGGTATTCATCCTCATGAAACCTGTCATGCGACGGAAGACAGCTTGCAGGAGCTCGAATCTATGGCGCGAGAAAATCATAAAATCGTTGCTATCGGTGAAATCGGTCTGGATTATCATTATTTCTATAGTGATAAAGAAATGCAGCAGAAATGGTTTCACCGACAGATAGAATTGGCAGGGAAGTTAGATTTGCCGATAATTATTCATGACAGAGATGCGCATGGCGATACACTCCGGATTTTGCGGGAACATAAACGGGATTCTTTGCGGGGGATACTGCACTGTTACAGCGGCAGTTTAGAGATGGCCAAAGAATTCATTCGTTTGGGGTTTTATATTTCCTTTGCGGGACCGGTAGTATTTCCTAAAAGTACCAAACTGAAACAGGTGGCTAAAGGAATCCCTTTGAATAGATTGTTAATTGAAACGGACAGTCCTTACCTGGCACCACCGCCACATAGAGGAGAACGGAATACGCCGCGTAATGTAATTTATGTGGCGGAAGAAATTGCACGGCTGAAAGATTTGAGCGTGGAGGCTGTTGTTTTTCAGACAACGACAAATGCCTGTAACATTTATAAAATTGAGCAATAAATATAAACAAGCCGCTTTGTGCGAATCAAATCACCAGGCGGCTTTTGCATGGGGGAAGTATGAAAGTGGCAGATCAATTATATGGACATATAAGGGGCAGCGATTTCCGCAAATCTGGAATATCCCTTTTCATTGGGATGGATACCATCGGAATACCAGGCATTATCAAGAGGGAAGGCAGTTGAAAAATCAATAAAGAGAATATCTAAGTCGATGCAATTTGCTTTTAAAAAGCTCCCATAGTTTTTCAAATCTTTATTATTTTTCGTAAAAGCAAAGTGCGTCTGCCATCCTGTGGTAATGCTGAGTGGTGTCATTAAAGGAGGGATACCGATGCAGAGAGGGATTTTCTTATTAAGTTTATTAATCTCGGATAACATCATTTTTTCCAAATGAGTTACTCTGATTCCGGAAAGTATGTCGTTGGTACCACCCATCATAAAAAACAATGTATTTTCATGGGGGCTGCTTAGAAACGGAGAGAGGGAATCAAAAATGTCTTCAAGTCCTGCATCGCATAAACCGTGATTGTAGTATTGGATGGCAGGGCAGCGTCTGGAAATTTGGTAAATCCAGCCATGCTGCGGTAAGGTGCCGTATCCTGCAGTAAGACTGTCCCCAAAGAAATGAATTGAGTTTGCATTTTGAATATTCCAGTCCATAATGCTCCTCCTATGTTGTATGACTAATGATAGAAATAGCAAGGTGCTTTTGTCAAATCGGCAAAAGGTTAAAAACCGTTTGCTATATGCAAAGATAATAGTCAGATTTCTTTTTAAATGGCTGCTTCATGGAGCTTTCAAAAGTGATATAATATTTCAAGATGGAAGATAGTGTACTATTATGGAGGCTGTAATGGATAGACAATTATCATTGGAGTTTGCACGTATTACAGAACAAGCTGCATTGAAAAGTGCGCGGCTCGTAGGATTAGGTGATAAGGAGGGTGCCGACCAGGCTGCTGTTGATGGTATGCATGAGCAGTTTGCTTTAACGCCTGTTTCCGGTACCGTGGTCATTGGAGAGGGTGAGATTGATGAAGCCCCCATGCTGTACATTGGTGAACATGTAGGACAGGGTGGGGAAGAAGTGGATATTGCGGTGGATCCTGTAGAAGGAACAAACCTTGTAGCAAAAGGAAAAAATGGTGCTATTGCTGTTCTTGCTATCGCTCCTAAAGGGTGTCTGCTTCATGCTCCGGACATGTATATGCAGAAAATCTGCGTGGGTCCTCGTGCGAAGGGGAGGATTGATATCCGTGCCTCGGTTACTGAAAATCTTAAAAATGTGGCAGATGCGATGGGACGTGAAGTTTCCGATCTGACGATGGTTATTTTGGACAGGGAACGCCATGAAAAGATTATTCGTGAAGCGAGGGAAGCCGGAGCCCGCGTATACCTGATTACTGACGGAGATGTAGTGCCTTCTGTCGACTGCGGTATCCAGGGCAGCGGCATCCATATGGTTATGGGGTCGGGCGGAGCGCCGGAAGGTGTTTTATCCGCAGTAGGATTGAAATGTCTTGGCGGTGATATGCAGGCAAGACTGCTTCCGCAGACGGAACAGGAGATCCAGCGGCTGCACACAATGGGGATTGATGATCCCAATAAAGTGCTGACATTGGATGATTTGGTAAAAGGAGATGACTGTATTTTCGCGGAGACAGCTATTACAGACTGTGCTATGCTTCGCGGTGTCCGTTTTTTTGGCGGCGGGGCAAGGACAAGTACTTTAGTTCTTCGTTATAAGACCGGTACTGTCCGTTTTATTGATACAGTTCACCGTTTTGGAGAGGATAAACCCGGTGTAAGAATGTTTTAATAACAGTATATTAGAAGAACCCTCGACAAATGCTTATGATGTTCAAGTGAGGCGGGGGTTTTTATATGGAATTTTTTTATTGTTTGCAGTAAAATATATTGTATTACAGATGAAAGGGGAGACTTATGCACGAATTGTTTGATTGGATTTATTCTATCGTGGTCGCTTTATTTTTAGCGATGATTATCCATATATTTCTTTTTGTCCCTACCAAAGTGGCAGGTTCATCCATGTATCCTACGTTAGAGGATGGACAGTATTTAATTGTTTCCAAGTTAGGGCACGTTTTCCGTCAGACACCTGATTATGGTGAGATTGTTATTATTGACAGCCGTACGCAGAGAATGCGGTCGTGGGCGGATGATTTATCTGAACCTGCTTTAAACTACGTGGCGCTTTTCAGCCGAAGCGGTCAGGGACACAATGTTTGGGTAAAGCGTGTGATCGGTAAGGGCGGGGATAAGCTGGAGTTTCATGATAATGCGGTATACAGAAATGGCACAAAATTGAATGAACCCTACATCAATGGCGTGATGGAGTTCTCAATGCCCGGTTCGTTTACGGTGCCCGAAGGAACAATTTTCGTTATGGGCGATAATAGAAATCATAGCTCTGACAGCCGATTTATCGGGCCGATTCCAATTGACCACGTACTTGGAACTGTAGTGGTTGAGTTATGATGGAAGACCGTTTCCTGGAAGCAGGAGCGGTTTTTATTTGCGACAAAGGATAGGAGTATTATGTTATAATAACTTATATTTTATGTTCAATGATGGGGAATGAGGGGTGATTATTTTGGCACATTGCAATGAAAATTTTAATGATTTGCAGGGAGCGTATTTGTTTGCAAAAATAAGAAAGGAACAGGAAACATACAAAGCGAATTACCCGGATGCTGATATTATCTCTCTTGGCATTGGTGATGTAACGCAACCGTTAGTTCCGGCTGTTGTTGAGGCCATGATGAAAGCTGTTGCGGAAATGGGAGAAGTGGAAACTTTCCGTGGTTACGGTCCGGAACAAGGATATTTATTTTTGCGTGAAGCTGTTGCCCTGCACGATTTCAAAGACAAGGGATGTGATGTTTCACCGGATGAAATTTTTATTAGTGATGGCGCAAAATGTGATATAAGTAATATGCAGGAAATATTTGCCACGTCGGATATTGTGGCAATTATGGATCCTGTATATCCAGTGTATGTGGACAGTAATGTTATGGCGGGACGAAGTGGGAAATTTGTGAATGGATCATATGAAAAATTTGAGTACCTGCCGTGTTATGAAGAATGTGATTTTAAAGCAAACCTGCCATCCCATGATCCCATGATTATTTATTTATGTTCACCCAACAATCCGACAGGAACTGCATTAAATAAAAAGGAATTAACTGTTTGGGTGAAGTACGCAAAGCAGACTAGATCAGTTATCTTCTTTGATGCTGCCTATGAGGCATTCATTACGGAAGACATTCCGCATAGCATTTATGAAATTGAAGGGGCCAAAGAGGTGGCAATTGAGTTCCATTCATTCTCTAAGACAGCCGGATTTACAGGGGTGCGCTGCGGATATGTCGTTGTCCCGAAAGAATTGAAGCTGGAAACAAAGTCAGGGGGATTAATCAGTGCAAATGAACTTTGGTATCGCCGACAATGTACGAAATTTAATGGATGCTCTTATGTTGTGCAGCGCGGGGCGGAAGCTGTATATACAGAAGCCGGACAAAAGCAGATACAGAAGACTTTGGGGATATACAGAAAAAATGCCCTGGCTATTTTGGCAGGGGTAAAAGAAGTCGGGTTACGGGCTTCCGGTGGAATAAACAGCCCTTATATATGGGTGTCTGTACCTGATGGAATGAGCAGCTGGGATTTTTTTCACTTCCTTCTTCGGGAAGCGCAGGTTATATGTACGCCGGGATCAGGATTCGGTCCATGCGGGGAAGGGTATGTCCGTCTGACCGCATTCAATACATCGGAAAAGACGGCAATGGCTGTGAAACGTTTGAAAACTGCTGTTAAAAAATATACAAATAAAGGATGAAGATATGAGCACAAATTTACAGATCGGTATTGTCGGGCTTCCTAATGTAGGAAAGAGTACGCTTTTTAATGCGATTACAAAAGCAGGTGCGGAGGCGGCCAATTTTCCTTTTTGTACTATTGAACCTAATGTGGGTGTTGTGGAAGTGCCGGATCATAGAATTTATGATTTGGCAGGTATATTTAATCCGAAAAAAACGACGCCTGCATTTACCCGTTTTGTGGATATTGCAGGGCTGGTGGCAGGAGCATCGAAGGGGGAGGGGCTGGGGAACCAGTTTTTGAGCCACATTCGTGAAACCGATGCTATCGCTCATGTTGTCAGATGTTTTGATGATGAAAATATCACTCATGTAGAAGGCGGAATTAATCCTGTTCGTGATATGGGCATCATTAATACAGAATTATGTCTGGCGGATCTGGAGAGCGTCGATAAGAAAAGAGTAAAGACTGCCAAGTTGGCTCAGGCGGGGATAAAAGAAGCAAAAGCGGTTTTACCAATTTATGAAAGGGTTTTTCAGGTTTTGCAGGAGGGAATACCGGCAAGAACTTTGGATTTAGCTGAGGATGAACTGGCGGTTCTTAAGGAATTAAATTTGATTACATTGAAGCCGGTTTTGTATGTATTGAATACAGCGGAAGATGATATTGCGAACCCCATGGGGAATCCTTATGTGCAGGCGGCAGCAGCGCAGGCAGAAAAAGAAAATGCCAAATGGGTACCTGTTTCGGCAGAGATTGAGCAGGAAGTATCAGAATTGGAGGAAGAGGAAGCCAAAGCGTTCCTGACGGATTTGGGAGAAACGGAACCGGGATTGAATCGTTTGATTCGTACGGCGTATGCAATGTTAGGCCTGATTAATTTCTTTACTGTGGGTGAAGATGAATGCCGTGCGTGGACGGTCCATTCTGGAACGAAAGCGCCTACGGCTGCGGGGAAAATTCATTCCGATATCGAACGTGGATTTATTCGTGCGGAAATCATTACCTATGATGAATTGATAAAATGCGGTTCTTTTGCAGCTGCCCGTGAAAAAGGACTGCTGCGGGTAGAAGGGAAAGAATATATTATTAAGGACGGAGATATCGCGTATTTCCGCTTTAATGTATAGTGGTAAAATAATTGAGCCTCCGATAAGGGGGCTTTTTTGCGGAGAAGTACTAATGAAGAAACTTTATGGAAATATTGTCACCGGTGCATTTGTTATGCGGACGAACAGATTTGTAATTCATGCGGAGATAGATGGGAGAATGGAAATCTGCCATATGCCTAATCCCGGAAGAATGAGAGAGCTTTTATTTCCGGGGGTCAAAATGTATCTTGTAAAAAGCAGGAATCCCTTGAATCGCACGGCATATCGTGTTATCGGCGTGGAACGTGATGGAGAAGTTATTCTTCTGGATACATCTAAGTGTAATGATGTGGCGCATTACTTAGTAAGCCATCATCTGATTGCTGGTTGGGAAGAATATTCCGTAGTACAGCGAGAAGTCACAATGGGTAACAGCCGATTTGATTTACTGCTGGGAAATGAAGTGACAGGAGAAGTATTTCCTGTAGAAGTGAAATCGTGTACTCTTTTTGGCGAAAAGGGGGCAATGTTTCCTGATGCAGTCACTGCAAGAGGAAAGAAACATGTTGATCATCTTGGGCAAATAGGACAGATCGGACGCGCAGGCATATTGATCCTTGTGCAATGGAATCGGGCAGAGTGGTTTTTGCCTGATTTTCATACGGATATTGAGTTTGCAAAAGCATTCCGAGTTAATATGGAGCGTATTGATTGGAAGGTGGCAGCGCTTCATTGGACGCCTGAATTTGATTACCCCGATCATGTAAAGCTTCTTCCCACTTCCATAAAGGCCTTGGATGAGGAGATGGGGAATTGTGGTGACTACTTACTAATACTTTATTTGGATAAAGACAAATTAGTGGAAATAGGAACCAAAGGGATTATGAATTTCCCTCAGGGGTATTATGTATATATCGGGTCCGCAAAGAGAAATTTAGAACAGCGGATCAGACGGCATCGTCATCTGAGAAAGAAAATGCATTGGCATATTGATTACTTACGGCAGGAGTCTGAGTTTATCGGTGTTATTCCGATTAGAACAAAGCGCGATTTTGAACATCTTTTGGCAGCGGCCATATCTGATATTGCAGATTGGGAAATTAAAGGATTCGGCTGTACGGACTGTTCCTGTAAATCTCATCTGTTCGGTTTTTATGAGAATCCTCTGCATATAAAAGCATTTACAAAGATTGAAGAAAATTTTGAAATCAATATATTGAACTCTTATTTTGATGCGTAAGAAAAGTGCCGATTGATGTGAACTGGCACTTTTAAAGTTTTATTCAGATATACCACTTTTGCTCTTGTGTTTAAAATGGAAATATAGAAATAAGATGAACGCTCCGGCAAAAGCAGCCAGACTGGTAAGTTGTGCACTTTTTAAACCGAGAATGAGTGTTCCATAATCGCCTCTGTAATTTTCAAGAAAGAAGCGAAGGAGAGAATAAAGCATGATATAGAGGCAAAAAGTAGTCCCTTCTGTCCGTGTTTTACATCCATACCAGAGAAGCAAAACAAAAATTAAAAGATCACCTTGGCATTCCCATACTTCTGCCGGCCAAAGCGGTTGGGCTCCATATGTATGATAAGCAAGAGTTGTGTCAGGATAGAGCAGCCCGAAATCTTGTCCAGTGGGATGTCCAAAAGCGTCTCCATTCATAAAATTGGCGATACGTCCGATAGCCTGTCCTAAAATAATTCCCGGTGTGACAGTATCGGCAAAAGGAAGAACTGGGATCTGATGTTTCTTTAAATAAAAATATGCGGCAATACACGCAAAAATAATGCCGCCTTGGATAGCCATCCCGCCCTGCCAGATATAGGGGATTTCCAATAGATGATTATGATAGTATTCCCAATCAAAAAAGAATACGTCCCAAAGCCTTCCGCCAACGATTCCTGCAAAAGCGATGACAAGTCCTAAATCAAACATGTGGGATTCCCATCCCCGTCTGTCTTTTTTTAGTAAGAAATAAGCGGTAATACATCCTGATATGATACCCAGAGAGAAGAAGATCCCGTATAAACGGATAGGGAAATTACCGATAAAAAATAAATATTGATGCATAATTGGCCTCACTCAATTATAATGATAACAATATTATTTTATTATACTCTAAAAAATGAAAACAGGTGGGGTTTTTATGTTTAAGATTTTATTCGCAGGATTGTTGTTTCTTATATTTACACAAAATATTTACGCCTTTACGAAGGTGAATGTGAAATATAAAGAAGTGAGTGAGACTGCTTATGAAGAAGGTGAACAGATATTTACGAGACCGTATTTCCTGGAAAAAGGAAATCAATGGAAGATTATAGAAAACGGGAAGAAAATCTATGCAAAAGTTAATCTGGGAATACATGAGGATCCAGTTGATGTAGAATTGCCATTGACGGAAATTAGAGGGGAGCCCTATATTAATTTTACGTTTTTTTCTAAACAGGCAGGTTTTGAATATATTTTTGATAGAAAGAAAATGGAAATATGTGCAAAGGAATATAAAGCGGAAGAAAAATCACAGAAAAATAAAAGGATCATTCTTATGTGGGATCCGGACTTGATATTTGATACGAGTAAAAATTATTTCACGGAACATGTGGGAGAAAGGGTTTTAGCGCCCACATGGGGTGGCTATAAGGATATGAAAGAAATACCGCTATCGCTTTCATATCTGCAGGAAGCCAAACGTGCAGGAATGAAGATTACACCGCTTTTACATAATGACTTCGACTTACAGGAAACAAAGAAACTTCTTCATGATTCGGGAGCAGTTCAAAATCTGGCAAGACAAATTACTGCGACAGCACTGGTTTATGATTTTGATGGATGGAATTTGGATTTTGAAAATATGGATGAGGCGGATAAGTTTTTATATACGAAATTTATTAAAACAGTATCTGAAAAACTTCATATGCATGGAAAGGAAATTTCCGTTGATGTTACGGTGAACAGTAACAGTCCGAACTGGAGTCTCTGTTATGATCGTAAAGGAATGGCAGCCTATGTAGATTATGAAGTGATTATGGGATATGACCAGACGCCGGGGGGAAGTCGATATTCCGGGCCAGTATCGTCCTACTCATGGCTCAAACATCATATTGCTATGCTTTTAAAACAGGTGCCTAATAATAAACTGGTGCTGGGGTTACCTTTTTATACGCGCATTTGGACGGGGAAAGAAGGGCAGGCGGCTTCTTCCGTCCTTATGACGAAGCAAATCAAAAGTTTGTTGGGGCAGAATAATGTCGGATTGTTTTGGAACCCTGAAGATCGCCAGTATGTAGGGATATGGGAAGAAAATGGACAGACGAGAAAAGTTTGGCTTGAAGAAAGACGCTCTTTGCAAGAAAAGGTTTCCTTGGCACATGATTATAAACTGGCAGGACTGGCATTTTGGCGATATGGTTTTGAGACAGAAGATATATACGATCAGATAGAAGGTGCATTTCTGAATAAAAAGGATGAATCGGTCAGGTATAAGAACAGAAGTGAGGATATACTTATCAAATTCAGGGAGAGGCTGAAAAGGGCGCAGTGAATACTTGCTCATTCAGCGGGAATCATCCGTGAAGTAACGGGCAGTTTGTTTGACGTTAATATGCTAAAAATATATAATATTGGATAACGGTTTTAGAAGAAATTTCTTTGATAAAATGCTTATGGAAGGTGACGGTATGCAGGGGAAATATATTCCGCAGCAAATTGAAAAAAAGTGGCAGCAGATTTGGGAAGAGACGAAAGCATTTGAGACTCATTTTGATCCGAATAAAAAGAAATACTATGTTCTTGAGATGTTCCCGTATCCTTCGGGCAATCTTCATATGGGGCATGTGAGGAATTACTCTATTGGTGACGTGGTAGCCCGCTTTAAATCCATGCAAGGGTTTAATGTTATTCATCCGATGGGATATGATGCTTTCGGCATGCCGGCGGAAAATGCCGCTATCCAGCATGGAATTGCTCCGGCTGAATGGACATATGCGAATATTGAGAATATGACGCGTCAGCAGAAAGAGCTCGGGCTTTCTTATGATTGGGAAAGAGAAGTCCTGACTTGTCGTGAAGATTATTATAAACATACGCAGAATCTTTTTGAGATTTTTTATAAGAGGGGGCTTGCGTATAAAAAGGAAGCAAAAGTAAACTGGTGTGACCATTGTCATACGGTTCTTGCAAATGAACAGGTGGAAGAAGGGAAGTGCTGGCGCTGTAAGAATCCGGTTGTTAAAAAAAATTTGTCTCAATGGTTCCTGAAAATTACAGATTATGCAGATCGTCTGCTTGCTGATTTGGATCATATGCCCGGTTGGCCGGAACGCGTAAAGATCATGCAGCGCAACTGGATTGGCCGTTCTATCGGGACACAGTTCTTTTTTCATGTGGATGGCATGGAAGATACAATTCCTGTTTACACTACTCGTGTAGATACAGTATATGGTGTTACCTACATAGTGTTAGCACCTGAACATCCTCTGGTAGAAAAGTTAATTTCCAATAATCCTGAAAAAGAAAAGATTCAGGCATTTATTCAGGAAATCAAAAATCAGAACGACATCGACCGCACGTCTGAAGATACACCTAAATTGGGAATGCCCACAGGCAGCTATGCTGTGCATCCGCTTACAGGCGAACGTGTGCCGATTTGGATTGCCAACTATGTTCTTTATGAATATGGTACAGGTGCAGTTATGGCAGTTCCCCAAGGTGATCAGCGTGATTGGGATTTTGCGAAAAAGTATAATCTTCCCGTAAAAATCGTTATCCAAAATAAAGCTCATGACCTAAAACTTGATAAAATGGATCAGGCCTACTGTGAAGATGGGGAGCTGGTCAATTCATCAGAGTTTGATGGCCAGCTTTCCGCGGAAGCAAGAATCAATATTACGAAAAAATTAGAGAAAATGGGAATTGGTGAAGAAAAGGTCAATTATCGCTTGAGAGATTGGCTTATTTCTCGTCAACGCTATTGGGGATGTCCGATTCCGATTATTAATTGCCCGCATTGCGGCAGCGTACTTGTGCCGGAAGAAGAACTGCCGGTTGTATTACCTGAAGATGTCAATTTTGTTGCCGGTGCTACATCGCCTCTTGAAACAAGTGAAAGTTTTCTTCATTGCAAATGTCCGAAGTGCGGAGCGGATGCCGTTCGTGAAACGGATACAATGGATACTTTTATTGATTCATCATGGTATTTCCTGCGGTATTGCGATCCGCATAATGAACAGGAGCCGTTTAGTAAGGGTAAAACAGACTATTGGATGCCGGTGGATCAGTATATCGGCGGTATTGAACATGCGATTCTTCATTTACTATATTCTCGTTTCTTCATGAAAGTATTGCAAGACGAGGGGATGGTTGATTATCCGGAGCCGTTTACCAATCTGCTGTGCCAAGGGATGGTGCTCAAGGATGGCGGGAAGATGAGTAAATCCGTTGGTAATGTGGTGAGTCCGGAAGAAATCGTTGGAAAATATGGAGCGGACACGGCCCGGCTCTTTATTCTTTTTGCCGCGCCGCCGGAAAAAGATTTGGAATGGAGTGATCAGGGCGTAGAAGGCTCTTATCGATTCCTAAAACGTGTTTGGACGATTGTTGGCAAGTATCAGGAATTGGGAAAAGAATTAAAAGGAATGTTATCACCTGATGAGGTGGCTCTGCGTCGCCGGCTGCATCAGTCTATTGCTAAAGTTACAGAGGATTTAGATGGGAAATTTGCCTTCAACACGGCTATTAGTGCGATTATGGAACTTGTAAACGAGATGTACAGGTTTGGAGAAAAGCATAGTACGATTGAAGACGGTTTTGCAAAGGAACTGCTTCGTGATTTGTTAATTCTGCTTGCGCCTTTTGTTCCACATATTACGGAAGAACTTTGGCAGGGTATCGGAGCGGAGGAAGTCAGTGTACATGCTGCAGCATGGCCAAAGGTTGATGAGGCTGCGCTTGCCGTAGATTCATTGGAAATGGCAGTGCAAATTAACGGCAAGGTTCGCACAACAATAAAAGTACCTGTTGACATGGATAAGGATAGTATCGAAAAACTTGTGAGAGCATTGCCGGAAGTACAGAAATTTACGGAGGGTAAGATAATTATCAAATGTATTGTGATTCCCGGAAAAATTATAAATATTGTCGCTAAGTAATCAGCGGTACAAAAAAGTGATGCCTCAAGTTAAAAACTCAGTTTGTGCAATTCCGCAGGGGGAAGGCATTGAACTGAGTTTTAATCATTTTAGATATTTACTTGATTACCTATTTTACCGGGTTACGGAGTGTACCAATGGGGTCAATCGTAATTTCCACAACATCTCCGGGACAAAGGAATTTTGGCGGGCTAAAACCCATTCCGACACCTTCCGGTGTTCCAGTGGCGATGATATCACCTGGAAGCAATGTCATGCCGGAAGAAAGAGTAGAAATCAGTTTGGCAACAGAAAAGATTAAATCCGTAGTATTGCCTTCCTGGCGAAGTTGGCCATTTATTTTTGTGTAGATTGTGAACGGAAACGGCCAGCCGCCAATGAGGACAGTGGGGCCTATGGGGCAGAAGGTATCCAGGCTTTTTCCTCGGAACCACTGGGCGTGGGATTTTTGTAAATCTCTGGCGGTTATATCGTTGATGATGGTATAGCCATATACATATTTCAGAGCATCTTTTTCGAGGACATCAATGCACTTTCTGCCAATGATTACACCCAGTTCACCTTCATAATCAACCTGGGATGTCACATCCCGATGAAGATCAATTTCTTCATTGGTACCGATGACAGAAGTGGTTGCTTTGGTAAAAAAAATAGGGTGCAGTGGATTTTTCGCATTTGTATTTTTTTCGAATTCCTTGACATGGGACTGGTAGTTCTTTCCTACACAGAAAATATTACGTTTTGGATAGAAAGGAACTGCGATTTCTACCTCTGATAAAGAAACAGGGAGGATAGACTGATCTTCTTTGTTCATTTCCAGTACTTTTGCAAGGTTAAGCAGTCCTTCATCGCCAGTCTCAATAAATTCATCCATCGTTTCGCCTAAGGGAATGAAATAAGTTTCTTCCAACAGTTCAGCGGGAATAATGGACTTGCTGTCTTCTGTAAGGACGCCCCATTGGCGGAGGCCCTTATAATTATATGAAATAAGTCTCTGCATAGATATCCCTTCTTTCTGTTAAATTATGGCTATTATAACATAAAAGTAAGTGAGTTATTCATATTTTATTTCACAAAAATAGTATCTATGGTAGAATGAATTTGTGCCAATTATTGAAATCATTCTTGATTTTAGAAGTCAACAGAGGGATAAGTAATGGAAGAAAGACAAGAAGCGGCCAATTTTATCGAAGCAGAGATTAACAAGGATATTGCTAATAATGTATATGAAAATGGACGGGTATTAACAAGATTCCCTCCGGAACCTAATGGGTACCTTCATATTGGACATGTGAAAAGTATTTGCCTTAATTTCGGCCTTGGTGAAAAATATCATGGTGAAACTAATGTACGTTTTGATGATACCAATCCTGCCAAAGAAGAGGTCGAATATGTTAATTCGATTTTAGAAGATATAAAATGGCTCGGATTCAAATGGAAAGAACCCGTACATTATGCATCTGACTATTTTCCGCAACTTTATGAATTTGCCTGCAAATTGATTCGTATGGGATTGGCTTATGTAGATGACCAGACCAGCGAGGAAATTCATGATACCCGCGGTGATTTTTTACATCCCGGTAAAGAAAGCCCATGGCGTAACCGCAGTGTGGAAGAAAATCTGCAGTTATTCCAGGAAATGAAGAATGGAAAATATAAAGATGGGGAAAAGGTTCTTCGTGCCAAGATTGATATGTCGGCACCCAATGTGGTTATGAGAGATCCGGTTATTTATCGGATTCTCCATTCTACACATCACCGTACAGGCAACACATGGTGTATCTATCCGCTCTATGATTTTGCGCATCCTCTTTCTGATGCTATTGAAGGAATTACCCAATCTATCTGTACGTTGGAATTTGAGGAAAGACGCCCTTTATATAATTGGTGTCTCCAGGCGTTTGACGGGAAGGAAAAACCGAGGCAGATTGAATTTGCGCGATTGAATGTGACTACAATGATTACGAGTAAGCGTAAACTGCGTAAGATGGTAGAATCGGGTGTTGTTTCCGGATGGGATGATCCCCGTATGCCAACTATCAGCGGCATCAGAAGAAGAGGATATACGCCGGAATCTTTACGACGCTTCTGTGAATTGATTGGTGTGGCTAAGGCAGATAATGTAGTAGATATTTCTTTTTTAGAATACTGTATTCGTGAAGACCTTAAGACTAAGGCGCCTCGAATTATGACTGTTATTGATCCTGTTAAAGTTGTTCTTACGAACTATCCTGAAGATAAAATGGAATATGTAACGATTGAAAATAATCCGGAACAGGAAACTATGGGAACACGGCAGGTTCCTTTTGGCAGAACTATTTATATTGAACGGGAAGATTTTATGGAAACGCCGGTGAAGAAATTTTTCCGTATGACACCGGGAAAGGAGGTTCGGCTTAAAGGGGCATACATTGTGCACTGTGATGAACTTATTAAGGATGAAAAGGGTAAACTCAAAGAAATTCATTGCACGGTTGATTTTGATACACGCAGTGGAACACCCGGTGCAGATCGTAAGGTGAAGGGGACGCTTCATTGGGTATATGCTGATACAGCAGTTGATGTGGCAGTGCGTCTGTACGATTATCTGATTTCCCCGGATGATGTAGATGATGGCCGCGATTTCATGGAAAAGGTGAATACAGATTCACTTGTAGTAATGAATGGCAAGGCTGAACCGGTAATTAAGGAATATGATGTAGGAAGCCGTTTTCAGTTTTTACGCAAGGGATATTTTATTATTGATAAAGACAGTACAAAAAAACAGATTGTGTGCAATCGGATCGTCGGGCTTCGGGATACTTGGGCTAAGTTGCAAAAAATAATGGGGAAGGGAAACGGATAAGGGAAAATATGAGATATAGATTATGGCTTAGTATATTATCTGTGATATTTACGGTATCACTGACAGCTAATGTTTCAGCGGAAAAATGGGAATTACCTGATATTGGAAAGATGGAGGTGCCTCCGCATGTTCATTTTGAGGAAGGCGAGCAATCTGCTTTACCTTTTTTGCAGGATAAAGGGATAAAGCTGTATTTTACGCGGAAGGGAGCAGCAAGTGGAAGATATTATACGATGACTTATTCCAACCCCCCTGATTTTTCCTATGGCTGGGCAACCAGTCAAAAGCTGGGAGTTCCCTTTTTATTGGAAATAGGGGAGATCACACATAAAACAGATCCTATAGAAAAGCAGATGGATGTCATTGCGGGGTATTTGAATAAGCGTATTATGGAAAGTGGTGCCGTTTATACAGGGGAAACACCTTTGATACGGATAAATGATAAGAAGAATCCTCGCTGGGAAGGATCGTTTGAGATTAGAATAAAAGAAAAAGATATCGTTTATCATGAAGCATATCAAGTTGTACTACAAAATGACGGTTATTTCATTTCCTTAGGAATTATCAATTCTGACGCGGAGCAATTTGAATTGACCAGTTCTTTACGGGAGATGATGGGGAAAAGGAAAATTGTCAAGCAGAAGAAATTGCTTGATTTAAAAAAGTAGATTTTGGAATAAAAATTTGTAATAAAAAGTGGCAAATTGACAAGGCATGTTTTGATAAGTAATATAAAGAGGTAGTAATTCATTATGTAAGAATTTGACAGGAGGAGTTTTACATGGCAAAGGTAGCAATCGTATATTGGTCCGGCTCCGGAAATACAGAAGCTATGGCACAAGCAATTGAAAATGCAGCAAAGGATGCGGGTGCAGAAACCACATTGAGCTTTGTAAGTGATACTACTGCATCTGATGTGGCAGCTTTTGATCATATTATTCTTGGCTGCCCGGCGATGGGGAATGAAGAGTTGGAAGAATATGAATTTGAACCATTTTTTGCTGAACTGTTGCCACAGCTCAAAGGTAAAATAGTTGGTATTTTTGGTTCTTATGCGTGGAATCAGGGCGATTGGATTGTGACGTGGAAGCAGCGTTTGAATGATGCAGGTGTTGAACTTATATCCGAACCGGTTAAGGCTTACAGCTATCCTGATGATGAAGCACTGGCTGCTTGTGCCGCTTTAGGGAAAGCGGTAGCGAATGCGTAATTAAATCGTATCGAAGAGGCGTCTTAAGAGAGGCGCTTCTTTTTTACATAGGGGGACTTATGGGAAGTAAAGTTGCAATTATTTATTTTTCAGCAACAGGGAATACAGAAGCGATGGCAGAGGCCGTGGCCGTGGGAGCTCGTAATACGGGAGCTGAAGTTTTACTTGCTCCCGTTTCAGATGTAGATCCTATTGAAATCGGTAATACCTGTCATCACATTATCTTAGGGTGTTCAGCTTGGGGAGTCGAAGTGATTGAGGAGATGGAAATGAAGCCATTTTGTGAGAAGTTGAAACCTTATTTAAAAGGGAAAGAAATGGGGGTTTTCGGCTCTTGTGGCTGGAGCCGCGGCGCATGGCTGAATTCCTGGTATAATGAGCTTCATTTCGCAGGGGCGCATTTTGCTGCCAAACCGGTTTTAGCTTATGGATATCCTGATGAAGAGGCTCAGAAGAATTGTGAAGCTCTTGGGGCAGCGGTTGCTAAAGCATAATGACTGTATTGTATAAAAGATGATAATTACTAAAGGTGGGATTTGAATGGAATGGAATAATAAAATTTCTGAAAATGTACAGGCAGTTCCTTTTTCTGGAATTCGTAAATTTTTTGATCTGGCAAGCACAATGAAAGATGTTATTTCTTTAGGTGTGGGAGAACCAGATTATGCGGCACCTGATAGAGTTATTGACGCATGCATTGAAAGTCTGAAAAACAAAGAAACTTCTTATACCTCAAATTGGGGTCTTTTGGAACTTCGCGAGGAAATCAGCGGCCTTTTTAAAAAGCGTTATGGATTGGAATATGATCCAATGAATGAAATTATGATTACCGTTGGTGTATCGGAAGCTATTACTGTTGTCATGCAGACGATCCTGAATCAGGGAGATCAGGTTTTAATGCCTGACCCTGCCTATCTCGCGTATCCTGCATGCGTAAGATTGGTTGGAGGGACACCTGTTCTTGTACCGACATTTTCTGATGATGAATTCAGATTAAGAGTGGATAAGTTGGAGGAAAAACTGACGACCAAGACGAAAGCGTTACTGATCGGTTATCCAAACAATCCAACGGGGACGGTAATGGATCAGGCAGCTCTTGAAGAAATTGCGGCATTTGCCCAGAGGCATGACTTGATCGTAATTTCAGATGAAATTTATTGTGACCTGACTTATGAGGGGAAACATACCTGTTTTGCTTCCATCCCCGGTATGAAGGAACGCACTCTTGTCATGAATGGGTTTTCAAAATCTTATGCGATGACAGGATTACGTATTGGCTATATTTGCGGACCGAAAGAAGTCATGCAGTCTTTGTACAAGGTCCACCAGTATGAGATTTTATGTGCTGCATCTACCAGTCAGTATGGAGCAATCGCTGCGCTGAGGAAATGTGATGAAGATGTAAAAGTGATGTTCGATGAATATAAGATTCGCAGAAAGATAGTGTATGATGCTCTCGCGAAAATGGGGCTTAAAGTATTTAAGCCGAAAGGGGCCTTCTATATTTTTCCGGATATCAGCTGTACTGGAATGAACGATGAAGAGTTTTGTGATAGGCTGCTGATGGAAGAAAAAGTGGGAGTGGTTCCTGGTACTTGTTTTGGGCTGCAGGGGAAAAATCATATTCGTATTTCCTATGCGGCAAGTCGAGAAAATTTGACAGAGGCGATGAAACGCATGGCACATTTTGTGACAAAATATAAAAAATAAAGTGTTGGTAAAAGAGGGGGGACGTGATTGTGCCTCCCTTTTTATTTTGTTTCTTGACAGAATAGTGATGCGAACTTCATAATAAAAAATATGTAAAATTATTGGACAGGAGAGATCTGATGAAGTATGAATCTTTGCAGAAAATGACTGTGATAACAGGGCTGCTCGTATTTTCCTTGGGAATATGTTCTTATGCGGAAGATAAGGTATCCATGATGAAAGAAGCCTCTCTGCCGAAAGAAAAAGCTTCCGAAGTAAAATCGGGAAACGTATCAGATGATAAGGAACGAGTATCTTTAATGGCGGTGGATGGGCATCCGTTAGATGATGATGACTTTATACTCAGTAATGTTAAAATGGGAGATGAACCGGAGCGTATATTTCGTCTTAATGGAGTTCCTGACATGGTTTCCCATGGAACTATTAGTGATGAATATCATTGGAAGAATGCAGGGCTTACTGTAGTAGTGAATAGGAAATTACCTTATGCTTATGTGCAACGAAAAGATGTACAGCTGAAAAAAGGGGAGGGATTTTCCGGGGTCTCGCGTCTTTATATAGATGGCAAAGCAGCGATCACCAAAAGAGGTATCACGGTGGGGTCCTTGAGGGAAAATGTTTTGCGGGCATATGGTGCACCTGAAGAGGTCTTATGGGATGGTACAGACAAATCATTTTATTTTATTTACAAAGCAGGGCAAAAAAAGATTAAGTTCATCATAAAGGGAAATAAGGTAAAGGCATTTCAGTTTTCTGTTGAGGATTCGGGAAGAGCTGCCGGGAGTTTCCAGTCATTGACGCAAAAGATGAGGAAAGACGGACTACTTCCGGATAAAGACTTTGGGATCGCCGGGTTTAAACTGGATACGAAATTTAGGGCTCATTCGTGGGATACATGGCAAAGGAAAATGTCTAATCCCAAAGAAGATGTGTGGTATTTTTCCGGATATGCTGTTCGCGCTACGGCGAGATCGGGAATAGTACAGGGGTTGTTCCTGACGGATTCTGATATGGTGACCACTCGAGGCATAACCTTGGGAGATGATTTAGAAACGGCAGAGTTAATTTATGGGGCGCCGTATAAGGTAGAAATGGATACCTCGTCAGGGCATCTGAGAACTTCCTACATATATTTTTCGAAGGATAAAAGAAATATATTGATCTTATTTCTTACAAAACAAAAGATAGATGGAATCGTTTCTGCAAAGAATCCACAGTTTAGTGAAAAGAAATAGATTGCAAGTAGATTTTGTATGATTATTGTGAAGAGGTTATATAAGTGTACGAGTATTTTTGTGCGTTAATTATTGGGATTGTTGAAGGTTTAACAGAGTATATTCCTGTGTCGAGTACGGGACATATGATCATCGTTGGGAATATGATTAACTTCACAGGTGAGCTGGCCAATGTTTTCGATGTATTTATCCAGCTTGGCGCCATTTTATCCGTAGTTGTCGTATACCGACAGAAGTTTCTTTATATACTGGATACCCATCATTGGTTTAGAAAAAAAGGTCCATCTTTGATGAATCTGGGAATTGCCATGCTTCCCGCCTGTGTTTTAGGCTATCTGTGCCACGGTATGATTAAACAATATCTGTTTGGTCCCAAAACCGTTATCATCGGTCTTGTTATTGGAGGCCTTTTCATGATTTTTGCGGAAAAGAAGAGAAAATACTTTTTGGTTGAAAATATAGATCAGATTACTTCACAACAGGCATTTAAAATAGGACTTTTTCAATGTCTTTCTCTGTGGCCGGGGTTTTCCAGAAGCGGAAGCACTATTGCCGGAAGTCTTTTAGTTGGCGTATCAAGAAAAGTGGCTGCCGATTTTTCCTTTATTATGGCAGTTCCGTTGATGTGCATTGCATGCCTGTATGATTTGATAAAAGTGGCAAAATATTTATCTATGGGTGACTTTGGCATTCTATCAGTGGGATTTATTACGTCTTTTGTTGTTGCATACGTTTCTATTCTTTGGTTTTTGAAGTTTTTGGCTACATCGACTTTGACAGGTTTTGCTTTCTATCGTTTTATTGTAGCGTTTGTTGCGCTAATTTACTTTTGGTGAAACTTGCCCGCTTGCTTTGAACATGTTATCATTAATCCCATAGCGGTAAGATTTTAGTTTGGAGAAAGTTCATGAGAGCATTTATTCGTATTCAGCATTCTGGAGACTTCTATGATCAGAATTGCTATTCTGTTTATCATGGATGCTCTAAATTGGATATTCCCATTGTTAGGTATAAAGCAATATATTCAGTGACGGATAATGCACCGACAGATTTGGTCGTTGGTGCTTTTTCGGATGTGAAGGTTGCGTTAGAGCGGTTAGGTGTAATTTTACTGCCGATTGATTATCCGGATGAATTATTACCTTTTACAGGAAGAAAAATTTGGAAATCGACACTATTTACGATTACCAGTCATCCCGATTATTGGCATGTGTTTGTAAAGCCGGTAGAAGATGTAAAACGTTTTCGCGGAACGATTTTAGATAAATCGGAAGATTTGATTAAATTAGGCGGCGGACTTGAAGATATTGAAGTATGGTGCAGTGAAAAGGTAAATTTCCTTGCTGAATGGCGCATTTGGATTTTAGATGGGAAAATTATAGGTATAAATCCGTATAGAGGCAGATGGGATTTATATCCTGATCCTAAAGTGCTTCAACAAGCTGTCAATGCTTATCATTCCGCGCCTCGTGCATATGCTCTTGATTTTGGGATTACGGATAAAAGAGAAACTCTTTTAGTAGAAGTAAGTGATGCATATGCTTTGAGCAGTTTTGGCCTCGATTCCGTTTTATATACTAAAATATTAATAACTCGTTGGCAGGAACTGACATCTACAATTAAAATTTCTGTTGAATAAAGGATGCTTGATTTTACGGAAAGGAGAAACGCTGACAAATATTTCCTTGTCAGTTTTTTTGTCTACTTTCTGCTTTTTATAGATAAGGAGGAACTGTGAGAAAATTTAATAATGAGTTCCTTCAGCGGGTAAAAGACAGCACAAATCTTATTGATGTAATACGTGCTTACGGAATTGATGTAAAAAAGAAGGGAAGTAGATATTGGGCATGCTGCCCCTTCCACCATGAGAAAACGCCCTCCTTTTCTATTTCACCTGAAGATGGATTTTATTATTGTTTCGGTTGCCATGAATCAGGTGATTCCATTAAATTCATAGAGAAAATGGATCAAATTACATTTCCTGATGCTGTAGAACGTTTAGCCGAAATGGGGCATGTGGAATTGCCGCCAGATGAAATATCCGAAGAAGATAAAAGAGAAGCAGCACTGGTTCATAAGTTGTATGAAGTAACTGAACTTGCGGGAAATTATTTTCATAACTGCCTGTTGCGGACAAATATAGGAAAAGACGGGCTGGCTTATTTTAAAAAGAGACATTTAGATGATAAAACCATCGAAACATTTAAGCTGGGTTTTGCTCCACCCGAATGGGAACGGCTTTATTGCGATTTTACCAAAAGGAAACATATAAGTCCGGATATTTTACTTCAAGCGGGGCTGGTGGGCCATAAGAACGGAAAATATTATGATACTTTTCGCAATAGATGCATGTTTCCTATTATGGACTTAAAAGGAAGGATTGTTGCATTCGGCGGCAGAATTATGCACAGTGAAGAAAGTGCTGCCAAATATTTAAATTCTCCGGAGACGGTTATATTTAATAAACGCAGGTTGTTATTTCCCATCTATCAGGCACTTCCTGAAATTCGGCGGAAGCGTCAGGCAATTATGGTGGAAGGTTATATGGATGCCATTTCTTTACATGCTCATGGAATTAAAAATGTGGTTGCATCATTGGGAACAGCCTTTACTGTTGAGCAGGCAAGGCTCTTAAAAAAGTATGCTGATGAAGTTATTTTCAGCTATGACATGGATGCTGCCGGACAGAATGCGACACGTCGAGCGCTTGAGATAGCCGGTTCAGTAGGGCTAAAATTAAGAGTAGCACTGCTTGGGGAAGGAAAGGATCCTGATGAATTTGTAAATCTTCATGGCGGAGATGAATACCTAGAAGTTATTGATCAGGCAGTACCTGCTCTTGACTACTTATTTCAGGCTTTGCGGACTCAATATGATGGTGCCACTTTAGAAGGGCAGCAAAAAATTTTAAATGAAATGTTTGCAGTTCTTACAGTACAGGATAATACATATCAATTCAATTCGTTTATCAGGAAGATGGCACGTACGCTTCATATGGATGAAGGCCTTATACGCAGTGAGGCAATTCGGTATACGAAGAAAAATAATTCCCATGTATATATATCACCCAATGTATATGGCGAGGAAAGAACTGGTACCGTCAGCTCCAATGATGGGCGTCAGCGAAGGCTGGAACAGGAACTGTTGAAGTACTGTTTGGTTTCACATATATTGCCGGAAGGCTTTGATAGTTTGGAGAAGTATTCCTTTGCCGATGAATTTCTTGGAAGATTATATGACGTATTGAAGCAGGCCGGCAAAGGAAATATTACTGTAGAGTATGCAGAGGCACGGTTGGAACGATCTGATCTGGAACAGTTGGCGCAGCTGATGATGACAGATTATCATGGTGTGGCAGAACCATATGAAGAGTATATCCGCCCTATGCGTAAAATTTATCTGCAGAACGAGTATAAATTTCATACACAGCGGGCGGCGGAATTAATGGAGAGTGATCCGCAAAAGGCAAAAGAAGAGCAGTTAACCTGTATTCGATTAAGTGAGGAAATTCGATTGATCGGCGGGTGAAAATGCAGTATGAAATTTATGATAAAGGGGGGCTTATGAAGAAGAAAAGGCAAAATTTAGAGCTTTGGATGGGAGAACTGAGAGATAAGGTAAGGAAAGATGGGACAATTTCAAATAAAGATATCATGCTTTTCTTTACCGAAAAGAATCTGGGACAGGATGATCTTTCAGCGGTATATGAGCTGCTTCATGAAAGCAATATCGACATCAATTTCGATGAAGATGCATCCGATGAGGACCTGGAAATTTTAGAAGATGAAGAAACAGATGATGAAAAGGATATTGTCGAAATTTCTGATGTCATGGATACTTCTGATTCTATAAATATAGATGATCCGGTAAAGATGTATTTGAAAGAGATTGGAGCTATTAAGCTCCTTACAGGATCACAGGAAATAGAGCTTGCCAAGTTGGTGGAAAAAGGAAGCTTTGATGATGCAACTGGTCGGGATAAGCTGGCTGCTGATGAGGCGAAAAAAGCGCTTTCTGATGCGAATTTAAGACTTGTTGTTTCTATTGCAAAAAAATATCTTGGCAGAGGACTGCAGTTCTTAGATTTAATTCAGGAGGGGAATTTGGGGCTCCTCAAAGCTGTAGATAAATTTGATTACACCAAAGGTTTTAAATTCAGTACATATGCAACATGGTGGATAAGGCAGGCAATTACGCGGGCTATTGCGGATCAGGCGCGTACGATCCGTGTACCTGTCCATATGGTGGAGACTATCAATAAGTTAAATCGTATTTCTCGTCAGCTGCTTCAGGAGAAAGGCCGGGAGGCTACCAACGAAGAGTTGGCAAAAGCCATGGGAGTAAGTGTCGCGAAAATTCGGGAAGTAAAAAAAATTGCCCAGGATCCCATTTCGCTGGAAACACCAATTGGAGAAAAAGAGGACTCCCATTTAGGCGACTTTATTGAAGATCATGAGGCAATTGCTCCCGATGATGCGGCGGGTTCCATTTTACTTCGGGAACAGATTGATGAACTGCTGCGAGAATTGACAGATCGTGAACGACAGGTACTTGAACTCCGATTTGGATTAAAAGATGGAAGGCCACGAACTTTGGAAGAAGTGGGAAAATATTTTGATGTAACCCGGGAGCGTATCAGGCAAATTGAAGGGAAAGCATTAACAAAACTGAAGAAGTCTGCCAAATCATTGGCCAATGTATAGAAGTATTGACGGTATTCCTATTTGCTGATAAAATATCATGTATTGGTGAAGGGGGCCTATAGCTCAGTTGGTCAGAGCCGGCGGCTCATAACCGCCTGGTCCCAGGTTCGAGTCCTGGTGGGCCCACCAATAGATATTTAAGGTTGAGCTCAATGCTTGGCCTTTTTTGTTACAGAAAAGGAATTGGAATGAAACTTACACCTCGTCTGCGGGCTGTAGCGGGATTGGTTCCATGTGGTTCGTGTATAGCTGATATAGGGACAGATCATGCGTATGTACCTATTTCTTTGATTCATAACGGAAGAATTAAATATGCTATAGCGGGAGATATACATGCAGGTCCTGCGCAGCGGGCTCGGGAACATATAAAGAGGGAAGGTCTTTCAATGAAGATTAAGGTGCGCGAAGGTGCCGGATTATCTATTTTGGAAGAGGATGAAGTAGATGGTGCGGTGATCGCAGGGATGGGCGGATTTATGATTCGTGATATTTTAAAGCAGGAATATGTTATTGCTGAAAGTATTAAGTGGTTTATCCTGCAGCCACAAAACCATACATCCGATTTATATATTTGGCTGCAGCAAAATGGATATAAAATTGAACAGGAAGTTCTTGCTGAAGAAGGAACGCAGCTTTATGAGATCCTTTATGTGACACATGGATATATGGCGCCTTTCTCTGAGATAGAAGCTGAAATAGGAGTTACTGAGAGCCGATATAAAGATAAGCTTTTTGTTAAACATTTGAAAAAACTTAGCAATCAAAGAAAAATGATATTGAATGGCATTGATATTGAGAGTGCAAATGCCGTAAATACGGCAAAGTACCAAAAGGCATTAACGGATGAGGCTATTCTGGAGGAGATATTATGGAGATTTATGTAAAAGATATTATGCAATTGATGGAAGATTGGGCACCCTCCTCATTGGCGGAATCATGGGATCATCCCGGTCTTCAGGTGGGAAATCCGAATCAGCCTGTACATAAAATTCTGGTAGCTTTGGATATGACCGAACTGAATATATCCTATGCAATTGATCATGGAGTGGATATGGTCATATCGCATCACCCATTTTTATTTAAACCTATTCATGACATAGACCTTTCCACTTGTAAAGGACGAATGATTGAAAACTTGATCAGACATCGGATCACTTCTTTTGCAGCACATACCAATTTAGATTCAGCAGTACAAGGCGTAAATGATGCATTGGCTGAAAAATTGGGATTACAGGAATGCAAGGGATTTGTTCCGGTAATGACGTATTCATCTTATAAGTTCACTTTATACATAACTGCTGCTCATGCTAAATTATTGAAGAAGAAATTAGATAGTTTAAGAGGGAAAGATATTGAGAGCTACTATGTTGTTGATGATGCAGATGATTTTACGGAAAATATACGGGTTGAATTCCGCGTGCCTGGTCAGTTGGTAAAACGGGTGGAAGATATGATTTCATCTTTAGATAAATCAGCTAAATATGATGTATATAAGCTTGTAAATCATGGTTATAAGGAAACCATGGGGCGTATCGGAAAGCTCCCCTTCCCTATGTCGGTAGAGAAAGCTCTATCTTATATAAAGAATAAATTGGAGGTTCCTGTATTGCGGTATGCTGGTAATAAGGATTGTTTAGTAGAAAAAATAGCTATCCTTGGCGGGGCAGGTGCTGAGTTTGCAGGGGTAGCAAAATCAATAGGGGCAGATCTGTATTTGACGGGGGATTTAAAATACCATGAGGCACAAGATGCGGCGATGAATGGATTAGTTATCGCTGATGGCGGGCATTTTTATACGGAACGTGTGATTATTCCGTACTTGGCAAAACGTTTGCGTGATGAATTTAAAACCCGTGGTTGGAATGTTGGAGTTTTAGAAGATGTTAGGGCAAAAGATATATTTCATTGTGTATAAAAGTTGAAATAAGATATACAGGATGGTATACTGTTACTCGCGAGCAGGAAAGATGATTGCGGGCCGAAAGGCGTGAGGAAAGTCCGAGCTTCGCAGGGCGAGATGCCGGATAACATCCGGCGGGGGCGACCCTAGGGAAAGTGCCATAGAAAAGAAAACCGCCGTGAATAACGGTAAGGGTGGAAAGGTGCGGTAAGAGCGCACCAGCAGGCGGGAGACCGTTTGGCTTGGTAAACCCCATCTGAAGCAAGACCGAATAGGGAAGGAATGACGTTGCCCGCTGACCTTCCGGGTTGAGTCGCTTGACCGATAAAGTAATTTACTCGGCTAGACAGATAATCATCACCATGAAAATGGTACAGAACTCGGCTTATTGATTGCTCGCAAAAAAATAAAGGATCGCTTTTAGCGGTCCTTTTGTATTACAAAAAAATATGACAATTTGACAATGTACTTTGAGGGTAATAAATTGTGTTATTCGTAATGAGATTTGTATTCAATCAATTATTTTTCATTGGAAAGAGATACTACTTTATTAAAGTTATCCAAAATTGTTTGTGATGGTTTTTCATCCATAAGGCTGATTAAAATGATAGAGATTGTAGAAAAGAGAAATCCTGGGATTAATTCATAAAGACCAAACCAGTTAAACTGTTTCCAAATGAGGACGGTGATGCCGCCAACAATGATGCCGGCATAAGTTCCTTTTAAAGTCATACGTCTCCAGTAAAGTGAAAGGAGAACGACTGGTCCGAAGCAGGCGCCAAATCCTGCCCATGCATAAGATACTATGGAGAAAATATAACTGTTCGGGTCGGACGCAAGATAGATTGAACATAGGGAGATTAACAAAACCGTAACACGGCTTATAATAATAAGCTCTTTCTCAGAAGCATTTTTATGGAAGAAGGGCTGATATAAGTCTCTTGCTACAGCAGAAGCCGTTACGAGAAGCTGAGAAGAGGCGGTACTCATAATTGCTGCCAGTACGGCCGACCATATAAGTCCCGTGATGAACGGAGGGGAAAGTGTTTCCGCCATAATGATGAATACACGTTCAGCATTGGCATTTTCGAGAGGCATAGGCAGGTAGGCTTTTCCTACGATACCAATAGCAACAGCGAAAGTCAGGGACAAAAGAACCCAGGACACCGCGATTTGCGTAGACTTTTTTAATTCTTTCGGATTGCTGATTGCCATAAAGCGGACTAGGATATGGGGCTGCCCAAAATAGCCGAGTCCCCAGCCCAATGAGGAAAGAATCATGATAATAAGCGACATTCCTCCCAGTGATTCAGGGAAAAAGGAGAAAAAGTCTTTCCCTTCTCCCGCGAGAGAAGCCATTGTCGGTGCTGGCCCGCCTAATACGATCGTTGCGGCAACAGGGATATATATGACGGTGAAGAACATCATCGTTCCCTGAATGAAATCTGTCATGCTGACAGCGGAGAATCCACCTAAAAAGGTATAAAATACAACAACAAATGCTCCGATAAGAAGTGCGGTAAAATAGGGCAGCCCCAAAATTGTATTAAAAAGTTTCCCTGCAGAAACAAATCCGGAAGACGTATAAATAATAAAAAATAATATAATAAAAAGCGCGCAAATAAGGCGAAGTCCGCTTTTGTGATCTTCAAAACGATTGGAAAGGTAGTCGGGAATTGTTAGGCTATTATTGGCTACTTCTGTATAATGGCGGAGCCGTTTAGAAGTCAGTACCCAGTTTGCCCAAGTGCCTACTATTAGTCCAAATCCGGTCCAAAATGCGGAAAGTCCATTCAAATAGGCAAAACCGGGAAGTCCCATAAGCATCCATCCGCTCATGTCAGAGGCTTCAGCACTCATGGATGTCACCCACGGGCCGAGTTTGCGGTCACCTAAAATAAATTGAGATAATTTCTTTTGTCGGCGTGAGTAATAAATGCCAATCCCCATCATGGCGGCTAAATAGAGCATGAATGCCGCCAAAATTCCCATATTGTTCTGCAAATTCATATACAGAAGCCCCCTTCTATTCTGCAGTTATAGTTATATCTATTATATTGTTTATTCATGATACTGGATAAGAAAAATAATGTAAAGTATCAATTACCTTATAACAGGTGAATGATAGAAATCTAATCTGCCGGTTCTGTATGATTTATTTTTCATGCAATAGGATTGGATGTCGGTTGCCCGCAAATCGATGCTAAAAGACTCTAAGGCTTTTTTTTCTTGCAAAGTACGCAGAGCTTTTGCTGCGCCTGTGATTACAGGGAGATTTGATTTGTTGAGGATAAAACTTTTTGTGTTTTTCAAAGCAAGGAGCCTGGCATATTTGGGGAAGGAGGAATGAGAAAAGGGAGAAGGTACCAGTTCTGATGAAAGTAAAAGCGATGCTGCAATTCGTTTAAGACGGCTATAAAGGTAGCGCTTGCTTTTTATTGCCTCAAATATATCCGGAAGAGACGCCTGCTGGATTTCTTTGTACCATTTATTTTCTAACCCTTCAGAAAAGAGCCGGGAGTCTCTCAGTGACTCTTTTTTTGTTAACCGCCCTAATAATAGACATGCGTCTTCGTAACGGGCGTAAGAGAGAATATGCCCTGTGTTCATAAGGGTATGGATTTCAGTTTGTATTTGTTCAGGAAGCAGAGGATAAGACTCGCCTGCTACAAAATGCTTTCTGGCAATTGTGGCAGAGGCGGGATAATGCGTATTTCTTTCTATGACGATAAATGATAAAGGCAGGTTTTGCTTTAATGCGGCCTGTACATAAAGGAATCCAAGCAAATTATTGGGGCGTGTTAATTCTCGTGAGATTTCAGGATATCGGATTTCCATGGATTTGGTGACAGCAGAGGCGTAAGAAAGTCCCTTTCCTAAAAATTGGTGAAAATATAGATTAAAATCGGGCTGCAGGGACCATTGCGCAGCGTTATAAAGTGTATCCGAATTTAAGGATTCAGCGCCAAAAGCAATATGGGTACACCCCATATTGTGAAGCAGTGAAACCGATGAGGCAGCAAATTTGTCGGCGCTTTGCAATACACAAAGTACAGGGAGTTCGATTACGGCATCCACACCAAACATAAGCGCCCATTTTGCACGTGTCCATTTATCAAAAATAGCAGGTTCTCCACGCTGTACAAAAGAACCGCTCATCGCGGAAATTATAGGGGCGTCCGGAAATAAATTTTTAAGGCTCCGGAGCATATGGGCATGGCCGCTGTGGAAAGGGTTCCATTCAGCAGTAATTCCAATATACATGATGTACCTCCAATGTATTTATTGACTATTTTACCATAAGTATGTGGGATTTCCTGTAATCAGGGGAATGGCATATGCTATAATTATTTAATGAAATAATAAACCGGGATAATTTTATTTATAGAAAAGGAATAAATGAATATATATCATTTTGTTCAGAGGAATAGTTTAGGTTTTCTTATATGTTTTGTCCTGCTTTTGTCGGGGTGTAGCGGTAATAATGTGAGAGATAAGTTTGTCTTTGGGAAAAATAGAATTAGTTGCAATAATACAACTATTACAGTATTAACACCTTTTGAACTAATTGCAAATGGAAAACAGGCGGAAATCTCAGACAGAAATGCTGATAAAATAATGGCAGAAGGGCATAATCAACATATACGCATCTTTGTTATGGGGGATAAGAATACAATAAATGAGAGCATATCTGCTGCGGCAGAAAGTGCAGAAACCCTTTTGCGGAACAATAAGCGAGTTACTAATTTGAAGGTAGAAAAAGCCGACGATAAATTTAATAATGAAGACGCTAAAGTTTTGAGATTCTCTTATGTGGAAAAAGCAAGAGAGGAGAAGACCGCACTAACGGTTAATGAATATATTTTTTTACAGGATGAAGTTATTTGGCGTGTAATTTACCAATATCGGACAGAAGATCCGATTGGGAGAGAACTCTCCGCACAGCTGGCAGGGAGAATACAGATTGGGGCAGTATTTTAGGAAATGGGGGAAATGTGATGCGTTTCGGTGGACACGGATTATTTTCTTTGTTACTCTTTTTGGTATGCGGAGCTTTGATTGGTGGGATTATTGGGCAAGTGCTCAGCCAGGTCAGCTTATCCGGAATGATACCGTATTTGACGAAAACATATGAGATTTTTGATTTTAAGGATATTTATTTGAATTTAGCGGTCATAGATGTTCATTTTGGTATCCGGTTTGCGCCCAATTTAATTAGTATTTTCGGGATACTTTTGGCAGCTTGGGTATATAAAAGATTTTAATGAATTTATTGTTATTACCCGGTCTATATTATGTTATTTTGGCCGATCAAAGGAGGGGCTATAAATGATGATTAAAGAAATGCGGAGCGAAGATAAACCGCGCGAAAGATTTGCCAAGGCTCCCGATACGGCTAGCATGGTAGATTTGGTTGCTATCCTGTTGCGAACCGGTCGCCATGGGTGTTCTGTTATGGATATGGCGCAGGAAGTGGTAGAGCAAATTCGGTTGTCCACGGATGTCAATGGATTTGATAATTTGGATTGGCGGGATTTAATCTCTGTGAAGGGTGTTGGACAAGATAAAGCGATTACCGTATGTGCAGCAGTAGAGTTAGGGCGAAGGCTGGCGCAGTTTCATAATAAGAAACAGTTGGAGAATTTTAGTTTCCCCGAAGCAGTGGCATCATATTTTATGGAAAAATTAAGACATGAAGATCAGGAACATTTCATTGTCTGCTTTTTAAATACCAAGAACAGATTGCTTGGATATAAAGAAATTTGTGTGGGAAGTTTGGATGCTGCGCCTGTGGATATAAAGGAGGCTATGAGATGGGCTCTTCGCTTTAAGGCCCACGGTATTATACTCGTACATAATCATCCGTCAGGATATCCGGAACCTTCAGATGCGGATATTAATTTAACGAGACAATTTAGAAGGGCTACTTCGTTTTTTGATATACGGTTATTAGATCATGTTATAATCGGTGATGGAGAATTTGCCAGTTTAAACAAAAATGGACTGGTATAGAAAACATAGTTTAAGAATTGTAATTAAAGGAGTGCATATTATGGCAGATAGGGAAAATGAAAAGAAATATTCCGCGGAGACGAAAGGGTATACGGATAAGATTTATGAAGTAAGGTTCATGCCGGTACTGGAAAGGAGTGAGTATCAAGCTGGACCGGAACGTGAGGGACTCATTAAGTTACAAGGAATTATGGAAGAAAAAGATTTCGAGAAATATATTAATAATGGATTAATCCGTATTACACAAGATGGCGATCGGCTTATGATGATCAGCAAGAGTGAAATGTATCGTTCCATGCTTATGGGGAAGTTTTGGAGTTCCATTTGCGAAGCTTTTGGTGTAGATGATTTTCGTGTGGTAAGCCAGACAAACGGATATTAATGATATTAATAATAAATATTAATAATGAGGGAGGGGTGCTTAGTCCCTTCCTTTTTTCATTTGTTCTTGACTTATATAAAATTTACATTAATCTATAATGATAGAAATTATGATATAAAAGGAAAATATTTGACTAGAATATATGTAAATGCTATTCTTTTTGTAATAAGTTTTATATATACTCTTTTATTAATTTGTGAATAAAGTGTATGGTTGCTAAAATGTGAATTGGGAGGATGTTATGTATTTTTTGCACTTATTTCATGCTGGCGGATTTATGATGTACCCGCTTTTACTTTGTTCGATTATAGTTGTGGCGATTTTTTTTGAAAGATATAGATACTATTCTTCCCATCGTTCTGATACAGAAAGGTTGTCAGCGGTGATGACTGACAGCTTGGACCGGGGAGATATAGAAGGATTAAAAGACGCTTTAAAAGCTGATGGTGGAATTCCGGCCGGGGTTCTTCTATCTGCAGTCAATGTATATGGAACTAAAGCACATCAGGCGACAATTATTGAAGGCGCTGCAGCACATGCGGCAGGTCTTTTGAAAAATTACCTGAATTATCTGGATGTTATTGTGACACTTTCCCCTTTAATGGGATTGCTTGGCACTGTTATCGGAATGATAGGTTCCTTTGATGTCTTGTCCATTGCGGATGGTCAGCCTTTTGCTATTACCGGTGGTGTTGCGGAAGCATTGGTGTGTACGGCAACGGGTTTATTCGTTGCCATTATAGCGTTAATTGCTTATACTTACTTATCCCAGCAAGTTAGCCACTATATTTCTTCTATAGAAAAATTATCTTCTGTTTATCTTGCAATAGCGGAAGGTAAAGAAAAATGAGATTACAACAACTGGATGTAGATAAAAAGCCTAAAATAATGATTATCCCCATGATTGATATCATATTTTTCTTACTTGTTTTCTTTATGATGAGTATGTTAACCATGGTGGTGCAAAAATCAATTAGTTTAAATTTACCGCAAACGGTGACTTCGAAATTGGATATAGAAAAGGCCTTACCGGTAGCGGTTACTTCAGATGGGCAGATTTACGTAGAGCAGGAAAAGATTCCCCGTGAAACGTTCCGCAGAAGAATGGAAATTGAAAAAAATAGAAATCCGAATTTGAGTATTGTTCTTCGGGCGGATACGAAATCAGAACATGGGGATTTCGTATTTGTTCTGGATCAATTGAAATCAGTGGGAATTAGTAAGATTGGTATTGCAACGGAAGCAAAATCACAGAGTAAGGAATAAAGGGGGGCGGCGCTATGTTTACATCTAAATACAGATGGATGGCTGCCTTTGGAACATCTATTGCTTGTCACGTTGTAGTGTTTGTTGTGATTGGGGTGGTTGTGGCACTATTTCCTTCTGCTCCCGTTGATAAAGGACCTATTCAGGTAGATTTGGTTTCATTATCTGGCGGCGGCGGTGGCGGCGGCGGAAGTCCTGATGCAGATAATGGCCCTGCCATAGCGCCACCTTCAGCCGAACCGACAGAAGTTGCACCGCCTCCTCCGGCTCTGGCAGAAGATATGCCGGAAGATGCCATGAATGATATTCATGAAATTGCTGATTCAGTAACAGAATCTAAAGAGGCTGCAACAAAAGACAATATGGGGAAGCAGGTTTCCGGAGAAGGGGAATCTTCAGGAAATCGTGGGTTTGGCAGCGGTACGGGTTCCGGAGGCGGTCATGGATCTGGGCATGGCACCGGAACGGGGTCAGGTACGGGTTCCGGCAGCGGTACAGGTTCCGGTGGTGGAAATGGTTCAGGAGCAGGAACCGGTAATGGTGATGGAAATGATGGCGTCACTATGGGCCCGCAAATATTAAGCGCACCATCTCCTTCTTATCCTGAGTCGGCTCGTGCGTCAAATGTAGAGGGAACGACGGTGGTCGGTCTTATCATCAGCGTTAATGGTAATGTGACAAGTGCCTGGGTTGAATCATCATCAGGAAACAGCATACTTGATCAAACTGCGGTGAATGCCGTTTACGGATGGCAATTTGTTCCTGCAAAGCAAAATGGAGTAGCTGTTGAAGCGCAATCACGAGTCCCAGTATCATTTACACTAAAGTGATTGTTATATATGGTTTTGGTAAGTGTAGGAACTAATCTGTGGAGATTTCATATTTTCACAGATTTTTTTTAAAATAGATGATAGAATAGGAATCGTATAGTATATTCTAAAATTTTTATGAGGAGGATAGTTATGTCAAAGGGGAAGTTATATGGAATCGGTGTGGGACCGGGAGATTCCAAACTTTTAACTGTAAAAGCGGTAGAAACGATTCGAAATGCGGATATGATTATTACACCAAAAACAGAAAAAAAAGAAGACTCTGTTGCCTATCATATTGCAACTCCCTATATTTCAAAAAAAGCGGAAATCTTACCTCTTGTGTTTCAAATGGTAACTGATATGGAAGTTGTATCGAAACAGTGGGAAGAAAATAGAAGAATTATTGAAGAAAAGTTAGATGAAGGAAAAAATCTGGTTTTTCTTACTTTAGGTGATCCGATGCTGTATAGTACATATATGTATATTTTCCGGGCATTAAAAAGAACAGAATATACTGTGGAAACGATTCCGGGGATTCCTGCTTTTTTAGGAATTGCTTCTTATATCGGAATGCCGGTGACCGAATGGGAAGAAAACGTACTGATCATTCCTGCAACTGCAGATCCTGAAAAAATTGACAGAGCACTTTCCGCTGCTGACAATGCGGTAATTATGAAGGTGTATAAGAAGTTTGCATTTATCCAGGAAGAACTGCGTAAGCATCACATGATAAAGAATGCGGTCATGGTATCACGCGCGGGTTTGCCTGATGAAATAATAGAGCGGGATCTGGATAGTTTGCCTTCAGATTATCGACCGAATTATTTAAGTACAATTATTGCCAAACGAGGGAACTGATATGACGGAGTTTATACGACCTCGGATTATCGTTGCAGGTACGAACAGCGGTGTCGGGAAGACAACGATAGTGACCGGCCTTTTATCATATTTTAATAGAGAGGGGTACAGAGTCCAGCCCTTTAAAGTGGGGCCTGACTATATAGATCCCGGGTTTCATGCGGAAGCGGCAGGACATAGCTCTTATAACCTGGATACATGGATGACACCTCCAGATAAGTTAAATGAGACCTTTATTGCTTTATCTAAAAATGCAGATATATCAATTATAGAAGGGGTTATGGGTCTCTATGATGGAGGGGAGGATGGAATCAGCAGTACTGCCGCCATTGCAAAACAGTTAAATGCGCCGGTCATATTGGTATTGGATTGTAAATCCGTTGGGTACAGTATCGCGGCTACAGCGTTAGGCTTCCGTGAATATGATAAGGGAGTAAATATCGTCGGGGTCATATTGAATCGCCTTGGTTCCGACCGCCATGAGGCGATGGTTCGAGAAGTTATGGGAAAAATTCATATGCCTGTATTTGGCGCGTTCCATCGGGATGATGCATTAAAAACGCCGGAACGCCATTTGGGACTGACACCTGTTACGGAAGTAGAAACACGAGTGTTAATTAAGCATATGGGGGAGGCTGTCAGTAGATGGGTAGATACGGATGCCTTCCTGAAAGCAGCGCAGCAGGCACCTTCTATGTTTGTAGACGTACGGAATGATTTTTCAGCTAAGAAACGGGTTTGTATTGCCGTGGCGAAAGATGAAGCGTTTTCTTTTTATTATCCGACAAGCTTAGAATATCTTGAAAAAAATGGAGCAAAAATTATTGAATTTAGTCCTCTTCGGGATAAAACTGTACCGGAAGCGGATGGCCTAATCTTTGGCGGCGGCTTTCCGGAGATGTTTCTGCAGCAATTAATGGGGAACATTTCCATGAAGGAGTCTATACGCCGGTGTGCTGAAAGAGGAATGCCGATTTATGCGGAATGCGGCGGATTGATGTATCTTTGCAAGGCTATACAGGGATTTAATGGAGAATGTTATGAAATGGCGGGAATTGTGCCGGCTGTTTGTAAAATGCAGAAGAGTCTTCAGCGCATTGGCTATGTGAAAGGGGAAACGCTTTTATCTAGTATTATTGCTGATGCGGGTGATACTCTGAAAGGGCATGAATTTCATTTTTCTACTTTAGAATACGGCGAAGGGTTTCCCTGGGCATATAATCTTCAGGGATCCCGACAAAAAGAGGGGCATTTGGAAGGATATAGCAATAAAAACATATTGGCATCATATCTGCACCTTTCTTTTGATGGGAATCCCAAAGCTGGAGAAAAGTTAATTGAATCCTGCGAGCGTTATCATTGTAGCAAGGAGGGAAAATGACAGAACAAAAGGGCTTGATCCTTATTAATACAGGAACGGGTAAAGGGAAAACCACAGCGGCGTTAGGTACTGCAATCCGTGCTTGGGGTAATGGACAAAAAGTTCTTATTTTACAATTTATTAAAGGTGCATGGAAATATGGTGAACTTAAAGCAATTGAAGCATTGGAAGCATGTAATGGAAATATAGAGATTCGACCTATGGGTGATGGCTTTGTGTTTCACAATCGCAAAGAGGATGAAGCTGCTTATCAGAATAAAAAAGAGTTGGCAGCCAGGGCTTGGGAAACTGTTGTTGATGAAGTAATGAGTGATAGGTGGGATTTGGTTGTTTTAGATGAGGTTAATTATGCGATTCATTTTGAGATGCTTGAACCGGAAAAACTTTTAAAACTTATTAAAGAACGGCCTCCGCGGTTAAATATGATTTTAACCGGGCGCTATGCCAGGCCGGAGATTATTGAAGCTGCTGATACGGTAACCGAAATGACTTTAATTAAACATGCTTTTCAAAATGGGATACATGCACGCAAAGGTATAGAATTTTAAATCGGCTGCAGCAAGATAAATTCCTTTACATAGATTAAAATGCATGATAAAATCTCTAAATAAATATAAAAGTAAATGAGGGATGCGGAATGGCACTCTATGTAAAAAAGTTTGGCGGATCATCTGTTGCGACAACAGAAAGAATGAAGAATATAGCATCGCGCATTCTTCGCGAAAAGCATGATAATGATAAGATTGTTATAGTAGTTTCCGCCATGGGTGACAGTACGGATGATTTGCTGGCGTTAGCTGGTCAGGTTCCATCATTGAGACATGGCCGAGAGATGGATATGTTGCTGTCTACAGGAGAACAGGTCTCGATCTCTCTTTTGGCGATGACCTTCAAAAGCTTAGGAGCACCTGCAATATCTTTGACGGGGATGCAGGCAGGAGTTTTTTGTAGCGGGACACATGGCAAGGCGCTGATTGACGATATAAAACCGGAAAGAGTATTTTCTGAGTTAGAGAAAGGGAATATTGTCATTGTTGCAGGTTTCCAGGGGGTGTTGCCGAATGGAGATGTTGCCACTTTGGGGCGCGGTGGGAGCGATGCAACAGCAGTTGCCCTAGCCGGTGCAATGCATGCGGATGTGTGTGAAATTTTCACTGATGTAGATGGTGTTTATTCGGCGGATCCCAGATACTGTCCGCATGCTGTAAAAATGCAGGAAATCACGAATATAGAAATGCTGGAATTGGCACGTCTTGGCGCAGGCATTATGCAGCCGCGCAGTGTTGAATTAGGGATGCATTACCACATACCAATTCATGTCAGATCTACATTTACGGACGATGAAGGAACAATTATCCAGGAGGAATGCGTCATGGAAAGAAAACGCCAAATTATTAAAGGTGTTGCGCAAGATACACATACGGCCAGGATTTCTGTATTGAACGTGAAAAATGTTCCCGGTGTTGCGCATATGGTGTTTGAAGCTCTTGCTGATGAACATATTGATGTTGATATGATTGTACAAAGTGTGCAGCGGTCTAATGATGATCTGACCGACATTATTTTTACTATTACCGATACGGATTTAGAGGATGCGAGGCGTGTTCTTGGCGAATTGCAGTCGCAAGAGAAATTGACGACTATTATTTATGATGATAATATGGCGAAAGTATCTATTGTGGGTGCAGGCATGCTCGGTACGCCCGGGGTTGCTGCAAGAATGTTCGGCGCACTGGGAAGGGTCGGCGTTAATATCTTGATAGTTAGTACATCAGAAATTAGCGTATCCTGTCTGATTAACCGGGACGATGTGGCAAAAGCTATACAGGCTATCCATAAAGAGTTTTGGGGAAATAAAACGGCCTGATCGTTAGACTATTTAGAAAGCACAGGATAAAATTGCCTGCGCTTTTTCTATTAATGATGAAATAATATGGAGGTTGACCATGAAATGGAATAATGGAGATGTAGTGCATGGATTCAATATTATGAAAGTAGATCATGTTGAAGAGGTAAATTCTGATGTATACATGATGGAGCACATAAAATCCGGTGCAAAATTAATGTATTTAGATTCAGCAGATGATAATAAGGTTTTTTATATCTGTTTCCGCACGACACCGGACAATTCAAAAGGAACGCCGCATATTATGGAACATTCTACTCTTTGTGGCTCAAGAAAGTTCCCTTTAAAAGAACCCTTTGTGGAACTTGCAAAAGGCTCTTTGAATACCTTTTTAAATGCCATGACTTGGCCTGATAAAACTATGTATCCTGTTGCCAGTAGAAATTCTACAGATTTTCATAATCTGATGGATGTGTATTTAGATGCGGTGTTTTATCCGGACTGTTTGCAGAATCCCCAAATACTGATGCAGGAAGGATGGCATTATGAACTTGATAAGAAAGATGGAGAACTTACCTATAATGGGGTTGTTTATAATGAAATGAAGGGAGCACTTTCTTCCCCTGATGCATTATTGAACAACGCTGCGATGGAAAAGCTTTTTCCTGATACGACATACAATGTAGAGTCAGGGGGAGATCCAGACGTTATTCCTACTCTTTCATTCCGTGAGTTTACTGATTTTCATCGTCGTTTTTATCATCCGTCAAACAGCTATATTTATTTATATGGGGATATGGATATAGAAAATACCTTAAAATATATTGATGAAGAGTATTTATCAGCTTTCGATAGACGGTGTGTCTATTCTGAGGTGGGAACACAGAAAGCGTTTGCCAAACGTGTCATAACAGAAAAGAATTACAACATAGCAGATGGAGAGAATATCGCTAATAAAGCGATTCATGCTTTATATGCTGCTATGACGGATTGTATGACAACAAAAGAGTCATTGGCCATTCGGATATTAAATTATGTATTGATTGATATGGATGGCGCTCCGTTAAAAAAAGCTCTCCTTGATGCGGGTGTTGGAAGTGATGTGTCGGGAGCTTACGAGGATAGTTATAAACAGCCGGTCTGGTCTATTGTTGTGACCGGTTCGGAACCTGAACGGCAGGGAGAATTCTCACAAATCGTAGATCATACACTTAGAAAACTTGCGCTTACGGGGCTTGATAAAAAGATGTTGACTGCCGCATTGAATCGTACGGAATTTATTTTAAGAGAAAACGATTATCAGGGGAGGCCTAAAGGCTTGTTTTACGGAATACGGGCTATGGATATGTGGCTATATGACCGTGATCCAATAGAAGCTCTGCGGTATTACGATGATATAAATGGATTAAGGAAAGCTATTGAAACGGATTATTTTGAAGGCCTGCTTCTAAAATATCTTATTAAGAATTCTCATCAGGTATTGATTACCATGAAAGCTAAAAAAGGGATTGATGAAAAGAAAAGAATTGAAGTTGCGGAACAACTGGACGCCTATAAAAAAAGCCTTTCAGAGAATCAGATTACGGATATCATAGAAAAGACACAGGTATTAAAAGAGCGACAGGCATCTGTGGATTCAGAAGAGGCTTTGACTGCTATTCCTCTCCTTCGACGGGAAGATTTAAATCGTGAAATTGAGAATGATGAAATCGAGAATGGCAGAATTGAGGAAATCCGTCATTTTCACTATGACATCAATTCAAACGGTATTGTTTATCTAAATTTATATTTTAATTTAGAAGGATTGTCAAAAAAGGATATCTTTTATGCCAATATATTGACAAGACTGCTATTATCGATGAATACCGTAAATTATGAATATTCTGAATTGGTTAGACAGTCTAATGCGTATACTGGAGGAATTAACTTTCAAGTGGGGTCGATCAGTAATATCGATTCAGATCAAAAATGCACGCCGTATTTAATCGTAAAAGGAAAAGCACTCGTATCTAACGCAGACAAAATGGTTCGACTGCTGAAAGAGGTGATCCTGCATACTGATTATACTGACAAAATTCGGTTAAGAGAGATTTTAATGGAAGAAAAAGCAAATTGGGATATGACAGCGTTTGCCCGCGGACATACTCTTTGTATAAGCCGATTATTATCTTATTTTTCTGAAGCAGGTAGATATTCAGAGACGACAGGGTTGTCTTATTATTATTTTTTGAGTGATGTGGTTGCAAGATTTGATGCAATTAGCGATGAAATGATTTCTTGCTTGCAATGGCTGGCAAAACAAATTTTTACACGGCATAATCTTTTTATTCATACAATTGGATCTGAAGAAGAAAAAACGGCAGTCAATAAGTTTTTGCCTGAAATGGTTTCAGAAATGCCCGACGAGCTGGGACCTGCCAACCGAGAAACGACCTGCTCCAATGTAGTAATAAATGAGGCTTTTCAAACAGCAGGTAAAGTACAGTATGTGGCAAAAGGCGGAAATTTTAAAAGACATGGTTTTGCGTATACTGGAGCACTCCGGGTAATGGAAACTATCCTTCGGTATGAGTATTTGTGGAAAAAAGTGAGAGTCCTTGGTGGAGCATATGGAGCGTTTACCCAGTTTATGCGAAATGGTAATGCTATTTTATGTTCTTACCGTGATCCTAATTTAGCGGAAACTTTAAAAGTTTATGAAGAATTGCCTGACTATTTAAGCGCACTCGTCTTATCTGAACGCGAGATGACCAAGTATGTTATTGGGACGATGGCTGCTGAAGAAATTCAATTGACACCATTTATGAAGGGAGAAAGAGCTTTAGCATACTACCTGACAGGGAATACACGAGAAAGCCGAATGAAAATAAGGGATGAAATTGTTAACTGTACAATTGACAATATCAGAAGTTTAGCACCGCTTGTCAGAAGTGTGATGGATGATCCTTATATTTGTGTAATGGGAAACGAAGAAAAAATAAGACAAAATAAAGCGCTATTCACATCTATTCTGTCTATGCCGAAGTGATGGGGATAAAAACAAGATTTGCACCAAGTCCAACAGGTTATTTGCACTTGGGAAATGTATGGGTGGCGTTTTTAAACTGGTTATGGACGAGGCAAAATAAAGGGCGAATTATTCTGCGAATAGAGGATATCGATCAAAGCCGGTGCAGGGCAGACTATATCTCAGCAATTAAAGAAGATTTATCTTGGCTGGGGTTAGATTGGGATGAAGAGCCCGGACATGTATATGCATATGGAGAGCCTATACAAAGTAAACGGTTCTCTATATATGAGGGTATTAAGAAGCGGTGGGAAGCTGAAGATTCCATATACCCTTGCTTTTGTTCGCGGGCAAGAATACATAATATATCGTCAGCTCCTCATTTAGGGGAAAACAAACCTGTATATGACGGGCATTGTCGAAACTTATCATGGTCAGAACGGGGACAAACCGACAAAGAGCCATCTTGGAGAATCCGCATGAAAAAGCAAGAAATTTCTTTTTGTGATATGTTCTGCGGGAATCAGATAAAGACCTTAGAAGAGGGGAAAGATGATTTTATTATTTTTCGGGCAGATGGTGCCGTATCATATCAATTGGCGGCTTCTGCGGATGACGGGATAATGCAGGTAACTCATGTTTTCAGAGGAAATGATCTATTGCCTTCAACGTTTTATCAAATTTATCTTTTGAGAAAGCTTGGCTATCAAATTCCCTTATACGGACATTTACCTCTGCTGGTAGATAAGTATGGTATACGTTTGTCTAAGAGGCAAGGCGGAATTACCATCCGGGAACTGAGGGCAAACGGGAAGTCACCTGGCGAGATTATAGGTAGGATGTTATACTGGTCTGGCGCAGTAAAAACACCACTGTCTGTAAATGCGAGGGCGGCTTTGATAAATATTCCGTTTAATACATGTACCAGGCTGGGTAGTGCGTATATCGTAGCAGAATAGGAAACGTGATGAAAGAGATTTTCATCACGTTTTTTTGTGTGAATTTTATTCTGTTTTACACAGTATAAAGACAAAGTGGGAGTTAAAAATGTCTGGCTTTATTAAAGCGAAGAAAGAGATGGTAGGAAATATTGGTAAATAATAGTTATATGAGAATAAATGTTCCGGATTGTATATAAGTGGGGGATTGTGGTAGAATGTGGCTAAAAGTGGAGGGAGGTGGAAGAATCATGTTTATGTCAGAATATTCGCACAGTATAGATTCGAAAGGGCGGATGATTCTTCCTGCCAAATTTCGCGAAGAATTGGGGGATCATTTCGTTTTAGCTCCAGGGTTGGATTCCTGTCTCTGCATCTATACGATGGAACATTGGAATAATCTTATTTCTAAGTTTGAGCAAATGTCGGCAACACATCAAAATGTAAGAAAGGTAAAAAGATATCTGATTGGAAAAGGAAGTGAAATGGAGTGCGATAAGCAGGGGCGGATATTGATTCCTGCACATTTAAGGAAACTTGCTGATTTAAAAAAAGATGCAAGAATTATTGGTGCGGGAAGCACGATTGAAATATGGGATCCTGAGCTTCTTGATCGGGATTTAAATGAAGAAGAATCTATTACCGATTTGGCGGAATCGTTAGAACTTCCTCTGAATTTCTGATATAAGAGGTATCTATGAAATTTAGCCACACTACTGTTTTGCAAAATGAGATGGTTAGTCATGTATTGACGAATACAAACGGTACTTATGTGGATTGCACATTGGGCGGTGGAGGCCATTCTTTGGCTCTTGCTGAAGGGCTTTCAAATCTTGGCTGCATAATTGGTGTAGATCAGGATGGGGAGGCTATTGAGGCGGCTAAAGAACGGCTCCGTGGAGCCCAGTGTAAATTTATATCAGTAAGAGACAATTTTTCTAATATCAATGGAATTTTAAAAGAGAATGGAATAGAAAAAGTTGATGGTTTTATTTTTGATTTAGGGGTATCATCGCATCAGTTGGATGATGGAGCCCGTGGATTCTCATATATGAATAATGGAAAACTTGATATGAGAATGGATCAAAGGAACTCGTTGACTGCATATGATGTGATAAATACATATACGGAAGAGCATTTAAGAAATATTATTCGTGATTACGGGGAAGAACGTTGGGCGAGTCGTATTGTTGATTTTATAGATAGAGCCAGGATGCGCAGACCAATCTCTACTACAGAAGAACTTGTCCATGTCATTAAAGCGGCAATCCCCTCTGCGGCAAGAAGAGATGGACCGCATCCAGCGAAAAGGACTTTTCAGGCCATTCGCATTGAAGTAAATAATGAACTTGGTATTTTGCGAAAAGCCATGGAGGATTGCATAAATCACCTGAATAAGGGAGGACGGTTAGGAGTCATCACTTTTCATTCATTGGAAGATCGTATTATCAAAAATACCTTTAGGGACATGTCTAAAGACTGTATTTGTCCGTCGGAAATTCCGATTTGTATATGTAATCACAGAAGACAGGTCAGAAGTGTGGGGAAAGCAATAAGGCCGTCCCCGCAAGAAGTTAAGGAGAATCCAAGAGCACGAAGCGCTGTGCTTCGTGTGGTGGAAAAAGTGTAATAAGGGATAGGGGAAGTTCAAATGACATCACAGAATGTGAATATGATGAATTATATATCTGAAAACGTAGCAGTAGCAGGACAAAGTGGCGTCATTGAACGCAGGAACTTTTATCAAGTATTTATAAGCCTTTCCTTATTATTTATTCCTGTGTTGGCATTGTATTTTTTTTCGGGAATGAATGCACAGCAAGAATATAAAATGCAAGTTCTTCGTTCTGAAGTAATTTCTATTGCAAAAGAAAATGCAACTTTACAGCTGGATGTTGCCAAGCTTGAAGCACCGGCAAGAATCCAAAATATTGCGGAAACACAACTTGGTATGCAAGTTGCTACAAGTGCTATTTATGGACGTATGGAGACAGAAGGCGGAAAGCAGAAAATAAGAGATTGAGTTAATAGCGGCCCTCATAGGACCGCTATTGTGCTTGTATATAAATTGTTATACTATATAAGGCAATGTACAGGATTATGATGACAAGTAGAAGGTATTGGTGTGAAGCAATTAATTGATTTATTAAAGGCAACTCCTATCGAGAGAATGGAAGGTAATTCCCAAGTTAGAATAATTGATGTAACTGCGGATTCCCGTGCGGTAGAAACAGGAAGTTTATTTTTCTGTTTGCGTGGAGAACACGTAGATGGACATAATTTTGCAAATATGGCGGCTGAAAATGGAGCGGCAGCTATTATTGCGGAAAAGAAAATCGATGTGGCCTCAGATGTTACAATTATCTATGTTGCCGATACACGGAAAGCGATGGAAGATATAGTTCCATATTTTTTTGACTATCCCTCTAAAAAAATGAGAATGATTGCTTTGACCGGAACAAATGGAAAAACTACAACAACCCATGTTATATCCCATATCCTGCATCATGTCGGATATAAAACCGGTGTCATTGGAACGGTGCATGCTTTGATTGGGGATAAAGAGATCCCGACACATAATACAACACCGGATGTTATAGATCTGCAGCGTATTTTGTATCAGATGCTGAAAGAAAATGTAACCCATGTTTGTATGGAAGTATCTTCTCATTCATTAGTTATGGGGCGTGTTATCGGATGTGAGTTTGATACAGCGGTTTTTACAAATCTGACAGAAGATCATTTGGATTATCATAAGACTATGGATAATTATGCCAAGGCAAAATCCATCCTTTTCAAAATGGTTTCTGACAAAGATCAGATTAAAGATGGGAAATCGGCGTGGATTAACAGTGATGATCCATATGCAGACGTAATGAGTAACGCAATTTCAGACCCGGATTTTTGCCAAGTATCAACTTATGGCTTTAATGGTAATCCCGATCTAAAAGCAAGTGATGTTCATTTTAGTGGAAAATCCTCATCGTTCAAAATTCAGCTTAGTGAAAAAAGATACGTTATAAAAACTAAGCTTATCGGCCGTTTCAACGTATATAATGTAATGGCAGCTATTGGTGCAGCTCTGTCAGAAGGTGTGGATATCAAAGACATACAAGCTGCTCTTTCTGATTTCGTATCAGTGGCAGGACGGTTTGAACTTATTGAAGAAGGGCAATCTTTTTCCGTCGTCGTAGATTATGCACATACACCGGATGGGTTGGAAAAAATATTAACAACTGCGAAAGAGATTGCGAAGGGGCGTCTTATAACCTGTTTTGGCTGTGGCGGAGACAGGGACAAATTGAAACGTCCTATTATGGGGCGCATCGCTGCCAATTATTCTGATGTTGTTGTTATTACTAGTGATAATCCAAGAACAGAAGACCCGGAAGAAATTATTAGGGAAATAGCTGCCGGGGTACAGGATATTTCCCAACATAAGAGTAATTTACTTTATAAAACGGTAACTGACAGGCGTGCTGCCATACAGTATGCTCTGTCGATAGCACACAATCAGGATATTGTATTGATTGCGGGTAAAGGGCATGAAGATTATCAGATTTTGAAAGATAAAACGGTTCATTTTGATGATCGTGAAGAAGTAAGGAAGGCATTAAGAGGTTAGGAAATGGCATCATTTACGCTGGGGGAAATTTTAAAGGCAGTTAGTGGTGTTTTACTGCAGCAGGGGAGCCATGAATATTGTACAGGGGTAAATACTGATACACGCACTATTTCTCCCGGAGAACTTTTTATTGCTTTGCAAGGGAATACATTTGACGGACATCATTTTTTAAATGATGCATGTATTAACGGTGCATCAATGGTCATTATTTCCGAAAGATCTTCTTTTAAGGCTGTTCCTCGAACAGTTTCCGTTATCCTGGTAAAAAATACCCAAACAGCCCTGGAAGCATTAGCACATTTCTATCGGATGAAGTTTGATATTCCGGTGGTGGCGGTAACGGGATCTAATGGAAAAACGACGACAAAAAATATGATTGCGGCTTTAGTTGCTTCCAAATTGAATGTATGTGCAACGCAGAAAAATTTTAATAATGAAATTGGACTTTCGTTGACTCTTTTATCCATGACGCCGGAAACAGAAGCGTGCGTGGTGGAAATGGGAATGAGAGGTCTTGGGCAAATTGCAGAACTGTGTCGAATTGCAGCGCCTACTATCGGTGTTGTAACAAATGTAGGGACTTCGCATATAGGAATTTTAGGGAGTCAGGAGAATATCGCGAAGGCGAAGGGAGAGCTAATTGAATCACTACCTGATAAGGGGATTGCCATATTAAATGAAGATGATCCTTATGTAATTAGAATGGGCGATACTTTTAGCGGAAATATAATAGGGTATGGAGTAAATGGGAATTATACTGTCCATGGGAGTAGAATTCAATATGAAAATAATTGTACCAAATATGTTTGTACCTGCTTTGATGAGGCATTTAAAGTTAAGCTGAATATGCTAGGTATTCATAATGTATATAATGCATTGGCGGCTACGGCAACGGCAAGAGTGCTTGGGATTGATGTAAATCGTATTCAAAAAGCACTTTCTGAGTTTTTACCTGGAGCGCAAAGACAGTTTTTCACAGAGATTAATGGCGTAACTGTGATTGATGACTCTTATAATGCCAATCCATTATCAATGGAGATGGCTTTTCATGCTATGCGTCAGGTCAATGGAAAGCATTATTTCCTTGTGTTAGGGGATATGGGAGAGTTGGGGGAAAAAGAGGAACAATTTCATTATGAACTGGGGAAAATAGCCGCAAATATAGGGTTTGACGGAATGATTACGGTGGGGAAGCTTAGCCGCCATATAGCTATGGGGGCTCGCGATGCGGGAAAAACGAACATCATGGAATGCACAACTTGTGAGGATGCTTGGCAGAGATTACAAAAGATGATCCAGTCTGGAGATGTTGTTTTAGTCAAAGGATCCCGTTACATGCATATGGAAACGATACTGGAACTTTGGAGGAAATCTTTAAATTAAGATGGAATTTACTTATATACTTTACATGGGGGAAGCAATTGCATTAACAGTTATGCTTGGGGTAATTGCAATTCCCCTCGCACGAAAATATAAGGCGCAGCAGTCTATTCGAGAAGAAGGACCCAAATCGCATCGCTTAAAGGCGGGAACTCCCACAATGGGGGGGCTATTTGTGTGCTTGTCTGTAGTTCTTGTCGTTATTTGGAACAGATTGGCAGACCCATCGGTACTTTGGCTCCTGTTTCTGACCTTGGGACATGGCTTGCTTGGTTTTTTAGACGACTTGATAAAAGCGGAAAAGAAAAGGAATTTGGGGTTAACCGCTAAGCAGAAAATCGCGGGACAATTGATTTTAGCGGCCTTTTTTTGCTGGGGATGTGTAGAGACGCTTCATCTGCCATATTCAATCTCAATTCCATTCTCATCAATGGAGATCGAGATTGGAGCGCTGTATTATATTTTTGCAGTATTGGTTGTTGTAGGGGCTTCCAATGCAGTGAATCTGACTGATGGGCTGGATGGCTTGGCTTCAGGATGCAGTGTTGTAACATTTTTAGCTTATTCAGTTTATTGCTATGTAAACGGGATACATGACATTGGTTTGTTTTCTGCAATCTTAGCGGGGGGCTGTGTGGGATTTTTATTTTTCAATTATCATCCAGCTGAAATTTTCATGGGAGACACCGGCTCTTTGGCTTTAGGAGGGGCAGTTGCAGGAATTGCCATAGTGACAAAAACCGAATTGCTTCTCATTTTTTTAGGGATGGTTTTTGTGCTCGAAGCACTTTCTGTGATTTTACAGGTTGTATCTTTCCAATTAACAGGAAAACGAATATTTAAAATGAGTCCACTTCATCATCATTTTGAGCTTTCCGGCTGGAGTGAAGTTAGAGTGGTTTGGTCATTTTGGATTTTTGCTTGCATTATGGCATGTGTCACACTCATGATTTCATTTAAAGCATAGAAAAATATAGACATATATTCATGCATTAAAGTGAAGCAATAAGTGTAGTAGTTTTTATTTGAGGCGGTAAAAGTGAAAAATGTATTGGTGCTTGGCGCAGGGATTAGCGGCCTAGGGGCAGCGCATGTATTGCTCAGACATGAATGTAATGTTATTGTTTCAGATTTAAAAGACAATATAAAAGATAAGAAAGAAAAAGAAATACTTCAATCGTTTGGGGTCGTATTTGAATTTGGCATGCAATCTGTTGAGTTACTGGATGGAATCGATACGGTTGTGGTTTCACCAGTTATTTCTGCTGAGAATATAGTCGTGATGGAGGCTTTTAAGCGTAGAATTCCTGTAATTAGCGAAATTGAACTGGCATATAGAGTAACGAAGGCTCCTATATTGGCAGTTACCGGTACAAATGGGAAAACAACTACAACAACTTTACTCGGCAGCATGATAGGCCATTCATCAATACCTTTTGCAGTAGCAGGAAACCTAGGAATTTCACTTAGCCGTGAAGCAGAATTGGTAGCTGAAGATGGAGTGATTGCGGCAGAGGTATCCAGTTTCCAGCTGGAGTTTATTAAAGATTTTTGCCCTAAGGCAGCAGTGATCTTGAATATTACTCCAGATCATATAGAACGTCATCATACGATGGAAAGATATGTGGCAGCAAAAGCAAGAATTTTTGAGAATATGGGAAAGGATAATTGCTTGTTATTAAATGCGGAAGATGAATATACTCCGATACTGATGAAAAAAGCTAAAAATACTACTGTATGTTTGTCCAGTATAAGCCGTGATGTAGAAGAAGGCGCCTGTCTTAACGGAGCAGACTTGGTGATTAAGCGAAGGGGGAAAGTTCTTAAGGTGGCAGGTATAGATGAATTGCAGCTGACAGGAAATCAGAATTACCAGAATGTCTTAGCAGCAGCATTTTTAGCATATGAAGGTGGAATCCCGCTTGAAGCCATTCATGATGGAATAATTGAATTCAAAGGCTTACCGCATCGTATCGAATTTGTTCGAGAGCTGGATGGAGTTTCATATTATAATGACTCAAAGGCAACAAATACAGATGCGGCGATTAAGGGAATGGAAACATTCGATCGTCCAATCATTCTTATTGCAGGCGGATATGACAAGCACACAAAACTTGATAAGTTTATGAAAACGGTGAAAGCGCGTGTCAAATGTTTGATTTTATTAGGCAATGCAACAGCAAGATTTAAAGATGAAGCAGAGAAAGCCGGGATAAAAACTATTGTTTTGGCTGATGATATGCGGGGCGCTGTTGAAAAAGGGAAATCCATTGCCTGCAGCGGGGATGTTGTATTGCTGTCTCCGGCATGTTCAAGTTTTGATATGTATGCTAATTATGAAGCGCGAGGCTTTGATTTTAAAAAGATTGTAAACAGGCTGAAGTGATGGGAGTATAGATGAAACGTATTATTTTATCCGGAGGCGGAACAGGTGGACATATTTATCCGGCAATTACGATTGCCCGCGAGATTCTAAAAATAGAAGAAGCAGAGATTTTATTTATCGGAACTCCGGATGGGATGGAGTCTAAAATTATTCCGGAAGAGGGATTTGCTTTTGCATCAATTTCGGTTTCGGGATTAAAAAGGAAAATCACATTTGATAATATAAAAATTTTAATGCAGGCAATACATAGTTTATTTAAAGCAAAAGCTGTTTTGAATAAGTTTAAACCTGATATTGTGATTGGAACGGGCGGATATGTGTGCGGACCTATTTTAATGGCTGCAGCATTGAGCCGTATTCCGACCCTTATCCAAGAGCAAAATGTGATTCCCGGTATTACAAATAAAATTTTAAATCGAGTGGTTGATAAGGTTGCCTTAGGCTACGAAGAAGCGAGAATACGCTTTCCCAAACCGGAAAAATGTATTTATACGGGGAATCCGATTAGGCCGGATGTAGTATCTGCACAACGGGCGGAATCCAGGAGAAAACTAGGGATATCACCTGAAGTGTTTATGGTAGTAATTACCGGCGGTAGCCGTGGTGCAAGAACGATTAATCGTGCAATGATTAGTGTACATGAACATTTTAAGAGAGATAAAGGAATCTGTCTTTATCATATAACAGGGAATCTTGAATACGATAAAATTGTTCGAGAGTTAGGACTTACAGACGGTAAGTCCTTTGGGAAAGGCAGTCGGATTATTAAGTATGAGTATGATATGCCGGCGGTATTAGCAGCTGCGGATCTAATTATCTGCAGGGCGGGGGCAGTGAGTCTTGCGGAACTTGCTGCACGGGAACTCCCTTCTATTCTGATACCATATCCCTACGCGTCAGGAGATCATCAGACATTCAATGCAAGAGTTTTTGTTAAAGCTGAGGCTGCAAAAATGATTGCGGATAAGTATGTGACTGAAAAGGAACTTATTCAGGATATTAATGATTTCAGACACCAGCCTGAAACCTTGGAACGGATGTCTGAAGCAACAAAAAAGATTAAAAAGATCTATGCAGGGGTAGATATTGCGCAATTGGCGCTTGAAATGACGGAGAATAAGAAATGATGGAATTGGAAAATTATCATGCGTTTCATTTTGTTGGGCTTGGCGGTGTGGGAATGTGTGCGCTTGCCAGAATCTTAATTGAAAAAGGTATTACTGTTTCTGGTTCTGATGTGTCGGATTCAGCTGTTTTACAGGAACTTAGGAATAAAGGAGCTGCCGTCTTTATTGGGCATAAGCGGGAAAATATAAACAATGCGGATGTACTGGTAGTTTCTTCAGCCATTGGCATGGATAATCCTGAGCTGCAGGAGGCCAAAAGTAGAGATCTGCCGATTTTCCATCGATCTGATGTATTGGCGGCCATTTTCAAATGGGGAAAAGGCATTGCAGTAGCCGGTGCACATGGAAAATCAACCACGTCAGCAATGATCGGGCAGATTTTTCATGTGGCAAAGATGGATCCTACAATTGTTTTAGGCGGATTCACGGATTATCTTAAAGGAAACTCATGTTTGGGACATGGTGAACATATCATCGCGGAAGCTGATGAAAGTGATGGCTCCTTTTTAAAATTCGCTACGTTTCTTTCTGTAGTAACTAATATAGAGGATGATCATTTAGACCACTATGGGACAGTAGAAAATATAAGAAAGGCCTTTGTTGAGTTTCTTAACCATGTTACTTATAAAGATGGGGGAGCAATTGTTTGTATCGATAGTGAAGGTGTACAGGCTATACTGCCGCAAATAAAGAAAAAGGTTATTTCTTTTGGCATAAATGATTCTGCTGAATATCGTGCGGTGAATAAAAGATATGAAAAGCAGAATATGCTGTTTGATGTGTATCACTATAAAGAAAAACTTGGAACGGTATCTTTGCAGATTCCAGGGATTCATAATGTTAGAGATGCTTTGGGAGCCATTGTGGTAGCATTATATTGTGGAATTTCTTTTGAAACAAGTGTAAAAGCGTTATCAGTGTTTTCCGGCGTTAAGCGTCGGTTTCAGACAAAAATGAAAGAGCATGGGGTTTGGATCGTAGATGATTATGCCCATCATCCGACTGAAATAGCAGCAACGTTAAAAGCGGCCAAAGAGATGGGAAGGCATCGAGTTATTTGTGCATTTCAGCCACATCGATACTCTCGGACAAAATTGCTGCAAGAAGAGTTTTCAGAAGCATTTATTGATGCTGATGTCTTGTTTTTTACTGATATTTATGCAGCCGGTGAATCCCCTATTCAGGGAATAGATGGAACATTGATTCCAAATCTTGTGAAAAGGCGGTTCCCGGATAAACCAATTAATTACGTGAAGAATGTAGAAGATTTGCCCAAAGAGCTTTATAAGGTCATCAAACCTGATGATATGCTGATTACTATGGGCGCAGGGAATATATATATGGCAGGCGAAATGCTTGCGAATCTTATGAAAGGAAAGGGTTTATCCAGTGATTACAAAAAATAATACAGTAGCTGTTTTAATGGGAGGCGTATCTCGTGAGGCGGATATATCCAGGAAAACAGGAACGGCTATTCTTCAGGCGCTGTTGTCTTTGGGGTACCATGCGGTAAAAGTTGAATATAATCCGTCTTGTGTCCTTAAACAGCTTAAAGCAGTCGGGGCGGAAGTTGTTTTTATTGCACTTCATGGGAAATATGGGGAAGATGGAACAATTCAAAGTATACTTGAGTTAAGCAAGATTCCGTATACAGGATCGGGAGTTTCCTCAAGTGCTATTACGATGGATAAGATTATCAGCAGTAGAGTTTTTAAAGATGCCGGTGTCCGGATGGCTTTTTCAAAACCGTATTATTTAAAAAACGGAATTGATACCGTGGCGGAATCCATTGAAAAGAATTTTAAGTTTCCAGTTGTGTTGAAACCGGCATGTGAGGGATCTACGATTGGGCTCGAAATTGTTTATGAAAAAGAGAAATTAAAAGAGGCATTAAAAAGAGTGTTTGCCATTGAATCCAGAATTTTGGCAGAAGCTTATTTAAATGGAAAGGAATTTACCATAGCGGTCCTGAATGGTAAAGCTTTGCCGATTATTCAGATATGCCCTCATTCAGGACAATATGATTTTCACTCTAAATATACGAGTGGTGCAACCGATTATATAGTACCTGCACCATTGCCGGGAGCCGCGGCTGATGAAATGACTCGTATGGCGATTTTAGGATATGAGGCTGCAGAGTGCAGCGGGGTGGTCAGATTTGATTTTCGCACCGATAAAAGAGGAACGCCTTTTCTGCTTGAAGCGAATTCTATTCCGGGAATGACGGAGACAAGTCTTGTACCTAAGGCTGCTGCGGCAATCGGTATGGATTTTCCGTCTTTGTGCGAAAATATTTTGCTGAAAGCTGGTGTTGGTAAAGTATAATACGTGTCAAGGTGGTTTAGAATCATGGGTGAAAAGAAAGCTTTTAAGAAGTTCCCAAAGAAGCAGCACATAAAAAATGACACCCCATCTGTTCAAGAGAGGGTTGAGGAAGTTTATGATGACGGCCGAGTGCTGTTAAAAGAGAAACCTCATAGAAACGGCAGGCATCCAGCATCCTTTTATGGAGCCGGAAAAATTAGAATGTATGCCATGTCAGTGTTTGCGTTATTTTTTATGATATTTTTAACACTGCTATTATTTCCGATACCCTTTGGGCAAATCCAGATCTCGGGAACACGGAGCATCACGTTGGAAGATGTCCTGTTTGAGGGAAATGTTTCCACACCGATTAATATATTGCAAATTAGCACAACTAATCTAGAGGAACGGCTTACCCATGATATTCGAATTCAAACCGTTAGGGTGAAGAGGAGCTCGCCTTTCACCATTTCTGTGGAGATTACGGATAGAAAAGTAGTGGCTGTCATGCAGGGGGAATATGCCTACATATTTCTGGATAAAGAAGGAACAGTCGTTCAAACAGAACCGTCTATTAAAGGAATGGTTTTTCCAATGATAACAGGAAAGAAATTGGGAAATGTCCTTCTTGGGGATAAACTCGATGATGCACAAATTCATACAGCATTAGAATTCATTAACGGGCTTACTGAAGACGGCATCAAAATATTTTCGGAAGTGAATGTGGGAAATACGGATAATCTGATGGCCTATACAAGAGGTGGGATATCCGTCCATTTAAAGAATGGAACGGATATGGAAAAAAAGGCGGCGCTTGCGGAAAGTATGGTGAACGATGTCAAGGCGAGAGGATTGTCTGTTGAGTATCTGGATGCCAATTTGGCAGCACCCTTTATTAAATTGAAAAGGTAGTGTAATATTTTGGGAACATATACAATATATATGGCGAATCTTTTCAAAGTATTGTAGAATATAAAATATATTATTATGAAACAAATTGAACATAATTGTAGTATATCGCAAGTACCAGAAGGAGGAGCGAAAATGGGAGATTCTGAAATCGCAAAAATTAAAGTCATCGGTGTAGGTGGCGGTGGAAATAATGCCGTTAACCGCATGATTGAGGCAAATATATCCGGTGTAGAATTTATTGCTGTAAATACGGAGCTTCAAGTGTTGAATCAGTCCAATGCACCGACAAAGATACAGATTGGCGAGAAGCTGACACGCGGTCTGGGGGCAGGCGCTAAACCTATTGTTGGTGAACAGGCCGCAGAAGAGTCGCGTGAAGATTTATCAAAAGCCCTTAGTGGTGCCGATATGGTATTCGTTACCGGAGGAATGGGGGGGGGCACAGGAACCGGTGCGGCTCCTGTAGCAGCTCTTTGTGCCAGGGAACTTGGCGCATTAACCATTGCCGTAGTTACAAAACCGTTTAGTTTTGAAGGTAAGGTTCGTATGAAAAATGCACTGGAGGGCATTGAGAAGTTAAAGGGAAATGTAGATGCCATTTTGGTTGTTTCTAATGATAAATTACTTCAGATTTTTGATAAAAAAACACCATTGAGAGATGCATTTAAAACGGCTGATGAAGTGCTTCGTCAGGGGATTCAGGGGATTTCTGATCTGATTACTGTCCCCGGGGTTATTAATCTTGACTTTGCAGATGTCAGGACGATTATGAGTGATCAAGGTGAAGCACTGATGGGAATTGGCATGGGGACAGGTGATAATCGTGCAAGCGATGCGGCAACCATGGCTATTAACAGTCCGTTATTAGAACGTAGCATTGACGGTGCCAAAGGTATTATTATCAATATCACGGGAAATGAAGATCTCGGGCTTTTTGAAATCAATGAGGCGTCTCAGATTATAACGGAAGCCGCCGACCCTGATGCAAATATTATTTGGGGAACATCTGTCGATTCGACACTTGATAATGATACCGTTAAAATTACGGTTATTGCAACAGGATTTGAAGAAAGAGCAAAAACTGCGGCAGGAACCAGTACGTTTAGAGGCAGCATTCATACACCCGGTATTGCGGTTCCTGAATTTTTGAAAAAATGATAGTAAGCAGGGCCACACCGCAATCGCAGTGTGGCTTTTTTTGTAAGGAGAATGTTATGAGATGTCCTTTTTGCAGCAGTCTTGATACAAAAGTGACTGATTCACGTGATACAGATGATGGTGCGTCTATTCGCAGAAGGAGGCAGTGTTTATCTTGTAATCGTCGGTTTACAACCTATGAAACTGTTGAACAAGCACCATTACGCGTAGTGAAGAAGAACGGATCCCGTGAAATGTTTGATAGGAATAAGTTGAGAAATGGCCTTGTCAGAGCTTGTGAAAAAAGAAATATTTCATCCCGTCAGATCGAAGAAATCGTTAATTCTGTAGAACGAACTGTCAGAAATGAATTGAAACAGGAGGTTCCTACTGAAGTTATCGGTAATCTTATCATGGAAGAACTGCGTAAATTGGATCAGGTTGCCTATGTCCGCTTTGCATCGGTATATAGGGAGTTTAAAGATTTAAGCAGTTTCATGAGCGAACTCGAAACGCTAATGAAAAATGGTAAAACAGAAGGAACCGATAGTAAAAATGATCAAAATTAATACGATAGAAACGTGTTTTAATGCTCACGAAGAAACTTTATTGGCAACGAAAAAACTTTTCCCTGTAATTCGCCAAATGGCTGAAATATGTCAAGGTGCAATGATAACCGGACATAAGATTCTTATCTGTGGTAATGGCGGCAGCGCTGCTGACGCGCAGCATATTGCTGCGGAATTTATTGGAAGGTTTCATAACGAGCGGCGGGCGCTTCCTGCAATTGCCCTTAGTACAGATACATCTATCTTGACATCTATCGCAAATGACTATGACTATTCCCAAGTTTTTTCCCGGCAAGTACAAGGACTTGGGCGCGCTGGAGATGTATTCTGGGGGATATCCACCAGCGGAAATAGCGAAAATGTGAATAAAGCGATTATAGAGGCTAAAAACAAGAAGATGATAACTATTGCCTCAACTGGTAAGACTGGAGGGGAGATGGTTGATACTTGTGATGTTGCACTTGTGATTCCCAGTGATAGTACGGCGAGAATTCAAGAAATGCATATATTATGTGCCCATATCATTTGTCAGTTGATTGATGACCTTGATTGGGGTAAATAATAATGCGTATTGGGAAAAAGGCGATACTTTTTGATCGGGATGGTGTTCTTAATATTGATTCCGGATATGTATACCGATATGAAAATATCCGCTGGATTGATGGTGCGAGAGAAGCGGTTGCCCGGTTAACGGAAGAGGGATGGCTTTTGTTTGTTGTTACCAATCAAAGCGGTGTGGCGCGTGGTTTCTATACGGAAAAAGATGTGATGAAACTGCATAAACAAATGAATAAAGAATTTAGGAAATATGGTGGAAATATTACTGAATTCTTTTTTTGCCCACATCTGAATGGTGCAGAAATTTCCCGCTATAACATGGACTGTGACTGCAGGAAACCTAAGCCGGGGATGATTTTACAGGCGATTAACAAGTATGGATTGATTAAAGAAAACACATTTTTGGTCGGTGATAGCAGAAGAGATATAGAAGCAGCAGCCCGTGCGGGTATAAAAGGTTTTTTATTTGAAGGGGATAATTTAAATCTTTTTCTGAAAAATATTTTTCGGGAAAAAGGATAACTAGATAGATGAAAGATTACAAAAATATACTGGTTATTAAAATGAGCTCATTGGGGGATATAATTCATGCATTGCCTTCACTTTATGCTTTGAGGGAGCTCTTTCCAGATGCGTGCATTACCTGGGCGATACATGAAAGTTTTGCGAAGATACTTCCGGGAAAACCGTGGATCGACAATGTATATGTTATTGATCGAAAACGAATAAAGAAAATAAATTATTTGCTCCAGGTAAGGAAGGATTTGCATAAAAAACAGTTTGATCTTGTGATTGATTTGCAAATGATTGCGAAGAGCGGATTAATTTCATTTCTAACGGGCTGTCATGAACGGATTGGCTATAATGATGCACGGGAATGCAGTGGATTATTTAGCCGTGCCATTTCCGGCAAATATAAAAATGGGCATATCATTGAACAGCTTTTAGATGTAATACGTTACTTGGGATGGCAGGGAAGCGGAATCCATTTCCCGCTCCATGACTACGAAAATGAATTGTCAGTTGTGAGAAAAAAGCTTTCTGAGGCAGGTGTAATTGGGAAATATGTACTTCTTGTGCCTGGAACAAGAGGTGAAAATAAAAAGTGGCCCATTGGATATTGGGGAGAGCTGGCAAAACGATTGGCCAAGAAGGGAATTTTCTGTATTATATCCGGAACTGTGGGTGAAAGGCCTATGGCAGATGAAATCCGCAGGATAGCACAGTCGAAATATGTAGTAGATTTCATGGGTAAAACAAATTTATTGGAATTGATAGCATTGGAAAAGATGGCTGCTGTCCATGTATCATCGGACACAGGACCGCTCCATATTGCTAATGCTGTTGGAACTCCTATTATTGCGTTATTTGGCCCCACACTTCCTTATCGGAGCGGTCCCTATGGAAAGCGTTATAGTGAGGTTCTTTTAGCGGAAAATCCCGGCCATGGAGTTACAAATATGGGTACAATTTCAGTAGAGGCTGTTTATGATTCATGTATGAAAAAACTATCGTTGTGAATTGTTTGTGCATCAGATTGTTGGAGAAACAAGTAGTGTATAAGGAGAAATTTGGTTGGAGCATATCACAAGCAAAAACAACCGCTGGATCAGATTGGCAATCCGTCTCAAACAAAAAAAGTACAGGGATAAGAATAAAATGTTTCTGATGGAGGGGCTCCGTAATGCGGAAGATGTTCAGAATCAAGAGATAAGTGATATTGTATGCCTGGTTCAGTCGGGAAGAGCAGAGAATGGATCAGTGCAGCACATTTTTGAACGAGGGGAAAATCTGCACTGGCTGTTTTGTGAAGTTGAAGAACCGTTGATGCGTTTAATTTCAGGTACAGAAAATGGACAGGGAATCATCTTATTGGTGAAACAGCCATATGTTATGGATTATCCCCAGTTATTAAATGGCTTGCATGGTAAATATGTTTTGTTGGATACAGTCCAGGATCCCGGAAATGTTGGGGCGATTATCAGGACGGCCGCTGCGGCTGGGTGTAGTGGAGTTCTTTTGACAAAGGGGAGTGCAGATCCATACTCGGAGAAAGTGGTAAGGAGTTCTATGGGCAGTATTCTTAGACTTCCGATATATCATGATTTGGACATAGAATTTTTAAAAGAAATTAAATCTTTTTCGAAGGTTCCTTTTATTGGAACATCACTTAGCGCTTCCCAAAATTATCGCCATGCCAAGTTTGTGACAGAGGGGGTTTTTATCTTTGGAAATGAAGGAAGTGGAATAAGTCCGGAAATATTAGACTTGACGGATTGGAATGTGTTTATCCCTATGGCAGGTACTGTGGAATCATTAAATGTTTCTTCGACAGCGGCAATCATTTTATTCTATTATTTAGATGATAATGAATTTAATAATTAATAGTATTTAGTAGAGTTTGGACATATTAATTCAAAAATGCTTGATTATAGTGTGTACGATTGAAAGGAAAGATGATGAAAAAACAGCTGATAATTAATGCCGATGATTTTGGGATACATGAGGCTGTGAATCTTGCTGTTTATAGAGGTTTTGAGTCAGGAATTTTAACCAGTACTTCGATTATGGCAGGTGGGGATGCTTTTTCCTCAGCGGTGAGGCTATCTCGCGAAATGGGAAATATTGGGATAGGAATCCATCTAACCTTGGTAGGAACACTGACAACAGTTTTACCTGCTGAAGAAGTTCCGACGCTAACTTGGGAGAAAGGAGTCCTTTGTAAAGATTATTTAGAATTAATTCTCCGAGATATGAAAGGCCTTATTAGTCTTGATGACGTTTACAGGGAGTGGGATGCACAAATCCGTAAGGTTCTTGATGCAGGAATTTCAATTACGCACATTGATGGGCATCAACATCTTCATATGTGGAATAAATTTTTTCCTATTGCCCTTGCATTAGGGAAGAAATATAAAATTCCATGTATGAGAGTACCTGATGAAAGCTTTTTTTTTGATATAAGCGCAAAAAATATTTTACGATCAATGGCAGGAACCGGATTGGCCTTTATTGCCCGAAGACATAGAAGTGTATTAAAGCAGATGAATGTGAAAACGAATGATTATTTTTACGGAATGCTCTACGGGGGACATTTGACGGAAGATAGAATAATCAATTTATTGAGCAGAGTTAAGTCTGGCGTTACAGAGATTATGTGCCATCCTTCATCGAATGAACAGGAAATGGATAGGCAATTTCGGTGGGGATATCATGGGGAATCGGAACTACAGGCATTATTATCGACAACGGTAAAGGAAAAGATTGATGAAGAGAGTATTGATTTAATATCTTATCGGGATGTGGCAATAGAAGGGATTTCTGCAAAATGAAAAATAATGAAAAGCAGTTTTATTTGGTGGATTTTCAAGTATTACCGGAAGCAATAAAAAAAACAATTCGTATTAAAGAATCTTTGAAAAATGGAAGGGTGAAGACAATAAATGAAGCATTATCTGCGATGAATATAAGCAGGAGTGCTTATTATAAATATAAAGATCATGTGGAACCGGTAACGGGAGCCGTTAAAGAACGCAGTATCACGTACTTTATAATGATGCAAAATGATTTTTCTCTTTTAAATAAAATAATGAGAAAAATAAAAAAGGAAAATAATGATGTGCTATCCATAAATAGCGGGGTAGCTTTTGGCGAAAATGTTCCGACTATAATTTCATTTAAGACAAAGATGACCCTGGCGGATATCAATTTATTGGCAGAAAGTATTCGCAGGATTAAGGGGATCATACAAATCGTCGTTTCAGAAGAGGAAGGTAGCCGATGAAAAATATAAATATCGCTTTACTCGGATTTGGTACGGTTGGAAGCGGTGTGGCAGAAACGATTAAGAGAAATTCCGACATTATCAAAGAGCGGCTGGGCGTGCATTTATTGATAAAATATGTTCTGGTTCGAGAGGTAAACAAATATACTAAATTTCCCGTATTGAAAGATATTCATTTAACCGATAACTTTTCGGAGATAATAGAAGATAAATCCCTGGATATCATTGTTGAAGTGATGGGAGGGATTACCCCAGCCAAGGAGTATATTTTCAGTGCATTAGAGCATGGATTGAGCGTCGTCAGCGCAAATAAGGATTTAGTAGCTTTATATGGCCCGGATATTATCCATAAGGCGATTGAGAACCATGTAAATTTCAGTTGTGAGGCGAGTGTCGGCGGAGGAATTCCTATTTTGATGCCACTCCATCAGTCACTTGCAGCAAATCAGATTGAAAGTATCGTGGGCATATTGAATGGAACAACAAATTATATATTGTCACAGATGACAGAAACCGGTGTCAACTATGCAAACGCATTGGCAGATGCCCAAAAACAAGGATTTGCCGAGGCTGATCCGACAAATGATGTGTGTGGTTTTGATGCGGCCAGAAAACTTGCTATTTTATCCTCTATTGGATTTAGAGCTAATGTAACCTTTGATGATGTTTTGGTGGAAGGCATTGAAAAGATAGATAAAAGTGATATTCAATATGCGAAAGATATGGGATATACAATTAAACTTTTAACGGTTGCGCTCAGACAGGAAAATGGGATTGCACTAAACGTTTATCCGGCCTTTTTGCCCGATAATCATCCATTGTCTTCAGTAAAGGGGGCATATAATGCGATTTATGTAACTGGAAATATTGTCGATGATGTTATGTTTTATGGCAGAGGAGCCGGCGCATTACCTACGGCAAGTGCAGTGATGGGGGATGTTATCAGCACGGCACAGCATATATTGAATGGATCAACAGGAACCGGCATGATAATGACTGATACAAAAAGAATTCCATTTTATTCATCATTAAAACTTCAAAATTCATATTATTTTCGTTTAGATGTTGATGATGTTACCGGTGTGCTTTCTCAAATTGCGGCGGCTTTCGCAGAAAATGGCATCAGTATTTGCGAAGTCGTCCAAAAACGAAAAACAAAAGGCTTAGCGGAGTTGGTGCTTATTACGGAACTGGCGAGCCGGGAAAGTATATTGCAGGTGGAGAAAGCTCTCCAGGTACTTCCTTGTATGCGTAAGGTTGCTAATGTGATAAGGGTTATGTGAGATGAAAATAAATAAGAAATACGGTGTGCGTATCCCTGCAACTACGGCCAATATAGGAAGCGGATTTGATACACTGGGAATGGCGCTTGGATTATATAACGAAGCTTATTTTACGCCTGTAAATGAGTTATCACTTATGGAGTCTCATATTGATATTCAAGGAGAAGGTGCCGGCAAGATTAAACCCGGTGCTGATAATATGGTTTTACAGGCCATGCAGGCAGTGGCGGAAAAACTAGGAAAGGAAATTCCCGGCGGTGAACTGAAGCTTATTAATCAAATTCCTTTGGCACGAGGAATGGGAAGCAGTTCTGCAGCACTTGTTTCCGGCGCGTATCTTGCCAACCAATTGTGCGGAAACGTATTAAACAGACATGAAATCTTAAATATCGTTACTGAATTGGAAGGTCATCCTGATAATGTTGCTCCTGCTATTTTTGGCGGATTTTGTTTCTCCATTGTTAAAGATAAATTTGTTCTTACGGAGCAGTGGAAAATCCCGGACACTTGGAAGGCGGTCGTTGCTGTTCCCGATTTTGAACTTAGAACAGAAGATGCACGGTGTGCATTGCCGGATACTTATTCCAGAGAGGACTTAGTGCAAAACATAGGGGCGGTTTCCTTTTTAATGGCAGCTGTTATGATGCGGAGAGGTGAATTACTGAAGGTAGGATTGGCGGATCGTATCCATGTACCTTATCGTTTGCCATTAATCAGTGGGGCTGAAGAGGCAATGAAAAATGCTGATAAAAAAGGATGTTACGGTGTAACAATAAGCGGATCCGGTCCGACGATTATTGCTTTCTCTTCAGCGGAGAAAGCATATGAAATTGGTGCTGCGATGGTAGACGGATTCAAGCTGCATCATGTAAAATCAAAATTTATGGTTTTGGATTTTGATCAAGAGGGCGTACGGCTAATACAGCTTGACAATTACTGATAACATGTGTATTGTATATAACGTAGTAAATGTCGGGACGTAGCTCAGTTTGGTAGAGCGCTACCTTGGGGTGGTAGAGGTCGCATGTTCGAATCATGTCGTTCCGACCATTTTTATTGCATGATATTATTCTAAAAATAAGCTTTTTTGAATAAGTATTTGTTATAAAGCGAGGTTTTATGTTGAATAGAGTAAAATCAGTCATGCTTATGACACTGCTCGGTTTGATTCTGGTATCAGCTGGAGGATATGTGGGCGGGCAAAATGGGGCGACAATGATGTTTATCATTGCTCTCATTTTAAATTTTTACAGTTATTGGAATTCTGATAAAATAGTGCTGAAAGCATATAATGCAAAAGAGTTGTCGGAGAATCAAGTGCCGGAATTATTTTCACTGGTAAAAGGATTATCAAGAAATGCGGGAATCCCTATGCCGCGATTGTATATTATTCCCACAGAAATTCCGAATGCTTTTGCTACCGGCCGGAATGAAAATCATGCCGCTGTGGCCGTGACAGAGGGATTAATATCGTTGCTTGACAGAGATGAAATTGCGGGTGTAATCGGTCATGAATTGTCCCATATCCGTCATCATGATACACTTATTATGACCCTGGCAGCTACCTTTGCGACTGCTATCAGTTATCTTGCGCAAGCCGCACAATGGGCCGCTATATTTGGAAGTGGACGTGACAGCGAAGGAAGAAGTAATAATCCATTTGCGTTGATTGCTACCATTATTATCGCTCCTTTAGCTGCATCACTGGTTCAAATGGCATTATCGAGGTCACGAGAATTTATGGCAGATGCTTCCGGGGCAGAAATAAGCGGTAAGCCTTTAGCGCTTGCCCGTGCATTACAGAAATTGGACAGTTATTCACGTCAAAAAGTTATGCCTTATGCAAAACCGGCTTCCTCTGGATTATTTATTATCAATCCGCTTGCGGCTGTTGGCGGTTATGCAACATTGTTTTCTACGCATCCTTCTACAGAGGAGCGTGTTAAAAAGCTGCATGAAATAGCAGCCCAAAAGAATTTATTCTAAGGAGGATAATAGTATGGCTAATGTAGAGAAAACTCTTGTATTGGTGAAACCGGATGGTGTAAAAAAACACATTTGCGGTGAAGTAATTTCTCGTTTTGAGAGAAAGGGACTCATTCTTCATTCCGTAAAAATGATACAGGTTCCGGAAGAATTAGCGAAAAAACACTATGCAGAACATGCAGGAAAAGGCTTCTTCAATGATCTGATTTCTTTTATTACATCCGGACCTGTATTGGCAATGGTTATTGAAGGGGAAAATGCAGTAGCAGCCGTCCGTCAGATTAATGGCGCAACAGATCCTATTAAGGCAGTCCCGGGGTCTATCCGTGGTGATTTTGCCACTTCTATTGATGAAAACGTTGTTCATGCATCTGATGCTCCGGAAACTGCAGCAAGGGAAATTGCTCTGTGGTTCCCTGAATTGAATTAGCAGGGAGGGCTGTTATGGCAAAAGTTTATACTCGTACCGGGGATAGAGGACAAACCAGTCTATATACCGGGGAACGTGTGTCCAAAGGAAGTCTTCGTGTTGAAACGTATGGCACAATTGATGAGGTAGACTCTGTCTTAGGAAGCGCTCGTGCTTTTGTTGTTCATCAGAATGTAAAAGAAACCATTTTTAAGATTCAGAAAGATCTTTGGCTACTAATGGCGGATGTTGCCAGTCTTGGGAAAGAACCTAATATTGGCAGTGATCATGTGAAAGACTTAGAGCAGACTATTGATAAGTATACGGAAGAATTAGAACCTTTGGATCATTTTTTGGTTCCCGGAGAAACACAGGGGGCCGCGTTTCTTGATGTAGCCCGTGCCGTAGTTCGTCGTGCTGAGCGGAGTATGTGGAGACTTTCTGAAGCGGAAGAGGTTCATGAATCGGGGATTCGCTATCTTAATCGGCTTTCTGATTTATGCTTTACTTTGTCCCGTTATGAAACAGAAGTGAAGTAAAAGTTATTCGATAAATATGCTAAACTAAGAGGAGATATTCGGATTGATGGGTATCTCCTCTTATGTTTTTCATTAAAATTTATATTCGGAACAGAAGATATTTAATGGATATTATAATACGAATGAATTTTGTTAATATTTTGGAGTGTTACAGGATGGAACAAGATATATTGCAGATTCTTGAATTTAATGAAATCAGGCGTATGCTTGCCCAATTATGCCCTTCTTCTTTATCAAAAGCAAAAGCTATGGATCTGCAGCCGTCTTCGGAACCACGGATAATTGCAGAACATCTGCAGGAAACGGAAGAGGCTTTAATTTGTTTGCAAAAAGAAATATCATCACCCTTGGGAGAGACCTATGACATCATTCCATTTATAGATAGGGCGGAGAAAGAAATGATACTTCTTGCTGGAGAGTTTATGGAAATTTCTTCATCGCTTGAAACCTATCAAAAGATGCATGAGTATTTTAGTGGGGAAAGACATTTACGCTATCCGATTTTGGAAGAAAAAGCGTCTTTAATCCTTCCCTTGGATGGTTTGCTCAACAGAATCCGGCAGGTTTTTGATGATAAAGGCGATATACGGGATAAGGCATCTATGAAGCTGTCCCGTATCAGAGGAGATATAGAAACAGTTAAAAGCAGGATACGGAAATCTTTTAGGCAGATACTGCATGATAAAGATACCGCATTATACCTGCAGGATGCGATTATTACACAGCGCAACGGGCGGTATGTAGTGCCTGTCAAAGAAGAGTATCGATATAAATTTGATGGAATCGTTCACGATCGTTCCTCTACCGGGCAAACACTCTTTATGGAGCCGATGATTTCCGTGCGTCTGAATAATGATCTTATTGGGCTGGTACTGGCAGAAAAGCAAGAAGTGATAGAGGTTCTGAGGGAGCTTACACGGCAGATCAAAAATAATAGTGCAGTTATTCGAAAAGATTGCCATATTGTTTCGGATATGGAGTTTATCTTTGCGCGGGGACAATTGGCGCTTGCCATGAATGGAGTTCGGGCGACTTTCTCAGCTGCCGGTATATTGGATTTAAAGGACGCGAGACATCCATTGATTCCTGCGGATAGAGTTGTTCCTATTTCGCTTACATTAGGGAAAGCTTTCAAAATACTTGTCATAACAGGTTCCAATGCCGGCGGGAAAACAATTGCTATCAAAACGGTGGGCATATTGGCATTGATGAATCAATCAGGTTTATTTATCCCTGCTGTAGAAGGCTCAATGATGCCTGTATATAACCACATTTATTCGATTATTGGTGATGACCAGAGTATTCAATATAATTTATCGACTTTCTCCAGCTATATTACGCAGTTGGTTTCATTTCTACCTTATGTGAATGAAAAGGATCTTGTACTTTTAGATGAATTGGGAGCAGGGACGGATCCAATTGAAGGTGCCATGTTGGCACAGGCGGTTACGGAATATTTGGTAAACAAAAATGTGAACTCTATTATTACGTCACATTTTAGCGAGATGAAGAAGCTTGCCTACGAATTGTCAGAAGTTGAAAATGCGTTTGTTGAATTTGATAAGGAAACGTTATCACCGACTTATCATTTGATTATTGGAGTTGCCGGAAACAGCAACGCATTTAATATCTGTCGGCGGCTTGGTATGCAGGAGAGTATATTGAATCGGGCAGTTGAGCTTCAGCAAAGATCACCTTTTCATAATATGGAGATGGTGATGAATCATCTAAATGAGCAGCGAAAAGAATTGGAGCAGGAGAAAGAATCGATCCGTATCATTCGGCAAGAGTCAGACAGAGTAAAAGCTCAATTGCAGGAGGAGCAGGAGGAGTTTTTATTGAAGAAAAATGCCATACTGTCAAAAATGCGGGAAGAATCCTCTGATATAAAACGTAATTTGAGGATTCAGGCTGAAAAAATAATTAGAGATGTTAAAAAGGCATCAAGTCTCGATAAAGATGCTTTTATGAAACATGTGGGAACTACAAGAAGTGCCATTGAAAATATGAAGATTCCGGAGAGTCGGTCGAAGCGGGGGCTTGTTGCTAATGAAATCAAACGAGGAGATATTATTTATATAGATACGTTAGGCAGTAATGGAAAGGTGATTTCTGTAACTGGTAAGAAAATCACGGTTGCTTGTGGAGTAGCCAATATATGTGTGGATATAAGCCATTGTTTTGCTGCAGAACAGTTGGTGAAGATGATTCCGCAAAAAATATCACACCAAAAGAAAAATGTATCAAATTTACGACATGAGGAAGTAAGTACATCGGTAAATGTGATTGGCAAAACTGTATATGAGGCAATTCCTGAAATAGATAAATTTTTAAATGATTGTATAATGGCGGGAGTTTCCCCTGTGCAAATCATTCATGGAAAAGGAACGGGAAGCTTGCGGAAGGGAATTCATGATTACTTGAAAACGCTTCCGTTTATAACTGATTTTCGGATGGCAGAACCTCAAAATGGAGGAGCAGGCGTTACAGATGTGTATTTTAATTGATTCATATGCTTGACCAAATGTTTATGTAGATATATATTTAAATACAGTGGAAAGTTGTATAAAAATATAGGCAGGCAAATATGTTTAATTTACCGGAAAAGTTTGTAATTGTAGATGGTTATAGAATTCCCGCGGACAAAGCAGAAGAGTATAGAAAAACAAAGGAACGGATGGAAAAAGAAGCAGAGAAGTTTTTCAAAGGCTTTTGTGAAATTGTAAAGAAAGAGCCTCTTCTTGATTTTTTAGGACATGGGATTGTTGGATATTCTTCTACGGGGGAACAGTTGGCTCGAATTTCTTTAGATCCCTTTGAAATTTCAGCTATGAATGTCGCTTTAGGCCGTAACAAATTGAAGGAATATATCCTTGCCACCAATGGATATGATGAATATGCATATCAGCAGCTATTGAAAGAATATAAAATAAGGCACGAAAATAAATAACAGGAAGGATTGTATTGTATGATTCATATCATTGCGGACAGCACATCTGCTATTCCTCAAGAAATGTTGTCTAAATATTCAAATTTGCATGTTATCCCTCTTAGTTTATCTATTAAAGGAGAGTATATTCCTGAGAATGAAGCAACAATCAGGCAGGTTATTGAATACTCTGAAAAGACAAATCAAGCAATACCTACAAGCCAGCCGAGCACGGGAGATTTTTTAAATGCATTTAATTTGATTCCCGAAAAAGATGACATTATTGTTTTATGCATCACAACTGCAGTCAGTGGTACATACAATGGTGCGGTTTTGGCTGCAAAACAATCTGGAAGGGGAAATATATCAGTAATTAATACCAAGACAACGGCTGTTGGAATGCTCCAAATGGTTCAGGATGCTTTGGAATTCATTGAAAGTGGCAATTCTTTTGCAGAAATCACGGATAAATTGACGGAAGTTGCTGAACATATGAGAACAACTTTTACTGTGGATACCTTGGATTACCTTCGTCGTGGAGGAAGAATTGGTAAGGCTGCGGGGTTAATTGGAAGTATATTAAAGATAAAACCCTGTATTTATCTAAATAAGAACAATGAAGTGGATGTTTTGGACAAAGTGCGTACAAGGAAGAAAGCGGTAGCCAGTTTAATAAAGTACTTAGATGAGAATGCTCCTTGCAAACGTATCGGTATCGTCCATATTGAGAATCCGGAAGGCGGAAAAGAATTACAGTCTATCGTTCAGGGAAAGTATCCTGATATTGATGTCACTTTGACGACAGGGACACCAGTATTGGCTTGCTATTTAGGACCGGGACTGGTAGGTATTATTTTTGAGAGCGCCTGAGATGGGGGAGAATTGCATGTATACGATTATTGATGGTGGTTGTTTTAAGAATATGCTGATTGGCGCATATCAGATGTTTGAACAAAAATATGAAATATTAAATCAGCTGAATGTTTTTCCTGTTCCTGATGGGGATACAGGAAATAATATGCTGAATACGCTGAAATCGATGTATAGTATGATCAGTGATGTCAGTGCGGATGAGCCGGTAGGTATGATTGCGGAAAAGGCTTCCGCCGGTGCAATTATGGGGGCAAGAGGGAATTCTGGTGTTATCCTTTCTCAGATTATTCATGGGATAAGCCGTGGATTACGTGGTAAAAAGACAGCATCGGGAACCCAAATGGGAAAGGCTTTTCAGTATGGTATTTTATATGCTTATCGTGCAGTAACCAAGCCGGTAGAAGGGACTATTCTTTCCGTTGCAAGGGGAATTGCCAAAGGAACATATGAAGTGATCAGGCAGGAACCTGATTTCAGCAAGGTTTTGGAGTCTGCCATTGGTCATGGCAATGATGCTTTGGCAAAAACGCCGGAGCAGTTAAAGATCTTAAAAGATGCAAATGTTGTCGATGCCGGAGGACAAGGCCTGATATTCTTCCTCATAGGATGCCTTAATGGATTGACCGGAAAAGTAAGCGAAGTAAATTTGGAGATTAAACCGGTAATCAGTCGGTTGGAAGCAAAAGGAGAATCTTTCTCCATCGAGTATCCGTACTGCACGGAGTTTATTATCAGTCCTTGTAAATTGGCGGCAAAAGAAATACGCCAGAAATTGGGAACCTGGGGTGAATCTATGATTGTGGCGGAAGGAGATAATCTTATCAAAGTCCATATTCACGCCCAACGGCCGGGGCATGTTTTAGATATGGCTGCCTCTTGGGGGACATTGCATGATATTAAATGTGACAATATGGTTGACCAGTTTCATAAAAATAAAGAAAAGCAACAAGATGAACCTAAACGTCCGTTAGGGGTTTTAGCAGTTGTATCCGGTGACGGTTGGACAGAATTATACCAAAAACTCGGTTGCGATGTTGTATCTGGCGGGCAGTCGATGAATCCTTCCGTTCAGGAATTGAATGCAGGTATAGAAAATGGAAGGTATGATAAATATATCCTATTGCCTAATAATAAAAATATTATTTTAGCGGCACAGCAACTCCAGAAAATGCTTGGTGAGAAAATACACATCGTGCCATCTGTTAATCCTATGGAAGGGTTAGCTGCTGCGATGGCATTTATGGATAATATCGGTATTGAGGAAAATTTGAATGAAATGTCAAAGAGAGTGCAGCAGATAAAAACAGGAATGATTACTGCTGCAGTGAGGGATAGCCTTATTGGGGATATTGTTATCCATAAGGGAGATTACATGGGGATAACAAAAGGTCACCAGATTTTTACAGAAAAAGATTTCAATAAGTGTTTTCGGAAGTTACTGGAATCCCTTATTGATGAAGATACGGGTGTGGTTACTGTATATTATGGAAAAGATATGTCGAAAGATGCATGTGGTCGTGAGTTGGCAGCAGTGGAGAAAATTTATTCAGACATAGAGTTTGAGATGTATGATGGCGGACAACCGCTATATCCGATGTTTATTTCAGCAGAATAATATATTTTGAGAAATTTAAAACGGTGCAGTGATTTATATCACACATAGCACCGTTTTCTTGTGGTATAAGATCTTTTTAACAAAATAATTAGTTTACATTATCTACATTTCTATTTGCTGTTTCTGCACCATCAGAAGGGCTTGGGTAAAAATACATAATACGGTCTGGTTGAAAATATTCACTTGATACTTTTTTCGTGATGATCTTGGACATAATTTGTTCAAATTCTACGACTTCAAGCGGAGAAAGAATAGTGTCTTCAATGAGTACAATAACTGAGGGATTAACTTTCGGAGCATTTTCAGGGACTTCGCTGCGATCAAGGGGAATGCTTAGGATTAATCGTATGGTTGCAACATATTGCTCTTTATAATCGAAAACGGTTCCACGATAAGTGTTTTCCCATAAGGTCCGCATTAAATCAATGTGGTAAGGATCTTGATTCAATTCTTCTGTCATGATATCCTCCATAACTTAAAATATATTTACATTGTAGCACTTTTAAGTAAGATGAGTGGTGGAATCCGTCTAATTGGCATAGGAATTTTACATATGTTATTATGTAAAAGACATACTCGGGATTTAAGGTGGTAAGGCACAGATGGGCAATAAGATATTTTTAGTGTTAGGCGGGTCAAGAAGCGGCAAGAGTGAGTTTGCCGAAGAGCTGATGTATCATTCTACAGGGAAAAGAAAAGGATATGTCGCAACAAGCCGAATCTTAGATGATGAAATGAAATACCGCGTTATCTTGCATCAAAAAAGGCGCCCGGAAGACTGGAAAACATTTGAAATTTTAGGAGAAGTCAGCGGCAAAATAGGATTTGTTCTTATGGAAGCGGACACGGTTCTTTTTGATTGCATTACGATGTATGTCAACAATATTCTTATGGAGCATTTGGTGAATAAAGATAATGAAACACTTGGAATTAACGATCTGACGGCATTACAAACATTACTGGAGAAAGATTTGGAATTGCTCTTTAATATCATTTCCCAGACGGATAACAAGGAAATTATCTTTGTTTCTGACGAGTTGGGGATGGGCATCGTACCGGCCAACGCAATGAGCCGGGTATACCGCGATTTGGTGGGATTGGCAAATCAGTATGTGGCCCAAAAGGCAGATAAGGTATATCTATCAATTGCAGGAATTACAGTGGAGCTTAAAAGCAGAGGAGTGGAACCATGGTGAGAAAAATTGCCAAAAAAGTTATGTTTCAGGGAACAAGCTCTCATGTGGGTAAAAGTATTTTAACAACGGCATTTTGTAGAATTCTCAAACAAGATGGGTATCATGTTGCCCCATTTAAGGCGCAGAATATGGCACTAAATTCCTATGTTACGCATTCTGGTGGAGAAATCGGCCGTTCTACCGTTGCCCAGGCGGAAGCCGCAGGGGAAGATCCTATTGTGCAGATGAATCCTGTACTTTTGAAACCCACGGGGAATTCCTGCTCTCAGGTGATTCTTCTCGGTAAATCGGTCGGTAATTATAGCGCTTCAGAATATCAAAATAAATATAGCCAAGAGGCATGGTCTTCCGTAAAAAAGAGTCTTGATTTCATGGAAACACATTATGATGTGCTGGTGATTGAGGGGGCGGGAAGTCCTGCTGAAGTCAATCTGAAAAAGAATGATATTGTCAATATGCGGATTGCAAAAGAATGCCGGTCTCCCGTATTTTTGATCGCAGATATTGATCGTGGCGGGGCGCTGGCGTCTATTGTAGGAACCCTTGAACTGTTAGAGCCTGAAGAACGTAAACTTGTGAAGGGACTTATTATTAATAAATTTCGCGGGGATATTACACTTTTGGAACCGGCATTGACATTCCTTGAAGAACATACGGGGATTCCGGTCTTAGGTGTTATTCCTTATTTGGATAAGCTGGGGATTGATGATGAAGATTCCGTGTCACTTCAGGAAATGCCACGGAATCAGATTATGCATGATGTTCATATTGCTATTATCCAAACGCCTAAAATCTCAAATTTCACGGACTTTGATGCATTTACCCATGAACCGGATGTAAACGTGCGTTTTATTCAGCAGGGAGATTTGATTGGGAGTCCGGATCTTATTATACTGCCGGGCAGTAAAAATACGACAGAGGACTTGCTTTATCTGAAGCGACAAGGGTACGATCATGATATTAAAGCGCTTGCAGCAAAAGGTATTCCCGTGGTTGGAATTTGCGGCGGCTATCAGATGCTTGGAGAAAAGGTTTGTGATCCATTACATGTAGAAAGCAGTAATGATGCAGTGGAAGGACTGGGGTTAATGCCTTATGTTACAACCATGCAGGGGGAAAAAAATACATATCAGGTAGAGTTTAATTGTGAAGCCTTGCCATTTCTTGGTATGGATTTTAAAGGAAGCCATTTAAAAGGGTATGAAATACATATGGGGGAAACGGTACTTACCCATTCAGCACAAAGCCTTTTTAATATAGTGCGGAGAAGTAATCAACCGGTGCAAGTGCAAGACGGATATATCAATGAAACACATCATATATTTGGTACATACTGCCATGGTATCTTTGATAATGATGATCTTAGGCGGGCGATAATTAACGCACTTCGTAAAAGAAAAGGATTGGAGACGCTTCCTGTGCAGTTCCGTTATCGCCAATATAAAGAATCGGAATTTGACCGTCTTGCCGATACAGTACGAAAACATTTTGATATGAAGAAGTTTTATGAAGTCTTGGGGTGAGTGAATTGGAAACTCTCCCTTATGCGTTGGTTCCGTTTATGGCATTGATAATAGATGCAGTAATAGGAGATCCCCGATCGGACTGGCATCCGGTAGTTCTCATCGGGAAACTGATCTCCACATGGGAAAATAAATTGTATCCGAAGCATCATACGGATAATATGAAGCTGTTCCTTTACGGATGTGGTGTGGTTCTTCTTGTCTTGGTGAGCGTAGGTATTGTATCTACGGTAATATTGTATATTGCTGCGAAAGCAGGAATTTTCTGTTATTTTCTGCTTAGTGCGGTTTTACTCTATGTTTCGATTACTCCGCGCGCGCTTGCCCGTGATGGGATGGAAATATACAATCTTCTGAAAAAAGGAAATGTAGAAACAGCGCGTGCTCGGTTATCTTGGATTGTAGGAAGAGATACTGACGGATTAAATGAAAGTGAAATTTCAAGAGGGACGATAGAAACTGTTGCAGAAAATACGACTGATGGAATTATTTCCCCGCTATTTTATTTTCTACTTTTGGGCCCAATTGGCGCTATTGTATATCGAGCAGGCAATACGATGGATTCCATGATCGGCTATAAAAACGAACGCTATCTTTTCTTCGGCAGAGCTGCTGCACGGCTTGATGATGTTTTGAATTACATACCCGCGAGGGTTACTTATTTACTTTTTATTATAGCCGCTTTTATTCTTCGGCTAGATTGGCGAAACGCATGCGTGATCGGATTTCGTGATGCGAACAAACATCCGAGTCCCAATGGGGGTTATGCTGAAGCTACTGTGGCGGGTGCAATGCATGTGCAGCTTGGCGGATATAATTATTACAATGGGAAACCGGAGTTTCGTGCTTATATGGGGGATTCGGATCAAACTTTGCGGGCGGAGCACATTAAGACTACTATTTGGATGATGTATCTGGCTACTATTATTTTTGCCTTTATGGAATCGTTGATTCTATTATTTTGGTGATGGAATGAAAAGTTTTCTTGTCGGGCTGCAGTTTCTGACGCGGCTTCGCCTTGACACACAAACTGAATGGAAAGATGAAGACTTTGGGAAAAGTGTAACATGGTTTCCTGTAATTGGATGGATTATAGGACTCCTGTTATGCGGTGTTTTCTTTTTGATACGACCACTCGGCAGCCCTCTTTTGATTGGGTTTATTTTGGTTATGTCGGAACTTTTTATTACAGGGGCATTATTGCTTGATGGGCTTATGGATTCCGCTGACGGCTTATTTTCGGGACGCAGCAAAGAGAGAAGCCTGGAAATTATGAAAGACAGCCATGTAGGAGCTTTTGGGGTACTTTCTGTCTTATTGATAGTTCTCTTAAAAACATTCGCGCTGGCTTCTGCTGATACTGCGCTATATTTTGTCCTTATCGCGATGCCGACATTGGGAAGGTTAAATCTGGTTATCAGTATATGTGAATATCCTTATGCCAGACCATATGGAATCGGGAAGTCCTTTTCGGCCTATAGGTCTAAAAATGTGGTTTTTTATGCATTTTTTACAGCTATTCTGCCGGCAGTTTGTTTTGGGCTTGACTATATTATTCTCTTCAGTGCGGCTATATTGTTCGGTCTTTATTTAAATTCGTGGATAGTTGAAAAGATTGGCGGAACAACCGGTGATACTTATGGGTTTATTACAGAAATCACCGAAGCGTTTATAGCATTCTTATTTGTGTTATTGGTTAAAGGTGGGGCATGGCATATTTAGTTATATCTCCCGGATCATGCGGAGAGTTTATTCAGGGGTATGCGAATGGATCCTCCTTTATGGTGACTTGCCCGATTAATCGATATTCTTATGCTTATAGCGGATTCGACGGAATTGGTGACATTTTGCCTGATAAGGCGGCGGAGGCCGTGAAACGTACATTAGTTTATCTGAAAAGACCCGATATGATTGTTCCGATTAAGCTAAAATCCTATATTCCGAGGGGAAAGGGATTGGCGTCAAGTACGGCCGATATAAGTGCGGTATGCCAGGCGACAGCGTTAAGTGTCGGGGAAATTCTTTCTCCGCGTGAATTAGCAACGATCGCGCTTTCTATTGAACCCAGTGATGCTACGTTTTTTGAGGGGATTGTGGAGTTTGATTACCGTGACGGGAAAGTGATTCGGGAAATGGGGCATTGTCCTGATATGCAGATTTTAATTTACGATTGTGGCGGTGAAGTTGATACGATGTCTTTTAACAATAGGAAAGATCTGATTTCATTGCAAAAGAGCAATCAAACTGAAATAGAGAAAGCGATGTCTTTTTTGGTGGAAGGATTAAAAAATCAGTCATTGGAAGTTATCGGAAAGGCGGCTACAATCAGCGCGTTTGCAAACCAGAAGATACTTTTTAAAAAGCCGCTGGAAGATTTTTATACGAGGGGAACCGCATTAGGCGGAAAAGGGGTTATTTGCGCACACAGTGGAACTGTTCTTGGGTTAATCGTAGCACCTGGTGCAGATATTGAAGCAATCCGGACGAAAATTAAAGATTATGATTTAGGAGTTTTTTATCTAGATACAGTACGGTTGACAAATCAAGGTATGCAGATTAGAAAGTGTAAATTAGATGATCCTTTCACAAAGTAGGCATGGTGGCGATATATTTAAATTGCCGGGAGGAGAACGGGATGGTTTTTTAGATTTCAGTATCAATATCAATCCGTTAGGACTTTCCCCGAAAGGCAAAGAAGCACTTATTCGATCCTGGGAAAAAGAGGTATTGCGGTATCCTGATATGGAATGTCGAGAGCTTATTTCTGCTTTGGCAAACAGGTATGGCATGCCTGACCGGATGATAACGGTTGGGAATGGTGCTACAGAAATTATGTATACTCTGCTCCGTGTGCTGCTGCCTGGCAAGGTTTATGTACCGGCACCGTCATTTAGCGAGTATCGTCTATCAGCTGAATCTGTCAACGCAAAGGTAGAGGAAATACCGTTGTCTGCAAAAACAGATTTCAAAATTCCAGTGGAGTTTTTTACAAAGATAGAACCGAAATCTGTTGTATATTTAGGGAACCCCAACAATCCTGACGGACAAATACTTAATGAGGAAAGGTTGAAACAGATACTTCCGCTTGTAGAAAAAACGCAAAGCTATTTAATTTTGGATGAGTCTTTTGTGGACTTTTTAGGAGACTCTTTTTCCTACCGAAAACTTTGCCTTTGCCATAGACAGGTTATTATAGTTTCTTCCTTAACGAAATTTTATGCTGTCCCGGGGCTAAGAATCGGATGCAGTTTTTCCACAGAAGAAATTGCTAAGAAATGCCGGGAGCAATTAATTCCTTGGCATGTAAATGGACTTGTGCAGACTTATATGAAGAGTGCATTGGCAGATGATGCGTATATTCAGAGAACACGAGAATATTGTAAAACGGAAAGGAATAGGATGATTACGGATTTGTCTGCAATCGATAGTATTAAGGTATATCCGGGAAGTGTTAATTTCTTTTTATGCAAACTGATGAGAAAGTTCAAATCAGCATATGAACTGCAGCAAGCACTATGGCCTTATAAAATTATTTTGCGGCAATGCGGTAATTATGCAGGGTTGGATGAAAGTTATTTTCGGATTGCAGTAAAGATAAAGGAAGAAAATCTACGATTAGTTAATGCATTGAGAAAGGTTCTTGAATAGATGATCACGCTATATTTTGTTCGTCATGGACAAACGGTCTGGAATGAATCTGGAAGGTACCAAGGCAGTACTGAGGTGGCACTGAGTGCATTGGGGAAAGAACAGGCAAAGCTGACAGCTCATTGGTTTGAAGGAATTTTTCTGAATGGAATAATATCCAGCAGTTTGGGAAGAGCCATGGAAACGGCGAAAGAAATTGCAAAATTGAAGAGTATGAATGTCGAAGTGGTTGATGCGTTGCAGGAACTTCATTTTGGCGACTGGGAAGGAAAAACTTTTGAAGAGATTGAGCATTGCTGGCCGGGAATGATTGAGGAGATGTATCATCATCCGGAACTACTGCAGCTGCCTCACGGCGAGTCTTTTGCCGATTTACAGAGGAGGACGGTGCAGGCGGTTAAAGAGATCATTAACCGCGGGGATAATAAGACTTATGTAATTGTAAGCCATGGTGCGGCTATCAGGACAATTATCTGCGGTCTTTTGGATATACCGTTAAAAACAGCTTGGAATTTCAGTTTATATAATGCCGGTATTACTTGCATGACACATTATATGGGTGACAGGACAATTTTGACTTTTCATAATTTTACGGATCATCTGATAAAGTGATTTACAGATACTGCCATAACGGAACATTTTTTATCGGATTATCCGGTAATAAGGAATCGTAACAGAAATTATTGCCGAAACCAAAGCAAAATGGACAAACATGCACTTTTACGGTATCATAAAGAAACGGAAAAGTGGTGATTTAATGACTGAAAAAATGAAAATAATTGATTTTCTTAGAGAAAATCAATTAGATGCAATTTTTGTGCAAAAGGATGAAAACTGCAGATACTTAAGTAAGTTTACAGGTTCAGACAGTTATCTGCTTCTGACAAAAGAGGAGTTGTACCTTCTGACGGACAGCAGATATACAGAGCAGGCAAGAAAAGAAGCTGCCGATTATACAGTGGTGGATTACAAAGGTCATCTGGCAGAAATAGTCGCGAAGCTTGCTGATGAATACCATATAAGAACTATGGGAGTAGAAACGGTTTTTTCCTATCAGATGTACCTGTCTTTTCATGAATATATGCCGAATATAGAATTCAGGTTTTCTCAAATAGATCGGTTGCGGCAGATCAAATCTGAGGAAGAAATTTCCTGTATAAAAGAGGCTTGTCGTATATCAGATGCGGGATTTAAGGCAACTCTTCCTTTTATCAAGGCAGGAATAACTGAGGCACGGTTGAGGACTATCCTTGAGTGCGCTATGCTTGAAGAAGGATCGGAAGGAAAATCTTTTGATACTATTGTCGCATCGGGTGAACGGTCCGCATATCCTCATGGTGTAGCCACAGGAAAGGTTTTGGAAGATGGTGATTTGGTCACTTTTGATTTTGGTGCTATTTATAAGGGGTACCATTCTGACATTACACGGACGGTCGCCATAGGAGATGTTTCAGAGCGACTGCAGAAGATTTATGACAGTGTCTTACGCTGCAATGAGCATATTGAAATGCAGCTTAAGGAGGGAATTATTTGTTCGGAAGTGGATAAATCGGCGCGAGAGTATCTGAAGAAAGATGGATTTGAGTCTTATTTCATCCATTCACTTGGACATAGTGTGGGGCTGGAGATTCATGAATCTCCATTTTTATCAGCACGGGACCATACGGTATTGAAAGAAAATATGATAGAAACGGTGGAACCTGGGGTATATATTCCAGGAATTGGTGGAGTCCGTATTGAAGATACGGTTGTTATAAAAAAAGACGGTATTGAAGTCTTAACAAAATTCCCAAAAAAATTTTTAAGAATGTAGCAGGAGGAAGAAAGTAAATGATTTCCAGTAATGATTTGCGACCGGGTATTACCATTGAACTCGATGGATCTGTATGGCAGTGTGTCGAATTTTTACATGTAAAACCGGGGAAAGGTGCGGCATTTGTACGTGCAAAGCTGAAGAACATGGTAAATGGTTCGGTTGTTGAGCGTAAGTTTAATGCCGGGATTAAATTGCAGCCGGCCATTGTAGAACGTAAGCCGATGCAGTATTTGTACGAGGCTGATGAATCCTATTGTTTTATGGATACGGAAACGTATGAACAGATTATGCTTCGCAAGGATCAATTGGGAGATAAGATTAATTTCCTTAAGGAAGAGATGGAATGTTCTGTTATGTTTTTCAATGGGGATATTATCGGGATTGATATTCCGAACTCTGTTGAGCTGAAAGTTGTTGAAACAGAACCAGGGATTCGCGGCGATACGGCGACCGGCGGGTCAAAACCTGCCAAACTGGAAACCGGATATACCGTATCCGTTCCACTTTTTATTAATGAAGGGGAAGTGCTCCGTATTGATACACGTACCGGCGACTATATTGAACGTGTAAAGTGAGATCTTTTTGATGGCAGCTGCAGAAATTAAAACATCATTGGGGGTTATCAGTATTTCTGAACAGGTGCTTGCTATTATTGCCAGGGATACAGCGCTTCAAATTAATGAGGTTATGTCCATGGATGATCGATATTCGCATGGAATTTCTTCTGTGATTGGCGATGGGGATGCGGAAGGTGTTCGTGTCTCCATAAGAAATAAAAATGTAATTATTGATTTATATATTTGCGTGAAACATGGGATGAGAATCCCTGCTGTTGCCTTGCAGTTACAGGAAACTGTCAAAGAAGATATTTTTCAATATACGGGAATTACTGTTGCGGAGGTTAATGTAAATGTGCAGCAGATTGTTTTTGATGCAGCAAGGTAAGCGATATGGTGGAAGATTTGTATTCTGTTGTTTCAGATGAAGAACTTTATCTGAAAATTGAAGAAACTATTCTTGCTATTCCGGAAGTTAAGGGATTTACATCGGAAGGTCTTCAGAATATCGTCAAGGGAATTACTTCAGCATTTGGCAAAAAGGCGCATAAAGGGATTTTAATCCGCCATGATAAAAATGGAATGACTATTAATATTTTTATCTCGCTCATTTATGGCTGTCATGTCCATGAGGTGGGATATCTTGTACAAAAACAAGTACAACGCGAAATTTTACTACTGACTGATGAACCTGTTTTATCAGTTGATGTAGCCGTGACAGAAGTTATTAAATAAAGAAAGCAGAACAATGAGCAGAAGTAAAGCCAGAGAACATGCATTAAAAGTTTTATATGCAAAGGAGATAAATCCTAATACGGCAGAAGTATCAGCAGATATCTCTGATGCTTTATCTGAGAAAGGAAAATCCTTTTCTGATTTTTTAGTTGAACAGGTGCAGCTGCATCGGGATGAGATCGATGGGGAGATTGTCAGGTTTTTAAAAAAATGGTCACTAAGCCAGTTAAATATTGTAGATAAAAATATTTTGCGGATAGCGATTGCCGAATTTAATTATACTTATGAGGATAAGGCGGATAGAAAAGTTATCATCAATGAAGCTGTTGAACTTGCGAAAGTTTATGGCGGTGAAAATTCCTATCGTTTTATCAATGGAATTTTAAGTGCGGTAACAGGGGAAAAAAATGGCTAAATTCCTTGGTATTGATACAAGCTGCTATACGACATCTGCGGCTGTATATGACAGTACTGAAGGTATAGTGGGAGAGTCACGTATTATTTTATCTGTAAAGGCTGGAAAAAGAGGGTTATCCCAGTCAGAAATGGTATTCCAGCATGTCAGAAATCTCCCTGTGATTTTGGGACAATTAGAGCCATGGATTGATCAGATTAATGGTATCGGCGTATCAGTATTTCCACGTCGGCGGGCAGATTCTTACATGCCCGCTTTTCTTGTCGGCAAAGGTATGGCAGAGTCGCTGTCTTATGTGCTACGTGTACCTGTTTTCGAATTCAGTCATCAGGAAAATCATGCATTGGCAGCCATTCAAAATATGCCTGAAATATGGGGAACACCTTTTTATATGATGCATCTTTCCGGGGGGACACAAGATGTTCTTTCAGTGGAATGGGAAAAGAATATTATGCAAATTGTGGATCTGATTCATTCTGCGGACATTACCGCCGGACAATTCATTGATCGTGTAGGTGTTTCTTTAGGAATGCCTTTTCCTGCAGGCCCGTCTATGGAACGATTAGCAATGAAACATCAGCAATTATATAAAGTACCGGTAGCAAATGTTAAAAATGGATTCAGTTTTGCCGGCCCGGAAGCGCAGGTACAGCGTGATATACAAACTAAGCGTTATACACCAGAAGATATTGCTTATGGCGTTTTTTCCTCTATTGGCAAGTCATTACATAAAGTCTTGGACTCATATAATGGCTTTATAGAAGGGAGAACCTTTATCGCAGTCGGCGGAGTAATGAGCAATGGGTATCTGCGAAAGAGTATTACGGAAATATGCAGGCATAAATCTTTGCATCCATGCTTCGCAGAAGTGGAGTATAGCAGTGACAATGCGACAGGAAATGCGTTCGGAGCATTTATGAGGTATACATATGAAAGTCTACTCGGTTCGTGAATGCAGCAGCCTTGTAGCAGGTGCTCTTCAAAAAGATTATATTTTTAAAAATATAACCATATCGGGAACTGTCAGCAATTTACACTTTCATTTTTCAGGAGTCATATTTTTTTCTTTAATTGATGAAGAGTCTCGTATTACCTGCCGTATCGGGAAAATGAGAAGCGCGTTTCTTGGACGCAGGATTAAGAATGGGACGGAAATTCTTATTCTTGGAAATATTAAATATGACAAAATAAGCGGTAGACCGATTTTTCAGGTGGATAGAATCCTTTCTTCTACTGAGAGTCCGATTTTGGAGAAATTGGATATGCTGAAGAAAGAACTTAAAGCTTCAGGATATTTTGATATTGAAAAGAAAAAAAGATTACCTTTATTCCCCTTTAGAGTAGGAATTGTTACATCAGCGTCAGGGGCGGTCATCCATGACATTATACGGACGGGATTTTTACGGAATAATTCAGTAAGATATTCTTTATACAGTACAACGGTGCAAGGGGAGAATGCTGCGGCCGATATGGCAGAAATGGTTATTAGGGCAAATGAAGAGACAGAGCCGCCGGATATTCTTATTATTGCTAGAGGCGGCGGCGCGGAAGAGGATTTAACACCTTTTAATCAAAGAGTTTTATTGGATGCAGTGTTCTGTTCTAAGATACCGGTTATATCTGCAGTAGGACATGAAACAGACGTGACTTTACTTGATTTGGCCGCTGATGTGAGAGCCTCTACGCCAACGCAGGCAGCGGAAATTGCTGTCCCTGATAAAAAATATATTGAAGAGCGTATAATATGCTTGTACTTGGTTTTACAGAAAATTATTCGAGACAAGCTGAATATATCCAAGCTTAAATTGCAGCATACTTTAACTATCTTTAACATATTGGCACAAAGTGGAAAAGTAACTGCTGTACGTAAGGATATTTTATATAATTGGATTATACTGGATCGAAAACTAAAAAAGGTTATCAGCAATAAAAAATTGGATATTTTAGAGCGAATGCAGTTTCTTTCAAGGTGTGGAATGGAAGATATTCTTATCTGCAGTAAACATATAAAAGGAGCAGATGATGGAAAAGAAATTTGAAGATTGCATGGAAGAATTAAGTTCTGTAGTGTCTCAACTGCAGAAGGAAGAGACACCGTTGGAAGAAATGCTTGTCCAATATAAAAAGGGGACAGAAGCAGCAATGGCTTGTCTTACTATATTGAAAGAAACCGAGAGAGATATACATGATATTTCTGTTGAAATAGAAAAATTAATCCAGCAAGGGGAGGAAACGCGTGATAAAAGAAATGATGGTAAATAAGAAGATACTAGTTGATGATGCATTGGAATGTCTTCTTATGCCGTCAGATCCGGCACATGATTCATTATACGCATCTATGCAATATAGTTTAATGGCAGGGGGAAAACGGATACGCCCCTGTTTATTTTTGGTACTTCTAGATATATTGGGTGTGGATTCGAATTTATATATAAATGTGGCCTGCGCATTGGAATGTGTTCATACATATTCACTCATTCATGACGATTTGCCGGGCATGGATAATGATGACTATCGGCGGGGAAAGTTGGCCAATCATAAAAAATATGGGGTAGGTATTGCAACTATGGCGGGAGATGGGCTCTTAACCTATGCTTTTGAACTCCTTGCCTGTGAAAACAATATATCGTTTTTCAAACGTATAGCATTGATAAAAATTTTAACAGCCGCGGCAGGTCCTGCTGGAATGGTAGGAGGGCAGGCACATGATAAAGGGGCAGAAGGTAAAACACTCCGTCTGTCAGAATTAATGTTTTTAGATCAATGTAAGACAGGTAAACTGATATGCGCTTCCTTGGATATGGCATCAGAAATTGCTGGGCTTTCTAAAAATGATAAGGAAGCGATTCATACATATGGAAAGCATATAGGGCTTCTATTTCAAATTACGGATGATCTTTTGGATTTCAATGGAGTTTTTCAGGAAATGGGGAAAGTTCCATTACAGGATATTTCAGAACATAAATGCACTTATGTGACGCTTTTGGGGAAACATCAGGCACAACAGAGAGCACGGAAGGAAGCTGTTGCTGCTGTACAGAGCCTGGGGGCTTTCGGAGAAGAATTTAAGCCGTTGAGAGAGCTGCCGGAAATGATCCTTTGCCGGAGAAAATAAGTTTCTTGCGCAGTATTTGCTTTGATTTACAACAGGTAAAGGAATAAAAGATATGAATAAAGTAAAAAAAGAACGACTGGATGTTCTTTTGGTAGAACGAGGTTTTTTTGAAACCCGGGAAAATGCGAAACGGCATATTATGGCAGGAATTATTCTGGTGAATGATGTTCCTGTTGATAAACCGGGAACGAAGATACCGTCTGATGTCAGACTCAGAATTAAAGGACATGTTATGCCATATGTCGGGCGTGGGGGATATAAACTGGAAAAGGCGATAAAAGAATTTCATCTTGATTTAAAAAATCTTGTGATGGCTGATATCGGCGCTTCCACGGGTGGATTCACCGATTGTGCGCTTCAAAACGGCATTGCCAAAGTGTATGCTATTGATGTGGGAACCAATCAGCTTGATTGGAAATTACGTACTAATCCTCATGTAATTAATTTGGAAAAAACAAATATCAAACAGGTAACTGAAGATATGATAGGAGAAAAAGTAGATTTCATTTCGACTGATATTTCTTTTATTTCCGTATTAAAAATTCTGCCGGCCGTACATTCTATACTTAAACCGGAGGGATCCGTAGTTATTCTGATTAAACCGCAGTTTGAAGCGGGGAAAGAAAAGGTTGGAAAGGGCGGAGTTATTCGTGATAAGAATATCCATGAAGACGTAATAAGGGATACTTTGTCAGCATTTGAAACAGAAGGATTCCACGTATGGGGGATAACATATTCACCAATTAAAGGCGGATCCGGGAATATTGAATTTTTAGCATTGCTGAAGAAAGATAGGCCGGAACGGTCTATGGTGAATACAGATATTATTCACGATATAGTAGAAGAATCACATCAGGTATTTAAGGGAGAAATGTCATGAAGATCGGTATATTTCCTAATATGGGAAAGGAAGCACTTTATACTTTTTGGGGCAAGTTGATTTCGATTCTTCAAGCCAAACATATTGAATATTATGTGGCTGAGTATGCACGAGGCGGTTTTGAGTCACGGGATATAGCTATTGATAAAGACCGGTATAAAAGCACAAACTGGATGGGCAAAAATTTAAAATATATTCTTTCTATTGGGGGTGATGGTTCATATTTAGAAGCTGCTAAGGCTTTTTCAGATTACTCTGTTATTTTAATCGGTATCCATTTGGGAGAACTTGGTTTTTTAAATTCAATACGCCAGTCTGACGTGGAAGAGCGATTGGATCAGATTATATCGCAAAAATATGTTTTAGAAGATCGTATGTTTTTGAGTTCCTGCATATTGCATGCTGATGGCACAAGAACTTTTCTGCCTGATGTTTTAAATGATATCGTAATCGGTCGTGCACAAATTGGCAAAATGGTAAGAGTCAACCTGTATATCAATGATATTTTTGCACAACAGTATCCTGCCGACGGCTTGATTATATCGACAGCAACCGGCTCTACGGGATATGCATTTTCTTGCGGCGGACCAATCCTGTCTCCTTCCGTAAAGCAGATGATGGTAGTTCCGATATGTCCCCACACTTTGTCACGATTTGCATCCGTATTATCCGAAAAGGATATCGTAAAAATTACATTGCCATCACGGGAACATATTCTATATATATCAGCAGACGGTAATGGGAGTTACGAACTAAAAACGAATAATATCCTGCTTGTACAGGGAGTTAGTAAACCTATTCGTTTTGTTCGTTTCTTTGATCATGATTTTTGGGGTACGCTTTCCGGTAAACTTATGAAGAAATCCTGATTCCGATTAAAGGTCAATTATCAGATAAATGTACAAATAGCACAGATAGGAAGCTTCTGTGCTATTTGTACATTTTTGACAGTTAACGGAATCTGTTGATAGTCATAAGCAAGCAAGTTAAGGGTTTTATTTTTATGCAATATTTATTGACCTTATGCATTAAATACTATAAAATAAATCAATAAACTGTTAATAAAGATCCATATGAAATAAGGTGTAGGAGGATATGCGATGAAAAGATATAGAAGCATGAAAATAAAAGAAATTATACAGCATCAGATTATTGAAACACAGGAAGAACTGGCGGCTGCTCTAAAGAGAGAGGGGATTATTGTCACGCAAGCAACCGTTTCAAGAGATATCAAAGATCTCATGCTTATTAAAATCCCATATAAAGATGGTCATTATCGATATGCTCTGTCCACAGAGAAACCGGGGATCATGTCTAAGAACCATACATCATTTCTTTTCCAAGAAGCGGTTATCGGAATTGAAAGCAGCATGAACCTAATTGTGATTCATACATTGCCGGGATCGGCACAATCCGTAGCAGCCGCTATCGATCAGACCAGATATAGTGAGATTATGGGAACACTTGCAGGAGATGATACGATTCTCCTTATCATGAGAAATCCGGATGATGTGGAGCTGTTTAAGAAAAAAATACAGGAGCTTCTGAAAGCATAGGAGGAAATATGCTTCAAAGTTTACATATTGTTAATTTTGCGATTATTGAAGATACCATTATTGAATTAACTGATGGTGCGACAGTATTTACCGGAGAGACGGGAGCCGGTAAATCTATTTTGATTGATGCGCTTGCGATACTCTTGGGGCGACGCGCACGGACCGATTTGATTCGTACTGGTGCAGAATTTTTTAAAGTGGAAGGCGTTTTTTCTGCTGATGATGAAATAGTTTCTATTTTATCATCATTTGGCTTTGATGCAGCAGATTCACAGATTATTATTACTCGAAAATTAAATCGGTCCGGTCGGGGAATCTGCACGATTAATGGAGATTTCTGTACTGTAAAACAATTGGAATTTATCGGCAGAAAACTGGTTCGTCTACATGAACAAAATGATGCTATCGAACTTCTTTCTTCTGAATATTGCAGGAGGATTATTGACAGGTTTACGCCTGAAATCTCAACGCTCCGTGATGAATATGACCATATATATCAGGAATGGAAAGAAACTAAAAAAAATTTAGAGGAATTTCATGCGCATAGGCAGGAAAATGAACGACGTATTGATATTCTTGAATGGGAATTAGAGCAAATTCGGACGGCTAATATCATAAACGGGGAAGATGAAGAAATAGATAGACGCCTTTCCATTTTGCAAAATTATGAAAAAATTATCTATTCCGTAAAAGCAGCTCTTTCTGCTCTCAGTGATGAAGGTGGTGCCCGAGATTTATTGGCATCAGCATCTAAAGCGGTATCAACGGCATCCCGTTATGATAAAGAAATGAAGGAAACAGATGAAGAACTGAGAACGGTATTATATTCATTAGAAGATATAGAAGGGAAATTAGATACTTATATATCCGCTGCGGATTTTTCAGATGAAGAATTATCAGAACTGCAATCAAGAAGCAACATATTGATAGGGTTGAAGCGAAAATTTGGCCCTACATTGGCAGATGTAATTCATTATGAAGAGAATGCAGAGAAAGAATGTACCAGCCTTAAAAATCTCATTTATGAAAATAAAGAGATGCAAGAAAAATACAAATTATTGACAGAAGCGGTGATGAAAAAGGCGGAAGCACTAAATCGACAACGTATTCTTACAGGCTGTGAATTTACGGAAAAGATCATATCTTTATTGCAAGATATGGGGATGGATGATCCAAGGATGACTTTACATTTAATCCCCGCAGCGGCACCTGTATCATCCGGTGTTGAAGAAATGGAGCTGTATTTTTCTGCTAATAGGGGAGAATCTTTACGTTCTATGAAAGAAACCGCTTCAGGAGGAGAACTATCGAGAATTGCATTAGCCATAGAAATCGTAATTTCACGGTTGATGAGAGGACAAACTCTTGTTTTTGATGAAATTGATGTGGGAATCAGCGGAAAAATAGGAATACAGATTGCAAAAAAAATAAAAATTTTGTCAAAATATCTGCAGGTGCTTATTATTACACATTTGCCGCAGACTGCAAGTATTCCCGGACGCTATTATAAAATTGAAAAAATCATTAGCCGCGGGCAGACATCTTCCAAGGCCATGCTTTTAGATGGGCGGCAGCAAGTAGAAAATATTGCTCAAATGATTTCAGGAATGTCTAAATCAGAAAACGCGATTCGATCAGCATTGGAAATGCAAAAAATACTATCTGATGATTGACTTCTCCTTTTGTTTATACTACGATTCTTATAATTTAATAACAGATGTAATTATATTATTTTGGGGTAGTAAATAGAAAGAAGGGGACTGTAGTGATAAAGGTTCTGGTTAACGGTGCCAGCGGCAGGATGGGCAGTGAAGTGGTTCGTTCTATTGAGAAGGAAGAAGGGCTTATCCTTTGCGGAGCGGTAGATCCTAAATGTACGGGGCAGGATATTGGGGACGTCGTGGGTATTGGATATAAAGGAATACAGATTTATGGAAGCCTGGAAGAAGCTTTTGTTGGTGGTAAGCCTGATGTAGTCGTTGATTTTACTTCACCTAAAGTTATTTATTCAAATGCACAGACGGTTCTTGCAGCTGGCATAAATATGGTTATTGGCACAACTGGCTTGAAAACGGAAGAAAGAAAAAGTTTGTCTGCTGTTTGCGATAAAAATAGTTCTCATTGCCTGATTGCCCCTAATTTTTCTCTTGGTGCGGTATTAATGATGAAAGTATCTGAAGAAATAGCTAAATATTTTCCTAATGCTGAAATTATAGAACTTCACCATAATCATAAATTTGATGCGCCTTCCGGGACGGCTAAATTGACAGCGGAAAAAATTGCTGCAGCCCGTACATTGCATCCCGATGAAGATGAAACAAAAGAGGGCCTGCCGGGGGTAAGAGGTGGCAAGTATGAAGATATTCCGATTCATAGTGTAAGGCTTCCAGGATATGTCGCTCATCAGGAAGTACTTTTTGGAGGATATGGGGAAATACTTACGATCCGACATGATTCGCTTGATCGGAAGTCTTTTATGCCGGGAGTAATGCTTGCATGTCATAAAGTTATGAAAATTCCAGGGCTTGTTTATGGTCTTGAAAATTATTTAAAGTGAGGTGTTTGTAATGAACAAATTGCCCCATGTAGCTGTTTTAGGAGCAACAGGTGCTGTTGGTCAGGAATTTATACGTTTATTTGAAGAAAGAAATTTTTCATTTGCTTCACTCAAACTTTTGGCATCTGCCAAATCTGCCGGTAAAAAATTAATGGTTTGTGATGAGGAATATACTGTAGAAGAGGCAAAACCAGATTCTTTCAAGGATATTGACATTGCATTGTTTGCCGGCGGCAAAGTAAGTGAAGTATTAGCACCGGAAGCAGTAAGGCGCGGCGCTGTAGTAATAGATAATTCAAGTGCGTTCAGAATGGATCCCCAAGTGCCGCTGATTATCCCTGAAATTAATCCGGAAGATATAGAAAAACATAGGGGAATTATTGCTAATCCCAATTGCTCTACAATTATCATGCTTATGGCGTTGAAGCCGATTTATGATTTATCTCCTATAAAGCGTGTTATTGTCAGCACCTATCAAGCCGTATCAGGAGCAGGGAAAGAAGGAATTGACGAACTTTACGGGGAAACAGAAGCCGTATCAAAAGGGATTGTATATGAACCGAAGATTCTTCCCTCTGCCAGCCTTCCTAAACACTACCCGATTGCCTATAACCTAATACCGCAGATTGATATATTTTTGGATAATGAATATACCAAAGAAGAAATGAAAATGGTCAATGAAACCCATAAAATTCTTCATGATGAGGATATTGCAATTACGCCGACCGCAGTTCGAGTACCTGTTATAAGAAGCCATGCAGAATCAATTTATGTTGAGACTGCTGCTCCTCTTTCGACTAAACAGATTAAAGAGGCAATGAAATCATTTCCCGGTGTGGTTCTTGTAGATGATATAAAAAAACAAGTATATCCTATGCCACTGGATACATCTAATAAGACCGATGTGGCGGTAGGAAGAATTAGAAAGGATCTATATAATAAAAGGGGAATCAATCTGTGGGTTTGCGGAGATCAGATCAGAAAAGGAGCTGCTTTAAACACCTTACAAATTGCAGAATACATGATTGCTCATGATATGTTTTAGTTGATAGGCCAGCAGTTTATACAGAAAGAAGGGAAAAATCATGGCAATAGCAAAGTTTGGACGAGTTATAACCGCAATGATTACTCCATTTAAAGAAAATGGAGATGTAAATTATGAAGGCGCATCTTCTTTGTCTAAATATTTAGTTAATCATGGATCTGAGGGAATTCTTGTCGGTGGAACAACCGGTGAAGGTGCGACCATGTCCAGTGAAGAAAAACTAAAGCTGTATAAGATGATTGTTGATGCGGTTGGTAAAAATGGAACAGAAAAGAGCGTATCTGTTATAGGAAATGTAGGCACCATTGGGACGAAGGAAACAATCGAGTTTTTAAAAGAAGCAGAAAAAACAGGGATAGATGCGGCTCTGGTTATTGTTCCATTTTATGTTAAACCAACGCAGGAGGGGATGTATCAACATTTTAAAGCCATTGCGGAATCTACTGAACTGCCAATTATTCTATATAACGTACCGGGACGTGCCGGTGTTAGTATCCAACCGGAAACAATCAAACGGTTGACAGATGTTTGCCCCAATATAGTAGGCGTGAAGGATGCTGCCGGGAATTGGGATCAGGTAACAAAGGAAAAGATTCTGCTTCCAGATGATTTCATGATATACAGTGGAGATGATGCATTTACTTTGCCTGTTTTAGCAGCAGGCGGTGTAGGTGTTATTTCTGTGGCGAGCCATGTGATCGGAGAGGATCTTCTTTCTATGATTGACGCTTTTGAAAAAGGAAACTTGGTTGCCGCGCGGAGACTGCATTTGAAAATGTATCCGATTATGAAAGGAATGTTTTTTATTGCAAGCCCTATTCCCGTTAAGACTGCTGTTAATTTAATTGGACAACCGGGCGGAAATTTCCGGCTTCCCATGGTTGCCCCGACAAAAGAAGAAGAGTCACATGTGCGGACTCTATTAGAGAATTACGGATTTCTTCTATAAAAGGAATCATAAAACTTTACGCTACAATTGTATCTGATAAAAAACGGTCTGTCATGTTGAGGTTTCCTATAACAGGCCGTTTTTTTATAAGTGCTTATATGGATATTTTGAAATCTTCCGGAATTACAGTGACAGTAGATTGGTGGGTATAATTGACCAGTCCGGGGGGACTGTTGGGAATCTTTTTGACATATTTTATACGAGTATAGTCAACATTAACCTTTCCGGATGATTTTCCTTTGCTGTAGAAGGCAGCCAGTGCAGCTGTTTTTGCAATTAATTCCTTAGGAATAACTTGTCCTTCCGTTATTAGAACAACATGGGATCCCGGAAGAGCTTGTGCATGAAACCACAAATCTTCTTTTCCTGCTTTGTGAAATGTCAAGTATTCATTTTGTACATTATTTTTTCCGAGGAGGACATGAAATCCATCTATAGTCAGTGAGATGAAAGAAGGTTCTTTTTCTTTCTTTCTCTGCATGGAAGAGTGACGCTGAATAGTTGCTCCGGAATCTTTTAATTCATCCTTTAATTGAATAAGCTCATTTTTTGTTTTTATATTCTCAAGGAAATAAGAAATATTTTCCAGATAGCGGATTTTTGCAAAACATTCATTTAATTTATCCTGTCCGACTTGCAATCTTGTCTTCATTTTGGAATATTTTTTAAAATATAACTGACTATTTTGACTTACCGATAAAAGCGGATTGACAGGGATGCTCTCATCTGTCGGAGGTTCATTAAAAACATTGCTTACTGTCAATTCATGCATTCCGTTAAGTTTTTTATACGCATAAATGGAAAGCAGTGTTCCCCAAAGTTTATAGGTCTCCGTTTTTTTCGTTTCTTTCAATTCATCTTTTATTTTATTCATCTTTCTGGTCTCTTTTTTTAAGAGAGAGGATATCTTTTGGGACATCTGTGAAGTTTCAGCAGAGAGAATGCCGCCATCTTTTTGCAGTTCTTCACGAATCCATCTGTCAGCAGAAATTTTTCTGATGGGTTCTCCCGCAGAGAGCGTAATGGGCGTTGCCCAGGTTTTGTTATTTGGTTTCTTGTAAATATAAAGAGCTTTTGCACTTAAGATCTCTTGCGCCATATCGTAAATTGCATTTGCCAGGATAATGGATTCTTCCTCGTTTAGATGATTTAGTGGCAGATCAGCTTTAATTTTTGTTCGGGAAAATAATTCTTCTGCCAAAAAGCTGCTGAAGCCATTAAACGTATCAAAAATCCACTGCTGAACTGAAGAATCTTGCAATTGACCGAATTTCAATATTTGGAGGATTTCTTCTGCTGAGAAAAGAAGAAAGTTATTTCTGCTTGCATATGAATTACGGACATAGGGTTTTCCCGGTGCAAGAATTCGTTCCATCTTTTTCCCTCGAAGACAGGCATCAATAATTACATTATCTGCTGTTAAAATTAAATTGGGTGCCGAGGGAATTAATTCCATACAGAGGGATTTGGTAATAATCTTCCCACCTGCTTCTATACGATCGAAATTAAATTTTAAGAACCGATCAAAATCCGGTTGTTCAATGGATGAAAGCCTGGAGCCTTCCAGCTGTTTACGCAATGTCATGCAAAATGTTTGAGAGGGCATATATCCGGTGTCCTTTTTTAGGTTTTCGGTGATGTAGATTAAAGGGCGGTAAGTGTCAAAAATTAAGTGTATAGGTTTTTCGTATGAACGAAATAGTTCTATGTCAATAATCCGGTTATCTATTTGATGAATTTGGCGGACCTGTGCCGGTATGATTTTAGCTGCCAATTCTTTTCTGAATATGTAAAGAACTGCACTGTCAATTTGCATGAAATAACTCCTTTCTTGTTCTGAATCAGTATAGCATAATCCATTGGGTAGGATAGCCTGTTTTCTGTAGAAATATGCTCGACTCTGTTTAGTATAGATGTTAAAATAAAAAACTAATGAATGATATGCAGGAGGGGTTTATGCATTTTACGAAATGGCAGGCCTGTGGAAATGATTTTGTTTTTGTCAATGCAATGACAATGGATATCCGGCCGGTGGTAAAAAAATGTGTTTCTATTTGTAACAGAAATTTTGGTATAGGTGCCGATGGAATAATCTTTGTTCTTCCTTCAGAAAAGGCAACGCTTCAGATGAGAATTTTCAATAGTGATGGAAGTGAAGCAGAAATGTGCGGTAACGGTATTCGTGCTTTTGCCAAGTGGGCTCATGAGCTGGGGCTGGTATCAAAGCATCATTTTTCCGTAGAAACCGGTGCAGGGATTTTATTCCCTGAACTGCTTCCGGATGGAAAGGTTCGTGTCGACATGGGCGTGCCGCATTTAAACAGCAGTGAGATTCCTGTGACAGGATTTGGTGACGGTATGGTGGTGAACCGGAAACTTACAAATGACTTGCATACATACCGTATTACTTGTGTATCAATGGGGAATCCACATTGTGTTATTTTTACTGACGATATTGATCGAATTTCGCTTGAAGAAATCGGTTCCCGATTAGAAGCAGACGCTCATTTTCCGCGAAAAACAAATGTGGAGTTTGCGCAGCTCCTGAAAAAAAATTTACTGCGCATGCGTGTATGGGAACGTGGTACTGGTGTTACGATGGCTTGTGGTACAGGAACCTGCGCGACTGTTGTTGCTGCAATCCTGAATGGACTTGTAGAAAAAGAAGCAGAGGTTATTCTTGACGGAGGAAATCTTCATATTTCATGGGAGGGTGATAGTTCTGCGCATGTATTTATGACAGGACCGGCAGAAAAAGTATTTGAGGGTGAATATATAATTTAATTATTTGGAAAAGGGGCGTAAGTATGAAGAGCATGACCGGTTTCGGGCATGGTACGGCAACTGGTACTAAGGGAATGGTAACGGCTGAAATAAAAACTGTTAACAATCGATTTCTTGAGTTAAATATACGTACTGACCATTTTTCTGCAGCCGCGGAAGAAAGCATAAAATCTTTAATCAAAGAACAGGTACACCGAGGCAAGATATACGTTAATCTCACATTCACATCAGATGGAAGCAGAAAAAACATTCATGTTTCTTTAGATGAAGACCTTTTATCTGCTTATTTGGATGTATTTCACATGCTGAGGCATAAAGATGAGATCAGGTGCCGGAAACCTTCAGTTTCCGATCTTTTATTGTTGCCGACTCCTTTTCTTCATGTAGCAATAGAATCCATTACTGATGAAGAATTGATTTCTCTTGCCCGCAAGGCTGTATCTGCCGCACTAGCTGGAGTGAATGAAATGAGGCGTCGGGAAGGAGAAAATTTAGCGGCTGATTTAAATAAAAGAATTGATCTATTGAGGGAAAAACTTCTGTATCTGAAAAGTAAACAAAATATCATTGTAGAGGATTACGAAAAAAGGCTTCGCAGCCGCATGATCAAATTATTGGAAGACAGTGGGAGTGCTTGGGATGAGACACGTTTATTGCAAGAGGTCGCTGTTTACTCTGAAAAAACGGATTATACAGAAGAACTTACCCGGTTTGAGAGTCATTTAAATCAGTTCGCTGCCGCCTTAAACAGTATGGAACCTATAGGACGGAAGCTTGATTTTCTGCTCCAGGAAATTAACCGGGAAATCAATACAACCGCCTCAAAAGCCAATGACATCAGTGTGATTGACTGTGTTATAATAATCAAAACAGAATTGGAGAAAATCAGGGAACAGGTTCAAAATATCGAATAAGGAGATAATAATGGGAGTTCAGCTTATTAACATAGGCTTTGGAAACATGGCGGCGGCAACCAGAGTTATTGCAATTATCAGTCCAGAATCGGCACCGGTCAAACGAATGATTCAAGATTGCCGAGACAAAGGCGAGCTGATTGATGCTACTTACGGGAGAAAAACACGGGCAGTTTTGATTATGGACAGTGGGCAAACTATTCTTTCCGCTGTTCAGCCTGAAACAATTTCTCACCGTTTAATGAATAAGGAAACGGCAATTATGGAAGCGGCTGATGAGGGGTAAAGGTATATGGGGAAAAAGGATGAGGGAATTCTGCTTGTCGTTTCCGGTCCGTCGGGAGCAGGGAAAGGCACTATTTGCAATGAAATCAGAAATATTTATCCTGAATTGAATTATTCCATTTCTATGACAACCAGAACGGCAAGAGTGGGGGAAGAAGAGGGGGTCAGCTACTTTTTCAGATCAAAGGAAGAGTTTGAAAGACTGATAAAAGAAGATGCCTTTTTGGAGTATGCATGTGTATACGGCAATTATTACGGAACACCAAAGAAAAGTGTTCTTGATCTAATTGAAAGAGGAAAATCAGTTTTGCTTGAAATTGATATCCAAGGTGCTATGCAGGTTAAGGAAAGATATCCTAAAGGTGTTTTTATTTATATAGTTCCACCATCCTTAAGGACGCTTTCAGCGCGTTTACACGGCAGAGGGACAGATTCGGAAGATACCATCCAAAAGCGTTTGGCTCAAATCACCGGTGAATTATCTATGGCGCATAAATATGATTACATAGTCGTAAATGATGTACTGAAGGATGCAGTTCATAAAACCTGCGCAATTATAGAGGCAGAAAGATGTAAACTATCCAGGAATCAGAATCAGATAGAAACAATTTTTCAGCAGTATATAAATAAGGAGGTTCCTTTAAAATGATGTGTTATCCAGCAATTGATGCTCTTGTGAAAAAAGTTGATACAAAATATACCCTTGTCACATTGGCTGCCCTGAGAGCGAGAGAATTAACGGATGGATCTCCGGCATTACTTGATGATAAAGGGAAAAAAACGGTGACTGTGGCGCTTGAAGAGATATATCACGATAAGATTTCTTATTATGAAAATAAAAAATAAATTTACGGTGTAATTACTTGTTTCTTACTCACCTTACTGAAAGGATTTTTATGATGTTTATAAATAAGCATATTGTCGTAGGAGTTTGCGGCGGTATTGCGGCGTATAAAGCGGCCGGACTTGTAAGCCAGCTTAGGCAGCGCGGTGCAGATGTACATTGCATTATGACTGAACATGCAGCAAAATTGGTTACACCTATTACATTCGGAGAACTTTCAGGTAATGATGTTACTGTCGATATGTTTGCCAATATCAACAAATGGGATGTAGAGCATATTTCGCTTGCCCAATTAGCGGATGTTTTTGTTATTGCTCCTGCAACAGCTGATATCATTGGGAAAATAGCCAATGGAATTGCTGATGATATGCTTTCGACAACAATTATGGCGACAACTGCAAAGGTTATTTTTGTTCCGTCCATGAATACAAACATGTATGAGAATCCTATTGTCCAAGAGAATATTAAAAAGTTGCGCAAACTTGGCTATATATTTGTAGAACCTGAAAGCGGACACTTGGCATGTAATGCTTCCGGTAAAGGCCGGTTCCCTTCGCTGGAAAAAATTATTTTCCGGATTGAACGGATTTTATCGGGAAGGCAGTTGTTAAAGGGGAAGCGTGTAATCATAAGCGCGGGTGGGACAAAAGAGAATATTGATCCGGTACGTTATATAGGAAATCGTTCCAGCGGACGGATGGGTTATGCTATCGCCAGGGCCGCTGCAATAGAAGCAGCTGACGTGGTTCTGGTAAGTTGTACGGAAGCACTGCCCGCGCCGGAAGATGTTAGAATGATTTATGTTCGGGATGCCCGTGAATTGGATAAGGCAATGAAGAGTCTCTATGAAGAAAGTGATATAGTCATTATGGCAGCGGCAGTTTCAGATTACAGACCGATTGTTGCGGCGAATCAAAAAATTAAAAAAGAAGAAAATGATGATCTTATGATTCACCTGTCGCTTAATCCGGATATTCTTTTTGATCTGGGGCAAAAAAAGACTCACCAGTTCCTTGTTGGTTTTGCAGCAGAAACGAATGATGTTATTGCCCATGGTCGAAACAAGGTGGAAAGAAAGAATTTAGATATGCTTATTGCCAATGATGTGGCAATGCCCGGCGCAGGATTTAATGTAACGACTAATATTGCCGCCATATTATATAAAGATGGTACATTACAGCAATACCCTAAAATGGCAAAAGAAGAATTAGGAAAAATCATCATAGAGAAAATTGCGGAAAAATGTAATTTATTATTTAATAAGAGAAGACATCCTGTTCTTGAACTGCGTAAATCGTAGGAGATACCTTTGTTGTAAACTCTATTGATTAATTTCAATGATATGATATAATAAATTTCATAATACTCATCGAGAGCAGCGGAGGGATTTGGCCCCATGATGCTGCAGCAACCATTCTATATAGGGAAAAGGTGCTAATTCCATCAGCATTTGCTGGCAGATGAGAGGAAGTCCTCCCTGCGCGGAGGAATTTTTATTTTACATAATCGGAGGATAAAAATATGCCGAAAAAAGTTTTATTTACGTCAGAATCTGTTACAGAAGGGCATCCGGATAAAATAGCTGATCAGATTTCAGACGCCATATTGGATTCTATTCTTGAGCAGGATCCCAATGGTCGTGTTGCTTGTGAAACCATTGTCACAACCGGGCAGGTGCATGTGTTTGGCGAAATAACAACTGATGCCAAAGTGGATATTCCACGGGTGATTCGCAAAACGATTGGGGACATCGGGTATACTGATGCAAGTTATGGATTTGACAGTGAAACCTGTGCGATTCTGATTTCTCTGGATGAACAGTCTCCTGATATCGCAATGGGGGTGGATCGTTCTCTGGAATCAAAGGAAGCTAAAGCGGATTTTTATGATATCGGAGCCGGCGATCAGGGAATGATGTTCGGTTATGCATGCAATGAAACTCCTGAATTTTTACCTCTTCCTATTGCATTTGCACACAGACTTTCACGCCGTTTGGCAGAAGTCAGGAAAAATGGACAACTCGCATATCTCAGACCAGACGGGAAAACACAAGTAACCGTAGAATATATTGATGGGAAACCGGTGCGTATTGATACGATTGTTATTTCAACGCAACATGCGCCGGATATTACACAGAAAGCAATCAGAGAAGATATGATTGAGCATGTGATAAAAGCCGTCTTACCGGCCCAATTTATTGATGAAAATACAAAATACCTGATTAATCCGACAGGCCGCTTTGTTATTGGTGGGCCGCAGGGAGATGCGGGACTCACTGGACGGAAAATTATTGTTGATACTTACGGCGGAATGGCTCGCCATGGCGGCGGTGCCTTCTCCGGAAAAGATCCGACAAAAGTGGATCGCTCAGCAGCATATGCTGCGCGTTATGTGGCAAAGAATATCGTGGCAGCAGGTCTTGCGGATAAATGTGAAATTCAATTGGCTTATGCAATTGGTGTAGCACGTCCGGTATCTATTTTAGTCGATACATTCGGAACAGGGAAAATTGATGAAGAACAAATCGTAAATCTGGTTGAGGAAAATTTTGAACTTCGACCTGCCGGTATCATTGATATGCTTAATCTACGTCATCCGATTTATAGACAGACTGCAGCATATGGACATTTTGGAAGAGATGATATAGATTTACCGTGGGAGCATACAGACAAGGCGGAATCATTGAAAAGACAAGTTGGGATATAATTTTTGAGAAACTTCTTTGTGGTGACAGAATCGTTTTTTATCCAAAGAAGTTTTTTATTGTCGTGAAAAATATCCTGCCGCATTAAAATAAATAATGAATAAGGATAGCATTTTATGATAATATATAGACATCGTTTTATATCGATATAAAAGAGTTTCTTTAGGAGTTACGAAATAAGGAAAATGATCGATGATTGGTACAATTGCGGAGATATTAATTAATCGGCCTTCGAAACATTTAAACAAAACATTTTCTTATAAAATCCCGGATCATCTCAGTTATGTGGGTTCCGGCTGGCGGTGCATAGTACCGTTTGCCGGCAAGCAGGAAGAAGGAATTATTCTATCATGTCATGAAGAGGAATTCTCTCATATTTCTTACAAGTTGCTGGAAATTTATGATGCCATTGATTCAGTACCTTGGTTTACGGATGCAATGATTAAAACAGCAAAATGGATTTCACAATATTATATGTGCACATTGATAGATGCTCTTCGTCTTTTTTTTATTGATAAAAAAGGAATACGAACAGAGGTCTTATATGAGATTAATTGGAAGGAAATTCCGGAATGTGAGGATATATGGGGACTGATCGATATCTCTGTTGAAATCATTTCGAAAGAAGACGCGGTTTTAGTTTTGGGTAAAACTCGTTGTAACCGATATCTTGCGAAAGGATTTATAAAAGAAACAGAATTATTGCAAAAAGTCTATAAAGAACCATTGGAAGAATGGTTAGCCATTAATAACAAATCGGAATCGGAGTCCATGAAAAGAGGGGGAAGACAAAAAGCCTTATGGTCGCATCTGTGTCAAATCGGGCAGGATTCGATTTCAAACCTGATATCAGCGGGTTTTTCACGGGATGTTATTCGACGCTTTTGCAGGAATGGCAATGGACATCTATTTTATCGAGGGAAGAAAACGTTTTCGCTTGTGGAAAACACAAGGAGCGACAACCCACGCAAACTAACGGCGGAACAAAAATATGCGGTAGAATATATAATCGGTGCTGTTAATGAGGAAAGATACAAGGGTATACTCCTTTATGGTGTAACAGGAAGTGGGAAGACGGAAGTTTATCTCCGCGCGGCTGAGAGTGCGATTGCAGCAGGGGGAACAGTGCTGCTCGAAGTACCTGAGATTGCTTTGACGAACCAGATGGTTTCTTATTTTGCCGATTACTTTGGCGATAAAGTGGTTTTTATGCACAGTAATTTAAGTAAAGGTGAGCGGTATAATAATCGTCAAAGAATTGCAAATGAAGAAAGTTCTATTATTATTGGTTCCCGTTCTGCCCTTTTCATGCCGTTTAAGAATCTGAAACTTATTATTGTTGATGAGGAATATGATTCATCTTATAAACAAACGGAGACTCCCCGCTATAATGGCAGAGATGTGGCGAAGGTAATGGCTGTTATTTATAATTGCCCTATTGTTCTTGGGGCGGCTACGCCTTCTGTTACTACTTTTTTTGCGGCTAAAAATAAGAAGATTGAATTGCTGGAAATGCGGCAACGTGTTCATAGAACACCACTGCCTCAAATATATGTTTATGATATGCGGAGCGAAGCAGATATAGGGCATGCGACCAACTTATCAAGACCGATGATTGATCTTTTGAGAGATACGGTTCAAAAGAATCATAAGGCGATTCTGCTGCTGAATCGAAGAGGCTTTGCACCGACTTTGATGTGTAAACATTGCGGATATGTATTCAAATGCACCCATTGTGATGTTCCGCTTGTCTATCATAAAGATAAACATCGATTGAACTGCCATTATTGTGAGAGTACATTTCCTTTGCCCAGGCAGTGTCCTGTGTGCAGTTCTCAAGATATATTATATTTAGGATGGGGAACACAGCGGATTGAAGAGGATTTGAAAAAATTACTTCCGGAAGCGAAATGTTGCCGCTTTGATGTAGATAGTACTGCCAGGAAGTATAGCGCTGCAAAAATATTATCCAATTTTCGAGATGGAAAATTTGACATCTTATTTGGCACACAGATGGTAGCCAAGGGACATGATATACCGGGCGTGCAGTCTGTAGGGATCCTTTCTGTGGATAGCACCTTGAATATGCCTACTTATCTTGCAGCAGAACAGACTTTTAATCTGATTACACAATGTGCGGGGCGGGCAGGCAGGAATTTGGAACAGGGACGAGTCATTCTTCAAACATATAATACAGAACACTATGTTATATTAACTGCTGCAAAACAGGACTATGATGCTTTTTATCAGCAGGAATTGGAATATCGAAGAACTCTTCATTATCCGCCGTTTACCAGGCTGATGAAAATCACCTGTTTTAATAAAAAAGAGAGTATCGCCAGAAATCATGCAGAAAAGATTTATCGTTATATTCGGGAAATGCTGCCTGGCATACCGGATTATATTTCTGTAACACCACCTTATGATGAACCTGTCAAAAAGGTAAGAAATATATATAATGTTTCCTTGCTTATAAAAGGAAAAACACTAAGGCGTTTGAAGCTTTCCATGCAGAATTCTAAGATATTTCAGGAAAATGATATAATTATAGATGTAGATCCCCTATAATATTTTAGTGAAAGTGAAGGGAAATGAATTGAGTAAAATAATTACTGCAGGCGATCCGATTTTGAAGTCTGTTGCAATGCCTGTTACCGCATTTGATAAAAAACTGAAGTTCTTAGTTAATGAAATGAAAAAGACAATGTATGAATCTAACGGAGTAGGATTGGCAGCACCGCAAATTGCTGTTTCAAAACGTGTTTTTGTTGCTGATGATGGAGAATCCGGATTTGAAGCTTATATTAATCCGAGATGGACTCCTGACGGAGATGAGAAAGTAATTGATACGGAAGGTTGTTTGTCTGTTCCAAATTGGTATGGAGAAGTAGAACGTTATGCTAATGTGACTGTAAAATATCAGGATATTCACGGGAAAAGAAAGCAAAAGAAAGCAACGGGACTTCTGGCACGTTGTATACAACATGAAACAGATCATCTGAATGGGATTCTTTTTATCGAAAAGGCAAACTCGTTGCATAAAGGAGCGTCTGATGAGTAATCCATATCGGATTATATTTATGGGAACACCTGATTTTGCAGCTGTGCAATTAAAAACACTGTGTGAAAATGGATATAGACCTATTGCTGTTTATACTCAGCCTGACAAAATAAATGGAAGAGGAAATAGGATAACTTTTTCTGATGTAAAAAAATTAGCAATGGAAGAGAATATCCCGGTATACCAACCGACGACTTTTAAAAGTGAAGATACTATTTGGGAATTGGCTGCATTAAAGCCAGATCTTATTATTGTAGTGGCTTATGGGAAAATTCTTCCGGTCGCAGTTATAGATGCCGCCGTTTATGGAGCGATTAATATTCACGCCTCTCTTTTGCCGGAGTATAGAGGCTCTGCCCCTATACAAAGGGCTATTATAGACCGTAAAAGTGAGACTGGTATCAGTATCATGAAACTTGATGCCGGGATGGATACAGGCGATATCATTCGTATGGCTCCATTGAAAATCCTGCCGCATATGACAGCGGGTGAATTATTTGAATCACTTTCCGTGTTGGGGGCGAAAGAGCTTCTCTATGTCTTGAAGAATCTACCTGAAAGTATGGCTGGTGCGAAACCGCAAGATCATGCTAAAGCAACTTATGCGGAAAAAGTTACAAAAGAGATGGGGCATATTGATTGGGAGCAAGAGGCATCGGTTATTGATGCCCTTATTCGAGGAATGTATCCTTCCCCGGGGACATACACCTATTTTCATGGCAAACGGATAAAAATCCATGCTGCTTTTTATGAGAACAGCGATACCGCTGCGATCCCCAAGGGAACTGTTGTTTCTTTAAAAGATGGGAATATAGGTGTTGCTGCGACGCATGGAATCATATACTTAACAATGGTTCAACCGGAGAATCATAAGCGAATGAAAACGATTGATTTTATCAATGGATATCAGGTAAAAACCAATGATTGCTTCGAGTACTGAAAAAATAAAATCAGCGAGAACATTGGCATTTGAGGCACTTTATGAAATCTTTGAAAAAAATGCTTACGCTAATTTAACGATTCAGAGTATTTTGCGGTGGTGCCCTTTAAAAAAGGAAGAACGACATTTATTGACGGAACTTATTTATGGGGTTTGTCGTAAATATAATTATTGCCTTTGGCTGATTAGTTTGATAAGTGACCGGCCGATGTTTAAAATTCATCCTGCAGTACGTATTCTTTTAGCCCTTGGGATATATCAGATTGTCTTTTTAGATCGTATCCCTGAGTCTGCAGCTGTCAACGAAACAGTAAAAATTGCAAAAAAAGTAACTCATATCGGAAATGTAAAATTTATTAATGGAGTTCTCCGAAATTTTCTTCGCCGAAGGGAATCACTTACGTTGCCGGATAGAACTTCCAACCGTGTCTTTTATGAATCTTTAATCTATAACCAACCTGAATGGCTGATTCGATTTTTTGAAAAAGAATACGGTATGGGACAATCTGAAAAGATTCTGAAAGCCTTTAATACTATTTCGGACACATGCATTAGAGTAAATACGCTTAAAATAGAAACGGATGATATCAAAAAACAGTTAAAATTAAGAAATATAAGTGTAGGAGATATTTCTTATATGCCGGAAGCACTGGCAATAAAAGCGGGGACGGATATTCTGTTTTCAGAGTTTCTGCAGACAGGACTTATATATATACAGACGGCATCTTCCATGATTCCTGCCAAAGTACTTGGACCGGATGCAGAAGACCATGTTCTTGATATGTGTGCGGCTCCAGGAAGTAAAACAACGCATATAGCAGCGTTGATGGGAAATAGAGGCAGTATTGACGCTTGGGATGTTTATCCGCATAAAGTCAAATTGATAAAAGACAATGCAAAACGTTTGGGAATATCTATTATCCATACAGAGGTAAGAGATTCCGTCAAACCGTTACCATTCCTGTATGAAACTTATGATAAGGTCCTTTTAGATGCACCTTGTTCAGGATTAGGGGTCTTAGGACATAAGGTGGAACTTCGGTGGAGAAGAAAGGAAAGTGACTTATCCGTATTTCCACCATTACAAAAACAATTAATTGAGCAGGCGGCTAAATATACAAAAACAGGCGGCGTATTGGTTTATAGTACTTGCACACTTAATCCTGATGAGAACGAACATATTATTAATGAGTTTCTTTCTTTACATTCGGAGTTTGCGCTGGAAGAATTTAACTTTCCCGTTTTGGGAAAATCTTTAAATGGGATGATGACCCTTTATCCTGATTTAGTCAGAAGTGATGGTTTTTTTGTGGCAAAATTAAGAAAGGTATCTCATGAAGCGTAATATATGGGGACTAAATTTGCAGGAGCTAGAAACATGGGTTGTGGGAAACGGGTTTCCCCGTTTCAGAGCAAAGCAATTACGAGATTACCTATACAAAAGGCATATATTCCATTTTGATGAAATGACTCAGTTTTCGCAGAAAATGCGAGACTGGTTAAAAGAGAACGGACAGATTGATAAGCCGGTCATTATAAGCCGGGCGCAATCCGATGATGAAAAGACTATAAAATTACTTCTTAAATTAAAAGATGGCTCCTTGGTTGAGACCGTTTGTATGTGTCACCATTATGGAAATTCTATTTGCGTCTCCACCCAGGTCGGCTGTGCAATGGGATGTATATTTTGCGCTTCCACAAGAAAAGGGTTGGAAAGAAATTTAACGGCAGGAGAAATTCTTGCACAGATGTATGCATTTAAAGAACTTTACGATATACCGTTCCATTCCATCGTTCTGATGGGAGCAGGGGAACCGCTTACTAATTATGAAGAGGTTTTGCATTTTATCCATCTTGCGAATGATCCTGAACTATTGAATATCAGTTATCGTAATATAACTATTTCTACATGCGGGATCGTACCTCAAATTTATCGATTAGCTGATGAAAATATCCCTATTACCCTTGCTATTTCTTTGCATGCGCCGAATGATCGGATTCGTAATGTTTTGGTTCCTATAAGTAAAAATTTTAGAATTAAAGATGTAGTGAGTGCGGCAGAATATTACTTTAAGAAAACAAAGAGAAGGGTCACTTTTGAATATATTCTTATCAAGGATATGAATGCAAGTGTGGAAAACGCAAAAGAACTTTGCCGCTTAATAGGTAAAATGCCGTGCCATATTAATTTAATCCCTATCAACGGTACAGAGCATATTAAATTGTATCCGCCAGAATGGAAAGAAATCAAACGATTTCAGGATATTTTGCTGAAAAAAGGAAAGGAAACGACTGTGCGCAAACAAATGGGGGATGAAATACAAGCGGCTTGCGGACAGTTAAAACGGAGATATTTAAACAGTGTCACTTAGTATCCTTAAAGGCTTTTGTTGACTGTGTTTTTTCAACATGCTACTATGAATTGTAAATAGCATTTATTGTATTTGAGTTATAGAAAGAATCTGGCATCTATGTTTATTGCATACGGCGATTCCCGTGTCGGACTGATTCGCAAAGTAAATGAAGACAGTATTTCGGATTGTTCCGGTCCCGTTTTTATCTTAGCGGATGGCATGGGAGGCTACGTAGGTGGTCAAGTGGCCAGTAGGCTTGCTGTTGAAAGTGGAACCGGCTTCTTGAAGAATGTACCTTTGGAAAAAATTTCAGAAGGACTCTTGAAGGAGTCTATTTTGCATGCAAATCAAGTTGTTCTGACCGAAAAAATGAAGAAACCTGAACTTGATGGTATGGGAACAACCATGATTACAGTAGGTATCAATGATAATGTGCTGAGTTGGGCACATGTCGGAGATAGCCGATTATATATTTATCATAAAGAAATTCTCCAGCAAGTGACAACAGACCATTCTTTTGTTATGGAACTTCTAAGAAAAGGCAAGATTACCGAGGATGAAATGCATGAACATCCACGGAAGAATGAAATTACCCGTGCTGTGGGAATCAAGAAGGCATTAGAAGTGGATACAGGTACAATCCGGTTAAAAAATAATACATTAATACTGCTTTGTACTGACGGATTGACAGGGATGGTGGATGATACACATATCGCAAAAATTCTGTCGGAATATAGAAATTTTACCAAAGAAGATTTAATGAATTGCGGAGAACATTTATTCAATGCCGCTTATAATGCAGGTGCGGCAGATAATGTATCTCTTATATTAATTGACTACTGGGGTAGAAAAGGCGGAGAAGGCTAATGGTTGGTAAAACACTTGACAATCGCTATAAATTGGAAAAGAAAATAGGCTCGGGGGGCATGGCAGATGTCTATATGGCTACCGATTTATTACTTGATAGGGTAGTTGCTGTAAAAGTGCTTCATAGCAGTTTTGCAGAAGACAATGATTTCATTGTACGTTTTCGACATGAAGCGCAGTCTGCAGGGAAACTTACACATCCTAATATTGTGGGGATATATGATGTTGGGGATGATCAGGGAGTACATTATATTGTTATGGAGTATGTCGAAGGGGTGACCCTTAAACAATATATTCAAGATCACAGCAGTATATCTGTCGATATGGCTGTACGTATTGCTGTTGAAATCGGCAGCGCACTTGAAGCAGCCCATGAGAATGGTATTGTTCATTGCGACATTAAGCCGCATAACATTCTTCTGACTGAAACCGGTAAGGTGAAAGTGACTGACTTTGGCATCGCACGAGCAATCAATTCTGCAACAGTAATTGATAAAAAATCTATTTTGGGATCTGTTCATTATTTATCACCAGAACAAGCGGCTGGGGATAAAGTTACAGAGAAAACAGATATTTATTCTTTAGGTGTTGTGCTCTATGAAATGCTTACACACCATTTACCGTTTGAAGGTGAAACAGCAGTCAGTATTGCACTGCAGCATATGCGCGGAGAAGTACCACGACCAACTAAATTTAATCCTGCCATTACGCCCATGCTGGAAGAATGCGTTTTGACCGCGTTGCAGAAAGATCCTGATAAGAGATACAATTCTGTTTCTGATTTTATTTCTGAGTTAAAAATGGCGCAGGGATTTACTACGTCCATTTATAAACCTGCACAGCCCGAGTTTGCTGCGATGACGAAACCAATTGCACAAAAAACAGAAAAAATTGCACGAACAGAGACGGAAGGCAAGCTTTCTCATCTGATTACAAATTTCCCTCAAAAGTATATTTGGATCGCCATGGTGCTTTTATTTATTTCCTGTTTTTTGTGGGCATTTTTTAGCTTTGGAAATTTTTGGAGTACCTCAAATGTAACAGTACCCATGCTTGTCGGAGAGCCTGTGGAAGTGGCACAAAAGACACTGAAGGAAATGAATCTTAAGTTTTCCATTGATGAAATTGCCAGTGATGATATTCCGGCCGGACAGGTAATATCCCAAACACCGGTTGGCGGAGCAAGTGTAAAAGAACAGAGGATCATTCATCTGACAGTCAGCAAAGGTGGAGCTGTTATTTTGGTTCCCGATTTAAAAGGGCTTACTTTAGATCAGGCAAAAGAACGGTTAGAAAAATTGGATCTTGCTTTAGGGGCTGTTGAAAATGGTAGTGACCAATCCCAGCCGGCCGAAATCATTATCTCTCAGAGCCCGCAGTCTTTCTCGAAAGTAGCAAAAGGAACACTTGTCAATATTGTTATTAACTTGCGCCAACCGGTAAATGTTCCTAATTTGGTAGGTATGACATTGGCAGATGCAAAAAATGCATTGGATTCCGTACATCTTACATTAGGAACTATTTCATCTTCTGACGGGGTTGCTGCAGATGATTCTGCTGTTGTTTTGGCGCAGAATCCCACCGGTGGCGTATCTACGAATGAATCTTCCGTAAATCTTACTATCGGGAAAAAAGAAAAAACGCAGAAAAAAACAGGGAGCGTTAATATTACTATTCCTAAAAACGGCAATTCACGCCATGTGGTTATCTATATAATTGATGATAATGGTAAATCAGTCTCCTATGATCAGCAGGTTAAACCGGGAAGTACAGTTAATCAATCTGTATCAGGGATAGGGAATGTTAAGGTTCAGGTACTTATTGATGGAAATATAGTCCAAGATCGGGAGCTATAAATTTATGGAAGGGACTGTCCTGAAAGATCAAAACGGATATTTTACCATATTGGGAAATAATCAGGTACTGACTCGCTGCCGTTCACGCGGAGCGTTGAAGAAAAAGACCGATGTATTAGTGGGCGATCATGTAGAATATGAAACCAATAAAGGGTTCGAGGGAATCATTACAAAAGTTTATAAACGAAAGAATCAATTATATCGGCCGCCGGTTTCAAATGTAGATGAACTCGTACTGGTGTCATCCATTTGTACACCGGATCTTAATCGCGGTCTTCTTGATAAAATGATATTACTTGCGGAAAATGCGAATATGTCTCCTGTGATTTGCATCAATAAGTGCGATTTGGATGAAGTTTCTGCCAAAAGAGTATGTGAAGAATATGAAAAAGCGGGATATCCCTGTGTTTATACATCTACATATACTCAAGATGGCCTTGACGATTTAAAAAAACTTTTGCGAGGTCGTATCATCGTATTTTCTGGACCGTCTGGAGTTGGAAAGTCCAGTATTCTAAATTATTTTTTAGGGCGGTCATACTTTACCTCTGGTGCAGTCAGCGCTTATACAGGAAAGGGGCGGGCAACAACCCGGCATGCAGAATTAGTGCCATTTAAGACGGGAGTATTTCTTATGGACACCCCAGGGTATACGCTTCTAGATATAGATTTACTGGATGTTGATGAATTAGGTTTTTTATTCAAAGACTTTCGTCCTTACTTAGGGAAATGTTATTTTAATAATTGCCGGCACATTTCCGAGCCGAAGTGTGCTATCCGGAAGGCTATGGAAGACGGGGCTGTTCAAAAAAGAAGATATGAGTCCTATTTACAAATATTTCAGAAATTGAAGTATTCCAAAAAGTATTGATTTGATTTTGCCAGGAGAAAAAATTATGAAGATTGCTCCCTCGGTCCTCGCCGCAGATTTTTCCAATTTAGAATGTGAGTTGAAAGATATTGAAACGGGTGGTGCTGATTTAGTTCATCTTGATGTCATGGACGGCACCTTTGTACCCAATATTTCTTTTGGTCCACCGGTCATTCAGTCACTTAGAAAAGTCACGTTGCTGCCATTTGATGTTCATTTAATGACATATCATCCTGAATATTATTTTGATTCACTGGGAAAAATTGGTGTTGATATGATTTCCTTTCATCAGGAGGCGGTGATTCATGTGGATCGTACTATTCACGATATAAAGTCTCGTGGAATTAAAGCGGGTATTGCGCTTAATCCTGGCACATCACTGTCTGCTTTGGAACTTGTATTGCCTCTTTTAGATTTTGTACTTATTATGTCCGTTAATCCGGGATTCGGCGGTCAGAGGTTCATTTCCTATACTTTAGATAAAATAAAAGTATTAAAAAAGATGATGAAGAATTTAAATCTTCAAATTCCCATCGAAGTGGATGGAGGAGTTTCTTCTGCTAATGCTGTTTTGCTTAAAGACGCAGGCGCAGATATTCTTGTAGCTGGTTCCTCCGTGTTTGGCGCGGCTGATAGAAAAAAAGCGATTGATGTACTGCGTTCATAGGGTTTTCTTTCCGTATTTTGTCCGCATAGTCTGTTTTTATAGGCTGTGCGCTTTTTGTTCTCATTGATTTTGTTGTAAAATAAACATATGATGCAAAGATTTGATATCTAAATTTGTTCAAATATTCAAGACATCCGGAGAGAAAATTGATTAAAATTAATACAATTCAACATTATTTAAGCATGTCAGGGATTCGTATAACTGTTTCTGATGTTTCTTCTGCTGCTGCAAAGGTACAGGAGTTACATCATCTGCCTGCTTTAACAGCAGTGATTGTGGGGAAAATTCTGGCCGGTACATCGGTACTTGCGACGGATTTTAAGAATCATGAAGGAATCAGTATTCTTTGGCAAACAAATTCTATTTTAGGATCTATTCATACTGATGCCTATGAAGGGTATTTTATACGTGGTTATGTGGATACTGCTGATGATAATCTTCCGGTGACATCACATAATGAAAAGCTCCTCATCAGTGATAAAGCACAACTTACTGTTACAAGATATTCCTTAGTACGGACTCCTTATAGTAGCCGTATAAATTTATCTTTTGGTAATATTTCTGAATGTCTTGGACAATATTTAAAACAGTCTGATCAAATAAAATCTTTCATTTTTGTTACAGCAACTGTATCACCGGAGAAAAAAATAACGCGTGCCGCCGGTATTTTTGCCCAGCTGCTGCCAGAAGGGAATAAGGAAAAATTCACTCAATACTTCAGAAATAGAAACCATTTATTTTCCAAGGAAGGATTATTCCAGGGGCACGAATTGGAAACACTTATAAAAGAAGGCGGGTTTTCAATAATTAAAGAGGCACCGGTCGCGTTTCGCTGTACGTGTTCGGAAGAACGGATAAAAACGGCGCTTGTGGCATTACCGAAATCTGAAAGAGTTTCTTTACTGAAAGACGAATATATTGAAATTTCATGTCATTATTGTGGTAAGATCCGAAAAATATCAAGAGAGACGCTTCAACATTGGTTTCAGAAGGAAGGAAGTATAACACAATGAATAAACTGGCATTTATTGGTGGTACCGGCGTGTATGATGCCGGGATATTATCCGATATTCGTTCTGAAATAATAAATACCCCTTTTGGACAAGCGGTTTGTCAAATTGGGTATTTTAAGGGGAAAGAAATCGTATTTTTAGCCCGGCATGGTACAGGGCATAACATTCCTCCACATAAAATAAATTATCGTGCAAATATTTACGCGTTAAAAATGTTAGAAGTTTCTTCCATAGTTTCGACTACTGCGGTAGGCTCTTTAAACCCGGAATATAAACCGGGCGAACTTGTACTGATTGATCAGTTCTTAGATATGACGAAATCAAGGAATGGAACTTTCTTTGATGGAGAATTCCGTGGTGTTGCTCATATTGATATGACAAATCCTTACTGTCAAACCTTAAGGAATGTGATTATTCAAGCTGGAATGAAAAATGAAATTACTATTCATCCTAATGGTACATATATATGTACGGAAGGACCACGATTTGAGACTCCGGCGGAAATAAAGACATTTAGGCTTTGGGGAGCAGATGTGGTAGGAATGACCAATGTACCGGAGTGCCAATTGGCAAGAGAAGCGGAAATGTGCTATGCGACTATTTCAATGGTTACCAATTTTGCGGCGGGAATTTCACCGACGATACTTACTCATAAAGAGGTCGTTGAGTGCATGGATCGGAATATCGAAAGCTTTCGTAAAATTACGATGATGATTTGCGAATCTTTTGATACAACGCTTGATTGTGAATGCCGTCATGCAGGTAAGGATTTCGGGGGATTCTGCTTATGATAATGCATTCCCTAGAATGGAAAAATGATAAACTGTATTTGCTTGATCAAACACGTTTGCCTGGAACATATGTATATCTGGAATATAGTGATTACCTAAAGGTGGCTGATGCCATAAAAAATCTTGTCGTAAGGGGAGCTCCCGCTATTGGTATAGCCGCTGCTTATGGAATGCTGCTGGCTTATCAGAATTTATCAAGAGATTGTCAAGATATCGCCACAATTGAAAAGCGATTTTTATATGCTGCCGACACAATGAAAATGGCGAGACCTACAGCAGTTAACCTATTTTGGGCAGTTGATGAAATGATTAAAGTTTTTAAAAACACAAAACTGGAAAATATTTATGGAGCGCTGCTAAGAAAAGCAAATGAAATAGAAAGGCAGGATAAAGAAATATGCAGCCGAATTGCTGATCAGGGCGCAGATATTTTTAAGGGTAAAAAGCATTTGAAAATACTGACGCATTGTAATGCTGGAGCATTGGCGACCGCAGGAATCGGAACTGCTTTGGGTGTAATCACACGTCTGCATCAGCATGGTCAACTATCTTGTGTCTATGTTGATGAAACAAGACCACTGCTCCAAGGGGCAAGGCTGACAGCAGCCGAGTTGGTAAGCAGTCAGATTCCTGTCCGTCTTATATCAGATAGTATGGCAGCAGATGTAATGAAACGAAAAAAAATTGATGCTGTAATCGTAGGGGCAGATCGAATTGCAGGTAATGGAGATACGGCTAATAAAATAGGGACATATGGAATTGCTGTACTATGTAAATATCATCAGATTCCATTTTATGTAGCAGCGCCATTTTCTACATTTGATTTTTCCATTTCTTCCGGTAAGGATATACCAATTGAAGAAAGAAATCCTGATGAAGTTCGTATGGTTCAGGGGATTTATATCGCACCTAAGAATATTCCTGTTTACAATCCCTCATTTGATATAACACCAAATGAACTGATTACAGGAATTATTACCGAAAAAGGGGCATTAAAGGCGCCTTACTATATATCTATCAAACAGTTTGAAAGGAGTTTAAAATATGAATGATTCTATGATTCTAGACATATCTTTGGCCGAAGAAGGACTTCAACGGATTCGCTGGGTGGGAAAATTTATGCCGGCATTGAATGCACTGAAAAGAGATTTTATAAATAATCAGGCATTAAAAGGAAAGACCATTGTAATGTCCATTCACTTGGAGGCAAAAACGGCATATTTGGCACTTACGCTGCAGTCTGCGGGCGCGGATGTCATCGTGACCGGAAGTAATCCATTATCTACACAAGATCCGATTGCTGCAGGTCTCGTAAATCAGGGTATAACTGTTTACGCATGGCATGGGTGTACTGACGAGGAATATACCATGTTCCTGAATAAGGCGCTAGATCATATGCCGCATATTATCATTGATGACGGTGGGGATCTGGTTCATTTACTTCATTCCGACAGAACAGACGCAAAAAAGAATCTGATTGGCGGATCTGAGGAAACAACGACCGGCGTATATCGCTTAAAGGCATTGGAAAAAGAAAATAAATTGGCATTCCCTATGATAGCAGTCAATGATTCTTATTGTAAGTATTTATTTGATAATAGATATGGGACAGGACAATCTGTATGGGACGGGGTGATTCGCAGTACCAATTTAACAGTAACAGGAAAAACCGTTGTTGTAGCGGGGTATGGATGGTGTGGAAAGGGCGTTTCTATGCGTGCTAGAGGGTTGGGCGCCCATGTTATTGTTACAGAAGTAGATCCAATTAAAGCAATTGAAGCAGTTTTTGACGGCTTTGAGGTAATGCCTATGAAAAAGGCAGCAAGATATGGAGATATTTTTTTAACAGTTACCGGTGACATAGACATTATTACGGAAAAACATTTTATGGAAATGAAAGATGGTGCAATTTGTGCGAATGCCGGACATTTTGATTGCGAGGTCAGCCGAAAGGATTTAGAGCGTATTTCTGACTCTCATTATGAAGCAAGAAAAAATATCGAGGCATATATTCTTCCTAACGGGAATACCATCTATTTAATGGCTGAAGGGCGATTGGTCAATCTGGCAGCAGGGGATGGTCATCCTGCGGAAATTATGGATTTATCTTTTGCTATGCAGGCATTGGCTGTTTCATACCTTTGTGAACATGAAAAGGAACTGCGGCCCCAATTGTACCTACTCCCGAGAGAATTAGATGAAAAAGTAGCAGAAATCAAATTGAAATCTATGGGATATGAGATTGATACTTTATCTGATAAACAAAAGGAATACCTGGGATTAGACTGAGGGGGCCATATGTCTATTTTATTAAAAGATGTCACATTATATCAAAATGGAGAAATCCATGAACATAGTAATATTGTAGTCGATGGGAAATTGATTAGGGAATTTCCCAAGCACTCCCGAAATGAGGATTATGATGAAGTTATTGATGGCAAAAATATGCTTGCCTTACCGGGACTTGTAAATACGCATACCCATGTAGCAATGACCTTATTCCGAAGTTATGCTGACGATCTGGCACTGATGGATTGGCTGCAAAATAAAATATGGCCGGTAGAGGAACACTTAAATGATGATATTGTTTATTGGGGAAGTATGCTTGCATTTGCAGAAATGATTCGCGGCGGTACAACATCATTCTGTGATATGTATATGTTTATGAATGCCTGTGGAGAAGCTGCTGAGAAAGCGGGAATGCGTGGGAATCTCGCAAGAGGGCTTGCCGGTGTCAGTCCTAACGCTTCCTCAGCTCTACAGGAGAACATAGAACTTTTTAAGAAATGGGATGGAGCGGGTGATGGACGATTTAAGGTGATGCTTGGCCCACACGCGCCATATACCTGTCCACCGGAGTATATAAAGAAAGTTAGAGATGCAGCTGAAAAATTTAACATTCCAATCCATATACATCTTTGCGAGACAAAAGGAGAAGTTGATAATTGCCTGAAAGAATATGGATTAACACCAATTGCTTTGATGAATAATCTTGGGCTTTTTGAACAGCCTACATTGGCAGCACATTGTGTACATGTTAACGATAATGATATAAAGATCATGGCTCAAAAACATGTCTGTGTCGCACATAATCCGGGGAGTAATTTAAAATTGGCATCTGGCATTGCACCAGTTATAAAAATGAGAAATTCTGGAATTACTGTTGGTCTTGGGACGGATAGTGCGGCCAGTAACAATAAATTGGATATGTTTGCGGAAATGCGCTTGGCTGCGCTTATCCATAAAGCAAATAATTATGATCCTTTTGCAGTTACTGCAAAGGAAGCTATTGATATGGGGACCATAGAAGGTGCTAAGTGTCTTGGATATGATAATTTAGGTAAATTAGAACCGGGATATCTTGCAGATATTATTTTAATAGATCAAAGCGGTTTTCATTGGCATCCACGGTTTGACAGTATATCTTTGGCTGCATATGCTGGAAATTCTATGGATGTAGATACTGTGATGATTAATGGAAATCTTGTTATGCGGGACAAAGAGCTTCTTACAATTGATACTGAACGAGTTTTTGCTGAAGTATCTCGTGTTACAAAAGAATTGTATTCTTTTACGTAATCATAATTAAATATAAGGAGAATATATTGGATCTAATGGAAACGTGTGTATTTTCTCTTTACGCAACTTTAGTTCCGATAACATTAAATTATCGGAACTAAAACGGCTATATTATTTTGATATATGGAGGAATGTAAGTGCCTGAAAAACATTTTTATTTACGGAATATCATCCAGACAAAAGATAATTTAAGACTGTCTGATAAAAGTAAAGAAACGCTCTCCGAAACAAAAGCGGTAAATACCGTTGATGCTTATGAATCAGACTGGAATGATTTTTGTGACTGGTGTAAATATCATAAGGTATCGGCCTTCCCTGCCACCGTAGAAACGATTGTAAATTATATTAATGATTTAGCTGATTATGCAAAAATTTCTACAATCAGACGTCGCATAAGCGCTATTTCAGAAAATTATAATGCAGCCGGATTTTCTGAACAAAATCCCTGTCGAGTTTGGATTGTCAGGGAAACAATGATTGGTCTTACACGGACGAAGGGTGCTATGCAAAAGGGTAAGACTCCTATTTACTGGGAAGAATTGGAGCAAATGATTTCTTACATAGATACTGACAGCCTGTCAGGAATAAGGGATAAGGCGATTCTCCTCCTAGGTTTCCTGGGGGCGTTTAGAAGAAGTGAACTTTCCGGCTTGGATTTTGAAGACATCACCAGATATCCACAGGGAATTATTGTAACCTTAAAACATTCTAAAACCGATCAGGAACAAGTCGGGCAACAGGTCGGTATCCCCTACTTAAAGAATCCTGATATGTGCGCTATTGTTGCTCTTAATAAATGGATTCAAGAGGCTCAAATTACTTCTGGGCCATTATTCAGAAGAATCCTGAAAAACGGAAGGCTTTCATCCCACAGGTTAAGTGATAAAAGTATCAATTTGCTTGTAAAGAAATATATCGAGCTTATCGGCCTGCCTGTTGAATTATATGGTGCTCATAGTTTAAGACACGGTTTTGCAACTTATGCAGCACTTCACGGTGTAGAAGAACGTTTAATTATGAAACAGACACGTCATCGTTCTGTTGAAATGGTACGGCACTATATTAATGAAGCTGATTTATTTACAAATAACCCGATTACAATGATATTTCAGAAGAACGATAAAGGATGAGACTTCTTATTTCAAAAGAATAAAGAACGTATGTTCATATGACAGCACAAAATGTCAAAAGAACATGCGTTCTTAGCTTTCCATATATAATTACTTGGATATCATTGGCAAACGTATTGTTTGACCGGGAACTAAGTTACCTGAATTTTTTATAGCATTTAACCGTTTAACTGTATATATGTATTCTCTGATATCCATGCGGTTATCGGTTTCCTTTGCCGCTATATCCCATAAGGTATCATTCTCTTTAATAATAATTTCTTTATAGACATAATTGTCCGATAGAACTGATGCATTGACTCCCCAACCGCATAGTAAGACTGCTGTGATAAATAAAAATAAAACTTTACCCATAATCATTTTCCCCTTTGCTCTCAAAACAGAACATATTTTTGCGGAACATATTTTCTGTATAAATAATATAACAGAATAAATGTTTGGTCAATAGGGAATCTATATTCGATTTGTTATTAGCCCTGACTTTTCCTCCACAACGCAACAAGGGTGAACTTTTGTTTGATTTATTAATTTTATTACGTTATAATTAAATTAATTATTATAGAATTACCTGATATTAAAATGAAAGGTGAAAGGAGTATCCAATCTTGGGCAAGAAATTAGGTCTCCAAAGAGAATTAACAACTCGAGAACGAAGCATACTGGATTATATTCGCAAAAAGACATGGGAAGATGGATTTCCCCCCACGGTTCGTGAAATTTGTACAGCAGTTGGCTTGCGTTCTACATCCACCGTCCATGGATATTTGTCACGTCTTTCTGATTTAGGTATGATCAAAAAAGATCCATCCAGTTCACGTGCTATTGAAGTAATCAATGATCAGGCCTGGCATAGAAAGAAAATGCTTCCCATGCCTATGGTCGGTGCAGTTCGTGCCGGTGATCCCGTTTTCGCAGATGAACAAATTGAGGCCGTTTTTCCATTGCCTGCAGAATTGGTTGGCAGTGATACTAATTGTTTTATGCTTGTTGTCCGCGGAGACAGTATGATTAACGCTGGTATTCAAGAAGGTGATTATTTGATTGTTGCCGAACAGGAAACTGCTCGTAATGGTGATATCGTAGTGGCATTAGTCGGTAATGATGACGCAACGGTTAAACGTTTTTTCCGCGAAGCTGATCATATTCGTTTACAACCGGAAAATGATGATTATGAACCGATTATTTCACGAGACGTAAAGATTCGAGGGAAAGTTATTGGTTTATACAGGCATTATTGATTGCCACCTGTTTATAACCAAAAAAGAGATGTATCTGCGGATTGTTGCAGGCACATCTTTTTTTGTTATCTTTTTAATTGAATTTTACCTTCAGACATTATGATTTGATTAGTTTTCAGAAGATGTCCTACTGCTCTTTTGAATGCAGACTTACTCATCCTCAAATTGAGTTTTATAAGTTTAGAATCGCTTTTATCTGTATATGGCAATAGTCCATTATGTTGATTCATACAATCAATCAATACTGCCATATCGTGATTCATTTCCCTTTCTTTCGTTTGGCGGAGAGAAATGTTGACATGTCCGTCTTCACGAATAAAGGTAATTCTTCCGATGAGCTCCTGGCCTAATTTGATAACTGTATTTATGTTACTGTTATGTAAGAATCCTATCCACCGTTCTCTTGTTATAATAAAGATTCCCTGTCGGGTTATGTTATAGACAGTTCCGGTTATTTTATCACCCACGTTGAGTTCTTTGCAAGGACGTGCCAAACATCTGATATCTTCTTCAACATGTGTTGTTACGGCAAGACGTCCCGTTTTATCCTCATACAGTTTTATCCAAATTTTCTGCCCTTTTTGAACTGGTTCAATCATTTCTGAATAAGGAAGAAATATCCCGCGTTCGGTTCCCACATCAACAAAAGCACCAAAACGAGTAGTCAGAATGACTTCTGTATACCCGACCTCCCCTATTTCAAGTTTGGGAAGTCTCATGCTTGCAGTAAGGCGATGTCTAGGATCATGATATAGAAAAACTTTGACGATATCACCTTCTTTAATCTCAGACGTTTGTTGTCCATTATGTAATAGGATATCATCGGCATTATTTCCTGTTTGTGCCGATAAAAATGCGCCAAAAGACACGATGCGGGATACAGGAAGCTCTACAATGGAATTTTCTTTCAGAGCAGGAACGTTTATTTCAGGGGTTATCATTTTATTTATCATTTTTATTTTGCGAATAATCCTCTGAAAGTGCATCCTTCCAAAGTGAATCAAAGTCATAATGCTGACGCTCTTCACCAGTAAATATATGAACAATAACATCTCCAAAATCCATAAGAATCCATTCCCCTTCCCGATAACCCTCTTTGCGAATGGCTTTGATTCCGGCTTTTTCCAGTTTTTCTTCCACTTCATCCGCTGATGCCTGGGCCTGCTTTTTATTCATTACAGATGAAATAATGAAATAGTCTGCAATAGATGTCAAATCTTTTACGTTCAATACTTTAATCAATACCCCTTTTTTATTTGATAATGCTTCACAAATTAATTCTAACGTTTTCTCCATAATTTATACTCTCCTTACTCATTACTCTGTCCAAGAGTTACACCAATAATTTTTTGTATTTCCACCGGGTTTACTATCCATATATTTTGTTTATTTATTCTGTGCATTTCCCCCGGCAATATGATGAAACGTATATCTTCTATAGGAATTTTAGTTAATTCATAGGCAATAGACGCTGCATCCGATGAGGTTACATTTGTTTCCGCCGCCTTCCAATAATACTTTGCATATAACCAGTTTGCAAAAGAAAAGTTTTTCTGCATTTGGCTAATCATTGCTTTAATAAAGCGCTCTTCCCGTTGGATGCGACCGATCTCGCCATCAAAAGCATCTATATAACGCATGTAGGATAAAGCTTTTTCCGCATCAAGTGACTGATATCCTCTGTGCAGCCAAATATCTGAAACGCCGTTTTCGTCATCGTGTGACATGGGCCTTTCTACATACAGTTCAATATTACCGGTTTTATCAATTAAATTTTTGAAGGCATGGTAATCAAATACTGCATATTGACTAATTCTAATGTGCAATAAGTTTTCTACCGCACTTTGTATTTCTTCCCCATTTCCTTCAGAAAAAGATGATTTCAATGTCATATTGTTTTTTTCATCTTTCCCAATCTTGGTGTTTCCCGGAATTGAGATTAGCGTTACCTTTTTAGAATTGCTATCGATAGATGCAATCATGACAAAATCTGCTTGGGCTGTAGATTGAGCATCTGTTCCTACAAGGAGGTAATATACTGGTTTGGGATTATCTTCCCCATGAAAATCGTTCAAAATATAATGAATTCCGCGAAAAATTGCCATAGATAACAAAAATAAAACGGTAACCAACGCACTTATAAACAGGAAGAGTTTTCCATAGCGAATTTTACTTTTTCTTTTTATGTTCCTCTGTTTCTTCATTTATTTCCCATGTGTTTAATTAAATCATTGCGGCCCAAAAAGGTTAATTCATAGATATACTCTTTTTGGTCCAATAAGTGACGGATTGTTGCGTCATAAGCGGACAAGACGGCTGCATCCAAATTTTTTTGAGCATTCCTTCTGATAATATTTATGCCGGGAAAATCACGACTCGGTTCTATATAATCTGCCAAAAAAATTATTTTATCCAATAATTCCATTTGAGGACGTCCTGTCGTATGGAAAAAGATGGAATTTTGGATATCTCTGTCTTTTATTCCATAAACAGTTTTTGCCATGATACTTCCAGCCGGTCCATGCAAAAGGGCACGACTCGAACGCATATATTCATCGACTTGTAGATTTTGTTTATCAATGATATCCTGCATTTCTTCAAGTTTCATTTCTTTTGCACAGTCATGGAGCCAACCGGCCAATTCCGCTTTTTTTGGATTATATCCGTATTTCTCAGCCAGTATATAGGCAGAAGCGGCAACTCCTGCCGAATGAACATACCGCCGTTCAGACAATCTATTTTTTAAGTCCTTCTTTATATCTGTTAGTTTCATTCTTCATCCTTATAAAGATTATGAATATTAATATACTGGATAATCGAATCGGGAATCATATATTTTACAGAACGATTTGAAGCAATCCACTTCCGTAAAATAGTAGATGATATTTCCAATTCAGGTGTACGCAGAAAATGAATTTTTTCGCAGCCTTTTTTCCCAAAATAAGCAACAGCTTGGTTTATCCTTTCTTCAGAACTTGGGCGGCTTGCACAAATAAAGTGACAGGAATCAAGTAATTCCTCATTATACTTCCACGTTGGCATATCAGCGACGGCATCCGTTCCGGCGATGAAATATATATCATATTCACTTCCCCATTCAGCGTGTAGCTGCTTAATAGTATCCACCGTATAAGAAAGACCTTTTCGTTCTATTTCTATAGACGAAATAGAAAAGTGAGGATTTTCTTTTATTGCCATCTTTACCATTTCAAAGCGATCTATTTTACTGATATGGTGCATATTTTTGTGAGGAGTGTCACCGGTTGGCACAAATACAACCTGTTCTAAGTTAAATTCCTGCCAGGCTGCTTCTGCAACAATGAGATGTCCCATATGTAACGGGTTAAAAGAACCGCCAAATACACCTATGCGTTTAGCCATAAATACAATATCACTTCCAAAATAATTACACATATCAAAATGAAAAGAAATAGACTTCGTATATGACTGAGTTCAAATTTTCCTTTTGGCGTATACATATAATAATATATCAAGCGCTTTAACTTATAAGTCAAATTCATTTTAACGCATTACCAATAGATTATCTCTATGAATAACGGTATCATATGGTGGCGGAGTGCCCAGTGCATTTCTCATTTCTTTCGTATGAAGGCCTTTGATTTGAGCCAGCTCAACACTTCCATAATGTGAAATTCCTCGTGCAATCTCATGGTTTTCATAAAATAAGGAAACTGCATCCCCCTCGGAGAAGATTCCCTCTATTTTTGTAATACCGATAGCAAGCAAACTGGAACCTTTGTTTAATATAGCTTCACTACAGCCTTTATCAATAAATATTTTTCCTCTCACGTTTGAGCCGATAATGATTTCTTTTCGCTTCATTTGTGGATGGACATTTTCTGCATGAAAAAAAGTACCTATGGATTCCCCAGATATGATACGCTGTAAAATTTCCTTTGCATCACTTTTGGCAATAACCATATCTATACCGGAATGTACACATATTTCTGCTGCAAGCAGTTTAGTATACATTCCACCGGTACCGCGGGCAGAACCGGCGCCACCGGCAACATTGAAAAGCTCCCTGGTAAAATGGGGTACATCATGTATTAAGTGCGCATCTGCAAACTCATGGGGATCTTTATCATATAGTCCTTCGATATCAGAAAGAAGAATGAGCAGGTCCGCTTCTGCAACACTGGCGACAATAGCGGAAAGGGTATCATTATCTCCTATTTTTATTTCATCTACTGTAACCGCATCATTTTCATTAATGATAGGAATTACACCTAATTCCAGCAATGCGGAAAGCGCTCCTTTCATATGCATATACCGCTTGGTATTTAGTGCATCTCCTTTTGTCATCAGAAGTTGTGCCACGGTTTTACCGTAATCGTGAAAACATTTGCCGTAAAGACCCATTAAAATATTCTGTCCAACTGCAGCACATGCCTGCCTATAAGGAAGATAATTCGGTTTATGTTCAAACCCCAATACCGGTATGCCGATACCGATCGCACCGGAAGATACAAGAATAACATCTATATCTCTATTACTTAAATCAGAAATCTGTCGTGCCAAATGATCAATAAAATAAATATTTACTTTACCATTGGGCTGTGTCAGGGAACTTGTTCCCACCTTAATGACTATTCGTTTTTTCTTTTTAGCTTTTACGATATTCTCAGGGGAGATCATAATGAGATTTTTTGTCCTTCTGCTTGAAAAGAATACAGTTTCTTCCTATAATCTGTACGATTTCACATCCCGATTCTTCCGAAAGGAGTTTTGCTGCCTTACGGATATTTTCGGCAGAATTCTGATTGATTTTAACTTTAATTAATTCTCTGGCAGCCAGTGCTTCGGTTACACTGTTGATTACATTATCCGTAATTCCCTCTTTACCAATTTGAACTACAGCCGAAAAATCTACTGCAGTACCTTTTAAATATTGTTTTTGTTTGCCAGTCAGCATGATTTACCCTCACTTTCACCCGGTATATCAGAGCATCCTTTCTTGTCCGAAAAAGAAAATTCTACACCATAGAGATTCACGGTATCACCTTCTTGAATACCCTCTTTTTTCAAAAGTTTATCAAGTCCCATAAATTTCCAGGCTCTTTCAAAACGCCGCAAAGATACCGGATTATCAAAATCGGTCATGGCAATCAATTTTTCGACACGTTTCCCCTTTATTGAAAATACTCCCTGATCTTGTTCAATAATAAACTCATTTTTCGGTGATTCATATATAATTGTCGTTTCCGTTGGTGCAAATTCCACAGCAGGTGTTTCCTGTAATATTTTCCAAGCAGCCTCCAAAAGAGGGATAATTCCTTCTCCAGTTAATGTACAGATAGGAAAAAATTGATAGCCTTCTGCTTCTATTTTCCGGCGGAGTTCCTGCAATATATTGCTTTCTGCAATCAAATCAATTTTATTAGCAGCCACGATTTGTTTTTTTGCTGCAAGAGCAGGACTATATATTTCTAACTCATTATTGATGATATGGAAATCTTTATACGGGTCCCGTCCTTCGCTTCCGGCAGCATCAAGAACATGAATCAGAACCTTGCTTCGTTCTACATGGCGAAGAAACTCATACCCAAGACCAGTGCCTTCACTGGCGCCTTCTATTAATCCCGGAATATCCGCCATTACAAAAGATCTGATTTCATCAAGATTGACGACACCGAGACTGGGTGTCAAAGTCGTGAAGTGGTAAGCCGCTACTTCCGGCCGGGCGCCGGAGACCTTTCTGATCAAGCTTGACTTGCCTACGCTGGGAAATCCAAGTAATCCTACATCCGCAAGTACTTTTAATTCCAGGCGGATCTCTTTCTCTTCACCAGGTTCTCCTTTTTCTGCATAAGCAGGAGCTCGTACAGCACTGGTTGCAAAATGGGAATTTCCACGTCCGCCATTCCCTCCCTTAGCGATGAGAACTTCTTGTTTGTCATGTGTTATATCTGCCAAAAGTTCATTTGTGCTTTGGTCATATACCATTGTTCCCAGCGGTACGTCAATAAAAATATCATCTCCGCTTTTGCCGAACATTTCTTTGGCACCGCCATTCTCACCTTTTGCAGCGGCGAATTTTCGTTTACGCCGGAAATTCATAAGCGTATTCAATTCAGGAGTTGCTCTTATAAAAACGGATCCGCCTTTACCGCCGTCGCCACCGCTTGGTCCCCCGCGGGGAACATATTTCTCTCTTCGGAAAGAAACCATACCATCTCCGCCGGCACCGGAAATTACAATAATTTTCGCCTTGTCTATAAACATAAGTACCTCATTGTTATATAATTGATTACTTTTATTATACCCGAAAAATACTTTATCTGTCATATTTTCAGGATTCCTTATGAAGATAAAAGCTGTAAACGAAATTTATTACTATGATTTCGCTCGCAGCTTCCAGCTTATTGAGATAAAACTTCTATTGCTTTTTTAAGAACGTTGTCATCTTCTTGCTTAAAAACATGTCCGGTCTGCTTTATGGCAATATCAGGGGTGATGCCTGTTTTATCAATAATCCGCCCGGCAGCTGTGCGATATTCTGCAATAGAAATTTTCAACGCTGACTTATTCCCATTTTGGATAACGGATTGTACGGTTCCTTTGCCATAACTCGTTTCACCAATGATAATTCCTTCTTTTTTATCTTGCACTGCACCAGCCAAGATTTCAGAGGCACTGGCACTGTTTCTATCAATCAAAATTACCATCGGTAGCGGAGTTTCTATACCTGTGATATCAAAGGTTCTGTCATCGCCATTTCTGATGTGGTAGCTGAGAACTCTGCCCTTGGTTAATATCTGATTCATGATGGATATCACCGTATCAACCAATCCACCCGGATTCATCCGAAGATCGATAATTAACCGATCAGCTCCCTGCGCCTTTATGCTTGCCAATTGCTTTTCAAATTCTTCATCCGTATGTTTTGCAAATGAAAAGATATGAATATAGCCTATGTTTTTATCTATAAGACGGCTTTGCACTGTTGGCATGGAAACATTTGAGCGTTCAACCCAAAATAATTTTTCTTCATTTTCACGTTCAACCAAAAGGGATACTCTCGTTCCCGCTTCTCCGCGGACCCGGTCAGAAACTTCCGATAAACTTAGTGCTGAAACATCTTCATTATTTACCCGCTTAATAATATCTCCGGACTGTAAACCATTTTTTTCCGCACTGCTACCGGGAAACACAGAAATAATCCGGGTAATATTTTTCTGATCGGCACCTATAACTACACCGATTCCACCATATTCACCACTGGTAGATTGCATGAAACTTTCATATTTATCCCCGCTAAGAATCATTGAATAAGGATCATCCAGAGCGGAAACCATCCCGTTTGAAGCTCCTTCAAAAAGCACGTCATCAGTTACTTCATGAAAATAATTTTCTTTAACAGCCTGATATGTAAATAGAAATTTCATCAATGAAGAAGGAGAGTCTGTAAACATGTACAAGCTGCCCAAAACAAGCAATATAGCGGTGAGTATGACAGATCCAAGCCAAAACAGAATCTTATTCATATTTCTCAAAACAAACTTGAGCATTATAAATAACCCATGGGATCAACTGCCTCACCATTTTGACGAACCTCAAAATGGCAATGAGGCCCTGTGGAATAGCCTGTGGATCCGGCATAAGCGATAACCTGCCCTTGTGAAACTGTTTCACCGACAGATACGGTTAATGAACTATTATGCCCATACAAGCTCTGCAATCCATTTCCATGATCAATAATAACCGCATTACCATATCCACCATACCATTCTGCCGCTATAACTGTACCACCATCTGCTGCATGGATTGGTGTTCCATAATCTACACCGATATCAATTCCGGCATGGTAAATAGTTGTTCCGAAAATAGGATGCGTCCTATATCCGAATGGTGAGGTAATCGGACCATTACAAGGCCAGATAAAGACGCCCGTTCCATGTACAACAGGAGTATCTATACCACCGGATTGCTGCTGCCTGATTCTGTTTTGAATCATTTCACGGACATTATTACTTTCAGCAATCAAATCTGCCTCCATTTGTGCTGCAGCTTCTTTTTCACTTCTTGCCTCATCCATGATTTTTTGCTGCTGTGCTTTTTTTGCAACAACTTCATCTTGAGCCTTTTGTGCTTCCGCCGCCAATGCATCCAAACGGGCTTTCTGTTCTTCAAGTTCTGCTTTTTTCGCTTCGATTACTGCTTTTTGTTTCTGTATTTCGATAATAAGGTTAAAATCCGAATGAATGATCCGTTTTAAAAGTTCAAGTCTGTTCGCAAAATCACTGAAACTCTTTGCCCCGGTAATTACCTCAAGGTAACTTAATTGTCCATACATATAGATAGACCGTACACGCTTATTTAGAATTTCCTGGCGCTGTTTCAGGTAAGCTTCCGCTTTTTTAATCTCTTCTTCCGTTTGTTTTATCTGTAAATTGACGGCTGACTGTTCTGCCTGAATGGCTTTGAGTTTTCGATTTGCTTCATCCAATTCTATTTGTATAGTACGAAGTTTCCCGGCTATTTCATTGATGACCTCTTGCCAGCTTTGTTGCTTGGCACGAGATTCATCTATTTGATCTTGTAAATTCTGGAGTTTGTCATTCAACTCATCAGCAGCAACAGGCGTGACAGCTCCGAAAAGTATTGCAGAAATTAAAGCTGCCGACATACAACGATTATATTTCATGTTTTAGACCTTCATATATTTACGCAACGAAATCGCACTTCCTGATCCGCCTATCAGAATTCCGGCGGCCATCAGAATAAGTACAACATACATCATAAATGGCCATAGTGATATTAAAGGAATAAAGACTAAACCTGCTTCAGCAATTTCATCCAATATGACATTATATCCGAGCCACAAAATAAGTGAAGCGATACTTGAACCGATAAAACCGATAATCATTCCTTCAAAAAGGAACGGCCAACGAATAAACCCATTTGTTGCCCCCACATATTTCATAATCTGTATTTCACGACGCCGCGCGAAAACTGTTAAACGAATCGTATTGGAAATAATAAATAACTCTGCCCCGGCAAGAAATAAAATAAGCATAATCCCGCTTATACGGATAATTTGTGCAATTTTGTAAAGTTGGTCAATGATATCTTGTCCATATTGGACTGCATCAACCGATGAATAAGTTTTAGCAATATCTACTGCCGCTTTTAATTCATCCGGAGAATAAAAGGACACCTGGTAAGAGGCGGGAAGCGGATTCCCGTTGATAGAATCCAATAAAGCGGACTGATTCCCCATGCGCTCTTTAAAATCTGCCATGGCCTGATCTTTATTTGTAAAACTGATTTCTTTTACGCCGGAAAGTTTCTTAAGACGAGCACCTACATCCATAACCTGATCCGTTCGGAGTCCTTCTTTTAAATAGACGGTCATTTCTACCTGATTTTCAAGGTAAGATGCCATGTGGTTAATGTTTAACACTACACAAAGAAAACCGCCCAGTATAAACATAGATACAGTTACGGTAAGTACAGAGGCAATCGCCATGAATTGATTGCGAAACAACGACTTGAAAGCTTCACTCCAAAAATATCTTAAAGAACTAAACATGGAGATCATAACCTCCTTTTTTTACGTCACTTATTATATGTCCTTCTTCTATGCTGACAACGCGTTTATGCATGGAATTAACTAGCTCTTTATTGTGCGTAACCATGATAATAGTTGTCCCCATATGGTTAATCTCATTAAAAAGCTTCATAATATCCTCAGAAGTTACAGGGTCAAGATTCCCCGTAGGTTCATCGGCAATTAAAAGTACGGGTTGATTGACAAGAGCTCTTGCGATGGCGACTCGCTGCTGCTCTCCGCCGGACAGTTTGGTGGGCAGTTCATTTGCTCGGCCTTTAAGACCGACCAGATCAAGTACACGATTTACCTTTTCACGGATCTCCGCACTTTTGGCTCCGGTAACCCGCAAAACAAAAGCAATATTTTCAAAAACAGTTTTTTCCGTTAAGAGTCGGAAATCCTGGAAAACAATTCCCAAAGTACGACGATAATAAGGGACTTTACTTTGTTTTAAGTCATTGATTTTTAATCCATTAACAAACACTGTACCTTGTTCCGGAATAAGTTCGTGAGTAATAATTCGAACAAAAGTAGATTTCCCTGCACCGCTTGGCCCAACAACAAAAACAAATTCACCTTTACCGATTTGTATATTTATATCACGAAGCGCCGTATGTCTGGCATCATATTGCAAGGATACATTTTCAAAAGTAATCATTCTTATTTCCTCTCTAAGAGACGAATAGCTTCTTCTTCAATATGTTTAACAGTAAGTCCATATTTTTCAAGAAGGTCTTCTGCTTTTCCTGATTCACCGAAAGTATCTTCGGTACCAACCATTCCCATTGGAACCGGATTATTTTTGCAAACCACTTCCGCCACTGCGCTTCCTAATCCCCCCATAATTGTATGCTCTTCACAAGTAAGGATTGCACCGGTATCTTTCGCGGCTTTTATGATTGTTTTGACATCAATCGGCTTAATAGAGCTTAAATTAATTACACGGGCTGATACCCCTTTTCCTTCTAAACTTTCAGCAGCACGAAGTGCCTTAGACACCATAATCCCACAAGCAACGATAGCCACATCATGTCCGTCTTTCAGTACAACACTCTTTCCGGGAGAAAAAATTACCTTTGGATCCATGATATCATCACATTTGGCTCTTCCCATACGGATATATACCGGCCCATTATAGTCCGCTGCCCATCTTACAGCCGCTTCTGTTTCTGCGGCATCGGCCGGAACTATAACTGTCATATTGGGCAATGCACGCATCAGCGCTATATCTTCTAACATCTGGTGTGTAGCGCCATCTTCACCCACCGTTAATCCGGCATGGGTTACAGCTATTTTTACATTTAAATTCGGATAACATATGGAATTTCTAATTTGTTCGTAGGCTCTGCCTGCACCGAATACGGCAAAGGTGGAAGCAAACGGAACCTTTCCTGTCGTTGCCAGGCCTGCAGCGATACCAATCATATTTTCTTCGGCAATACCTGTATCAAAAAATCTATCAGGAAATTTTTTTGCAAATATGGATGTTTTTGTAGACTCTGATAAATCCGCATCTAAAACTACGATATCAGGATGAGTGCTTCCTAATCTTTTTAAAGTTTCACCATATGCATCACGTGTCGCTTTACCCATTATTCCGCCTCCAGCATTTTCACAAAACGCTCACATTCTTCACTTGAAGGTGCTTTTCCATGCCAGGATGCTTTCCCTTCTATTTCGGGAATCCCCTTTCCTTTAACCGTTTTCATAATAATCATTGTGGGTTTTCCTTTAATATTTCTTGCTTCTTCAATTGCGTTATGGAGCTCAGCCATATTATGCCCGTTCACAGTAATAACATGCCATCCAAAAGCACTGAATTTCTTATCAATGGGAAGTGATGACATTACATCCGTGATAGCTCCATCAATCTGTAATCCATTATTATCGATAAAAGCGGTCAGATGATCTAATTTGTAATGAGCCGCATACATCGCCGCCTCCCAAATTTGCCCCTCTTCAAGCTCACCATCTCCCAATATAGTATAAACACGCCAATCCGCATGATCCATTTTGGCAGCCAGTGCCATTCCGCAAGCAGCGCTAAATCCCTGTCCCAGTGATCCGGTTGTCATATCCACACCAGGGGTATGTTTCATATCGGGGTGTCCCTGCAGCATATGATTAATCTGCCGCAAAAAATCCATTTCTTCTTTAGGAAAATATCCTTTCTCCGCTAAGGCAGCATACAATGCCGGAGCACCATGTCCTTTGGATATGACCAGACGGTCTCGATTTTCCATCTTGGGATTTGCCGGATTGATATTCATCTCATGAAAAAAAAGTAATGTCAGTAGATCCGCAATAGAAAGAGAGCCGCCGGTATGCCCAGAATTTGCCTTTGTAATGGCCTTTAAAATGTCGATTCTGATATTTTTTGCTTTTTCATTAAGTAACTTTATTTCTTCCATGGTTAGTTGATTCATCATTTACCCCCTTGGTTGAGCAACTTCTTCTAAGATTTTTATTGTTTCGCATGCTTTATTTCTGAGTATATCTACAGCTTCCCAATTATAGGCTGCTTTGGGCAAAGCTAATAATTGGGAAGATTTTACGCACAACTTGTCTTCATCAAAATCATCTAATCCAAATATTGCTTTTTCATTGACTGCCTGCAGAAAACTATCTATTTTAGGATCATAGGAAATACCAATAAAAGGAACATGCATTAAAGCCGCAAAAATCAGGGCATGAAGCCTTATTCCAATAAGAAGATCTAAATTCCCGATAAGGGACATTAACTCCTCTGTTCCATATGAATGGGAAAGGATGAACGTGTGTGGGATTTTATCACAGAATTCTTTTGCTGTTTTGTAGTCTTCCGGAAACTGCATGGGAATGAAGACAAAATTATATTCTTCTTTCCCGTTTATTTTGATAATGTAGTTTTTTAGTTGCTCCGTCCATATTTCAGTGTTCATCCACCGCCGAATGGAAATGCCTATCAATTTTTTATTCGTGGGAATATGATTCTTTCTTAAAATCTCTCTTCCTATATCATGCGGTACCGGAGATAGGGATAAGACTGCATCCGCAGTGTAATAAATCCTGTTTTTTACACCAAGTTGTTCCAAAAAAAATTTTGACTCACTATCACGGACGGTTATAGCATCAACATGGTTCATTACTGTACGCAAAATCCATCGTCCCCAATGATATCTGACCGGTCCTATTCCTTGGGAGTAAAGAAATACTTTCTTTCGGAAAAATATTCCCATTCCTATAATACTCAGGTAATACATCATGCTTTTCCAGCTTGTCACATCCTGAAGCAGGCTTCCGCCGCCGCTGATTAACAAATCGGATTGATAAACACTTTTCAAAATCGAATATCCGTCAAAACGGGATACCGCATGAACGCGAAATGTATTCTCTGTACGCCTGGGATCACCGGATATAACAGTGATTCGCATACGTTTTGGATCATAATGCAATGCACGAAGAACAGCAAACAACATAGCCTCATCTCCGGCATTGCTAAATCCATAGTATCCGGAGATTACGATATTATTCTTTTCCATAACGTTCTCCGAAAAACTCGGTTATATGTGTCAGAATAATGAGTCCGACTAACACGATAATCATTACTGCTGTTCCTGCGACTAATCCATCAATACCTCTAATTAGACTTAAGATGAAAGGACTTCTCATATGAGCAAATGTTTCAACCATGGATCCCTGTCCTATCGTTATCGCAATAACTAAAAAATAATGTAAAATTTGTGGCCACCGATGATAAAGTGCAGCCAATGACGCTAAAATGGCTGGATGCCCAAACAGGAATTCCTTTTCCCGTGGGCGGGCATACATAATATCTTCAAGAAAACGTCTTAATGAAATTTCAAACGAAGGTACAGGTGCCCCATTATTTCCGCTGCGCCCGATAAATATAAATCCGATAATCCCCAATAGGCTGATAAGTGCCAATACGCCTAATTTAATGTCAATTTGGCAAAATTTCTTTACAAAACTGATAAAATCTTTATCAGTTACAACTACTTTGCCAAAAAACGGGAATCTTTGAATATAAATAAGAGAAACACAAATAAGAGGCAGTATAAAAGTTAATTTAACGCCCCTAAAGATATTCATCTCCAAAAAGAATCGGATATCACTTAAGATCCCGCTGATATAAATTGCTCCGATTAAGGATAATATTCCGCATCCCCAAAGCAGTAATACAGCTTCAATAAATAAATGTCCCCATCCGATATTTTTAAAAGCACTTTGTTTTTTCTGCACGCAATAATCCATAAACAAAGACATCACGATAACAGGTGTACTAACCGCACATCCCAATGCAAGAGCTTGCCGAAGAATGGCCTCATAACCAGTCCAATATAAGGTCTGCGTGAATAGGAATACTATGACTTCTATAGGACATGCATACTTAACTAAAAAAGGTACAATTAAAAGAATTGCTACCACGCAAAGAGAGGCTGCTCCAGCTATAGATGCAGCTCGGAGTATCCGTGATGGGAAATAAGGCTCCATCACGGAAGCTTTTCCGATATTGAACCCATGTTTTTCCAACCGGTTTGTCACATCGTGTATATATCGAGCATTTGTCTCTGATAAAGTTTCTCCATTGGCAGCAAACTTATATGAAGGGAATAAATTCATCCGGACATTACGTTCTATGGTACTGACATAGAAACGTGATGCGGCTTCTTTAGGATCCAGTTTGATCAATTCATCTTTAGACATCGCATATAAACGAACAGTATTATAGCCGTCTTTATCGGACAATGTTAAAGTTCCGTCCTGCCGTTCAAACCCGAGTTGGTTTTGTGCTTCAATTAAAACGACAGGTAAATGGCGCTCTTTGAGTCCGCCCAACAAATATTCCAATTGTGACGGGTAACCAAGTGCTTCTTTTCCTTGGAAAAGTATGGCGCTAATCTTTCCCGATGAATCAACCACACTGAAAAATTGATCTATATCCTCACGAGTTGCATGTGGAACATTCATCGGCCGAAGAACTATGTATAATCCGGTTTGTTCCACCTTTTTTACAGTAGTCTTAAATATACCAAGTGGCATATTTAAAAAGCGTTCATAGTTGGCATTTATTTCAAGCAATTCTTCGTTGTTTAAATGAATAATATGAAAATCATCTTTTCTTAAAAGACGTTTCAATTGCCCTTTGAGTTCGTCAAAATATTCTATACCCTCAGAAGTATTCGTAGATGCAATATAAATACGATTTCCACGAATAAGCGGATTAGACATATGCGATATAAGCTCTGAGCCATGATATACTGCAATATATCCATGATCCGCAAGTTTTTTTGGCGTTTCATCATATACAGCCAATGATGTAATGCCACTTCTTTTATACAGGGAAAAGAGCTCGTCTGCAGAGGTGCTTTCGACAGACGCGCTTTCTAAAATGTTGTTATAATCATAAACCATTTCAACAGTAGTCGCATGAGCTTCTACATTGTATCGCTGCCATGAAATGTATCCCGCCGCTATTACCCCGAGAAGTATTATTGCGGCCAATATCTTAAATATATTATGCGGATAAGTTTTTATCATAATCAATCCTTCAAATTAATCGGGGATAAGGACTACGCATTATTAAACTTCTTATGCTTCAAGAATCCCTCAATGAATGGGTTTAATCCTCCATCCATAACTGATTGAATGTTTCCCGTTTCGATACCGGTACGATTATCCTTCACCAATGTATACGGCTGGAATACATAAGAACGTATTTGACTTCCCCATTCAATGGCTTGCTGTTCACCTTCAATCCCCTTTTTTACCTGTTCGCGTTTCTGCATTTCCAGTTCAAACAATTTTGCTTTCAGCAAACGCAGGCACTGTTCTTTATTTTGAAACTGAGAACGTTCATTTTGACAGGCTGCAACAATTCCCGTGGGAATATGTGTCATTCGCACTGCAGAACTTGTTTTATTGATATGCTGACCGCCTGCACCACTTGCACGATAGTAATCAACACGTACATCAGCCATATTCAAATTAATTTCTATATCGTCACCAATTTCAGGCATTACATCAACCGCAGAAAAAGAGGTATGCCTCCGCTTTGCCGCGTCAAAAGGAGAAATACGAACTAAGCGGTGAACGCCTTTCTCGGATTTCAATAAACCATAGGCAAATTTCCCACGAACCATATACTCTGCACTTTTGACACCCGCTTCATCTCCGGGAAGCATGTTCAATTCTTCCAGCACAAACCCCTCTGACTCCGCCCATTTAATGTACATGCGGATCAGCATTTCAGTCCAGTCCTGTGCTTCCGTGCCACCTGCCCCGGCATGAAAAGTAATAATTGCATTATTCGCATCGTACTCATCGTTTAGGAGCAGTTCTATTTCCTTCTTGTCTAATATATCTTTTAGCTCATTGATCTCTTCTTCCAGTTCACCTTCCATGTCCTGGTCATTTTCTTCAATGGCCATATCGAGCAATTCTTTTATGCTCTCTGCACGTGCAAAAAGGCGGGTATACGTGTCATAAGCAGCTTTTGCTTCAGTAGCTTTTTGAGATATTTCTTTCGCATGGTCTCCGTTTTCCCAAAAAGACGGATCACTCATTTCTACATCATAACTTCTAATTTTTTCCTCTAATTGAGGTAAGTCAAAGTGAATCCCTTATTTCTTTTTCATGTTCAAGCAGTTCTGTCAATGTTTTTTTCAAATCTTCCAACATCTGTTAATCATCTCGCTTTCAGTTTTATCTATTAAAAATTATCATTTATCATTTTCGCTCACTTCAGAATTATTCACAGAAGAATCAATTCTTTCTTTTTTAGAAGGATCATCATTTTCCGGACTCGGTGTAAATTGGATTTGAATATGATAGAGATATAAAATGATTGTTTCAATCATAGACTGCTGCATTTCACTGAAAATATTAAATGCTTCCACCTTATATTCAACAATCGGATTTCGCTGCCCATATGAACGAAGTCCAATTCCTTCTTTCAACATATCCATATCATCCAAGTGTTCCATCCACTTGGAATCAACAACCTTAAGCATGACAGCCTTTTCCAATTCACGCATCATGGAAGATCCAATGGACTTTTCCCTTGCTTCATAGGTTTCATGCGCGATATCCATGAGTTTCCGCCCAATTTCTTCGCGGCTCATATTCTCAATTTCATCAAGTTTAACTTCACCGGGGGCAAGAAAATACTTTTCACAATATTTTATCAGTGCATCAAAATCCCATTCTTCCGGATAAAGCTTCGGATTCGCATATGTTTCCAGTCCATGATTGATAAGCATGTCTGCCATATTTAAAATTTGGTCTTTCATATCCTGGCCTTCAAGGATTTTACGACGTTGTTCATAAACAACTTTACGCTGCTGATTCATAACATCATCATATTCAAGCACATATTTTCGGATATCAAAGTTTCTTTCCTCTACCCGTTTTTGGGCTTTCTGAATAGCGCTTGAAACCATACTGCTTCTGATTTCTTCATCCTCTTCCAGTCCCATTTTTTCCATGAACTTCTTGATGTTATCTCCACCAAAAATGCGGAGCAAGTCATCCTCAAGTGACAAGAAAAATTGACTGGAACCGGGGTCTCCCTGGCGGCCCGCACGTCCGCGCAGCTGATTGTCAATCCTTCGGCTTTCGTGACGTTCTGTACCGATGATTGCCAAACCTCCCAGCTCGGATACTCCTTCACCTAAAACAATATCAGTTCCCCTACCGGCCATGTTGGTCGCAATAGTAACTTGGCCTTTTTGCCCGGCCTGTGCTACAATTTGTGCTTCTAGTTCATGATATTTCGCATTTAATACATTATGGACAATACCAGCCTCTTTCAGCATATGACTCAGTTGTTCCGACTGTTCAATAGACGTTGTACCAATAAGCATTGGCTGCCCGGTAGCGTGGCGCCTTTCAATTTCACGGACAACCGCCCTGTACTTGCCACGTTTCGTCTTAAAAATAACATCAGGCAGATCTTTTCGTTGGACAGGTCTATTGGTAGGAACTTGGAAAACTTCAAGTCCGTAGATTTTAATAAATTCCTGTTCTTCTGTTTTCGCCGTTCCAGTCATGCCTGCCAGTTTATCATACATTCTGAAATAGTTTTGAAATGTGATCGTTGCTAAGGTTTGGCTTTCACGTTGTACTTGCAATCCTTCTTTTGCTTCTATAGCTTGATGTAGTCCGTCGGAGTACCGGCGGCCATACATTAATCGTCCTGTAAACTCATCAACAATAACAACTTCTCCATCTTTAACGACATAATCACGGTCACGCTCCATCATGGCCTGTGCGCGCAGTGCTTGTACAAAAAGATGATTCAGTTCCAGATTATCTGTATCATAAAGGTTATCGACCTTAAGCATTTTTTCCATTTTTGACACGCCGGCTTCAGTCGGTGCAACAGTTTTCTGTTTTTCATCAATGGTATAATCCTCTCCTAATTTAAGTTGAGGAACTAATTTAGACATCACATAATAATTATCTGTAGATTTTTGGCCCGGGCCAGAAATAATAAGCGGCGTACGTGCCTCATCAATGAGAATACTATCTACTTCGTCAATTAAGCAATAATGGAGAGGCCGCTGTACCATTTGATCCAAACTGCTCACCATGTTGTCACGTAAATAATCAAACCCGAATTCATTGTTTGTCCCATAAGTAATATCTGAATTATAAGCAATTTTTCGTTGTTCAAAATCCAAATCATGCACAATAAGGCCAACCGATAATCCTAAGAATTTATATACTTGCCCCATCCATTCACTATCACGCTTAGCCAAGTAGTCATTGACAGTAATAACATGAGCCCCTTTGCCCTCTAATGCATTCAAATATACCGGTGCCGTAGCGACGAGAGTCTTGCCTTCTCCCGTACCCATTTCTGCAATGTTGCCACGGTGCAGAATAATACCGCCGATAAGCTGGACATCGAACTGCCTCATTCCTAACACACGGCGGGAAGCTTCTCTTATGACAGCAAATGCATCTGGCAGAATATCATCCAAAGTCTCACCTTTTGCAAGTCGTGCCTTAAACGCATTAGTCTTATTTGCCAAAGAAGAATCACTCAGTTTCTTCAATGCTGATTCCTGCGGGTTGATTTTTTCTTCCACAAGCTGCCGCATTTTCTTTATATCACGTTCATTGGAACCGTTAAATAAACGGTCAAAAAACTTATTGAACATTAAAATACTCCTTATCTTACCAGCAAAAACAATTTTCATTTACACGAATATCTAGTATATTTTAGCAAAACATAGACATATAGTCAAAAAAGAGCGGATAAAACCGCCCTTTTTCAATCACTTCATTTAATTCTTATTTTGCAGCATCAATTAAACCGTATTTTCCGTCATCTCTGCGATAAACGACAGCCATCGCTTCTGTTTCAGAATTAAAAAACATAAAGAAATTGTGCCCCAATAAATTCATTTGTAAAATAGCTTCTTCCGGAGACATTGGGTTAATAGTAAAACGCTTTTGTCTGACAATCTCAAATTCACTCTCGCCTGGTACGGATTCTTTCTCACTGACAAACTGTTTGTTTAGAACATTAGATTCTTTAAAACGTTTGGCCAAACGGGTTTTATATTTGTGAATCTGACGTTCGACCTTGTCAAAAACCAAGTCAATAGACTTATACATATCATCAGATTTTTCAACACCACGAAGAATAACACCATCCACAAATGCAGTTACTTCACAGGTTTTAGTCATGTTTGAAATTCTAAGGAGTACATTGATTTTAATCGGTTTATCAAAATATCTTTGTATCTTTCCGGTGTGTTTTTCTACATAAGTACGTAAAGCTTCTGTGATTTCAAGATTTTTCCCTCTAACTGTCAATTCCATAAATGAATCCCCCTTTCACGAATGAGCAATTTATGTACTGCTCTTTATAGTTATTATAGTATATTCCTCTAAATTTTCAAATTGATAATAATCGGTTAGATGTCTATTTTATTAGATATTTGAATGTATTTGATACGAATGTAAAATGAAAATTACAATTGCTGCTAATTATACCAATTATTTATAAAATGCTCTCCAAACATTAACTGTGTAGAAGAAAAATTTACTAAATGGCAATAGAAAAGCAGAATCAAAATTTGATCCTGCTTTTTGAATCAAAAACCTACGCTTTATAGCTTCAGTAAGTGATCAGTCTACCACTTTTACATTAGCAGCCTGAGGACCTCTTGCACCATCAATGATATCGAAGTCTACTTTCTGACCTTCACTCAGTGTTTTAAATCCTTCTGTCTGAATTGCAGAGTAATGAACGAAAACGTCGCCGCCTTCTTCTCTTTCAATAAAGCCGAAGCCTTTGTCTGCACTGAACCACTTAACTGTACCTTTCATAAAATGTTCCTCCTAAAAATATTACTACTTTGCCCCATTCGGACACGAATTAACATTACCACAAATCATAGATAGAGTCAATGATAAATAATATTTCACCTTACAATACTTGAGCCAGGAAGGATTTTGTCCTTTCTTCTTTCGGGGTTTTAAAAATCTCATCCGGAGTTCCTTCTTCCAAAATCATCCCGCTGTCCAAAAAGAGTATTCTTGTACCCACTTCTTTGGCAAAGCCCATTTCATGCGTAACAACTACCATAGTCATACCTTCTTCCGCCACTTCTTTCATGACATCCAGCACCTCATGAACCATTTCCGGATCCAGTGCAGAAGTCGGCTCATCGAACAAAAGAACTTTTGGTTTCATCGCAAGCGCTCTCGCAATGGCTACGCGTTGCTGCTGACCTCCTGACAATTGGTTTGGCTTATATTTTGCTTTATCTTCAAGTCCAACTTTGCGAAGTAACTGTATTCCTCTTTCATAGGCTTCTTCTTTCCTTATTCCCCGAACCTTCATGGGAGCCAGCATAATATTTTGTATCACTGACATATGTGGAAATAAATTAAATTTTTGAAATACCATTCCTACCTCAGTACGTACAATATTAAGATGCTTTTCTCCATCCAAGGGCATCCCGTCAAAAGTAATAACTCCTGATGTAACGGTTTCCAATCCATTAAGGCATCGTAAAAAAGTGCTTTTTCCCGAACCGGAAGGGCCTATAATGACAACTACTTCATTTTTCTTGATTTTACTACTTATATCTTTTAAAACAGTTAAATTTCCAAACTTTTTCCCTATATGCTTTATATCAATAATATATTTTTCTTCATCCATAATTATCTCTTTTCCAGAAATGCTACAATCCTTGAAATCGCCATTGTCATTATTAAATATAAAACTGCTACGGTCATCCAAATTTCAAATGAACCATAGGTTTGTGCAATAATCAATTGACCGCGTCTTGTGAGTTCCTCAAATCCAATAACAGATACCAGAGAAGAATCTTTTAACATTGCAATAAATTCATTTCCCAAAGGCGGTAAAATATTTTTAAATGCTTGTGGCAATATAATGAAACGCATAGTTTGCCACCAGGTGAGGCCCAATGAACGTCCAGCTTCCATTTGTCCCACATCAATGGCTTGAATTCCTGCGCGAAAAATTTCAGAAACGTAAGCACCACTATTTATTCCACAAGCCGCGACTGCTGCGATAAAAGGTTCTACCCGCTGACCGATTGCCATGGGCAATGCAAAGTAAATCAAAAAGATCTGTACCAGCAATGGTGTTCCACGTATACAGTCCGCGTAAACCGCTGCCATTATTTGTAATATTTTAAACTGCGATATACGGGCAATCCCAACAAAGAGACCAATAAAAAAACCTATTGCTACGCTGAATGCAGTAATTTCTATTGTTACCCCCGCACCCATAAGCAGAATTGGCAATGCACGTTGTATAAGTTCAAAATCCATTTAAATATTAACTCCCCTAATATTATTTCGTACATGTATAGATATTTGTATGATTGTATAATTTATCCAAGCAAGCGTCAATAGCCTGTTCATATCCGTTTCGTAAAAGTAAAACCCTTTCAGATTAAAACTAAGACCCCCATTCGGAGGTCTTGGTTATCAGATAAAAATTTCCGGTAAATTCCGGTAAATATTTTTCAGAAATAGTTTAAATCACATTTTAACAATATTGGAGGCTGTCTTTTAAAAGCTGTACGGATTTCTTCTTCCCAAATAAAGCAATCATAGCATATAAGCCAGGGCCATGTGTTTCTCCGGTCAACGCAATTCTTATAGGTTCAAATGCCGCTTTTCCCTTAATTCCGGTTTTCTTCATCAAGAATGAAAAGCACTTTTTGATGGAATCCTCATCAAAGGAATCCAATGCGTTCAATGCATCAGCAAATTGACGGATAAGTACGGCACTGTTTTCCTGTTTCATAATAGAAATCTTTTCTTCATCAGTAATTTTAGGATGTGTCTCAAAAAATATTTTTACATTTTCTGGCGTTTGTGCTCCATAGTACAAATGGTCGCGGACGAACCATACAACATCTTTCAGCCACTGTTCCTTTTCTAAAGAAAGCGGCAATGATACATATCCCGCTTCAACAAGAAACGGCAGTGCTACTTGGAAAAGTTCATCAGGCGATAACTTCTTCATATATTGGAAATTAATCCAATTTAATTTTTCAATATCAAATACTGCATCATTAGCAGAAACACGTTTCATTGAAAATTCCGAAATGAGTTCCTCCCGGCTGAAAATTTCCCGCTCACCTTTAGGCGACCAGCCAAGAAGAGCCAGGTAATTAACCACTGCATCCGGGAGATATCCCATTTTACGATATTCATCCACAGAAGTCGCTCCGTGACGTTTGCTCATTTTTTTGTGGTCAGATCCGAGAATAAGAGATATATGTCCAAATTTTGGGATTTCATATCCGAGTGCCTGATATATAGCAATTTGACGCGGGGTATTAGATAAATGCTCTTCCGCACGAATAACATGGGTAATTCCCATAGATGCGTCATCAATGACTACCGCAAAATTATAAACGGGGATTCCGTCTGATTTAACAATAATAAAATCACCTACACCAGCTGCTTGAAATTCCACATGCCCGCGAACCATATCATCGAACGCAAATACACCATCTTTAGGAACGCGAAGGCGGATTGCGGGTTTACGTCCCTCCGACTTATATTGTTCGATCTGTTTTTCGGTTAAATGGCTGCAATGGTTATTATATATAGGTGTTTTCCCTTCCTTCAACTGCTCCTTTCTGCTTTCCTCCAATTCATCCGCTGAACAATAGCAATAATAAGCTTTCCCTTCCTCAAGGAGACGCTGAACAGCTGCATTATAAAGTGGAAGTCTTTCTGTCTGTCGATAAGGTCCGTTCTCACCACCTATGTCAATACCTTCATCCCAATACAAACCAAGCCATTTCATCGCTTTTTTTATATTTTCTTCAGATTCTCTTGTGGAACGGGCCAGATCTGTATCTTCAATGCGCACTAAAAACTTCCCATTTTGATGACGGGCAACTAACCAGTTAAATAATGCAGATCTTGCTCCGCCGATATGAAATGGACCGGTAGGACTTGGAGCAAAACGGACTTTAAATTCTTTATTCATTATATTCCCTCCTGAATAATATGACTGATGCAAGTGCCGCAATACCTTTCCCGCGGCCAATATCCCCTAATTTTTCATTCGTCGTGGCCTTTATATTGATTTGATTTTTTGAAATATTTAACGAAGCAGACATTATGGCTTTCATTGCTTCTATATACTCGGATATTTTGGGTTTTTCTGCAATAACAGTACTGTCTATATTACCAATCAAATAATTTTGTTTCGTAATGTGCCGACTTACCTGTTTAAGTAATTCCAAACTGCATGCCCCATCAAACCGGACATCACTATCAGGGAAAAAGTGGCCTATATCAGGTAGTCCTGCAGCTCCCAGCAATGCATCCATAATCGCATGAATCAGAACATCCGCATCGGAATGCCCCGATAATCCACCAGAATCAGCAATTTTTATTCCACCCAAAAATAAAGGGCGAGATACCTCAAAACGATGGATGTCATACCCCTCTCCGACTCTGATGTAAGCTGGTATTTTGCTTGGATATATCATATTGCTAAAGCGGTTCCAATCTTCCGTCGTGGTTACTTTAAAAAAGTTCTCGCGTCCGGGAATAATTGTGACCGGAATCTTTGCCGCCTCAAATATCGAGGAATCATCTGTTATATTCTTTAATGACTTTATTTGCAATAAAGCTTTTTTGTACAAAGCCGTAAGCACCCCTTGCGGTGTCTGGGCACGATAAAGTTTCGAACGGTCTACCGTTTTCTTCACTTGTTCATCGTTTATCTCCTTCATTGTATCTATACAGGGAAGCGCAAAAATGACGGCTGGATGCGCAGGCCCCAGCTTGTTAAGAATTTGATCTATCGCGTCTCCGCCGACCAATGGACGCGCTCCATCATGAATCAGGAGTTTCTCCGATTTAGAAGATATTTGAGAAATTCCATTGATGACAGAATCTACACGCGTATTTCCACCTTGTCCCCATTTAATCGGAATGGCATGTTTAAATTCTGAAAGAATCTGTTGAAATTGACTTTTTTCAGTATCTTTCACAACAATGACGATTTCATCTAGTAGTTTACTGTCTAAAATATTTTTAAAGGTATACCAGATTAAAGGATGTCCATGCATCTCCATGAGCAGTTTATTTATTGAGCCGCCTATACGGGTTCCCTCTCCCGCCGCTACTAAGACAAGGCTATTCATCATATCCACTCTCTAATTTAGCTTTTGCGAAAATTATTTGTCCGGCTTTTGTTTGCAAGACGGATGCAATAATAACAGGTATTTCCTGTCCGATAAATTGGCTCCCATTTTCGACCACGATCATTGTCCCATCATCTAAAAACGCCACACCTTGTCCTTCTTCCTTGCCATTTTTTACTAATTGGACATACACTTCTTCCCCCGGAATAACAGCCGGTTTTAATGCAATAATAAGTTCATTGATATTTAATACCGCAACCCCTTGTAATTCCGCAACCTTATTTAGATTATAATCATTAGTAATAATTTTATAGCCATGAGTTCTCGCTAGTTTTACTAATTTAGAATCAACTTCATTAATCTCCTCAAAATCTTCCGTCAAAATAATCAGTTCATCTTTGCTTTTCTTTTTTATCTGATTAAGAATATCCAATCCCCGACGTCCGCGATTTCTTTTCAATACATCTGCTGAATCAGCAATTTTCTGTAATTCTTCCAGCACAAAAACAGGAACGATGATTGGCCCCTCTAAAAAACCAGACTGATAAATATTCAAAATACGTCCATCAATAATAATATTCGTATCAAGCAGTTTCCCTACTTTTTTCTTTTTCTGTTTTGTACCGGATTCTGCCTTGAAATGAAACCATCCTGCAATTTCGGCCTTTTTGGAAATCGTCAGGTGCATTCCGATATATCCCAAAATTATACTGAGAGCCACAGATACATAAGGACCTATATATGGAATACTGCCAAACGCCAATCCAACTAAATTAGCTATAATAAGCCCTGCAAATAATCCTAAAGTACCAATTATAAGATCCTGTGTCGATATAAGCAGCAGTGATTTTTCGACTCGGGATGTAAAGGCAAACAAACTGCTAATCAAATAGCCCGAAATGACTCGTCCTACAAGTGCACCTAAAATTCCGCCTATCAGCATGACACCCAATGATAAAATTGTAATTCCCAAAATTGTCTCGGTCAAAACGTTTTTAGGAATGACTGCAGTAAGCAACGGTTCCGTCTGGGTAGACAACACTATTCCCAATACAGAAAAAAGCAGAATAAATATGGCCTTTAATACTTTTTCCGGCATATCATAAATTCCTCTTTAGTTTCCATAAAATAATTTCTGAAATACTACATTTACACATTTTAATTATAATAGCACAATCATAACGGATTGAAAAACAAACCTTTCTCTTATCTCACACCTGTGATTTAAAAAAATGGATCGCCTCTTCCAAATGATTTATAAATACCACATGCGAGAGTAATTCCTCCCGGTGATTATCTTTAAAATAGTTTTCGGCCTCTTCCTGATTCCTCGCGGGGAGGACAAATTCAGTAAAATTCATTTTGACCGCCTCTTTGAGTCGTAAGCTTAACTTAGAAACAGGGAGGATTTCACCGGTTAATCCAATTTCACCTAAAGCCATACAGAATTTTTTCAAAGGTATATCATATTTTACGGAAAATAATGCCAGTGCTACTGATAAATCCGCTGCTGTTTCTTTTAATTTATAGCCACCTGCCACATTGAGATATACATCATCAGCAGAAAATGGAATTTCCCCCTTTTTTTCCAGTACGGCAAGTAAAATAACCAATCTATTAAAATCGTAACCAGATGCAATTCTACGCGGAACTGCCAGTACGGAATGAACTGTAAGTGCCTGTACCTCAATCAAGATTGGACGTAAGCCTTCCATACAGGCAGCAACTGTACTTCCAGATACAGGAGCTTTTTGTATTCCTTTTAGAAGATACTTAGACGGATCATCAATCCCTTTCAATCCTTTCCGCCCCATTACAAAGAGTCCTGATTCAGATGTAGAACCAAATCGATTTTTCACAGTACGAAGCACACGAAATTGATAGTTTCTATCTCCTTCCAAATAAAAAACCACATCTACCATATGTTCTAATATACGCGGACCCGCAATATTTCCCTCTTTTGTAACATGCCCGATAATCATTACGATAATCCCTGATTCTTTAGCCATCTTTACAAGTATTGCTGTGCAGTCCCTGATTTGTGTCGGACTCCCCATTGCTGAAGAACTGTTAGGAAGATAAGTGGTTTGTATAGAATCAATAATAACCATATCCGGATGTAGTTTATCTACCTCGGCAAGAATTGTTTCTAAATTGCTCTCAGCAAAAACAAAACATCCCTCTGTATTTACAGAAAGCCGTTCTGCTCTCATTTTAATCTGTATATCTGATTCCTCACCACTGCAATATAGTACAGTTTTTCCCATCTTTGTAAATGAATCACATATTTGTAAAATAAGAGTTGATTTTCCGATTCCCGGTTCTCCACCCCAAAGAATAACGGAATCGGAGACTATACCGCCTCCTAATGGACGATCTAATTCTGTTATTCCCAATTTCATTCTATCTGTATCTTTTATTTCTATATCAGTTAAACTGGTAGGTTCTTTTCCGGATTGAAAAGATAACGTTCGTATGCTTTTGGGAATACTTCCTTCTATTTTTTCCTCTAATGAATTCCATTCTCCACAATTGGGGCATTTACCCATCCACTTAGGCGTTTCTGCTCCACAATTATGACATATAAACTTTGTCTTGGTTTTTGAGTTCATATTCGTCAATCTCTCCCGCAATATAAAATGGACATAGAGATCGTCCCTATGCCCATTATACTACTTTTTACCGATAAGCCTTAGTCTGCATTAAACACCAGATTGTTTTTTTCACCAACATCTACATGGATGGTACTCTTCCCTTTCAGCTTTCCTGATAATAATAATTCAGAAATTTCATCTTCCACTTCTTTTTGAATAGTTCTTTTCAAAGGCCGTGCACCATATTCAAAATCAGAACCGTCTGCAATCAAATGATTGCGAGCTTTTTCAGAAACATCCATTTTCAAATGAAGATGTTCCAATTTCTTTTCCACTGCTTTTAAAAGGAGTTTTGCGATTTCTGATAGATTTTCTGTAGTCAGCGGATGGAAAACGATAATCTCATCAATCCTGTTAATAAATTCAGGTCGAAAAGTATGTTTGACCTGGTCTATAATCATGGCTTTTGCACTTTCAAAATCTTTCTTGTCTTCATTCTTATCAATAAAGCCCAATTTCTTCTCTTTGCCGCGTAACAATCCTGATCCAAGATTACTTGTCATAATAATGACACAGTTTGTAAAATCAACGGTACGTCCCTGCCCATCTGTTAAGCGTCCATCATCAAGTACCTGTAGTAAGATATTAAAAAAGTCTGCATGTGCTTTTTCCACTTCATCAAAAAGAATGACACTATATGGATTCCTGCGAACGGCATCCGTTAATTGCCCGCCCTCTTCATATCCTACATATCCTGGAGGTGCCCCAACAAGGCGCGATACTTCATGTTTCTCCATATACTCAGACATATCAAAGCGAAGCATATTCTTCTCACTGCCAAACATAGTTTCTGCCAACGCCCTTGCCAATTCTGTCTTACCAACACCGGTAGAACCAAGAAACAGAAACGAACCAATTGGTCTTTTCGGATCTTTCATCCCTGCTCTGGCGCGCCGGATTGCCTTGGCAACAGCAGTTACGGCATCTTCCTGCCCAATAACACGTTTATGAAGTTCTTCTTCCAAATGAAGCAGACGTTCAGAATCCTTCTGTTTCAGATTCTGAAGGGGGACACCTGTCCACTTGGCAACCACCTCAGCTACGTCTTCTTCTGTAACAACTAAATGCTCATGATCACCGCCTTTCCATTCTCCCTTCATCTTTTCAATTTGTCCGGATAGCTCTTTTGCCTGATCCCTTAATATGGCAGCGCGTTCAAAATTTTGAGCAGATATGGCGGCTTCCTTCTCTTTCTGGACAGAGGCAAGATCCTCCTCCTTTTTTTTCAAATCGTCCGGTGTAGAAGAAGCCTCCATACGAACCTTAGCTGCGGCTTCATCAATAACATCAATTGCTTTATCCGGCTGGAAACGATCGGTAATATAACGAGAAGATAACTCTACCGCTTTTTTGATAGCCTCATCCGTAATTTTTGCTTTATGGAATGCTTCATATCTATCGCGAAGTCCCATTAATATATCAATAGTATCCTTAGGAGTAGGTTCTCCCACTTTTACAGGCTGGAAGCGGCGTTCAAGAGCTGCATCTTTCTCAATATATTTCTTATATTCTTTCAATGTTGTCGCGCCAATGCATCTAATCTCTCCTCTGGCAAGGGCAGGTTTCATAATATTAGCAGCATCCATGGAACCTTCCCCTGCACCGGCACCTACAAGAATATGTAATTCGTCAATAAACAGAATCCAGTCCTCATGTTTCTTTACTTCTTCCAAGACTTTTTTTAACCGCTCTTCAAATTCCCCTCTATACTTTGTTCCCGCTACCACGGAAGACATATTTAAGGAAATGATTCTACAGTTTTTTAAAATTTCGGGAACGTCATTATTGATAATTCGCTGTGCTAAACCTTCTGCAATCGCAGTTTTCCCCACGCCCGGTTCGCCAATAAGAACCGGATTGTTTTTATTTCTCCGTGAGAGGATTTGAATAACTCTGTTAATTTCAGTCTGACGCCCAACAACAGGATCAATTTTCCCCTGTTTTGCCCTTTCATTCAAATCAACAGCAAATTCTCCCAAGTCGCCAAGATTTTCATTCTTTTCACTACCATTTTCTTCCGACATAAATTGTTCAAAAGCACGCTTCAATTTACCTCCTGTTACATTAAACTGCTCCAATATGCGGATCGCCAGTCCGCCGCCTTCATGAATAATGGCCAGCAATAAGTGTTCTGTTCCGACATAATTATTGCCAAGTTCATTGGCCTCTTCGACAGCCATTTCAAGAACCCGCTTTGTACGAGGTGCTATATAAAGGTCCGTATTTCTGAAAAAAACTGAATCGTTATATGCCTGCAGGAATTCTTCCAGTGCTGTTACTGTAAGTCCCAACGAATTTAAAATCTTTCCGCCCACACTGTCTTTTTCATTTGAAATACCTATCAAAAGATGTTCTGTCCCTACATATTCACTACCAAGCTTAGAGGCTTCCTCCGCAGCAAACTTCCATGCATTCTTTACGCTGTCTGTGTACCTATTTTCCATCCAAATTCCCTCCTTACATATTTGATTATCATAATTTTTCTTTTAAATTCCATTTTGTGCTTTATATGCCTGTATTTGATCCCGCAGCTTAGCCGCCTGCTCAAAATCTTCCGAATTTATAGCTGATTTTAATTGTTTTTCATATTCAGCCAGCTTTTCGTCTTTTATCGACTCTTCCTTTAAGCCTGGTTCATTTGGGGTCAGATTATGACTAAACAAGGGTCTGAGTTCTTCTCTAAAAGATTTATAATCCTGGTTTCCATGAAACAGTCCCTTTGACAGATTTAATCCATCAGATGCTACTTCCCTGACATCACAAATGCTCCCATTATTATCTTTATAAAAATGTGGAAATATATCAAATAATCTTTTTCCTAAAATAGAAGGCATTGAATACTTTAATAAGTTTTCAGTTTGCTTGAAACGTTCTCCTTGTGCACATTCATTACAAAGATGTAATTCACTTTTTTTACCATTAATAATTCTTACCAAATGTACATTGGCTGCTCTTCCATGACAATGTTCACAAAACATTTTATTCTCCTTTCAAAGTCCACTCTGTCTGATGTATTATAGTTCTTACAGCATCTTGCCGATCTTCCGGCGGACAAAATTCAAGCATTGTCCGCATTAATACTTTAATCATGTGATATTCACGGCGTGAAATGATATTATATTTCAGAAGCATATTAAAATATCCTTCAAAATTGCTTTCAACCAATTCTATATCATTTTTATCAGTCTCCCCTTTTTTTTCAGAGACCATATGCGAGATTATTCCGTGATCTTTTTCCGCTACACCTCGCATGGAAATTTTAATGTATCCGCCGCTTCCTCGTCTTGACTCTACCATGAATCGATTATCTGATGAAAATCGTGTATTGATTACATATGTCACCTGTGACGGGGCACATTCCAAAAGATCAGCCACATCCTTACGCCGTAAAAGTAATTCATCAGAAGACTGCTTTCCCAACCTTTCTAATATAAATTGTTCAATTCTATCCGCTAAAATGGAATTTGTCATTTGATGATAGGCTCCTTTTCTTTTTACCAAATCTATTTTATTACTTAAAAGTCAAAAAGTCAATATGTTAAATAGTAAAAGCCACATGGAAAAAGGACATTTCTTTCATGTGGCTTTTAAAAAGCTAAAAATTAGAAATTCTTAAATTTTGCAAAACACTGGTAATCACTGATCCTGGAAAACCTCGACGATATAATATGCCCGCAGCTCTTCTATAATTATGCTTTAAATCTGGTAAAACTTTCACTTTATTTTTCATAACGATAAGTGCAGCCGCATATTCTTCATCAAAAGTCAAATGTCGATCTATGGAAAGGCCTCGCAATTTCATTTTTTTATGAATATAAACATCTCCATAAGCATTCTTGCTCTTATATAAGTTAAACAAATCTTCAGCAAGATCTAAATCATTTACATATCCATAGTGTAAAAGTTTCGATAAAGCTTCTTCTATCTCCCGCAAAGGATATTCCCTGTCTTTTAATTTTTTACGCAATTCATAAGTACTCTGTCCACGATACTTCAGTAAATGCAAGGCCGCTTCATACGCTGTTTTACTCTTTTGCATCTTTATTCTTTGCAATAACATCCACATTAAATTTTTCCGGTTCTACCACCAGAGTATCCCTAATAATCTTATCAATTTCCGCAGCGATTTCCTGATTTTCTCTTAAAAAAGCCTTTGCTGCCTCACGGCCCTGACTTATACGATTTCCTTTATAGGAGTACCATGCCCCGCTCTTTTGAATAATATCCATATTAGTTGCGAGATCCAGTAATGTTCCTTCTTTTGAGATACCTTCTCCATACATCACATCAAACTCAGCTGTTTTAAAAGGCGGGGCCACTTTATTCTTTACAACTTTGGCACGAGTACGGTTTCCCACCACATCTGTCCCATTTTTTATAGCTTCACCGCGACGGATTTCTACCCGTATAGAAGAATAAAACTTAAGCGCTCTGCCACCAGTAGTGGTTTCAGGATTACCAAACATAATACCAACCTTCTCACGAATCTGATTGATAAATATCACGATGGTCCTGGATTTACTTATAATCCCGGTTAATTTTCTAAGCGCTTTGCTCATCAATCTGGCTTGAAGTCCTACAGATTGATCACCTATATCTCCTTCAATTTCCTGTTTCGGAACAAGAGCTGCTACTGAGTCAATAACAATCATATCCACCGCTCCGCTCCGCACCAACTGCTCACAGATACTTAATGCCTGTTCTCCGCTATCCGGCTGAGAAATCAAAAGGCGCTCCGTATCGACACCCAAATGATGAGCATATACGGGATCCAAGGCATGTTCCGCATCAATAAATGCCGCTACACCATTATTTTTTTGTGCTTCAGCAATGGCATGTAATGCTAATGTCGTTTTTCCGGAAGATTCCGGCCCGTAAATTTCTATGACCCTTCCCCGAGGATATCCGCCAACCCCTACTGCAATATCCAGAGCTAATGAACCTGTCGGAATAACCTCTGTATCCAATTTTCCCTTCATATCGCCTAATCGCATAATTGCACCGGCTCCGAACTCACGGGTAATTTGATGCATTGCATTTTCAAGAGCCTTTTGACGTTCTGAGTTCATGTCCGTATTCTGTACTTTTACTGTCATTTTATCCTCCTTTATTTAATTTAATATACTGTAGAACATAATATAATGCCTTATCTGCTGCGCCATAACGGATACTCTCACGATTCCCCATAAAATGTTCTTCATAGACTTTTGTTCCATATTTTCCTGAAACAGCTATAAATACAAGACCAGGACTCTCCCCATGTATTCCATTCCCCGGACCGGCATATCCGGTAGTGGCTACCGACACATCACTATTATAAAGTCGTCTGCTACCTTCGGCCATTTCACCAGCTACACCAGCACTAACAGCAGTATCTCTTTCCAGTGTACTTTTTGAAACACCGAGAATCTCCTCTTTACTATCATTCCAATAAGTAACAGCACTCCCCTTAAAGTAGTCAGAACTTCCGGGCAAATCTGTCATTAACTTTCCAACTATACCACCGGTACATGATTCAGCGGCGCTCATTGTCATTTTATACTGAATCAATAATTCTGCCAAATCACTCCTAATATCAGATTCAACATGATACTCTGATACAGGAAGCCGCTTTTTTATAATCAATAAGAACGGAGTGATCAAATCGTGCGCATTTTGTATAGTACTTCCATGCACAGTCATACGAAGCGCAATATATCCCGGCCTTGCCAATAAAGCAAATGTCGGATTTTCCTGCGCCTTAATTAGATCCATTATACGGGATTCAATTTCTGTCTCTGTCAACCCTGTTATAGTTACTATAACAGAATAAATAATACCTTGCGGTCCAAAATTACTTTCAAGCCACGGCATCATCTCTTTCTCTGCCATAATTTTCATTTCAAATGGTGGTCCCGGTAAATGAATTAGTGCTTTATGATTTTTAATAGATGCAGATCCATTAGCTGAACCAACATGATTTTCAAATATGCAGGAACCTTCTCCGAACCATGCCTGTCGCGATAGGAGTTTAGAATATACTCGCCTTTCTCGTTCATAATAATCCCTAAGACGGCTATTCTGATCCTCATAATATACATAAGGAATACCTAAAGCTTCTGCCCCGATGCGCTTTGTAATGTCTCCTTGTGTCGCACCCAGCCCGCCGGATGTAATTACTATATCTGCCCGAGACAATGCAATTTCCATAGCATTTCTCATCCGCATAGCATTATCCCCCACCGTAGTCATATAAGCTACTGTAAATCCGTGCTGATTCAGAAAAACCGCCAACCATCTGCTGTTCTCATTATCAATTTCTCCCAGTAGTAATTCTGTGCCGGTAGTAATGATTTCAACAATCATCATATACCTCTATCTGTTGTTATTCTCTCCGCAATCAAATCATATGCGTATCCATCTATAATATGCGCCTTAACAAAGTCACCCGGTCGTAAATCGCCAGGGTGATCTATGTAAACATTACCATCTACCTCAGGTGCTTGGAAAGATGCTCTGCCTTTAGCCTGAAGATTTCCACATCCATCATCTAATAATTCTTCCACCAATACTTCTGTATCAACCCCAATCAGATTCCGGTTATTTTCTTCAGAAATTTCTGCTTGAGCCGCCATTAACTCGTGATATCGATTTTCTTTTATTTCTTCTGTAACCTGATCGACCATACGGGCTGCTGGTGTCCCATCTTGTGCTGAATAAGTAAATGCCCCCATATTATCAAATTTCACTGCCTTGATGAATGTAAGCAATTCTTTAAAATCTGCCTCTGTTTCTCCGGGAAACCCAACCATAAGGGTTGTCCGAATTGTTATATACGGTGTGGTATTTCGTAATTTCTTCAATAGCTTTTTGATGCTTTGGGAAGAATCACGTCTATGCATTCGTCTTAATACGGAATCACTTATATGCTGTAAAGGAATATCTACATATTTGCAGATCTTTTCTTCTTTAGTAATTATTTCTAAAAGTTCATCATCAAAATACGTTGGATACAGATAAAACAAACGAATCCATTTCACATTATCAATTTTTACAAGTTCTTTTAACAGCCTTGCAAGTGTTGTTCCATCATTTAAATCTCTGCCATAGAAACTGGAGTCTTGCGCAATTAAATTAAACTCACGGACACCTTCACTGGAAAGCCGTTTGACTTCGTGTACAACAGACGGAATGGAGCGGCTTCTCATCGCGCCACGAACATAGGGAATATAGCAAAACGTGCAACCATTACTGCATCCTTCCGCAATCTTTATATACGCACTGTAAGGTGGAGTCAGCGGCTGCCGCGGAATAAGTTCTTCATGTTCACAGGGAGCAGTATCGAATCTATATATCTTTTTATTGCCATGAATATAGGACTCTTGGACAACTTCTAAAATATGTTGCCATGAATCAGTACCTATAAAAATATCGATTTCCGGTATTTCTTTTCCCAATGCTTCCTTATATTGCTGTGTCAGACACCCGGCAGCGACAAGTTTCTCACAAACTCCCTCCTTTTTATATCTGGCTGCCTGCAAAATGGTCTGAATTGATTCTTCCTTTGCCGGATCAATAAATGTGCATGTGTTGATAATAATGATTTGCGCAGTGCTTAAATCCTCAGTTAATTCATACCCGGCTTTTGCTAAAATACCAACCATCATTTCAGTATCTACCAAATTCTTGGAACATCCCAAGCTAATAACTCCCAATTTACGATTCAATTATGAAATCCTCCTGAAACGAACCTGTTCTATCCATTCATTCAATAGTATTTTTTTCCCCTCATCAACATATTTCTTCTCTAATCCCCAATAACTTAAAGGATTTCCGTTTGTATCAGCAGGCAATGTGCTATCATTAACATAAATAAAGTAACAACCGTTATCCTGCATGACCTTTTTATAATGCGTAGGCGTCAACAACCAATTCATAAGTTTTTGACCAAGTTCGGGCTCTTTGCTGTCGGCAGAAAGCCCTATACCATACAAATACCAGGAAGTTCCATCCGTAGGGTACATAATTTGTAGAGGAAGATTTTCTTTTTGTGCCCGCATAGCTTCATTATAGCTGGATATCCCGATATCACACTTTCCCATACCCGCCATCCTTGATGGCGTCGAAAGATATTTCCCATATTGTACAATATGGGAGTTCCCCTCAGACAAAAGGTAAAGTGCCTCTGTAATCCCGAAGTGTTCTGCCATAGATAACAGCAAATCTTCCGCCATATCTGCCGCAATAAAATCCGTCATGGACAATCGAATCTGCGGTGAAGTCATTATATTGTTCCAATTATAATTTAGCAGAGAATGTCTGGCCGCAAATTCTTTATTAACAACAAAAACAATCGGATCTAACCAAATTCCCGTCCAAGTCCCCTCGAAATCCTTAAATTGTTCTAAAGCAGTGTCTGTCGATTCTGAAGAATAGGAGCGTAATGCCTTATTCTTTTTCAATTCTTCCAAATTGGTCTGAGATGTTAAAAATATATCAGCCTCGCCAATCCCCTGATGACCATTACTGCCTAATTGTTCCGCTGTCATACGTATAATTTCTATCTGAAATCCGGTTTCCGCATAAAATTCTTTACCGATTTCATCTAAAATATTGGATTGTAAATCAGTACAAATTTTAATAGTTTGCGCCTTGACTGAAGTTTGCTTTTTCAAATCTTCCTGGATTTTTGCATATTGTAAAATTCCCCAAAAAGCAGTAGAAGCTAATATAAGAAATGATATAACCGGTATTAATCTCCGCAAAAGTTGTCGCTCCCTTATTTGATAATATAATATATTATTTATTTCAATTTTCTATTTGATCCGGAAATAACTCTTTTAATTGCCCTTTAGAAACTAAAACCGTTCTCGGTTTTGCACCATCAGCTTTACTTACAATTCCCATTAATTCCATGGTATCCATTAATCTTCCTGCTCTAGTGTAGCCGATTCGAAACCTTCGCTGCAATGCGGAAACAGATGCTCTTTGGGTATCAACCACCCACTCTGACGCTTCTGCCAATAATTCATCTTTCGGCTCCTCTGAATCTGAAGAAACAGCAGGTTCCCACTCTGATAAATCTATTTTCGTCTCATCAGATACTATGACATCCTGCTGGATGCACTGTTCCTTTACATAAGAAACGACAGCCTCCACTTCCTCATCGGAAATAAATGCTCCTTGTATGCGTATAGGATTCGATGCACCGGATGGATTAAAAAGCATATCACCTTTACCTAAAAGTTTTTCTGCGCCTGCTTTATCTAAAATGGTTCTGGAATCCACTTGTGATGAGACAGCAAACGAAATACGGCTGGGGATATTTGCTTTAATTAGGCCTGTAATAACATCCACAGAAGGTCTTTGCGTTGCTACAACAAGATGAATCCCCGCAGCTCTTGCTTTTTGTGCTAATCGACAAATCGCATCTTCCACACTGTCCTTTGCCACCATCATCAAATCTGCCAACTCATCAATCACAACGACAATGAATGGCATCTTCATTTCAGGATTTTGCTTATTAAATCCATTAATATCACGAACATTTTTTTCCGCAAAAGACCGATAACGGGTTTCCATTTCTGTTACAGCCCAATTTAAGATACCCGCTGCCTTCTTGGGCTCCGTAACGACTTCCGTGCGCAAATGAGGAATCCCATTATATATGGATAATTCAACCACTTTGGGATCGATCAGGATTAATTTTACATCTTCAGGAAGACTATGATAGAGAATACTGGTAATTATGGTATTGATACAAACCGACTTTCCGCTTCCGGTTTGCCCGGCAATCAAAAGATGCGGCATTTTAGCCAGATCAGTAATCACTACCTTCCCTGCAATATCTTTTCCCAATGCCACAAGTATCTTTCCTTTCCCTTTTTGAAAAGCATTGCTGGAAAGAACTTCCCGCAATGATACTGCAGCCGTTTTGGCATTAGGAATCTCAATCCCTACTGCAGATTTCCCGGGGATGGGCGCCTCTATTCGGATACTGGTGGCTGCCAGCTGAAGCGCTATATCATCCGACAAACCTTCTATTTTAGATACGCGTACCCCCGGAGCAGGTTCAAGTTCATAACGTGTAACAGCAGGTCCTATACTTACATGAACTATTTTGGCATTTACACCAAAGCTTTTTAATGTTGTCTCAAGACGATTCGCTTTTCCATAAGCATTCGTTTCCAAACTGCCGGAGCTTTCTCCCTCCTTTAAAAGAGACAGAGGTGGAAATGAATAAAAATTATTTTTTTCTGCTTCAGGCATGTCTGCCTTACTATTTATTTTAATATCATTTGTATTTTCTTCGCAGACTTTATGTCCTTCCAGCATATCAATATTATCTTCAGGATTATCTTCAGGCAATAAAATCTGTGCATTCTCGGAAACAGTTTGGTCTGTTGCTTCACCACATACAGGTTTCCCTTTTTCATCAGCAGGAGAAAATACATTAACAGGAAGATCTTCCGTATCATCTTTTTTTATATTTTTAATGATAGGCTTATGGAAAATAAAGTCTGTTAAATTATATTGTTCTCCTGCATTTTCCGCCGCATTACGGGCGCTATGATATGCTTCCTGCTTTTCACGTATTCTCGCTTTAACATGACCAATCCTTTTTTCAGTTTGTTCCCCAACCTTTTTAGCACCGTTTGAAACTGACCAATGTGTTAACAGTAAAATATCTATGACAAACAAACCGGTCAAAATGATTGTCGTCCCTATATTTCCCGCTAAAAAACGTATTATGCCCACCGGGATCCCACAAAACATTCCTCCATATGTCATAAAAGAATCTACTGAAAAGGTTCTACCGGCAGGGAGCATATGATGATGATAGCCGGCTAGAAGTATCCATACGGCAATTAAAGAAAAAACAAGACGACGTGTCATATTTGGCGCATGTCCTGTCAATACGTATACTGCTCCCGTAAAGATAAGAACAAGGGCCGCCCCAAATGAGGCCACTCCAAAGAGTACATAAAATCCATTCCGCAGCAGATTTCCCACAATTCCCATGCCATAGCCGCCTAAACTGAGACATACAAAGAAACCCAAAAGAATCATAACAATTCCCGTGATTTCAACTCTATTCGTCCCCTGGCCTTTTTTCTTTTCGCGTGTAATATGCACTTTCTTTTTCATCAGTTCGGTAAACCTTCCTACTCCTTATTCATCCTTTTATTCCATCTTTTTACAATCTCCGCTTCTGCACCATTCAATACAGGGCGGTAATACACAGCAGAACAAAGTTCATCAGGCAGATACTGCTGTTTAACCCATCCCCCATATGCATGTGGATATTTATAAGCTATTCCGTATCCCAGCCTGTTCGCTCCATTATAATGTGCATCTTTCAAATGCCGCGGAATAGACCAGTTACTCTTCTTTGCAATATCTGTCATCGCAGCAGAAATACCGACAACCGTACTATTACTTTTAGGAGCAAGAGAAATATATAATACTGCTTCCGCCAAAATAATCTGCGCTTCCGGGAATCCAACCATTTCCGCCGCCTGTGCTGCCGACACTGCCACACGAAGAGCATCGGGATCCGCTAATCCAACATCTTCTGCCGCACAGATTATAATTCTCCGTGAAATAAAAGAGGTTTTTTCTCCCCCTGCAATCATTCTTGCCAGATAGTGAAGAGCTGCCTGGGGATCGCTTCCACGCATGCTCTTAATAAATGCGGAAGCAATATCGTAATGATAATCACCTTTTTTATCATACACGGACATTTGTTCCCCGGCAACCCCCTGTACTTCTTTTTCAGTCAGTACCCCGCCATATGGCAAACTTGTTGTAGCCTGCTCCAATAAGTTTAACGCGATTCTAGTATCACCTGCCGCATATGCAGCAATATTTTTAAGAACTATTTCATCCGCATGATAATCATGCATGCCCAATCCCTTATTTTTATCTGTAAGCGCTTTTTGGAGGATAAGGACGATTGAATCGATGCTAAGCGGTTTAAGATGAATCAATCTTATCCGGGACAGTAACGAACCGTTTAGTTCAAAATAAGGATTTTCCGTAGTTGCTCCAATCAATATGAAAGTCCCATTTTCCACATAAGGCAGTAATAAATCCTGCTGTGCCCTATTAAATCGGTGAACTTCATCGATGAATACAATAGTTCTTCTTCCATAGTACTGCAATTCTTTTTGGGCAGCGGGAACGATGTCGCGAATTTCTTTAGCTCCGCTAGAAGTCGCATTTAATTTTAAAAATTTGAACTTAGTCATCTTTGCAATAACAGATGCAATTGTCGTTTTTCCACATCCGGGCGGCCCAAAGAGAAGAAGAGATGGTACTGTATCTCTTTCTATCATTTTATAAAGGAAAGAGTTTTTCCCTACAGACTCGTCTTGCCCTATGATATCATCAAGTATTTCCGGACGCATTCGATCCGCCAGCGGAGCATATGCGTTTGATTCATCTGATATGTCAAATAATGATTCCATCTTTTCTTCCCCATAAGAATAAGCCGCCAAGTAAACCTTAGCGGCATTGCATTTAATGACCCCACCATGTCGTTTAATGCTGTATTTTGAGTCTGCATAGATGCAGGTGGGTGTCCTCATGACCTGTTCCTTCAGTCCCTGAAGAAGGGCATTGAATCCACAAATCGATTCTGAACTCCCTTTTTAAAGGTGTTGGTTCAAAATATAAAGCGACACGTGCACAGCAGGGTTTTATCTTTAATATTAGTGTAGCAAAAAGTATTCTGTTTTACAAGTTTCTGCCATCATCATACAAGAAACGCATTTGTCTTTTTCTTCAAAATGACAAATGCGTTTTGCAGTAGGTATAAATTAAATTAATAAATTCTTTTCCTTTTTAACATCTACTCTGATATGCAGCTCCTTTAACTGCATATCAACAACTTCTGAAGGTGCCTGTGTCATTTGATCGATAGCACTCTGTGTTTTTGGAAATGCAATAACATCACGGATGGATCCTAAACGAAGCATAAGCATTACAAGCCGATCAAGTCCCAAGGCAATCCCTGCATGCGGCGGCGCACCATAGCGGAAAGCATCCAAAAGGAACCCAAACTTTTCCTGTGCTTCTTCGTGTGTTATCCCAATCGCCTTGAAAACTTTTTCCTGCAGTTCCTCCTGATAAATACGAAGTGAACCGCCACCTGCCTCAACTCCGTTTAAAACCATGTCATAGGCCTTAGCATATACTTTTGAAGGATCAGTAAGCAAGTACTGGACATCTTCATCACGCGGAGCAGTAAAGGGATGATGTTCTGCAACCCAGCGTTTATCCTCTTCGCTGTATTCAAACATCGGGAAATCAGTTACCCAGCGGAAGCAGAATTCATTTTCATCAATGAGATTCATACGGCGCGCCATTTCGAGGCGGAGTTCGCCAAGCGCCTGGGCGACAACTTTTGGCTTATCTGCAATAATGAGAATAAGATCTCCATTTTCCGCTTCACAGAATTTACCAATTTCGCGGATCTTATCTTCTCCGAGAAATTTAGTAATCTGGCATTTCAAGCTGCCATCTTTATTAAGACCGATCCATGCAAGCCCTTTCGCGCCATAATTCCCGACATAATCCACTAAGCCATCCAATTCACGGCGGGGAATTGCAGCGTCCCCCTTCACGGTAATCGCCTTTACAATCCCACCGTTATCAAGTACATTACGGAATACTTTAAAACCGGTGTCTCGAAGTAAATCCGAAATATCATAAAAATGCATATCAAACCTAAGATCTGGCTTATCGGAACCATATAGATTCACGGCATCATCCCAAGTAATACGCTTAAATGGAATCTGAATATCCACATTAAGGACATTTTTAAAAATTCTCTGCATCATATGTTCCATTAAGTCCAAGATAAAATCCTGATCTTCAAAGGATAATTCTATATCCAACTGTGTGAATTCCGGCTGGCGATCTGCACGAAGATCTTCGTCACGAAAACAACGCGCTATCTGAAAATATCTTTCCAATCCAGATACCATGAGAAGCTGTTTAAAAAGCTGCGGTGATTGAGGCAATGCATAAAATTTACCAGGATTAACACGGCTTGGTACCAAATAGTCGCGCGCACCTTCAGGCGTACTTTTGGTTAAGATCGGAGTTTCTACTTCAAGAAAATCGTGTGCATCCAAAAATTGTCTCATTTCGTGAACAATTTTATGGCGCATAATCAAATTCCTTTGCATTTCAGGACGGCGCAAATCAATATAACGATGTTTCAGCCTTACGGTTTCATCTACATCAATTCCATCTTCAACATAAAAAGGAGGTGTCTTAGCTTTATTTAAAACACGCATTTCTGAAACAACCACTTCTATTTTTCCTGTCTGCATTTTAGGATTGACGGTTTCAGGACTTCTTTCTCTAACAATCCCTCTTATCGCCAATACATATTCACTTCTCACATCTTCCGCTTTATGAAACGCGTCTTCTCCATATTGTGGACTCATGACAACCTGTACAATGCCGCTTCTATCCCGTAAATCAATAAAAATCAATCCACCATGATCCCGACGGGTATTTACCCATCCTGCCAAGGTTAATTCTTTTCCGCAATCCTTTTCTGTAACTCTGCCGCATCCGCAGGATCTGTGCATACCTGCCATTGTTTCCATATTTGAGCACCTCTTTAAAACGTTAATAATATAAAATATTTTGCAGTTATTTACTATCTGCTCGACTCTGTAATGAAATCAGACACTTTGAGAAATGGAATATCCTGCTGCTTTCCGTTTTCCATGTTTTTTACGGCAGCTTCTTTTTTCTCCATCTCATTAGCGCCGATAATCACTGTATATTCCGCATTATTTTTATCGGCTTGTTTCATTTGTCCTTTTATACTGCGATCCTGCAAATCAATTTCCGCAATAACACCTTTGTCACGAAGGTGTTGCTGTATCTTGATGCCTTCCACAATAGCATCTTCCCCTAGTGTCACAATATATACTTTCTTGCGATTTGCCGGTTCCGGAATCAGTTTTTGCATTTCCAGCGCAAGCAACAGTCTTTCAAGGCCCACAGCAAATCCTATTCCCGGTGTCGATGGACCGCCCACATCCTCTACCAATCCATCATAACGACCACCGCCACATATCGCACTTTGGGCTCCCAATGGCGGATACTGAATTTCAAACGCAGTATTTGTATAATAGTCAAGCCCCCGCACTAAACGGGAATCAACTGAATAAGGGATCTCCAATGCTGCCAGATATCGTTTTACCGCCTCGAATTTTTTCTCGCACTCATCACAAAGATAATCTGTTATTTTCGGTGCACCAGCAGAGGCACGTCGGCAGCTATCTTCTTTGCAATCCAAGATGCGGAGTGGATTTTTATGAAGACGAGCCTGGCAGTCATCACAAAGCTGATCTTCCTTTTCTTCAAAAAACTCTATTAATTTCTGTCTATATATGGGCCTGCATTTATAGTCTCCAATAGAATTAATATGAAGTTCCAATTCTTTAAGCCCGAGCGTTTTAAACAGCGTATAAGCGAGGTTTATTACTTCCGCATCTGCCGCTGGGGACGATGCTCCAAGAACTTCCACTCCAAACTGGTGGAATTCTCTATATCGCCCTGCCTGCGGACGATCATACCTGAACATTGATCCAATGTAAAACAGCTTATGTACCTGCTGATCCCCATACAATTTATGTTCAAGATAAGACCTGACTACGGCTGCGGTGTTCTCCGGCCGCAACGTAATTGATCGTCCTCCCCGGTCTTCAAACGTATACATTTCCTTTGCTACCACATCCGTAGTATCACCAATCCCACGAAGAAATAGCTTTGTATCCTCAAACATAGGAGTTCTAATTTCACTATACCCATAGAGAGCACATAATTCCTTAATAACGGATTCTACATGATTCCATTTATAGATGTTATCAGGCAGAATATCCTGTGTACCTCTTAATGCCTGCAAGATCCTCAACACCTCTTTATTCTCATAAAAGAATACTTATCAAGTAATGCCTTAAAATTCAAATGGGCATTAATGCAATAATTCTAACATTATATATATATATACGCAAATAAATCATTTATCAGTTTTATCATTTCTTTCACAATCAGCGCAGTAGCCATAAAATTTTAACTGATAATCGACAATAGCAAATCCATTTTCTTTCTTTATTTTTTCTTTCATTTTATTCATAAAATCATAGGAAAACTCAATCACTTTTCCGCATTTAAGACAAATTAAATGATAATGCGAATGTGCCAAATTGTGGTCATTTAATTCATAACGACTTCTGCCATCACCAAAGTCCAATTTTTTTAAGAGCTCAAGTGATGTAAACAATTCAAGCGAACGATATACGGTTGCAAGCCCTATTTCCGGATTGTTATCCCGAACAAATTCATATACATCTTCCGCACACATATGGTTTTCTTTGCTTTCGAGGAATGCCTGTAAAATAACCTGGCGCTGTGTCGTAAACTTATATTTATGTTCACGAATCTTTTTCTTTAACGTATTCATTACTGCTGATTTTTTCATTTTACCCTCCATTAGCGCAAGACTTTATATCTATCGTAATACCACATATGGCGTAATAATATTTGAAGAACTGCCACCGCAGGGACGGCTATCATCATCCCCAATATTCCTTTTAGGCTTCCGCCGATAAGCACTCCTGCGATAATTGCCACTGGGTGAACTTCAATAATCGATCCCATAAGTTTCGGCATAATAAAATGAGAATCTAACTGTTGTACAACCACATAGAAAATAATAACTTGAATCATAACACTGCTTCCCTGCAAAAGACCGAGAAGTATAGGCGGGACAGCCCCAATAATTGGACCTATGATTGGCACCATCTCCACAACTCCGGCAAGAAGTCCAATAACCAATGGATATGGAATATCCATAATCCACATTCCAATAAAAACAAGGAACGCCATGAGTACCGACAGTAGAAGTTGTCCATGTATGTATGCTTTTAAAACAAAATGAATTTCCTTAAACAAGTTCTTTATGTGTGCATGATACCTTTCCGGAAAAAGTTCAGCAAACTTATTGGAAAACGTTCTCCCCTTCTTCATCATGTAAAAAGTAATAAAAGGTACAACAATCAATTCAATTACTGTACTGGCAAAAGAAAATATTGCTGACAAACTGAATTGTGCAAGTCTCAATGTATATTCCCCTATCTCTTGAATCATTTTTGCAATGAAACCTTGCGCCTCCGCAGGAAGCAAACTCAAATGATAAGCTGCTTCCAACTCGGGAATTGCTGACTGCAATGCAGAGAATGTAGCAGGAATACTTCTTGTAAACGCTCTTAACTCCGTGATGAATGGTACAAAAATATGAATTGCAATCAGATATATAATTCCGATAAATATACCAAAAGATATAATAATCGGAATATCATAAGGGATATTCTTTATCCCGGTCATATTTATCCATTTATATAATTTTTGAGCAAGCGGTGTAAGCAAAATAGATAGGATAAGAGATATTCCGAACGGGAAAAAAATAATCGGCGCTGAAAGCGCAAGTAATATAAAAAATAAAGTTATGGAAATACGCATCCAAAATTCTGCGGTTCTTTTCATCATCAACCTCCGACCAAAAACGGGTTATGTTTTTTCTCATATCCAATGCTTGTTGCCTCCCCATGTCCAGGCAAAACAATTACTTCATCGGATAATGAAAAAAGATTTTTTCTAATGGTCTGCAAAAGCCTTTTTATATCTCCACCGGGAAAGTCCGTACGTCCAATAGATTCTCGAAAAAGGGAATCTCCGGTAAAAACAACCTTTTCCTTTTCCATGTAAAAAGAAATTCCTCCGGGAGTATGTCCCGATGTATCCAACACGGTAAAATCAAGTTTTCCTACTTTTATATGCTCTCTATAACTTACCCAATAATCTGCTGCTTTACAAATCGTTGGCTGAGGGAATGAATCAGAAAGATTCTTTTTAGGATCCGATAAATACTCTTTATCATTGATATTCATATATACACGGGCTTCTTTATAAACTCCTTTTAACTTGTTAAGTCCGGCCATGTGGTCTACATGTCCATGTGTCAGAAAGATTCCTTTAACATTCACTTTTAGCTGAGCTACTGCACGAATAATATTTTCAGGAGTAAAGGAGGGGTCAATTATGACAGCATCCATTGTATTTTCATCATATATGATATATGTATTGGTCATAAAGGGACCGAGGACAAGATAGGTTATTTTCATGCAAATTCCCTCCCAAATTGAAGTTGTGATAAGTGTCAAAAAAGTTTTTTCGAATCAAGAAGCAAAGTAACCGGACCGTCATTTTCAAGTGCTACCTGCATATGTGTCTGAAAATTTCCAGTTTCTACTTTTATTCCTTCTATCCTGCAGCTCCGCACCACATGTTCATAAAGCCTACTCGCCTGTTTTGGAAGTTCGGCCTCAGTAAAACTTGGCCGACGCCCATGTCTGGAATCTCCATATAAGGTAAACTGTGACACAATCATAAGCGCTCCTTTCGTATCCAAAAGCGACAGGTTCATCTTATTATTTTCATCCTCAAAAATTCTTAAATGCAGTATCTTATCAGATATATATAATGCATCTTCTTCCGTATCTCCACGCTTAATACCCAGCAAGGCAACCAGCCCCTTACCTATTTCTCCACACACCTTCCCTTCAGAAAGTACTCTGCACCAATTACATCTTTGAATAACAGATCTCATATTATCCTCCACGAGAAGAACGCATACGATGAACTGAATGAACACCTTTTATACGACGTATTTTTGTCATGATAAATTCCAATTGTTGCAAATCTTTAATCTGTATTCCCAAATTCATTCCAGCCATCCCGGTATTCTCAACTTTTACATTAGCTGTAGAAACAGAAAGCTTCAGTTCCATTAATACCGCCAAAATATCGGCCATTAAACCGGTCCGATCATAGGCAATAACTTCAATCGTAACTAAAAACATACCGCTGGTTTCCTGTTCCCATTCTACTTCAATGGTTCTGTCTTTATCCGAAAGATTAATTGCATTAGGGCAATCTGTACGATGAACAGATACTCCTCTGCCGCGTGTAACATAACCAATGATTTCATCACCGGGAACAGGATTACAACACTTGGATAAATGAACTACCAATCCATCTTCTCCCTTTACAAGAATTCCATTGCTTACCCTTTTTTTTAGGCTCCGCATTCTTAAGTTTTCAAAATCTTTTGAAGTCTTTAACCCGGTAATTTTCTGTTCATTAAGATCTTTTTTATAAAGATCAATCAATTTAAGTACGATAGTCTTTACTGAAAGGCCACCATATCCCGCAGCAGCAAAAAGATCATCCTTTGAAATATTGTTAAAATATTTCCGCACATCATCCAGGTGATTTTTAGACGTAATTTCTTTCCATCTATATCCTTGCCGTTCTGTTTCCGCTATAAGAAGTTCCTGCCCATGTGTTATATTTTCAGGTCTGTATTCTTTCTTGAACCAGCTTCGGATTTTGGCTTTACACTCGGTCGAGCCTACCATATTAATCCAATCATAACTTGGTTTTCCGGTTTTTGCTGTAATCACTGAAACGATATCCCCATTTTTTAATTTGGTATCAAGCGGAACAATTTTATTATTAACTTTTGCCCCTACACAGTGATTCCCGACTTCTGTATGAATACGATAGGCAAAATCAATAGGAATAGATCCTTTAGGCAAATTAATAACATCACCCTTGGGAGTAAAAACAAAAACCTCATCAGAAAATACATCTAACTTTAAAGCGTTTAAAAACTCTTTTGAATTGGAAGTATCTTGCCATTCCAAAAGCCGACGAAGCCAACTGATTTTTTGGTCAAAATCTTTCGTCCCTGCTTTATTCCCTTCTTTATATCTCCAATGGGCGGCTACACCATATTCTGAAATATGATGCATTTCCCAAGTACGGATTTGTATTTCGACAGGCTGTCCTTTTGTACCGATTACAGTTGTATGAAGAGATTGGTACATATTGGGCTTAGGTACAGCGATATAATCCTTAAACCGATTAGGCAATGGTTTCCAAAGGGAGTGCGCAATTCCAAGAACCGCATAACACTGAGGAATTGTATTTACGATTACACGCACTGCATATAAATCATAAATTTGAGATAAATCTTTATTATCTCGTTTCATTTTTTTATAAATACTATAAAAATGTTTGGGACGACCGGTAATAGTTGCTTTAATTCCCGCATCATTTATACTTTGATGAAGCACTTCCATAGTGTCATTTACGATTTCTTCACGAGCTTTGCGTTTCTGCCGCATTTGTCGGACAAGATCATAATACTCCTCAGTATGAAGATAATGAAAGCATAAATCTTCCAGCTCCCATTTGATATTATAAATACCCAGACGATGGGCTAAAGGGGCATATATCTCCATGGTTTCTTTTGCGATGCGTATCTGTTTTTCACGTCTAAAAATGCCAAGTGTACGCATATTATGAAGACGATCTGCTAATTTTATAACTACTACACGAATATCCTGCGCCATAGCCAAAAACATTTTTCGAAAATTTTCCGTCTGCTGATCTTCTTTGTCTTTATAATGGAACTGTGATAATTTCGTAATCCCATCTACTATAAAAGCAACTTCATCCCCAAAAATACGGCGGATGTCTTCCAGCGTATACGCAGTATCTTCTACTACATCATGAAGAAGAGCTGCAATAATCCCTTGTGCATCAATTTCCAACTCTGCCAGAATATATGCCACTGCTAACGGATGAATAATATATGGTTCTCCAGTAGCGCGAATCTGTCCCTCATGTGCCTTTTGCGCGATTTCAAACGCATGCTGGATGGTTTCCATGCTTTGAGTTTCATGAATATATGTCTTTAATTTCTCCATCAGTTTGTTATATTCATGGCTTGTTTCAATCGAAAAATCTTTTTTACCTGATTCAATCTTTATATATTCATCCTGATGAATTAAAAACTCAGCTAAGGTTGACGCTGATGCGTCAGTACGAAGTGACTCTTCATTCAAATTGCGCGACAAAATATCTTGATGGTCAACTATATTCGTAATAGCCTGCTTAAGAGTCCCTCTTCTATCACTCACGTAATCCCAACTCCTTATTTTCTATATTTTCTATAAATAGACGATGATAATAAATCAAGTTTTTTATTTATAACCTTTCTCTGGTAATAGTCAACGCCATTCCTATTGAAACGATATAGTATATTCAACTCTTCAAACACTGACAAGGCGGTACATAAACACTGCCTGCTATATTTCCCCTCAAAAGACCGTTTTAATCTGTTTTGTATCTCAAATACAGCCACAGATTTACTATTAGGAATCAATTCTCTTAGACGAACAAACACATCGATCAGAAAATCTCTGGTTAAAAAATAGTCTTTTACCGGTCTGATATCTTTACAGATCAACTGGACATGTTCACCGTACCAATCATGAATTTCCGGTTCATATACAATATCTACAATATCTCCCGGGCAACAGGGGTCTTTATCTCCTATCCCCCAAAAAATAGCTTCTACTGGTTCACGATTTTGTGATAATCTGCACTTAAAATGTTTACGATCATTTCCTATTCGTCGGGCAGTTTCCACAAAAACCCTGAAACTGGCAAACAGAGGCTTAGGATTATCGCTGCCATAAGGTTCTAACAAATCTAATGAGCGAATAAATTCTATATTTACTTCATCCAAAGGTAAAGATTCTTCTAATTCCAGTACAGGTATCCTGTCATCCACAGTTATAATCCCTTTTGCGTAATCATTAATCCGCTTCCTAAACTCGGAAATTTTCTCTGCAGGAATGCTGAAACCTGCTGCCATTTTATGCCCACCATACTGGATAAGAAATCCTGCCATTTTTTCCAAAGCCTCATGTATATTAAAAGCGGAAATGCTTCTGCAAGACCCCTTTCCAACTCCATTCCTGACTGTTATAACCAATACTGGACGATGATATAACTCAAGTATACGCGATGCTACAATTCCTATAACACCGGGATGCCAGTCTTTTCCGTCAATAACAAGTATCAGATCATCTTGAATTTGCAGTTTAGCAATCCGCTGCAACGCCTCTTCATAAATCTCACGTTCAATATGCTGCCGCTCGATATTGGTGTCGCATAATATCTGTGCAAGTGCTTCAGCCTCCTCCCCAGACTCAGTAGTCATCAATTCCACACCATATTTCGCATGAGTAATACGACCGGCTGCATTCAATCGTGGTGCAAGCCCAAAAGAAATGTAATCCGCATGAAGAATTTCTTTCGTATCTTCATTCACAAGACCGGTAATACGGAGAAGTGCCGATAAACCCTTTATAGGAGTCAAAAGAAAACGTGCCATACCTTCTTTGACAAGTATCCGATTTTCCCCTGTTAAAGATACCACATCCGCAATAGTCCCCAACGCTACCAATTCTATATTTTCCTTATAATCTTCATTATATAATTCTTTATAAATACCGCGGCAAAGAGTGAATGCTACTCCGCATCCAGCTAACTCCTTATATGGATAAGGACAGTCCTCTTGATGTGGATTCAATACAGCTACACAATCAGGCAATACCTTTGGCGGCTGATGATGATCCGTGATGATAATATCCAAAGACTGTGGCGCTTCTGCCACTAAATCTGCAGAACTGATACCGCAGTCTACAGTAATTAAAAGAGAAACTCCTTCTTTGGACAATTTGTTTATAGCGTCACGGTTTAAACCGTAGCCTTCTTCCTCGCGCAACGGAATATAAAAATTTACATCTGCCCCCAATTTTCGCAGGCATCTTACACAAATAGATGTAGACGTAATACCGTCAACATCATAGTCCCCATAAATAACTATTTTTTCTTTTAAATCAATTGCTTGAATAATGCGTCTAACTGCTTGCTGCATACCTTTCATAAGAAAAGGATCAGACAGATTGTCTAATGTATCATATAAGAAATGCGTTAATTTCTCTTCCGTGGAAATACCGCGACACATCATAATACGCGCAGTACCCTCAGGTATATTATTTAAATTGAAAAAGTCAGGGACCGCAACCTTCTCTTCTGATGATGCCCCACGAAATACCCAACGAGGTTTTATTTTCTCTGGTGTCATAATATATCCCCAAATTCATTTATTTTCATTATTCTATCATTTTTTATTCTCATTTTCTATATTATATTATCATTATCATTATCATTATCAAAAAAGAGATTCCCATAGAATAGTTCTAAAAATCAAGAACTGCCGTTAATGTTTTACGTTTCACTGTAAATAAAATATCTCCCTGAATATTGTATAAATTCAAGGAGACATTGATTTGTTTATTCTATGGATGAATATATCAATTCCAGACTTCTTTCATGATATTCTTATACTCCTGATTCAGATGATCCACAATAACATCCAAAACTACACGTACAACTTCCGGATCAAAACTTTCATTTGTACTTGGCAGACAGGCATCTAAAAATACAGCACCATTCTCCGCAACCACATACTTAAATACTTTATAACTTCTGTTCAATCCATTCAGATATTCGCCAAACTTAACATGATTGTCTTCTTTAACAAGTCCTGCACCAACCTGCACACGAATAATCGTATAAATCGTACTGTCAGTAATAATTATAACCGGCAGTGTCTGTCCCTCCACCTGAATATTAGATTGGAACACAATTGTATCCGCTTCATCATTAGATGCATCTCGACGGAAAAAAGTAAGCTTATTATCATCCAAATATTTCTGGAATTTTGCCGCCTTTAGATTTACTCTCTTTTCTTCTGCCATTTCAAAATCCTCCATAACTAAGAATTTAAACTTTTAACTCTCTTTCATTTTATACTGTACATACATTTTTTTCTACCGTAAATCTTTAACTCACATATAGTATACTAAATATATTCCAAATATATTCTCCAAAGAGGTCTCAGATGAACCACTATGATTATATGTCCTTAGCGATGCAGGAAGCAAAAAAGGCTCTCATTTCCAGAGAAATCCCTATCGGTGCCATAATAGTTTTGCATGACTCTGTGATTGCTGCTGCGCACAATCAATGTGAAAACAGGAGCGATCCCACTGCCCATGCAGAGATACTTGCCATAAAAAAAGCTTCTGCAATATTAGGAAACTGGCGTTTGACTGGATGTAGCCTTTATGTTACCATAGAGCCATGTCCAATGTGTGCCGGAGCAGCGGTAAATGCTCATCTTTCCTCGATTATCTATGGTGCACCCAATCCACGGTATGGAGGAATTGATTCCAAATTCCGTATTGTGCAAAATCCCTTTAACCATGCGGTTTCAGTAATCCGCGGAGTTTGCCAAAGTGAATGTCAACAATTAATGGATGAATTTTTCGATGATAAACGTCATTTATCCATGTGATAATTGTATTATGGAGCGGTATCGAAGTGGTCATAACGAGGCTGACTCGAAATCAGTTGTACAGCAATGTACCGTGGGTTCGAATCCCACCCGCTCCGCCACAAAGAGTTTCTTTCTATGAGAGTAGCTCTTTTTTATTTTATATATTTTTTTACATATACATAGTACTAATGTTATAATAAATTAATCGTCATTACAATAGGAGGATTCAGCGTGTTTCATCATAAACTAATTACTGCTGTTACCGTGCTTTCCCTGTCATTTTGTGGAAATACCGCATTTGCCAAAACAATTCTGTTTGTACCGCAAGATGATAGGCCGGTCAGTTTTGCCTATACTGTTTCTACAGCAGAAAAAGCAGGATATACAGTTCTCACTCCCCCGAAAGCTTTCCTTTCAGGTAAAAGTTATCAAGGTCTCCCTGAAAGAATCTGGACATGGATTGATCAGAATATTGACCAGGCTGATGTTGCCATTTTATCTACTGACACCTTAATTTATGGTGGATTGGTTGATTCGCGCAAACATAATGAAGATTTAAAAACACTTCAATACAGAGAAAATAAAATACGCAATTTACATATTTCCCATCCAAATATTCCGCTTTATGCATTTGGCACTATTATGCGAACCCCTTATGCATCCAGTGGCGGAGTAGAGCCTTATTATTACAGTGATTACGGTACAGACATTTATCGTATAGCGGCTTTACAGGATAAACAAGATACCAATTCCATTACTGCAGAAGAAACGGCAGAATTACTTTCCTTAAAATTGACAGTTCCTACCGAATATCTTCAAGATTGGTTCCGCAGACGCACAAAAAATAATTTAATTAATAAGCAGCTCTTAAAAGATGCAAAAAATGGTGTATTTGCTTATTTTTGTGAAGGTCATGACGATAACAGCAAAAATTCTCAGACAAACATGGAAGCACGTTATCAGGAGAAAGATACCACTACGCTAAAAAATAATATTTTTGGCTCGTTTCCCGGCGCCGATCAACTCGCTCTGCTCCTTATCGCACGCTACCATGTGGAAAGCAATAAACTCCATCCAACTTTTGGTATTCTCTATCCCTTGGGACGCGGTGAAGATACTATCCCGTCTTATGAAAATCAACCGATAGGAAAAACCATTGCTGAGCATATTCATGCTGTTGGCGGCAGCATCTCACAAAAGCAGTCACCGGACATCATGCTTGCGGTTAATACCCCGCTTCTTTCCACAGGAGAATCCGGGCAATTCAGCAACTTTGGAATGATGAAACAAAGCACTACGGACTTTATAACACAAATAAAATCCACTATCGATCGAGGTATCAGCCTTTCTATTGTGGATGTATATTTCGCTAATGGATCTGACAACACTCTTATGAATCTCATAGTAAAAAATAATCTACTGTATAAAGTATCTTCCTATAACGGTTGGAATACAGCAAGCAATACTATCGGATATGCAATCGCACAGGCTATTCTCGCCCCATATATGACACCACAGGATCATAAAAACATGCTTACAGAACAATATATTGATAACTGGGCCTATCAAGCCAACGTACGAAAAGATATTATCCGCTTTGCGGAAAGTAAACATACCAAGGGGAAAATTACGCCGGAAGTAAAAGAAGAAATGATTGCATCTCTGCAAGATTTTGCTAAGAAAAAGTTAAACTTAAATCCCCGAACTATCTCTGCTGATTTCCCTTGGAACCGTTTTTTTGAAATCGATGCACTTGTCTCCAACACTCCTAAATATCCGCTTTATCTGACTGCTGCAGAAAAATACAGAAGATTTGAAGAGGAACAAAAAAAGAAAGCTGCTGAAGAAAAGTCTAAAAAAGAATCTGCAGTAAAAGGGAAAAACGGACTCCTAAAGAAAGATACTATATCCAATGATTCGGAAAAAAATGCTTCACAAATTATCACCCATTAATTAATCATGCAAAAGCCTGATAACAGATACAATCATTTTAATCTGTTATCAGGCTTTTATCTTAAACCAACGATCCATTAAACAGGTCAATCATGAGACGACTAATCTGTACCTTTTCCATATAAGTGAAGTTTCCTAATATTCGTTTAGGCCAGACTTTATCATGTTGCCGGATCAGAATGGAAAGACAAACATTACCTTAACTTGCAGCACCTGTTTGAAGCGAAAAAGGAGTGGATTCAAGAACGGAAAAGTATCGGTTGATTTGATATTACTGAAGGTATTTCTGAATTCACGAAAAATTATTGACGCAACCATTGATAAAACCTTAATCCTAGTATTTACACAAAATTTGAAACTCTCATTTCAATATAGAAAAAACATCGGATATTTTACCGATGCTTTTTGTAACTATTTTTCTACTGGATATACACTAACTTGTCTTCTATCACGGCCAAGGCGTTCAAAATGAATTTTCCCTTCTGCAACGGCAAAAAGTGTATCATCTTTTCCCAACCTTACATTCAAACCTGGATGGATGTGGGTACCTCTCTGACGAACTATAATATTGCCAGGTCTTGCAATCATACCGTCATGCATTTTGGTTCCCAAACGCTGTGCATTAGAATCACGACCGTTTTTTGTACTGGAAACGCCTTTTTTATGAGCGAATAACTGAAGGTCAAACAGTAACATGTAATTCACCCCTTTACATTTATCAATTTAATAGTATCAGGATATTTTCCCTGAATCATTTTGAGTCCCTGCAACATTGTCTTTACAAGAAGTTCTGATTGCTCATCAGCCTTATCTGCAATGTTTACATTCATAAATCCATTCTCAGAATCATAAGTGCCCTGTTTTCCAAGGATATCACGAAGTCCCAATGCACATGTCAGTGTGACTGCGGATACAGCCGCACAGACAAGATCATACTGGCTATCTCCGACATAGCTGTCGGCATGACCTTTAATTGTAAATCCCTTACAGAATTCTCCGGCACTCAGATACATAGTAACGGTAATCATCAGCCTTCAATTTTTTCAATCTGTACTTTCGTAAATGGCTGGCGATGTCCCTGGCGACGACGATAATTGGATTTTGCTTTGTACTTAAAAATACGGATTTTCTTTTCTTTGCCCTGTGCAAGAACCTTAGCAGTAACTTTAGCCCCTGCAACAGTTGGTTGTCCAATCTTAACCGCATCACCGGATATAAGAAGAACTTCTTCAAAAGTTACTTCATCACCTGCAGCTACATCCAGTTTCTCAACAGTAATAATTTTGCCTTCCTCAACGCAGTACTGCTTTCCACCTGTTTTTATGATTGCGTACACGTGTGCACCTCCTTCATACTATACTCGCCGTATACGGCAGCTTCATAACAAAGCATTTACTGGGCCGGTTACGAGCGGTTGCGTCACAGCACCCTGTACAATGACTTAATTATTATACTAAGAAACGGAACTGGTGTCAAACGAAAACCTACCGTTTATTGAGCGTAATACTCTTCTCCTCATTCCGGACCTAATCCATCTCTTTTTTCGCGTTTCTGAACAATATAATGTGCCACCTTCTTTCCGGCCTTATTGATTCGATTTCCTGTATTTCTAAACTTACGTAATGCAGTTGTCTTAGATTCTGTTATCGGTTTCATATCCGTAATAGCACTCATATCCCCTCGTTTCACAGAAGTAGCACGAATACGTTCCGGTTTCAGTAATGCACGGATGGCTTTCATGGTTTTTGCCGGAATAAGTTCCGGATCAAAACTATAGATATCTATTGCTACATATCCCATATCCGGATAGGCATGAATACAAATATGTGATCGTGGACCATAGGCAGATACCGTGATTTCTTCTTCACCATCATGGAAATAAGTATCTTCCACATTAAGCCCTAGATATACCGCACTATCAGACATTGTATTTAAGATCTCCGCTGAGGATAAGAGTATTTCCTTCTTACACCCATAGCAATCTACAAGAAGATGTTTTCCTACATAATCACTCATAATTATTTTCCCTCAATCAAAAATTTACCTCATTATAACAAATACCATCTTTTTTTGCAGAAACTGGAAATACATAATAAGATATGAAAAAAGAAAACAGCCAATAACCGCTTTCTTTTTTCATGTCTTATGTTCTAAGAACCACGTTTACTTTCCCTAAGCTTATTACGATTGTTTCAATCCAATTATCTACTTCCGCATCAGTTAAAGTTCGATCTGACGCTCTGAAACTCAATCGGTACGCCATAGATTTAAATCCGGCCGGTACCTGTTTTCCCTGATAAAGATCAAAAAGATATAATTTTTCCAGATGTTTATTCCCAGCCTGCCGGATAATATTTTCGATATTTTCATTTGATAACTGTTCCGGTACAAGGACCGCAAGATCTCTTTCCGCAGAAGGAAATTTTGGAATTTTTTTATAGTTAGTCGCAGCTCCTGCAAAAATCATAATATCCGGCAGGGAAATCGTGAATCCGTAAACTATTCTTTTTATATTCCATTTATCAAGCACTGCCGGATGTAATTCACCAAATCGTGCAAGAATCACATCATTTTTTACAAATTCTGCTGATACTCCGGGATGGAAAACAGGATAATTCGTACGTCTGATCTTATAATCACGAATAGATAATGCTGAGAGAACATTCTCCATAACTGCCTTAATGTCAAAGAAATCATATTCTCTCTGATCATTAGGATATCCATTTTCTGCAGGCCCTCCACACATAAGTCCTGAAATAAGACTATATTCTTTGGGAAGTTCATCTAATGGAAATCTTTTAGGTTCATAAATATGTCCATATTCAAAAATAGCTACCTGATCATTTTTCTTTGAAAGATTGTATTGCAGAGTATGCATTAGCCCGGGCAGCAATGATGTTCTCATATCTGGATATTCATCCGAGATTGGATTCATGATTGAAATAGCATTATACACGCTGCTATCTTCAGGGAAATTCAATTTTTTCAAATCATTCTTATCCATGAAGCTGTAATTAACAACTTGAGATAATCCATTCTCCACAAGAATATCAGTAACCTTGAAAAGAACTTCTTGCGATAGACTTATAATCCCCTTGGTGACCGCGCTCCATGGTGTGGTAATCGGTATATTAGAATATCCATATACACGTGCTACCTCTTCCGCTAGATCCGGCATTCCATACAAATCCATACGGAAATCAGGAACTGTTACGCGTATTTTCCCATTATTTTCCGCCACTGAAAAGTGGAGACTCTCAAGGATGTCAATCATTTCATTTTTACTTAATTTGATCCCGATATAGTCATTAATTTCATCTATTGTGGTATTGATAATTTGCGGTTCTGATTTGATGGGGTATTCGTCCAACAGCCCCGGAGCAACGGTACATGCACCTTGCTCTATCAGCAACTGGCAAATCCGATTAATTGCCATTTCTGTTCTTGCGGGATTGATTCCTTTTTCATATCGACCGGAAGCCTCGGAACGCAGACCTAGCCGCCGTGACGTTCTTCGCACCAAAGCACTATCAAACACTGCCGCTTCCAGAAGTACACTCTTTGTTTTATCAGTAATTTCCGAGTTAAGTCCCCCCATTACGCCGGCAATACAAACAGGATTTTCTGCTTTGTCTGCTATAACAAGATCCGTATGATGCAAAATACGTTCAACGCCATCCAGAGTTTTTAAGTTTTCTTTATCACCTGCAAACCGACAGGTCAATTCATTTCCTTCTACTTTATCATAATCATAAGTATGGAGCGGTTGTCCAATTTCAAGCATAACATAATTCGCTGCATCCACAATATTATTGATTGGTCGAATTCCATTACTTCGCAAACGGTTCTCCATCCACATCGGAGAACGACCCATTTTTATATTTTCCATCAAACGTCCGCAAAAACGTTTACAATATCTAGCATCAGAAATATGTACAGCAGCACGCCCCTGGATAGGCATTCCACTTTCAGCCACATTTATAGAAGGAAGCGTTACTTTTCTTTTGAAAACAGCACCTACTTCAAGCGCCATTCCAATCATACTGAAACAATCTGCACGATTAGCAGTTAATTCCATTTCAAAAATCACATCATCCAAATTATACAAAGTATGAAAGTCGACCCCCACTTGCGTATCTGCAGGAAGAATCATAATTCCTTCCTTATTGACACCGGGGAATAAATTCTCGTCCAAGCCAAGTTCACTGCAGGAACACATCATTCCTGCCGATTTCACGCCACGAAGTTCACCCGCTTTGATTTTTACATCACCATACTTTAGTCCGCCAGGGGTTCCAGCATCATGTTTTGCAGGCACATGCGCTCCATCTAATGCTACGGGAACAATCAATCCTTCCTTTACATTATTTGCCCCCGTTACAATTTGAATGGAATCTGGTCTGCCAACATCCACATGGCAAATAACCAGCTTATCTGCGTTAGGATGCTTTTCGACCGATAAGATCTTTCCGGTAACAACCCCACTAATCCCTTTCCCAGGATAAATGACACGTTCAACTGGTATTCCATCTATCGTCAGAATCTCTGCCATTTCTTCCGGATCAAGACCTTTTATATCAACAAGCGTTCCCAACCATTTTAAAGAAACATTCATTTTCTCTCCTCCCGATCAGAACTGTTCCAAGAATCTGATATCATTTTCATAGAAATTTCTGAGATCATCAATTCCATAAAGCAACATAGCAATGCGCTCAATTCCCATACCAAAAGCAAACCCACTTACAATGTTTGGATCATATCCATTTAATTTCAGAACCATGTTGTGCACCATACCGCAGCCAAGTATTTCAAGCCAATCGGGATCATTACTTTCAGAATGTGTTCTGGAAGCAAAGGAAATATCAACTTCTGCGGAAGGCTCTGTAAAAGGAAAATAACTCGCACGAAAACGAATTTTTGTATCAGCCCCAAACAAATCCTTCAGAAATATTTCCAAAGTCCCTTTTAAATCAGAAAATTTAATGCCCTTATCAACAACCAATCCTTCTACCTGATGAAATACTGGAGAATGGGTTGCATCATTATCCCACCGAAAAACTTTTCCCGGTGCAATCATTCTGATTGGTGAATTAGGTATATGCTTTCGAAGTGTCCGAACCTGCACGGGAGATGTGTGAGTACGAAGTAAAATTTCAGAAGTAATATAAAATGAATCCTGCATATCGCGGGCAGGGTGGTCTTTAGGTAAATTCAAGCACTCGAAATTATAAAAATCTTCTTCAATCTCAGGACCCTCTTCTACAGAATACCCCATTCGAATAAATGATTTCATAATTTCACGTAAAGCCTTATCAAGTGGATGAATATGTCCTGACCTTTGGTGACGTGCAGGAAGTGTTATATCAACTATTTCACTTCTGATTTTTTCTTCAAGTTTTTTTGCTTTCAATTCTTCCAGTTTTTCGGTGAATTGCTTCTCAACCGTTTCCCTGATTGTATTGGCAAGAGCTCCCATAACAGGGCGTTCCGATTCGGATAAATCTTTCATTCCACGGAGAATAGACGTTAATTTCCCTCTTTTTCCGAGAAATGCCACTTTAGTATCCTGAAGCTCTTTTTCCTCAATGCATATACGAATCTGTGCCTCTGCATCAGATTTTAATCTCTTTAATTCGTCTTTCATAAATTCGATAATATACGTTTGGATTCGTTCCGTAATCTCGTTCAACGAAAATTTTTCTTCCCCTTGGTATTTCTTTAAATCACCAAGAATTCCTACCATTTGACTTCTTATTGCTGCAGATGCTTCTTTTGACGCAATATTATCTCGGCAATTATTGAGAAGCCCCAGTGCCTTTACCCGTAGTTTCTCCAGTTCAGCCATCTTTCATTCCCCCTTCACGTTACAGATGATCTCTTTTTAACATTCGAAAAACCAAAAAAATACAAAATAAAAAACTCACCCCTAAAGGGGCGAAGTTCATTTCGCGGTACCACCCTGATTTCTCACTTGAAAACTTTAACGCAGCTTTACGTTCAGCCTACTCTATTCAGCAGAATGCTCCGAAGTGAAATGGAAATCCCTATCCCACCGGTGTCTCACTATCACCGACTCCCTGAATGGATTAAAAGAAAACCTCTCTTCATCATTACAAATGATAATATGAAATTATTGTAGCATCATGAATATAAATGTCAAGATGCTGCAATAATACCTTGATTCACTAATAATTAAGTATGATTAAAATGTTGCCTCATTAGCAATAACTAACCTTTGTACCTGATTCGTACCTTCATAAATCTGCATAATTTTTGCATCACGCATATATTTTTCCACCGGGTTCTCTCTGGAATAACCATTACCTCCCATAACTTGTACGGCAGTCGTTGTTACTTCCATTGCTGTATCTGATGCAAAACACTTTGACATGGCGGAATATAATCCGGCTTTTTTATCTTTATTCATTTGTGCAACACATGCTTTATAAGTAAGGATTCTGGCCGCCTCAGTTTTCATAACCATATCGGCAATCATCTGCTGCACCATTTCAAAAGTTGCAATTTTTACGCCAAACTGTTTTCTATGGTGAGAATATGCCACAGCAGCCTCAATCGCAGCCTGGGCAATCCCAACTGAAATAGCCGCAACAACAGGACGTGACATCTGCAGCGTCTGCATAGCAATCATAAATCCGCGCCCTTCTTTTCCTACTCGCGCAGAATCCGGTACAAAGCAGTCCTCAAAAATAATTTCAGCCGTCGCTGAAGCACGGATCCCCATCTTATCCTCTTCTTTGCCAATGGAAATTCCTTTTGTATCAGCATCTACAAGAAATACAGTAAGACCTCTGATTCCGCCTCCTTCTCTTGTATTGGCAAAAAGAGTAATCTTGTCAGCAATAGGAGCATTTGTGATAAAACATTTTGTCCCATTTAAAATATAGCCGCCTTCAACTTTTTCAGCACGACAGGAAACCGCCCCCGCATCAGAGCCTGCTCCGGGCTCTGTTAACGCAAAACATGCCATTCCTCCCCGGTTTAGACAATCAAATAAATCCCTCTTCTGCATATCACTCCCCGCAAAAAGAATAGGGAATGACGCTAGAGAGTTTGCTGCACAAATTGTAGCAACACCGGCACATCCTTTTGATAATTGTTCACTGATTAAAGCACCCGTCAGCAAATCTATCCCTGCTCCGCCATATTCTTTCGGCACAGACAATTGTGTCATTCCGGATTCCTTCATAACCTTCAGCAACTCTTCATCCATGACTCCGCTTTTGTCAATCCGAAGAGCACGCGGCGCAATTTCTTTTTCGGCAATTGTTTTCGCCAGGTCTATTAATTCCTGTTGTTTTACATCTACTGAAAAATCCATCTATTCCTCCCCAATATACAAGATTCGCTGAAACATCGTTTATTATTATAGCAGATAAATAACGTTTTTCCATTTCAATATTTAACAGAGTAATATTCTTACAAAATTATAACTCAGTAAAAGGTCTGATGCCTGTACATAGGGCAATGCTCCTTTACTCATAGTGTAGTGCGTCAATTGGATTTAGTTTTGCTGCCTTCTGCGCAGGATACAATCCAAAAACTAAACCAATAATAACCGAAAACAGGAAGGATCCTATAATCGGCAGAGGAGAGATAACAGAAGACATACCGACTATGTGTGGAATCAATAGCGCTATCGACACACCTACAATAATTCCAATTAAACCACCGGCAATGCTTACCGTAATGGATTCAATCAAGAACTGGACAATAATCATATGGTAAGTCGCACCAATCGCCTTTCGTATACCAATTTCCCTGGTACGTTCAGTCACAGATACCAGCATAATATTCATAATTCCGATACCACCGACCAAAAGGGAAATTGCAGCTATACTTCCAAGAAAAACAGTTAAAGTCTGTGTAGTCGATTCCATAGTTTCAAGTAAATCTTGAGAATTCTGAATGTTAAAGTCATCTTCTTTACCAATAACAATACGGTGGCGGGTCCGAAGCAAATTAGTTACATCCGCCTCAATCTGTGGTAAAACATTACTGTCATCAGCAGTAAGTACAATTCTGCTTACATAAGTAATCCCCATCATACGTTCCTGAACGGTGGTAAATGGACTGAGTATCCGATCATCCTGATCTATGAATGAGTAACCTTTACTTTCCAACACGCCAATAACTGTAAACGGATTCCCTTTAATTCTAATTTTTTGCCCGACCGGTGACTCTGATCCAAAAAGGCCTGTTGCTACCGTTTTACCAATTACACAGACTCGTTCGCGGCCAGTATACTCCTGTTCATTCCAATAGCGTCCCTCTGCTATTTTCAAATCAGAAATAGATAAATAATCCGATGTTACACCATAAACATTTGTTGTCCAATTCTTATTACCACTGACTACTACATAGCTGTTACTTACTAATGGTGCCGCGTTAGATACATTAGGTAAATTCTTGACTGCCAGATAGTCTTTATAAGTCAAACTTTGCATAGAACCGGCTGCAGGTCTGACCCCGGGCTTTCTTGACGTTCCCGGAATAATAGTAATCTGATTGGAACCAAGACTTGCGATATTATTTTCAATATCCGCACGAACGCCGTATCCCAATGACATCAAGGCTATTACAGCTGCTACACCAATAATAATTCCCAACATCGTCAGAAGTGATCGCATTTTATTACTGAAAATTGAGTCAAAAGCCATCAGTATGCTTTCAAAATAAATATTTGTCATTCTAATTTTCCTCTTATATCTTTACTGATATGTCCATCAGAAAGAATTACATGTCTTTCAGCATAATTAGCCACGCCTAACTCATGAGTCACTATGATAACCGTTTTCCCGGATTGATATAAATTTGAAAAAATTTCCATGACTTCTTTTGTTGACTTGCTGTCTAAATTGCCGGTTGGTTCATCTGCCATGATTATAGAAGGATCATTAATAAGTGAACGGGCAATCGCAACACGCTGGCGCTGTCCTCCTGACATTTCAGCAGGCATATGGTGTATACGATCTCCTAAACCAACAGCCTCAAGCATTCTCTGCGCCCGCTGTTTTCTTTCATTTTTATATACATTTCCGTAAATCATGGGAAGGATCACGTTATCCAACGCAGATAACCGAGGTAATAGATTGAAACTTTGAAATACAAATCCTATCTTTTGATTTCGTGTAAAAGCAAGTCTCGCGTCATCTAAAGTGGCAACCTCTTCCCCGTCTAACTGATAAGAACCTTTTGTAGGTCTATCCAGACATCCAAGAATATTCATCAGTGTGGATTTTCCGGCTCCTGATGATCCCATAATAGATATAAACGATCCTTTATTGATGGTCAGCTGAATATCAGTTAATACCGGAACCTCCTGTGTTCCGATGTAATAGCTTTTACATATATGTTCTAATTTTATAACGGTCTCTTCCGCCGCTGTTTCTTTCTCTTTCATAATTAGAACCCCGGTCCCCCATGTTGTGATTTAGCCACTCGAGTAGATGAGGTTTCCTGGCTCACAGTCCCACTGACAACAATTTGGTCATTTTCATTCAACCCGGAAATAATCTCTACCTCTTTATCTGTCGTAATTCCGGTTTTAACATATACTTTAGTCACATCATTTCCATCTTTTACGTATACATAGGAACCTGTCGCATCACTCCGAAGTGCAGTCACCGGAATAACCAATGCATCTTTACTTTCTCTTCCCATAATTTCTGCACGAGCTGTCATTGACGGATAGAGACCAGATAATTCATCCGCATTAATTGATACATAGACGGTGTAATATACAACTGAAGAACTGGATGAACTGGAAGAGGAAGAATATTCTTTTTTGGAAATATCACTGACTGTTCCATGAAAGATCCTTCCTGGGTAAGCATCCACCGTGAAGGATACTGTCTGTCCAATGGCAACTTCTCCGATATCCGTTTCATCTACTAAGAGTTCTATTTTCATTGCTGAGAGATCTGCTACTGTAACAATGACCATTTGGCTCGACAATCCCTGAGATACGGTCTCACCTTCCTGCATCGGTTCACCAATTATTACTCCATCCAGGGGCGAGGTAATCACTGTGTCATTAACATCAGCTTGTGCCTTGGTATAAGCTGCCTGTGCGTTCAAATAAGATAATCTCGCATCATCCATGGTCTGATATGCAACAGCGCCTTGCTCATAAAGACTATTCAAGCGATTGTAATATGACCTTTTATTCTCCAATGTATTTTTCGCCTGCTCCATGGTAGATGTTAAGGATTTCGATTCAATAGTTGCTAAAATCTGCCCTTTGGTAACAGTCTCATTTTGCTTTACATAAACATGTTCCAATGTGCCTGAAGCAGTAGCGGATAATTTTACACTGTTAACAGGCTTGATGGTACCTGTCGCATCAACAGTCATTCCGATATCAGAACGACTTACTTTCCCCAGTGTATAAGTATCTTTTTTCTCTTGGCTATTCCAATTATAAAGGCAGTAACTGCCCCCACCTATAATAAGAAAAATAATCAGTATAATCATCAGAAATTTTCTATTCATAAGAACCTCCTATATCTATTCACATTAAGAATCTTATTTTCTCATCCACAAAAAGTGAGCAAAATACCAGCATACATATCGATAATATTTATTCTATCATCCTCCATCTGATAAAAAAAGCTATTGATATCAAAATAAGATTATTTTCCTACCACCCTTTTAAGTAAATAAGACGAAAAAGAAACCTGATCCAGTTGTTATATCGATAACTAATAACTAGACCAGGCTTATACCATAAAGAATTTATTTCAATATCGCACCATCAATTAAATTTCATCATAAAGTGGGTATTTTTTACAAAGAACTGACACTCTTTCAGCACATGATTTTTTGACTTCATCTTTATCGGTATTCTTAACCACCGTACTGATAATATCCGCAATTTCTTTAAAATCTTCCTCAACAAGCCCTCTTGTAGTCAAGGCAGGAGATCCGAGACGAATACCGCTTGTTACAAAAGGAGATAATGTTTCAAAAGGAATCGTATTTTTATTTGCGGTAATGCCAATTTCGTCAAGAACAGTTTGTGCTGTCTTGCCGGTAATTCCAATCGCTCTCATATCCGCCAACAGCACATGTGTATCAGTGCCACCAGAAATTACACGAATTCTACGATTTTGCAATTCATCAGATAAAACTTTTTCATTTTTCTTTATCTGCTTCGCATATTCTTTGAATGCCGGTGAGAGATCTTCCCCAAAGGCGACCGCTTTCGCCGCGATGACATGTTCCAACGGCCCCCCCTGCATACCGGGGAAAACAGCTTTATCAATCGCTTTCGCATATTCTTCCTTACACATAATAATACCTCCTCGCGGTCCGCGAAGAGTCTTATGTGTTGTCGTTGTAACAATATCGGCCCACGGCACCGGACTTGGATATTCTCTCCCTGCAACCAATCCCGCAAAATGTGCCATATCAATCATCAGTAATGCGCCAACTTCATGTGCAACAGCAGCCATTCTTTCAAAATCAATAATACGTGAATAGGCGGAAGTTCCTCCAATAATCATTTTGGGATGTACTTCTTTTGCCAATTTTTCCATAGCATCATAATCTAAAAGTTCATCATCTTCTCTAACACCATAAGGAAGTACATTAAAATAATTTCCAGATACATTGACAGGACTGCCGTGTGTTAAATGTCCGCCATCGGTCAAATTCATCCCTAAAACCGTATCACCAGGGTTAAGCAATCCATAATAAACAGCAAAATTAGCCTGTGAACCGGAATGAGGCTGTACATTTACATGATCGGCACCAAAAAGCTCTCTTGCACGATCGATTGCCAGCTGTTCTAATTTATCCACATACTCACAACCGCCATAATAGCGTTTCCCAGGATATCCTTCCGCATACTTATTGGTAAGGACACTGCCCTGTGCTTCCATCACCGCATAACTTACTATATTTTCAGAGGCTATCATTTCCAGTTTGTTTCTCTGTCGATTTAATTCCTCTTGTATAATCGCATAGACCTCTTTATCTTCGTCTTTTAAATGATAATTTATCATAACTTTTACCTCTCTTCCCTTCTATAATGAGCGCGCTCTCCACCGATCAGTGGCGGTCTGGTACGGGCAGCAACTACTAATGCTTCACCAATTTTATTATTTTTAAGTCTCACCGGAACCGCAACACGCTTCAGATGCATCCCAATCATAGTGAGACCTATATCTAATCCGGCATCTGCTTTTATTTGAAGGACCGCTGCCGGATCTTTAAATGTATAATAAGCATTTGTAGAAAATGAACCACCTGCATGAAGCCAGGGCACTACTGTTACTTCTTCATAGCCCAATTCATCCGCGATTTTTCTCTCTATAATAAGCGCACGATTTAAATGTTCACAGCATTGAAACGCCAGATGCAAACCCTTTTCATCCGCCTTTTCAATCAAGGTTGAAACAATCGCCGTACCCACTTCATAAGAGCTATCTTTTCCAATATATCTGCCGCGAATTTCACTTGATGAGCCGCCAATAACAATCAAGTTTCCTCGCTTTAAGTTTCCGGACTTGCATAACTCTTCAAAAGCGTCGGCTGCTTCTCGCTTCAAAGATTCGTACATGATTTCATCCTTTCAATTTCTGTAATTTTATCTATACGCCTGGCATGTCTTCCGCCTTCAAAAGAACTGTTTAAAAAAATATCAACAATATTTTCTGCCAAACCCTCTCCTATAACTCTTGCTCCAAGAGTCAGTACATTCGCATTATTATGTGCTCTTGTATAATGAGCTGAAAATTCATCGCCGCAAAGCGCGGCACGAATACCCATCATTTTATTTGCAGCAATGCTCATTCCAATTCCTGTCCCACAAATTAGAATCGCAAAATTGACTGTTTGGGCTTGGACAAGACCGCATGCTTTCTGTGCAAAATCAGGATAGTCGCAAGAATCTTCACTATCTGTTCCGCAATCTATACAATCTATATCCTTATTTTTCAAATATTTTTTCAACCGCTCCTTTAACCGGTATCCGCCATGATCACTCGCTATCGCTACTCGCATAAAAATCTCTCCCATTTCATGAATAACTATTACACACTTAACACCATCCACCTATTACCTTGCGCAATATGTAAATGGGGACTGCTATAAATTTTTGCTTAAGATGTGTTTTAATTCATATTTATGATATGAGTTCCGGACGCTTTCGTCAATCTATTCATGATTGCCATACCAATCCCTCCACCATCTGTACCTTCGCCGATAATGTGGTCAACAGGATGGTTATTGAAGAATAGTAGTCCCTGAAATAAATTATGTGCCAATTCTTTTTTATTCCCCCGTCTTCCCCAGACAAAAATAATATTTCCAGCAGGAATTTTTTTCGCTGTTTCTTGGCTGACAAAAAAGCCAAATTTCCCTTTGCCCTTATTTGCAAATGACAAAATTTCAGACTCAACGGCTTCTATGTTTCCGGCATAAACTGTTAACGGTGCGGAAGGGGCATAGTGCCTATATTTCATTCCCGGAGCCTTTGGATGCTCCTGTTCGGCAGTAATTGCAGTATCAAGTTCTGTTGGAGCGAATGCCTCCAACATATCCCGTGTAATCCCTCCCGGTCTGTATATGATTATTTTCCCGTTTTCGACCGCGATTACGGTAGACTCCAATCCAATTAAGGAATCACCGCCATCAATCACAAATTCTATTCTTCCATCCATATCATGGAGAACAGCATCCGCCGTTGTAGGGCTTGGTTTTGTTGAGATATTTGCACTCGGACCTGCAATAGGCACACCGGCTGCACGAATCAATGCTCTCGCAGCCTCATGAGCAGGACATCTAATAGCAATTGTCCGCAATCCACCAGAAGTTGCCATAGGAACAATATCTTTTTTCGGAAATACGATAGTTAGAGGACCAGGCCAAAAAGCTTCTATCAGCCTTTTTTCTAACGGCAATATCCGTTTTACATATGTACTGACCTCAGATATATCTGCCACATGCACAATCAGAGGATTGTCAGACGGCCGTCCTTTGGCCATATAAATTTTTTTAGCAGCCTCTTTATCCAGTGCATTCCCTCCAAGACCATATACCGTTTCAGTGGGAAATGCCACCAGTCCGCCGGCACGGATGACTTCACCAAGCCTTTTTACCTTATCATTATAATAGCTTTGATCCACTATTATTTTCTTTGTAATCATCTTTACTTCTTTCTGCAACACAGAGCACGCTCTATACCGCCATAATCTTTGATGACTTCGAAATCTTCATACTGTGCTGATTTCCGAAACATCTCTAAAATATCTGTAGCCTGTCCAATACCGAATTCAACAGCAAGAAATCCTCCAGGCTTTAGATGTTCCGCAGCGCCTTTCGCTAAAAGGTGATAAAAATAAAGACCGTCAGTTCCTCCATCAAGAGCCAATCGCGGTTCATGTTTTACTTCCCTCGAAAGTCCACCTATATCCTTAGTCGGAATATATGGAGGATTACTAAAAATACCATCAAAGATATCCTCTTCATCAAAAGCCTTTAGATAATCGCCTTGTCTCCATTCCACACGATCCGTTATTTTTAAGTTCTGACCGTTCTCTTCCGCTATTTTTAATGCCTCTGTAGAAATATCAACACCTACACCAACCGCATCTCTGCAATAGTATAAGAATCCAACAAGGATTGCCCCACTTCCCGTTCCAAGATCTGCCACCTTAAGGCCTGTTTCATTCCTGTAGTATTGAATTACCTTTTCCAGCCATGTTTCCGTATCCGGACGCGGAATAAGAACCTGTTCATTTACTTTAAGCGTTAACCCCATGAATTCTTTTTTGCCAATGATAGCAGCAGCAGAAAATCCTTCAATCCTCTTTTGTATATATTTTTTAAAAAGTGCCAATTCCTTTGCGGCTAAAATTCGTTCAAACTCCGTATACAAATAAATCCTACTTTTTCCCAATACATGTGAAAGTAAAAGCTCTGCGTCAAGCCTTGCTGAATCTATTCCGTGTTTTTCGAAATACCCGGTAGTCCAAATCAAGATCTTCTTGATTGTCCAGACAGAATTATCGGCCACTCCCCTCGCCCTCTTTCATACGCTTTGTTAAATCCGCCTCTATAAGTACATCTAAAATACCATCCATATTTCCGTTTAAAAAATTATCCAGTTGGTAAACGCTGACATTAACACGATGATCCGTTACCCGCCCCTGTGGAAAATTATAGGTGCGTATACGTTCAGACCGATCCCCAGAACCCACCTGTCCTTTTCTATCTGCCGCTGTCTTATCCTGCGATTCCCGCACAGCTCGGTCATATAACCGGGCTTTTAGAATCTGCAATGCCTTTTCTTTATTCTGGCGCTGGCTCCGCTCATTCTGGCAGGTCACCACCATCCCTGATGGAATATGTGTAATACGTATTGCCGACGAGGTCTTATTAATATGTTGTCCGCCTGCACCAGATGCACGATAAACGTCTATCCTTAAATCGTCTCTGTTAATATCAATATCTACATTTTCCACTTCCGGCAAAACCGCTACCGTAACAGCTGAGGTGTGTACCCTCCCCTGACTTTCTGTCGCCGGGATACGCTGTACACGATGCACTCCACTTTCAAACTTCAATAAAGAATAAGCATTTTTACCATAAATGATACAGGTAACCTCTCTGAAGCCGCCTAAATCTGTTTCATTTGCATCGGCCAATTCCACTCTCCAACCTTTATTTTCAGCAAACTTCAGATACATCTTTAGGAGATCCGCTGCAAATAAGGCAGCCTCCTCACCGCCTGTTCCTGCACGAATTTCTAAAATAACATTTTTACCGTCGTTCGGATCTTTGGGAATCAGAAGGAAATGAATTTGTTTATCTAATTCGTTTTTCATTTTCTCAGCTTCTTTAAGTTCTTCTTTAGCAAGCTCATGAAGGTCAGACTGGGATTTATCCTCCAGAATATTCACTGCTTCCTTACAAGTCTTATCTACCTTTTTATATGAACGATATAGTGTTACAATTTCCCCAAGATCGGAATGTTCCTTAGAAAGTGTCCGCCATTTATTTTGATTGGAAATCACCGATGGATCGCTTAATTGATCTTCAAGACTGCGAAACCGCGCTTCCATGGCATCTAATTTATTTGTCTGCATTGTATCTCCTGCAAATAAAAGCTTTAATTCTTTGACATAATCATAATATAACCACTATAAAACATTACCGTAACAAGTATATCACAGAATTTGCCACGCAAAAAAGCAATAAAAAACAGGGGCATCACGACCCTGCTCTTCATTTTATTCTGCTGTTTTTCCATAACGTCTATTGAATTTTTCAATACGGCCACGAGCTTTTCCGAAACGCTGCTGCCCGGTATAGAACGGATGAGATTTACTGCTGATATCAATATTAATCAGCGGATATTCATTACCATCTTCCCACTTTACCGTCTGGTTAGATGTTGCTGTAGAACGGGTCAGAAAGGAATAGTCAGCACCGATGTCGCGGAACACGACGGGATGATAATCCGGATGTATCTCCTTTTTCACTTGTTGCACCTCATTTCACTATTAGGAATAATTCTTTGCTATTATATCAAATGAAAACGGGAAATGCAAGAAAAATCAATATATTCTATATAATCCGTTTTCCACTTTTCCAATTTCAAAGAATATCCTATACGAGGGTATTTATTTCTCTTTATTACCCAAAATTTTATCCACTTCATCATAAAACGTCTTTTTCTGATTATATCCAATAATCCGGCCTACTTCTCTTCCATCCTTGAAAATCAAATAGGTTGGTACACCTACCAGCCCTAACGGTTCTGCTAAATTTTCCATCTCATCTATATCCATAGACACAAAAGACATCTGCCCTTTGAAATCTTCTGCGGCGGCCTCTACTGTCGGCAGCATCACCTTACAATATCTACACCATGCCGCCTTGCAGGCAAGTAAAGTAAACCCTTTTTTCTCCACAACTTCTCTTTCAAAATCCCGTTCTGAATGAATTTCTGTAACCATTTCCCCTCCGTTATTTTAATGAAGATAATACACTATATACTTCACGGTTTGAATGATCATTTTCTTCAATCATAATATTCCTGTTAAAATATTTCATAAAATATCCCGACTTCTGTTCTTCCTTAAGCAGTGCTGCTACTTCAGGGTGACATCGGATTACCAAATCCCGAGCTCCGCCATATCGTTTTACCGTCTCCAGTTCCCGGTGGATCTGCTGAATTACCGATTGTACCGATAAAATATGGCCTGTACCATTACAAATCGGACATATATCACAATAATTCTTTATCAAGCTGTGAGTGGTTCTTTTTCGTGTCATTTCAACCAGTCCCAAAGATGTCATACCGCAGACAATGGATTTTACTTTATCCTTTTTTAATTCGCGTTGCAGTATTCCGACTATATCCTTTTTCTGATTTTCTTTTTGCATATCAATAAAATCAATTAAAATCATACCGCCAATACCGCGAAGCCGAACTTGTCGAGCAATTTCAATAGCAGCTTCTTGATTAATCAAGTACACAGCTTCTTCATGTGGAATCCCCTGCCGGTTAAACGCACCGGAATTCACATCAATCACGGTCAAAGCTTCTGTGTCTTCAATAATCAACGATCCACCCGAAGGTAATTCTACCCGGCGTTTAAATAGGAGATGTATTTGTTCTTCAATCTCCTCTTTCTTTAAAAGCGGCATCCTTTCTTTATAAAGTGATATCTTGTCGGGCTCAATCGTATGCTCGCTCTCATTTAATTTGCAAATTCGTTCATATATCTTTCTGTTATCAGTAATTAGGATTTCCGTTCCTTTATTAACATAATCACGAAGTGCTTTGACTATAATATCACTTTCTCTATATAGGAGTGTTGGTGACTTTTCCATCCGGAACCGTTTTTGGATAATATCCCAATTTTCTTTAAGACGGGTAATGTCTTTTCTGAATTCATCCATATCCGCGTTTTCAGCCGCAGTTCTTATAATTAGTCCCATATGCTCAGCACATATTTCTTTTCCTATTTCCTTTAACTTCTTACGAACGGATTCCTGCCGAATTTTTTTAGAAACTCCTATATAACCTGTTCCTGATAATGTCACTGCATACTTTCCAAACATACTGATCTTTTCTGTAATAAGGGCGCCCTTCATATCTGTATCACTTTTAATAACCTGTGCAAGAATTGGGCTTCCTTCAGTCGGAAATCTCTTTTCATTGAGTAAATCCTTTCTGCGTAAAAAAGCATTTTTTCCAATTCCAATGTCCACAAAAATACCATCTACTGCAGGCACAATATTTTTGACAACTCCCTTATAAATACATCCGACTATTTCTGTATTAATTTGCTGTTCTATTTCTAAATCAACTAATTTATGCTGCCTAGTCACCGCAAGAATCGTTTCATCAGTACTAGCAGACAGGATAACTCGATTCATTTATCCTCCATTAATTCTTTATCAAACTAAATCCTAAAAAAATATATCTTCAGAAAAAGGTGTAATTCTCCGAATGCCGTCATAATAATACGTTCCGGTTCTTGAGCAAATAAAGGCATCCGGTATCCATGGCATATTAAAAAATTCTGCCAACATTTTCCATATATCTTTAGGTTGTACACTCCCTGACTGAGAACGGGCAAGAGAAAAATTTAGATATACACGATTCCCCTGTATCTTCACTCTCATCGGCTGAATAATCATGGGCTTCACATCCATTTGCCTTACCCTCTTAGGAGTAACCCGTTCATAGATAAAGGAATCTAATGCGTTAAACTCTGCAATATTTTTCTCTGTTTGTAAAATATCTTTTTTCCTATCAACCGGACCTTCCATCTCATATACATCTTCATTTAGAAATGTAACAAGTTTCCCCCTGTCAAGGCCGACTTCTTTGATTTCATGAAGCATGACCCCTTTGGGCAGTTGCGGGGTAAGTAGTGCAGAAACTTTTTCGGGTAAAAAATCTTTTTCCAATTTCATTTCCAAATACAGAGGATCTGCCGTCACTCCTACTCCAAGTGCTGCATCAAAGGCTATCTTCATATGAGGATTAAATCCTTCAGAAAAAGCAATAGGAATCCCGGAGCGAATCACAGCTCGCTCCATGGTACGAAGCATATCCAAATGACCTAAAAATCTGAGCTCTTCACCCTTGCTTATAGATAAAAACAGCCTTTTCACCGGGTACGTCCTCCTTATGATCGATCAGCTTCACATCCAACAATGGGCATACAGCACAGCCATTACACGGCAGATGCCGGCAATCATGGGTAAGCAAACCTTTTTGTGCCATTTTCCATTCTTTTCTGAGATAGTCTTTTGTTACGCCACAGTCGATATGATCCCAAGGTTCCTGCTCAAATTCATTTCTATGACGATTTGCGTAAAGATCAGGATCTATATTACATTCATGGAAACATTCTATCCACTTATCATAATTGAAAAATTCCGTCCAACTATCGTATGTACATCCTTTTTTCCATGCTTTTAAAATTACTTTCCCCAATTGACGGTCACCTCTTGCAAGTACCGCTTCCAAATATCCGGTTTTCGCATCATGATAAGCGTACTTAATATGCTTGTCTCTGAACAAATCCTTTAAATATTGCTGTTTTCTCTCAATTTCCGCCACGCTGCATTGTGGCATCCATTGAAAAGGTGTAAAGGGCTTTGGTACAAAACTTGACACACTGACAGTTACACGACAATCATATTTCCCACGAATTTCATGATAGAGATCTTTTATTCGAAGCGCTAAGCTCGCAATTCCTGCTAAGTCTTCATCCGTTTCTGTCGGCAATCCCATCATAAAATATAACTTAACTTTACTCCATCCATTTTTAAAAGCATTTGCACAGGCGCCCATGATATCCTTTTCTGTCACCCCCTTATTGATTACATTTCTCAACCTTTGCGTCCCTGCCTCCGGCGCCAGCGTAAGCCCGCTCTTCCTAACCTGCTGCACTTTTTTTGCAATATCGATAGAAAAGCTATCTACACGAAGCGAAGGAAGGCTAACACTGACTCTGCGATTTTTAAAGGTTTCCAGAAGGTGATCCACAAGCTCCGGAAGACGGGAATAATCGGCTGACGAGAGTGACATCAATGAAATTTCATTATATCCTGTTCGTCTGATTAAGGTGTCCGCTAATTCCTGCAAACGCTTTTCTGTTTTTTCCCGTACAGGTCTATAGATCATCCCTGCCTGGCAAAATCGGCATCCTCTACTGCAACCGCGAAACATTTCAAGCACCGCACGGTCATGAACAATCTCAATATGCGGTAAAATCGGTTTATCATCTATATGAACACGATCCATATCACAAATAACACGTTTTTGTATAGGGAATTGCACATTAGAAATTATAGGACTTATAGAACGGAATATACCATTTTCATAATAAGAGACCTCATATAATGACGGCACATAGCACCCCTCTATCGCAGCCATTCTTCTAATGATTTCTTTCCGTCCCCCCGGTTTTCCATCTTTTTTCCAATTCCGAATCAATTCCAGCATCTCACAGATAGACTCTTCTGCTTCACCAATAAAAAATACATCAATAAAATCACACATAGGTTCCGCATTATAAACGCAAGGTCCCCCACTGATTATAATCGGATCATTGTCGCTCCGATCTTTAGACAACACGGGGATTTTCGCAAGATCAATCATATTCAGCACATTCGTATAACTCATCTCATAGGGTATAGTAAATCCCAATACATCAAAATCATGTATAGGGCACTTATTTTCTAAAGAGAACAGAGGTATTCCTCTTTCACGCATCATCTTTTCCATGTCTATCCATGGCGCATATACACGCTCTGCCAAAGCATAGGATTTTGAATTGATTACACTATAAATAATCTTAAGCCCCAAATGACTCATAGCTACTTCGTATACATCAGGAAAAGCCAATGCTACCTTTACATCAACAGAATCATGGTTCTTAACGATGCTGTTCCATTCTCCCCCGATATATCTTGCCGGTTTTTGTACATGCATCAACCAAACCGGATCAATTTTTACAGGATTCATAGACATTCTCCCTACTCAAACATCATTTTCTTGCGACGAAGGTAAACGTTCATTAATATTCCGACACAAAATAAATTCATAAGCAATGCACTTCCACCATAACTCATAAAGGGAAGAGGAATCCCTGTAACAGGCATGATTCCAAGTGTCATTCCTACATTGATAAACACTTGGAATAACCACATAGAAAAAATGCCGCAAGCTAAAAGACTGCCGAAAATATCTTCGGAAGATTTTGCAATAACTAACGTCCTGTATAGTAATAAAAAGTATAGAAATATAACAAAAATCGAGCCTACGAAGCCTAATTCTTCACCAATAACAGAAAAAATAAAATCTGTATGATTTTCCGGTAAAAAATCCAATTGACTCTGCGTTCCAGAAAATAATCCCTGTCCTATAAATCCACCGCTGCCTATCGAAATTTTTGATTGAATCACATGATATCCCGAGCCATATGGATCCACATTGGGGTTAAATAAAACAAGAAGCCTCATTTTTTGATATTCATGGAGAACAAAGAACCAAACTATAGGTGAGATGACTAATAATCCGATTAATGCCTGTTTCACCAATTTTATACTCAATCCACAAATATACAACATTCCTAAAGTGATGGCACAAAACACTAAACTCGTTCCTAAATCAGGCTGTATGAAAATCAGAAATGTCGGAAGTGTCATCAATCCTGCCACAGGAAGCAGGCTTCTCCATGTTTTATATTCCTGTTTACGGTTTGATAATAATCGCGCCAGGCAAATAATCATAAATAATTTGGCAAATTCAGACGGCTGTAAAGTAAATGGTCCAATCTGTATCCACCGTTGTGCCCCCAATGCACTTGTTCCCGCAAATTTAACCACTATCAATGACAATGCGTTAATCACGAATAAAGTTGGAGCCCATTTGTATAATATGCGATAGTCATATTTCAATGTAAATCCTGATATGATAATCCCCAAAACAAGAAATATTCCTTGTTTCAGAATAAAATCATACCGTTCCGGATATCCATATACATTGGCATGAGTCGCACTTCCAATGATCATTAGACAAATAATGCCCAAACTGATTACTGTCAGAAACAACGTACTGTCAACTCTTCTTAAATAACGGATTAGATTCATAAATTATCTCCTATGGCGCCATTTATACGCCATTCTGTTCCGATCCCAAGAAAATATCGGACGTTTTTTTAAGATAGATTCGCTACCTTTCAAAGCAACACCATTTTCCTTTTTTGCAGCATGGAGTATATATCGCCATCGGGATATGGGATATTCCCGTCCCTTAAAAACTACATTTATCACACATTGTAAGGCATCTGCAAACGCACAGTCATTGCGATATGTTTGCAATTCTCCATAATGTGACAATTGTGTCGCAATCCGTGAAAAGGGGATTACTCCTCCAAATATGTCCTCATCAATACATGTCATCATTTCCTCAAAACTAATCTTATCATTGCCTTCGCTAAATTGATTCAACACAATGTAGGAATGTACATTCTCCGGCATCATCAAAATCATTTTTTCTGCATTCCGCTTCGATGCCCAAGATGGTGCTAAAACTATTATTGCAAAATCAGAAATCTTAGCCGCGAACTTTATTCCCGCTCCTATTCCTGCCGGACAATCGATAAGAATGAAATCATAAATTTCATCTATATCTTCCAACACCGTATTTATAGCGTCAGAAGATATTTCTTCCCAAGTTTCACCTTGTGAAGCGGAAAGAAAATATAAATTCTCATCAATGGATAGAATCGCATCCCTTATAAAACATTTCCCCTGTGCTAAATCCCATATATTGTAAAAACATTCATTTTCTACACCCAGAATCAAATCCAGATTCCGAAGTCCCATATCGCCATCAATTAAAAGAACCTTTTTCCCCATTCTCGATAACTGAATACCCAAAGCAGCCGTTAAAAGGGTTTTCCCTACTCCCCCTTTGCCAGAAATCACAGATAGCACTTGTGTCATTATCAATTGCCTTTCTTTCTCAAAACTGCACCACTTCTATCTTTTGCAAATGCATATTCGCCAAAATGAAAATACGCATCCATCACTTTTTTTACTACCGGCGCAGCAGAATCAGCACCGAATCCGGCATGTTCAAACATACATGCAATAACGATTTCCGGTTTCTCAAAAGGACCGTAAGCAATAAACCACCCATTATCCAACCCATTTGTTTCTGCTGTGCCGGACTTCCCCGCAATAGAAATCGGATAATTTTCAAATAAATTTCCACCAGTACCACCCTTTTGCATAACGCGGCGGAGAGCTTCACAAACCACATCCATGGTAGCTTTTGACAATGGTAAGCTGCCTATACGTTTAGGTGAAAAGATTTTTTTCGGCGTACCATCCAAATGATCCACACGGCTTACTAAATATGGTTGATATTTAAATCCTCCATTTGCAAGCGCCGAATAAACCATTGCCATCTGCAGAGGAGTCGTCAGAGTGAAACTTTGTCCAATAGCCGCATCAAAAGTTTCCCCTAAATACCAATCTTGACCAAATATCTTCTTTTTATATTCTTCACTGGCCACATTCCCTTCGACTTCGCCGGTTAAGTCAATTCCCGTCAGTTGCCCCAGGCCAAAATCACGAGACATAGCCGCTAATCGGTCAATGCCTACGCGCCGTCCCATCTCGTAAAAATACACATTATCAGACTTTGCCATGGCATCATAAAAATCTACCCAACCAAAAGCCTCTCCTTCAGAATTTCTTTTATCAATAAGCCAATGCCTTCCATTATCAAATATCTTTTCTTCAGGCGTGACCATCTTCGCCTCCAATGCAGTAGCGCCGGTAATAACTTTAAAAGTTGATCCCGGCGGATACATAGAAGAGATATTTCTGTTTTGCAGAGGATGGTTTTTATTATTGATGATTTTATCCCATTCCTCGGAAGAAATACCACGACTGAACTGATTTGGATCAAAGCTTGGCCAGCTCACCATTGCTAATATGGCGCCGCTATTGGGATCTACTGCCACAACAGATGCTCCAGTAGGAAATATCCCCATTCCATGGAGAATGTTTACCTGCGCTTCCACCGCATTTTCAGCCGCACGCTGTAAAGCAGAATCTACGGTTAATCTTATATTATTTCCCGATATGGCAGCTGCACCGCCTGTATAATTTACCGGCTGACCTGCAGCATTCACTTCTATTACTTTAGACCCGTTTGTACCTTCTAAATATTGATTGTATTGCCATTCTAAACCAGCCCTTCCTATCAATGTGCTTGATGCGTAAGGTCTACCATTTTTATCTACATCTTCGGGACCTGCTTCCCCTACATACCCAAGCATTTGAGCACCGGCATTTCCAAAAGGATACACTCTTACCGGCTGGACTTCCACTTCAATATCCGGGTAATCATTTTTCTTTTCTTCAATTTCCGTCGCCACATCAAGGCTTACATCTTTAGCAAGATAAATCGCACCAAAAATAGCTTTATTATCCTCTATCTTTTTTTGTAACATGGCCGGTGATGTTTTCAAAAGATTCGCCAGATTTCGCAGCTCTGTTTCCGGAAGGCTATTCTTCTTTCGATCTACGGGCATTGTTATGCCGTATGAAGCACGTGAGCCTACCATTAAGATTCCATTTCTGTCATACATTACTCCTCTTGAAGCAATAATCGGTAAAGTCCGAATTCTATTCCCATCCGCCTCTTGTTTATAGTAAGATCCCTCTATGATCTGCATAAAAAATAAACGAAAGCTCAAAATTGTCAACAAAACAATTGACACATATGCTAAATTTGCATATCGCGTTTCTTCCTTATTTTTCAACAGATTTTCAAGTATTCCCGGTACACGTCTTTTCATTACCACCGAGATTCTCCCTCAATTTTAAAATACCATAATGGTCGATGCAGTAAAAATGCACATACTGCATTATATCCAATAAAAGGAACTCCAATATAAAGCAAGTATAAAAATGATACCAACGGTACATCGGCAATCCACATTACCAGCGTGGAAATACCCATAAATGCTAAAGAGCCCACGATTACGGAAATTACAGAAACATACCAATTGCGATTATATTTCCCTTTGACAAATTTAACAAAAATAAAGGTAATCACTATATAGGCCAGCAGATGCAGACCAAAAAAATTCCCAATAATTAAATCCTGCACCAATCCACCAACTATAGACAGTACATATGCATATTTAACTGGAAACACCATCGCAGAAATAATAATAAAGACGAGCCAAAGATCCGGTTGCGATATCCCGTCAAAGAAAAATGGAATGACAGATCCCTGTAATATAGAAAAAAATATACATAACCCGATTAATAATTCTTTATTCATTTTCAGCTCCCGCTTGATGAAGGTTAGGATTCATTGGGGGCTCACGCTGAATAACTTCCGTATCAATATTCTGTGGTAGTGTTTTACGGATAGAATCCATAATAACAAAGACCTCTTCCAAATGACCAAAGTCCACAGCGGGTTTAATATCTGCATCTAAAGATAGCTTCCCGGAATCATCCGTAACTTGCTGAATGCTTCCGATGACCAAACCTTTGGGATATACACCTCCATACCCAGAGGTAATAACCACATCCCCTTTTATAACATCATCTTCTTTGACTATATTTACAAAAGACAAAACCCCTAATTTCCCTGTATTTCCAGATACCATTGAGGCTACACGAGAAGCCGGCCGCTGAATAATGCCCCCTACCATCGTTCTGGGATCAATAAGGAGCTGTACTCTTGCCGATTCCGTATATACTTCACTGACAAAACCCACAAGGCCCTCCGGCACTATAACAGGCATGTATTTCTTCAAACCTTGATTTACACCACAATCTATAACCATGGTATTTGTCCATGTCCCGTAATCCCGACCAATTACAGATGCACCCAGCAGATTAAATTGCGTATACCCCTCTCTGAATTTAAGGAGGTGTCTTAACCGAATATTTTCCGCAAGAATTCCACTGTATCGAGATTGCTCTGCTTTCAAGCTTTCATTTTCTCTTTTCAGGCGCTCCAAATCACTCCAATTGCTAAAAGATTGATCTATAATTTTTATTCCAATTTTTCCCCAAGTTGCCGTATGACTCATGCTATACTGAAACGGTGTTACCGCAGTAGACAGTGGTTGAGAGACAAAGGGCACCGATTCCCGATGGCGCCAAAACCATCCACCTAATGCCATCAAGATAAAAATAAAGATGGTTAATAAAATCTTTCTCTTTCCAAAAAAGATCATTATATCCCTCCGTAATATTTTTCGCCACTTTCCACAAGCATCGGCAATCTAACTGCATTGCCTAATGCCAAACAGCAGCCTTTGGCCACCACATTTTCCGGTTCATCCGCCACAAAAACAGGAACCCCTATCTGTGAAGCAATCCACTCATCTATTCCGGATAATTTCGCAGTCCCCCCAGATAGAATCATACCATTTTTCAATAAATCTTCAGCCATTTCAGGTGTTGCCGCACGCATCACTTTCTTTATCAGTTGTACGACCGGCTGCAAAATACGCTGCATAATCGGTGATAAATTTCGTTCAGTTAACTCCAGTATAATTTCAACGCCGTCAGCTATACGTCTTCCTCTAATGGTAAACGTACGAGATTCTCCGGTATGTACCACCGATATCCATTCCCGTTTCAACTGTTCCGCCTGTGTCATTCCGATCATCAAGTGATATTTCGCCTGGACAAACCTGCGGATACCTTCATCAATGGTTTTCCCCCCGAAAGAAATCCCATGTTCTTCAACAACTCCGCCTGCACAATAAATGCCGCAGTCTGTAACATCCTTGCCAATAACAGTGGATAAAACAGCTTCTGGCGTATCAATAATTACACCAGCACCAATAGCCGCCGCAGCGGGTGCTGACAATAAAAATATTTGCTGTGCCCCCGCATGTGCAAGCGCATCCACTAATGCATGTCGAACAACGGAACTGATTTCACAGGGTGTTGCCATCATAACTGTGGGGCGGCTAACGGAATGCCGAATAGCTTTATTAATAAAATAACGAAGCATCTTTTTCGTTATTTCATAATCCACCATAATCCCATTCCTAATAGTCCATTCGATACGGCAATCTCCACTAGAAGAATGACTACGTATAATGGCATCTGTGCCAAACCCCAAGATTTTTCCGCTATTATCTTCTAAAGCTGCACAGCTTGCTTCTTCCAAAATCACCCTTTTATCGGAATAAATACGGATTTGAGAAGACCCCATATCTATTCCTAATTTATCATTAATGCCTGAAAATACTTTCATCCAATACAGCCTTTCCTATTATTGTGACATATATTGTACCATATGTTTAAACCAAGAAGTGAGCTCTTATTTTTCTACATAATATATTATATAATACATTTTCACAGTAAATCATATCCATACAAGTATGGCTCGCATGATTCTTATACTCTTGTTTGAATTTATTCTAGATTTATGGTAATATAAACAATTTTTAATTGACTTAGTGTCTTTCGTGTATTAATATATAATATATCTTAAAAAGTGCAGTTTTTATAAAACCAAAAATAAGTTTAAGGGAAATTTCTTATTTGTGGTAATAAAAACTGACGATTAACCTGTTATGCAGGTATTTTACTAAGGAGTGATATTCATGAAGAAAAGTATGAAAGCAATTCTGTCCGCTTCAGTAGCAGCATTATGTGTGTTTGGTGTGGGTTTCTCTGCGAGTGCTTATGAATTGAATGCTGAAGTAAAAGACGTTACTCCAGCACTCAGAGAAGCTTCCACCATCGGTGTATGGCACCATTCAAACCCGGATCTCCAGAATCTGAAAAACAAGGATGCCATTCTTGTTATGACATTTGGTACTACTTTTGCTAATACCCGTGCGAAAACAATTGATGCTGTAGAAGCAGCTATTCAGAAAGCTCATCCTGATATCCCGGTCTTTGAAGCATATACATCTCACATCATTATTGATCGAGTTAAAGCAAAAGAAGGTATCCAGAAGATGACTCCGGAAGAAGCTTTTAGCAAGCTTAAAGCTGAAGGATATACCCGTGTTGCTGTTGTATCTTTGGATGTTATCCCGGGCATGGAATACAGCTATGATTCGATTATCACAAAAATGCAGATGTCTAAATTCAAAGAACTCTCTCTTGCCACCCCACTCATGTATTTCCAGGGTACAGAAGGGGAACCGGATCAGGTTGTTGATTTCCTGAATGCAGTAAAGAGCCAGTTCCCTGTTATGGGAAAAGAAGATGCTACTCTTATTATGGCACATGGTACACCACATCCGGGCAATGCTTACTATTCTGTCATTCAGGATCGTATAGAAAAATTAGGGATGAATAATGTATTTGTTTACTCTGTTGAAGGTCGTCCAAATCTGGATGATGTCATTCCGAAACTAAAAGCAAAAGGGTTTAAGAATGTCACCCTTATGCCAATTATGATGGTCGCCGGTGATCACGCAAACAATGACATGGCAGGCGATGATCCAGATAGCCATAAGAGTATTCTTACAAAAGCAGGATTTAAAGTAAATACTTATATTCACGGTCTTGGGGAAAATGAAAATGTTCGTGCCCTGTACATACAGCGTGCTGATGAGGCCCTTGCTGCATTCAAGAAGTAATTTGTGATAAGATATTAAAGAGAGGAATACTCTTTGATATAAAAATTCCTCCGTCATTTTCGACGGAGGTTTTCTTTTCTATTACAACTAAAGGAGATTATCATGAAGAAGGTCCAAGTTGCTATTCTTGCTGCTGCCATATGCCTTACTGCCGCCGGTTGCGGGAATACGCTACAAAAATCAGCAAATCCTTCCGCCAGTATCTACAACTATAAAGAGCAAAGCATTACCATGCAGTCGCAACCGAAGCGAATTGTTACACTAAGTGCTCCTCTGCTTAATATGGCATATGCGATTGGCGGAACATCATTGGCTCGGCCGACTACTTCCAGTCCCATACCGGATTCTGCAAAAGCTTTACCTGAATTGGGACAAGTTTCTCATATAAATATGGAAAAGCTCGTAGAACTTAATCCTGATCTCGTTCTCGGTGAAAAAGGGCAAAATGGGAAATTAGAATCACTCCTTCAGAGCAATAAAATTCCTTATCTTTTGATCAACTATGATGGAATCAATGACAATATTCCACTTATGAAATTTTTGGGACAAGTGTATGGAAGACCGGAACAAGCCGATAAGATAATTAAGAAATATGAAGCGGATATTCAAAAAGTGGAAAAAGATGCTTCGCAGTATGTACCTGCAAAAATTGCCATACTTAGGGCCACCGGCAAGGCGGTCACGGCGGAAACGCCGAAATCAATCTGTGCGTCCATGGCAGAACGTTTAAAGATGAATAACGTTCTTCTGTCTCATAAAGAAATAAACTTGGATACAAAAACAGTTCCATATTCGCTGGAACAACTTTCCGCAGATGATCCGGAGATTATTTTTGTAGTAACAATGGGTAAGGCTGAAGAAATTAACAAAAAAATGGACGAGCAAATGCGTGATAATCCGGCCTGGGCGAATATCCAAGCCGTGAAAAACAATCGAGTTTATTTCCTTCCCTCTGATTTATTTCTTATGAACCCCGGAGTCAACACACCAAAAGCAATGAACCAACTTCTTGATCTGGCATATCACCAATAATTTTCATAAAAAAAACAGACTTGTAAGAATAGTTGAAAGCACATTCTGCAAGTCTGTTTTTTATTGTATTCAATTTAATACATCCGTTAATCAAGTAATCCATTTATGGAAATACTGGGCCGCCCTCTTCGCATTTCCACATCTGCATCAACTTCAAAAATATCTGCAATTGCATCATGAGTCATTACATCAATAGGAGTTCCTTGTCTTTCTATAATTCCATTTTCGAGCACAAAAATTTCTGAAGAATATCGTACTGCCTGATTAATATCATGAAGAACCATAATGATGGTAATATTTTCTTCCCGATTAAGTTTTGATACCAACTCCAGCACTTCCAACTGATGACAGATATCTAAGTAAGTCGTAGGTTCGTCAAGAATCAAAATTTTCGGTTCTTGTGCAAGTGCCATTGCAATCCAAATCCGCTGACGTTCCCCTCCGGATAGGTTGGCAGCCAATCTATCCTTTAAGTGCAAAGTATTCGTTCTTTGCATCGCGCTTCGAATAACATCTCTATCATGAGTTGATACGCCTGTCCACCAATGTTGATATGGATATCGCCCGCATGAAACCAGCTCTTCAGCAGTCATATCCTTTGGTATCTCATGCACCTGCGGTAAAAATGCTACTTGTCTGGCCATTTCATTGGTATGAAAGCTACTCAACTCTTTTTCCGCTACTTCAACCCGTCCTACATCAGGTTTTAAATTACCTGTCACTATTTTTAAGAGCGTCGACTTTCCACATCCATTTCTCCCCAGAAAAGTGACAATACTCCCCTTTTTTATCTGCCCACTCACCCCTCTAAGAACCCGATTCTTCCCAAAAGCCAAATGGACATCCGATATTTTTATTGCTATATCCCCCATTATGAACTCCTCCTTAACAGATACAGGAAAAACGGAGCTCCTAGAAAGGCCATAATAATCCCTGCAGGAATCTCAACCGGTGAAAAAAGTATTCGCCCTAATGTATCACAGAAAACAAGAACTCCTGCCCCCAGTATAGCGGATCCGGGAATTACATATTTATAATCCGTTCCAACGATGAGACGGACAATGTGGGGAACTACAAGTCCTACAAACCCGATAAGTCCCGCTATACTGACAGCACCTGCCGCTAATAAAGCCGCCACTGCTGTCATAGAAAATCGTACTTTTTCTACCGGCACACCAAGCCCTCTTGCTGTTTCATCTCCAAGGCTGAGAATCGTTAATGCTTTACATCCAGCTAATGCAAAAATGAGTCCTAAAACCGTATATGGGAAGAGCGCCTCTACTTGAGGCCAGCTTCTTGCCGAGAGTCCGCCAACCATCCACAAAAGAGCTCCCTGCACTTTATCAGAGTAGAAAACCAAAAGTGCAGAAATGCCACTCCCCAAAAATGCGCTGACTGCTACACCGGCCAATATAATACGTGTCGGCCTGATCCCATTTTTCCACGCCAATGAATATACAGCACATGCGGACAACATAGCACCGATAAAAGCCACTGGAGTAAGCAACAGAGATGCTTCCGGCATAAAAATCAGCATGATAACTCCTGCTAAACCGGCTCCGCTGGATACACCTACAATGCCCGGATCTGCTAAAGGATTTTTCATAACTGCCTGAAGAATAGCACCGGAAACCGCCAAATTTCCTCCCACTAATGCACCAACTATATTTCTTGGAAAACGGATATTCCAAATAACCATTTCATCCGTTGTACTGACATTCCCTATCAATGTATGTAAAATCGTTTGAAATGAAATATTCGCTGATCCAAACAAAAGACTTCCCACCATTGCAAAACAAGTAAAGCAAAAAAATACCCCTAACATGATAAGCCGTAGTGTCTTAGTTTTACCTGTATCCGATTCTTTACCCAACAGTTCCTCCTACAAAATCACACAATATAACTATAAGCAAAAAGCAATAGAACACTAATCTATATATCATCATATTATTACTTCTGTTCACTCTGTCAAGATTTTATTAATACAACAAAACATCATTTTCTTCCCTGTACATAAAGCATGTGATCTCTTTGTACAAGGTTAAACATTAATGCATTGATAACAGAAGCAACAATGGAGCTGCCGCCTTTTGTTCCTCTTACTGTAATGAATGGACAAGGAGCTTTTCTAACAAGTTGTTCCTTGGAATCCGCTGCGCCGACAAATCCAACAGGAATACCAATAATCAATGCCGGTTTAATTCCGTCTTCCTCTACCATGCGAATAGCTTCATACAGAGCCGTCGGTGCATTCCCCACTCCGATAATTGAGCCGTTTAGATCTGCTCCAAAAGAATTCATTGCAGCCATGGAGCGGGCTATATTTTTTTCTTTGGCAATTTTTGCGATTTCCGGATCGGATACGCGGCAAAACACCTCTCCCCCCAGGACAGACAAAGCATTTTTATTAATGCCCGCTTTTACCATATTTACATCGGTGTATATATTACATCCCTTCGCAAGAGCATCAATTCCCGCCGCGACAGCCCCCTTGCTGGTCGCAATTAGATGACCATAGTCCACATCACCGGACGCATGAATCATACGTGAATAAACGGTAATTTCTTCCGAGGTTAACTCTATATCACTGATAAAAGGATCGATCAGATCCATGCTCTTTTCTTCAATGGCCCTTGGGTTCTTAATGAAATCCATAATATTCCTCCATATAATCTAAAATATCCTGCTGTGTCGAGAATACAGGAAAACCCGATAAATCAGCTGCAGGCTTGTCGATAATGATTACAGATATTCCTGCATCCATCGCCGCCCTAAGCTTTGTGTCACTACCGCCAATAAGCCCGCTGTTCTTAGTAACCATTACATCAGCCTTGTAATCACGAATCATTGCCAAATTCATTTCATAAGAGAATGGCCCCTGTATTGCTAAGATGTGCTTGGCTTTCATCCCCAGATCCTCACACAATTTAATAACTCCTGATACAGGAAGCACCCTTGCCCATATTTTCTTTCCCTTCAATGCCTCCGAATGGACAAATGCTGACAAAGTCTTAGATCCTGTTGTCAAAAGAACACTTTTCCCCAGTTTTCCTGCCATGCCTGCTGCTTCAAACTCATCCTTGGCATGATAAAGTTTATCATAATAGGGAAGCGAAATCTCAGGACGTTCAAACCGTACATAGTCAATACCAGCCTCCTTGCATGCACTCCGTGCTGTTTCAGACACAATCGCCGCATAGGGATGGCTGGCATCAAGAATCAAGATTATATGCTTCTCCTTAATAATTCGTACCATGTCCTCTTGTTTGAACCGCCCTACTTCAACATCAATCCCTTTGTGGGCAGCTAATACCTTACCATATTGGCTTACTACAGTCATAAGAATTTCCTGCCGCTTTTCCGGGGATTTATTTATTTCCCGGTCTGCCAGTTTCGCTCCTATCTCACGGCCGTCCTGCGTTCCCGAAATAATCCAGATCAAAGCTTATACCCCCTTGGAGTGATGATATGTCCATCAGCAATATAAGAGTTACTATTCCCGATAATAACAGTTGACTGCATATCTACATCTTCTTCAGGCAATTTCTCCAAAGTACTGATTGTCCAATTCATTCCCGGACGCCCTGCTTTTCTCACAATCCCTACCGGAGTCCCAGGTTTCCTGAATTGCAGGACTATATTTCGAATCTGATCTAAATAGGTCGTACGGCCACGGCTCTTAGGATTGTAAATGGCAATAACAAAATCTCCTTCTGCTGCCAGGCTTGCCCGTTTCTGTATTTGTTCCCAAGGCGTCATCAGATCGCTTAAACTGATTACCGCATAGTCGTGCATCAACGGAGCTCCCAAAGCTGCAGCAGCTGTATTGGCAGCTGTCAACCCCGGAATAATTTCACACTTCGGACGTTTTTCTTCAGGAATTTTTTGAATAAGTTCAAGTACAAGTCCAGCCATGCCGTAAACGCCCGGGTCTCCAGAAGAAATAACCGCAACTTTATGCCCTTCCACAGCTAAATCAACTGCTTTCTGGCATCGATCCACTTCCTGCCGCATCCCATTTCCTACAATTTCTTTGTCGGCAATCCTGTCTTTAATGAGGGCAATATATGTATTGTACCCTACAATAATATCGGATTCCTGAATAGCATTTATCGCTTTTTCTGTCATTTCCGCTTCATGTCCAGGCCCAATTCCAACTACACGGACAATCCCACCGCAATAGCAATTGTCACACTGGCAAATTTTGTTTTCGGAAGAAGCGTCTTCCCCCCCATGGACTCTCTTAATGCTGCTGACTGACATACGTTTCCTACTCCAATCGTTTTTTCTACAAACTTTGATATCTCAATATGATTTTCTGCTTCCGTTTCTCTTAGCTCTTCAACTGTATAAAAGTGAATCGGCCTATCTATGTGTTTCGCAAAATCCAGTAATCCTTTTTCATCGGCTTTAAGATTCACGCTGGACAATGAAGCCACTTGATATGTATAAACATTTATCTTTTCTAAGGCTGCATAAAAGGCCTTTTTAATGAATGCTTCCGAAGTTCCCCGTTTACATCCTATACCAACATATAAGTTTTTAGGCCGTAAGCACACATAAGGCTTAGAACATTTTACATTTCTTTCCGTGATAATTACACAGGCATCAAACTCATTTTCATTTATCAGATCACTGCTGGCACAAGATATACCTATATCAAGAAGCCTTTTTCGTATAGATTTAGCCCCCTCCACCTGATAATCCAGAAACCAGGAAAATCTTTTCCCGGCAGCTATAACGCTGTTAACGGGTTTCAATGTATCCAGCGGTTCAACGCGCATCATGAGCTCTCTGGCTATATCATCAGGCGCGCTTTTTTCATGCACATCCGTTGCCGTAGTGATGACAGGGGCAGCACCAATTGCTGCCGCGACTTCCCGCGTCAACTTATTGGCTCCCCCCAAATGTCCGGATAATAAGGAGATACAATGCTTACCACATTCATCCATACAAAGCACGGCCGGATCACTTGCCTTACTCACCACATGGGCTGCGATAGAACGTACCACAATCCCGGCTGCCATGATATAAATCAGGCCATCATACCTTCCAAAAATTTCAGAAGTCAATGCTGCCGTTTTCTTAAAATAATTGGCTTCCGCACCGCTTGCACATTCCTGATGCTCATATAATGTGATATCTCCCTTTAGAGTTGCTTTTAATCTAAGGCCTAGCCGCGCCCCCTCTGCAGATACGGAAATGATCGCATACCTCATTTTTTATCGGTTCCCTGACGGAACATAGTCGTAAAGCTGCTGTCATATAATTTGGATAACTCATAATCTGTATCCAGTACACGGCCAACGACAATCATTGCCTGCCGTACTACACCTTCCGCATGGATTACATCAGCAATCGTATCAATTGTTCCACGAAGAATCTTCTGATCCGGCCAAGTAGCGCGAACCACGATCGCCACCGGTGTATCTCCGGGATATCCGCCATCCTTCAGCTGCGACATAACTGTATTAATTCCCTGGATAGACAGGAAAATACACATCGTTGCCTGATGCTGTGCCAGCATAGAGAGTTTTTCCTTTTCAGGCATAGGCGTACGGCCTTCCATACGCGTAATAATAATTGTCTGGGAAACATTCGGGAGCGTATATTCCTGTTTGAGAGCTGCCGCTGTTGCCAAAAAGGAACTCACCCCGGGGACCACTTCCATCTGTTCTTCTGCCACGCCTGCCGCACGCAACCCATCCATTTGTTCCTGAATAGCACCATAAATAGCAGGATCCCCCGTATGTACACGTGCTACCGTTTTCCCTTTATGCATCGATTCTAATTCCACCTTAAGCACTTCATCTAAATTCATAGTGGCGCTGTTATAAACGGGAACATCCTTCTTTCCGTATTTCAATATTTCCGGATTAACAAGAGAACCTGCATAAATAATTACATCAGCCTCTGCAATAATCCGCTGACCTTTTATTGTAATTAATTCAGGATCTCCGGGACCTGCTCCGATAAAATAAATTTTTGCCATATTAAACCTCCTCTTTTTTTATAGCAGTAAAAATAAATATTGGACTCATCGGATTGAATAAATGATATCTGCCAAGCTTTCTTAAACGGTTAATCTGCATTTGAAAACCGTCAAACGTAAACGGTCTGTCCTTGAACTCATTCACCACTTCACCCGTCGTCTCTGCAGTAACTGAAGTCAGAACGATTCGTCCGTTCGGTCGCAAAATATTAGTTGCCTTATTTAAAATTTCATGCATATTTCCACCGGAACCACCGATAATTACTACATCCGTCATAGGAAGTTCCGCCATTGCCTCCGGCGCGCTTCCTAAAACAGGATAGATATTCCTACAACCGAACTTCTCTGCATTCTGTTTAATTAAATCAATCCCTTCCGGATTCATTTCTATGGCATATACAATCCCCTTATTTGCACAAAGAGCTGCTTCAACGGTAATCGATCCAGTTCCTGCACCGATATCAACCACTGTATCTTCAGGGGCAATCCGTGCCTTAACCATAATCATCGCGCGAACTTCCGCCTTTGTCATCGGCACCTTTCCCCTTATAAATTCCTCATCATTAATTCCAAATGTGTACATTATCCCATCACCACCAATACAGATTCACCAAAACCGTCCAACATCGTGATCTCTTTCAGCATACCGGTGTTTATATGCTGATTTTCATATGAAATATGTTCGCAAGCAGCGGCCCGAGTTTCTTTTGGCCATCCTTTTTTTATTAAATATTTGGCGATATATGACGGATTATGTTCATGATCTGTCAAGAAAGCCATTTTCTTCCCTTTTTCATACCTCAGCTGCTCATCATCAGGGATACGCCCATGAAATGACAGCCATAATGCCCCCTGCCAGGGTTCAGTAATAAGTGCAAATGCAGACTGCACCGATGAAATTCCCGGAATCACTTCTATAGGATTTCCTGCAAACCGTTTTTTTAACCAAGGTAATAAACTATAATATCCCGGATCTCCGCTCACCATGACAACTACATCATCTTTTTTTAGTGCGGATTCCATCCAATCGGCAAGCAAAGAAAGTTTTCCTGTGATAGGATATATTTCCTGCCCCGCATGACCATAATCAGACAAGGCACGATGTCCACCAACCAAGTAGCGGGCCTTTTCAATTACGGACAACGCCTTCGGCAGGATATATTCTTTACTTCCCGGTCCTATCCCCGCTACTATTAATGTATGTTCCATTTTTCCTCTTCCAAAATCTCTTTTGCCCGACTGCTTACAGCCTGAACAGTGCCATCCAACCCCGCAAAAACGATCCCTACCCTGGCCTTGCCAAAAATATACCTTTCCGCACGAACCTGTGCTCGTTCCGCCATCTGCCCATAAATCATGTCATAGCCTTCTCGGGCAATAATAAGCGCCGCACCATCTGTAGTATTGCATTCCATAATTTCACGAACTATGGCAGGAGCAGCTCCGTTCATCGCCGCATAAGCTGCCATCGTTTCCATCCGTCCGTCGCTGTTCCGGTTATATGTATGAAAGCTTCCGGACGCCACTTTAACCAATTTCCCCATATGCCCTATAAGAAGCATCTTTTCAAAACCTTTAGCTACACATTGTTCCATCATATAGCCGATATAATTACTTGTCTCTATAATCGATTCTTTAGGTATTCCCATAATTTGTGCTGCATGCTCACCAATTCGTCCGGGACATAAAGTCGCCGTACGGATCCCGCTGGCCCAGACTACAGGAACCTGGGGGGCCAACGACCTTTTATATGCATCTTCACTCATCGGTTTAACGATTCCCGTAGTTCCTAAAACAGAAATTCCGCCAACCACTCCAAGTGCGGGATTCAGGGTCTGTTTTGCTAACTCTTCCCCCTTAGGAATGCTAATTGTCACGATACAGCCATGAGCCGGGGCAATCAATTCCTCATACACGTATCTAAGCATAATTTGCGGTCCCGGATTAATAGCAGGGCGACCAACCTGCACTTGCAGCCCCGGACGAGTAACTGTGCCTACACCTTTGCCGGCTCGCAGTTCCATTCCTGACTTATCAGTCAACTCCACTGTCACCACAATCGGAGTTCCATTCGTACAGTCCAAATCATCGCCAGCATCTTTCAATACAGTTGCTGTCCCGATGTTATTTTCAGCGGATGCGCTTTGCACCGGCAGTGTAATTTCTGTACGCTGCGGCGATAAAACCGTTACCTGTTTGGGAAATTCTCCTTTAATGGCAAGAACTGCAGCCTTCATTGCAACCGTTGCTGTTGCACCGGTTGTATACCCCTCCCGCAATACCTTCCCCATCATTTCCTCTGTATTCATAAATATATAGAATGTCCCTTCATCTATAATTTACAAACTGCAAATCTACAGGAATATCTTCTTGTTTTAAAAATGCAATGCAAGCCTGCAAATCATCCTTATCTCTACCACTTATACGAAGCTCATCCCCGTTGATTTTAGCCATCACTTTGATTTTCGATCCTCTAATCCGTTTTACAATATCTTTTGCCAAATCTGAAGAAATACCGTTCTTTAATTCAAGCATCTGCCTTACGGTACCACCCGCAGCAGATTCCTTTTTCTTTTCTTCTATATTTTTCAAAGAAATACCGCGCTTCACCAACTTCCCATTAACGATTTCACGAACAAGACGCAGCTTAAAATCATCATCCCCTATAAGAGTAATTAAACTGCCATCAAAAGATACCGAACTCTTACTTCCTTTAAAATCATAACGCGTACCAATTTCCTTAGAGGCCTGATTCACCGCATTTGCGGCTTCCTGTAAATCAGTACGGCATACCACATCAAAAGAATAATCTTTAGCCATAATTGTCTCCTTGATAAATTATTAACATGCCATAATAATAAAAAGAATAAATTACTAATTATTTTACCATACCACAAAGAATTATATTTTAAAAGAAAGAATGTTTTAACACTTTTAGTATATCACATTTACATTATTCAATATACGTTTTCCCTATTTAAATGATAAATGCTTTCATCTGGAAATCATATCCTCGGTACAGTATAATAAAATAAAGTATTTTATTATATAATTTTATTCCGATAAGGAAAGGAAGGTATTTAAGATGCCACTTGTAGGAACTACTGAAATGTTTAAAAAAGCATATGATGGTCATTATGCAATTGGCGCATTCAATGTCAATAACATGGAAATCATTCAAGGAATTATGGCAGCCGCAAAAGAAAAACAATCTCCTGTTATTCTCCAAGCATCAGAAGGTGCTCGAAATTATGCAGGTCAAGAGTATATCGTCGGGCTTATCAAAATTGCTCTTCAGGACTACCCTGAAATTCCCACCGCGCTCCACCTTGATCACGGTTCCTCTTTTGAGATTTGCAAAGCCTGTATTGATGGCGGATTTACTTCTGTTATGTACGACGGCTCTAAACACTCTTTTGAAGAAAATGTACGTATTACAAAAGAAGTCGTAGCTTATGCCCATAATAAAGGCGTCGTAGTAGAAGCTGAGCTGGGACGTTTAGCCGGTGTAGAAGATCTGGTCAGTGTTGACGCCAAAGATGCTATTTTTACCGATCCCGATCAAGCGGCGGAATTTGTTGAACTGACAGGTTGCGACTCACTCGCTATCGCTATCGGCACAAGCCATGGCGCTTATAAATATAGTGGAGAACCTTATCTTGATTATGAACGTCTTGAAAAAGTCGGCCAACTGCTCCCTGATTATCCGATCGTTCTCCACGGCGCCTCTACGGTTATCCCTGAATTCGTAGAAAAATGTAATCAATTTGGAGGAAAAGTCTTAGGTGCCAAAGGTGTACCAGAGGAGATGCTCCGTAAGGCTGCCCGGATGGCCGTCTGTAAAATTAATATTGATACAGATATCCGCCTTGCTATGACAGCCGCCATTCGAGAAAGCATATTTAAAAATCCGGAAAATTTTGACCCCCGCGGATACCTGAAACCGGCAAGAGAGGCTGTAAGGCAAATGGTCATGCATAAAATCGAAGCTGTTGTGGGTTCGGCTAATACCATTTAATATCTTCATTCTAAAATAAAACTGCCACTGGATACATCATGTCAATCCAATGGCAGTTTTAGTTTAGTTGAAATCATGTCTAAAATATAAAAAGACAAGTTCAAACAACTCGTCTTCTTATATTCATCTCTTATGCTTTTTTAGCAGCTTCGCAAATTACAGTAAAACCAGCGGGATCACTGATAGCCAATTCAGACAACATCTTACGATTTACTTCGATACCAGCCTTTGTCAAACCTGCAATCAATCTGCTGTAAGTCAGCCCATTCATACGAGCTGCCGCATTTATACGAACAATCCAAAGCTTACGGAACTCTCTCTTCTTCGCTCTACGGTCTCTTCTTGCATAGTAGAGAGCCTTCATTACCAATTCATTCGCTTTTTTGAATTGGGCATGGCGGGCACCTCTGTATCCCTTCGCCATTTTTAAAATTTTTTTATGCCTTGCGTGTGCGGTTACACCAACCTTAACTCTTGCCATTCTCTAAATCCTCCCTATCATCCGTTCGGCAGCAATCTTGCTACGCGTTTGTAATCAGATTTGGAAACCAGTGCTGCTTTTCTAAAATTTCTCTTTCTCTTTGGAGATTTTTTTTCGAGAATGTGGCTTTTAAAAGCCTTATTTCTCTTAAACTGGCCGGAGCCGGTTTCGGTAAAGCGTTTTGCCGCAGCGCGGCGGGTTTTCATTTTCGGCATTTTCATTTCTCCTTTATTATGCTTTCGGACCAACAACCATAGTCATGTTACGTCCTTCCAATTTCGGTGGCTTTTCACGAACAATAGAATTACCAAGTTCTTTTGCAAATCTTTCAAGAACTTCTCCACCAAGCTCCGGATGAGTCATTTCCCTGCCACGGAACATAATTGTAACTTTGACTTTATTCCCATCTGCTAAAAAACGCTGTGCATTTTTCAACTTGACATAGAAATCATGGTCTTCTATATTGGGGCGAAGTTTGACTTCCTTAAGTTGGAATACCTTCTGTTTCTTCTTCGCTTCTTTATCTCGTTTCTGCTGCTCATATCTGTATTTTCCGTAGTTCATGATACGGCATACCGGCGGTTTCCCGTTCGGTGCAACTTCTACAAGATCAAGACCTTTTTCCTCCGACAAACGGATGGCTTCATGGAGCGTCATAACTCCCAACTGTTCGTTTGTATCGCTGACTACCCGTACCTCTCTGGCACGAATCTCCTCATTGATACTGAGTTCCTTTCCTATTCTTTTCACCTCCGAAAAAGAAATTCATTGCAAGTAAAAAGCGGACAGCATATACTATCCGCTTCCGAATTCATACATAAACCTTAGTAGCTTTCGCCATGTAAGGTGAGAAGCGGATGACTTCTGCTTGCAATCAGTTACTCGTATATAATAAGTGATTCCACAAATAATGTCAAGCAAAGAGTGAAAACTTATTCCGACAGATCGTCACGAAGGACACGATGCGCCATTCCTACAGCAACCTCATTAAACCGGAGAACGCCAACCCCCACATAAACTGCGACACATAAATGTTCGTGCCACCGGGCTACACCGATTTTTCCGCCTACATTCATTCCCAATGACTTTAATTTTATCTGTTCGATAGCGGATTCCACCGCTCCCAAAACAGAGCCGTCACCTACATGGGTATCACTGATGACATGTTGACGTTGGGCAGCAACGATAGCCGATTCATAAATCTTAGGCAGAATATCTAAAAACTTTCCACCAAAATTAACCGCTACCGCGCGAATTTCCAGTTTGGCCAATTCTTCCCGAAGGATACTTTCTTCCACCCTCGTTTCAGAAAGTGCCATACGCAGCGCCGCCCGGCCAACATCACCACTTTGATATTCTTTATCCATATCAATATGACCTATCCCTAATCTCACGAATCAGATTGGAAACAAATACAGCCACTGGTAGAGAGCCTTCATCACCATTTTTACGGCTTCGAACCGAAACAGTATGTCCGTTCATTTCCTTATCACCTACAACAAGCGTATAAGGAACCTTTTCCATCTGTGCCTTACGGATCTTATATCCTAAAGTATCATTTCCCTCTTCAATTTCTACACGTACATTGGATGCAGAAAGTGCGTCTGCCACAGATCTTGCATAATTCATATGTTTTTCTGTAACGGGAACCACTTTGACCTGAACTGGCGCAATCCAACTCGGGAATGCTCCGGCAAAGTGTTCAATCAAGATACCAATGAACCGTTCCAGGGAACCATATCCTGCTCTGTGCAGCATAACAGCTCTATGCTTTTCTCCATCTTCCCCCACATAGTTTACATCAAAACGTTCCGGCAGCTGCATATCCATTTGAATAGTGCCGCACTGCCATGTACGCCCAAGGCAGTCTTTGATATGAAAATCCAGTTTAGGACCATAAAATGCGCCATCACCTTCGTTAATAACATAAGGAACACCGGCCGCTTCAACAGCATCCCGTAATGCATTTGTAGAAATTTCCCACAGCTCCTCAGAGCCCATGGAATTCTCAGGACGCGTGGACAGCTCCACATGATATTCAAGTCCAAAAACACTGTATAATTTCCTATACATTTCCATAGTCTTAATTACTTCATCTTTCATCTGATCCTGCGTCATGAATATATGAGCATCATCCTGTGTGAACACACGGACACGGAATAATCCATGAAGCGCACCATGAAGTTCATGGCGGTGTACAATCCCAAATTCACCCACGCGTTTTGGTAATTCCCTATAAGAGTGCTGGTTTGTTTTATAGTATAAAATCCCGCCAGGACAGTTCATTGGTTTTACAGCATAATCTTCTTCATCAATCTGGGTAAAGTACATGTTTTCTTTATAATGATCCCAGTGACCGGACTGTAGCCACAACTTTTTAGAAAGGATAATTGGTGTCATAATTTCTTCATAGCCAAATTCGCGGAACAATTCCCGCTCATAAGCTATAAGTTCATTGCGAATAACCATTCCTTTCGGATGGAAAAACGGGAATCCTGGTCCCTCTTCATGGAAAGAGAATAGATTTAATTGTTTCCCCAATTTTCTGTGGTCACGCTTTTCCGCTTCAGCACGGACAAAGAGAAATCGATCCAGCTCCTCTTTATCAAAGAATGCGGTTGCATAAATACGCTGGAGCATTTTATTGTGTTCATCGCCACGCCAATAAGCACCGGCCACTGTCATCAGCTTAAATACTTTTAACTTGCCTGTCGAACGAACATGGGGACCTCTGCATAAATCGGTAAAATCCCCTTGTGTATAAGTCGATATGATCGCATCTTCCGGAAGATCCTGTATTAAGATAACCTTATAATCCTGGTTTCTGCTCCTGAAAAATTCTAATGCCTCATTTCTACTCAAAATCTTTTTTTCAATAGGCAGATTTGCTTTAGCAATTTTAGCCATCTCTTTTTCAATAGCAGCAAAATCTTCCTGACTAAAAACATGATCAGATTCTAAATCATAATAGAACCCATCATCAATTGCCGGTCCAATTGCAAATTTCGTTCCAGGATACAAATGCTGAATCGCCTGTGCCATTACATGAGCGGCTGTATGCCGAAGTGTAAAAAGCCCCTCCTTATCTGCTTTGGTAAAGAATTCAACCTGCGTTCCATCAGTAATATTATTCCGGATATCAGTTAATTCTCCATCTACTTTAGCTACCAATACATCTTTAGCAAGACTATTGGAAATTTTTTTCGCAGCTTCAAACAGTGTCACTTCATTTTCAAAGTGTAGTTCCTTCCCATCTTTCAACCGAATTGTTATCATAATCTTTCCTCTTTTCTTTCCGGAAATACCTCCCATATATTAGAGAAAAATTTCCTAAAAATAAAAAACTTCCATCCACAAGGGACGAAAGTTTAATTCCGTGGTTCCACCCAAATTAGAGCTAGTACTCCGCTTAAATAACTTATAACGCAGTCAACCGTGAAAACATACTTAATTCTGTTTCCCTGTTTAAGAGTGGTAATATAACCATGACAATATCCGCTTACACCAGCCGCAGACTCTCTATGCATGTACAATGGAAATATCATGTCTCTGTCATCACATTATGAGTATAATATTACACTCTTTTTATTTTATGTCAAGAATCTATTTCAAAAATCCCCCTTATAATAAAGAAAAATTTCATACCTCTTCAAAATAAACAACAGATTCTGTATTTCGCAAATCATTTTTAAACGCCCTTTTCTGTCCATAGTGAGGCAACCGCAGAGACATTGCGGCCGCCGGAATATGCAATCCCAACTTATCTTTTCTGAAGTCAAATTCTAATAAATCAACTTTTTGCCTGCGGAGTGATTCCATAAAAGGACGGATACTTTCTGAATCTTTAAATTCCATATATAAATCTATCCTTTTGGAATTTTTATGTAATTTTTTATCAAGAGGCGCCAATACACGAAATATAAACAGAATAAAAATAACTGCCAAAAGAGTACCTTCAGCAAATCCAATTCCGGCGGCCAGTCCCACTCCCGCACATGCCCAAAGTCCTGCAGCAGTAGTAAGACCCTTCACCTCACTTCGTCCGTTCATCATAATCGTACCCACTCCAAGAAAACCGATTCCACTGATTACTTGAGCACCAAGACGAGTGATATCTGTATTCATATTTGGGAATTCTCTAAATACATATTCATTTACGATCATTGCCATAGCCGCGCCAATACACACCAACGCATGTGTTTTTATCCCTGCGCCTTTATTTTTGTACTCCCTGTCTAACCCGATAATCACCCCTACAAAAGTCGCCAAAGCAAGCCGAAGACAGATTCCCGTCACGTTCCACTCTTTAACAAGATTCATTACTGTATCAAACATATCTATCACTTCCCGTCCGCCTTATCCGCCTTATATGTAAGAAATATTGAAAATCATTTTTTAACATAAGCAAGGTCTCTCGCCTTATAAAAAATGATTTTCAAGTCTTGCTACAAACTATATTTTAATTTTGGTTCTTTATGAACTCCATTATCGCTTTTTTCTTTTCTTCTAAAAGCAGCTTATCCCCTCTTGTTTCCATATTAAACCTAATCAGGGGCTCCGTATTGGAAGCGCGCAAATTAAACCGCCACTCCCCGAAATCCATCCCTAGTCCATCTATATGCTGAATTTCTTTCGCATCTTTCGCATATTCCTTTTCAACAGCCTGCATCACTCTATCAACATGACTTGCCGGCAGATTAATTTCCCCACTGCATGGAAATTCTTTTTCCAAATCGGAAACAAGCTCATAAAGAGATTCATTTGTTTCACTAATAATTTGCGCTACAATCAGCCAAGGAATCATCCCGCTGTCACAATAGGAAAAATCTCTGAAAAAATGGTGGGCGCTATTTTCTGCACCATAAATACCGCCAACTTTACGCATAGTTTCTTTCATAAATGCATGTCCACCTTTTGATTCTACAGAGATTCCCCCCAGCTCCTTACAAACTTTCTGTACACACCAATATACGCGTGGATCGTGGATAATAGTTTCTCCTTTATACCGATTCAGGAAATATCGAGAAAGTAAAGCCACCATATAATAGCCTTCTACAAAATTCCCCTTATGGTCTATAAAAAAACACCGGTCGAAGTCACCATCCCAGGCTACACCCATATCGGCACCATCCAACAAGACCTGATTTATCAAAGGTCGTCTGCATTCCTCCAGCATAGGATTAGGTACACCATGAGGGAATGTTGCATTTGGTTTCATATACTGTTCCGTAAAATGAAACGGTAAATACTTCTTTAAATTTTCGAAGCAAATATTGGCACAGCCATTTCCTGCATTGACAACAATTTTTAACGGCTTCATTTTAGAAATATCCACAAAAGATAAAAGGCTCTGAATGTAATCTTCTATAATTTCTTTTGTATAAACATGTCCTTTTTCAGCACAATTTTCAAACTCACTTGAAAAAGCAACTCTTTCAATATCCTTAAGACCGGTATCTGCGCTGACAGGTATTCCTTTTTCCCGAACGATTTTAATTCCATTGTTATTTGCCGGATTATGACTGGCAGTAATCATAAACCCGCCATCCAACCCATAATAAAAGGTGGTGAAGTACATCATCTCCGTCCCACAGAGACCGATGTTATATACATCAACACCAGCATCATTCATTCCTTGAATTACAGCATCAGCAATCGATAGGGAACTAGGCCGGATATCATATCCCACGCTTATCTTCTTAGGATGGTATAATTGTGCATATGCACGAGCCACACGATAAGCCAATTCCTCATTCACTTCCGTAGGTACGATCCCACGTATATCATAAGCCTTAAATCCGGAATGGCGCATTTTTGAAAAATCTCTCATTATACATCCTCCTTCTCTTTCTCTATTCTTTTCAGCATCTGGGCGTATCCATCGGCGCCATAAGCAAGCGACCTTTTTACGCGGCTGATTGTTGCCGTGGATGCTCCAGTTGCTTCTTCAATCTTGTCATATTTTTCTCCATGCCTAAGCATACGGGCCACTTCAAGCCGTTGTGACATATCATGCAGTTCATTAATTGTACAGAGGTCCTCAAAAAATTCATAGCACTCTTCCCTGGTTTCCAATTTCAAAATAATATCAAACAAATTATCTGTCAGTGGATTTACCAAACGCTGATTTACACTCATCACAACCTCCTTAATACACTTTTGATAAATATTCGCTCCCTTAATAATTAAAGATCTTTCTCACTTTAATGCATTATAGCATTTATGTGATACCACAAGCAAAATATTCCTATATTTTATAATATCGGTAAGTTAGTATTGACATTTTCAGATATAGAGCGTAATATATTCCCATCTTAATCCTTATGCAACGCATAACGGCAAACTTCAGAAAATTCATCATGAGTAGCGGAGGGACTGGCCCGGTGAAACTACGACAACCTTTCCAATGGAAAACGGTGCCAAATCCAGCGGGTATTCTGCTCGAAAGATGATATGATTTATTACTTTCATCTTTTGATGAAAGTTTTTTATTATAAAGGAGCATTATATGATTGAATTAAAGCACATAAACAAAATCTATAACGGCTTTAATGCATTAAATGATATCAGTCTCACTATCAAGGATGGTGAAATCTGCGGCATCATCGGACAATCAGGCGCTGGGAAATCTACGCTCGTCCGCTGTATAAACATGCTGGAACCGCCAACTTCAGGAGATGTTATCGTGAACGGAAGAAATATGGTCACCCTTTCAAAAAGAGAACTCCGTAAAGAACGAAAAAAAATCGGCATGATTTTTCAGCATTTTAATCTCCTGTCCAGCCGTACTATATATGAAAATGTGGCATTCCCTCTCGAATTATCAAATGTACCTCAAGGAGAACAAAAAGAACGCATTAATGATATCTTAGAATTAGTCGGACTGGCAGACTACAGAAATAAATATCCCGCACAGCTTTCCGGCGGACAAAAACAACGCGTCGGCATTGCCCGTGCCATTGTCTCCAACCCATCCGTCCTTCTGTCTGATGAAGCAACAAGTGCCTTGGACCCGGAAACAGTAAAATCCATTCTCCAATTGCTGAAAGATATTAATAAAAAACTGGGAATTACCATCGTTATGATTACACACCAAATGGAAGTCATAAAAGAAATTGCCCAGCATGTAGCTGTTATTGAACACGGGAAAATTATTGAAGAAGGTTCTGTCATTAACCTTTTCACAAATCCTCAAACAGAAACACTGAAAAAATTTGTCGGTTCCGTCATGTCTTCTGAACTGCCCGCACAGCTTTCCCACATGAATATACATCCTACAAAAGAACATGAATCTGATAATATACTTATTTCACTCTCGTTCCGTGGTGATGTAACTAATGAGCCGATTATTGCCCAATTGATAAAAAAGTATAATCTTAACGTAAGTATTCTTTACGGCTCCATCGACTACATCCAAGATATTTCTTTTGGCCGCCTGCTCATTATGATTAGTGGGCATTTGGAAGATCTTACAGATGCGCTTACACATTTAAACGCTTTGCCAATTACAAGTGAGGTGATCGGATATGTCTCCCGTAATAACTAATTTACTTTTAAAAAGTCTGGCTGAAACCCTTTATATGCTTTCCATTTCTGCCTTTATCGCGGCAGCCGCAGGCATACCCCTAGGAATACTTCTCGTTGTTACAGAGAAAAATGGAATACTTTCCTGCCCGATTATTAATAAGCCACTGGCTTTTATCGTTAATGTTATCCGTTCCATTCCCTTTATTATTCTCATGGTAGCAATTATCCCTCTTACTAGATTAATTGCGGGTACCTCTATTGGTACCACCGCTGCCATTGTTCCGCTAACCTTAGCAGCAATCCCTTATACCGCCCGCATGGTTGAAACTTCTATCCGTGAAATTCCGTCGGGCCTTATTGAAGCTGCCGAATCCATGGGCGCTTCTCCATTCCAAATTATCCGCAAAGTTTTAATTCCCGAAGCACTTCCTTCTGTCATTCAAAACATGACCGTTGTTATAGTCTCCCTCATCGGATCCTCCGCTATGGCAGGAACCATTGGCGGAGGCGGCCTCGGTGACCTTGCCATCCGTTACGGATACCAGCGCTTCCAGGCGGATGTCATGATTGCCACAATTATTGTCTTAGTCATTATTGTCCAGTTTATGCAGTTCACCGGTAACCTTTTGTCAAAGAGGGCAAACAAGAAATGAAACGACCATATAGGCTTTATTTGACAGTGATTTCATTCCCATATTTAGAAGTAAACATTATATAATATTTACACACGCAAAAAATCTCCTTCGATTTATTCATTGCAGTTTTTGTACCGCAATTTTACATCAATCGTAAGGAGATTTTTCTTGCTTGTAAAATCTTGCTGATGAATATTTACTCTCCTCTGTCTATATAAAAGAATATCTTTTTTACAAAAGCCTTTCTTCGTTATTCATTATGAATAATTCTGTTCTTATTCCAGCAATGCATTTTTTGCCAATTGATCAGCCATTTCGTTGTACATGACGCCTGTATGGCTTGCCACCTTATGAAAATGAACCGTCAGCTGTCCTTTTATTAATTCATAATACTCCCGCAGCGCTTTTGTTCCCCGTTTATTCGCTTTCCACTCTCCGGTACACCATTTCTCTATACCGACATAGTCATAATATAAATTTATCTCCGAGATCCCTTTTTCCAAACATTTTCCCATCGCAAACACTGCACCATGTATTTCTCCCGCCACATTCCGCATCTGCGCTTCTTCTGCATCAATAATTTTCTCTGCATAAGTTTCAACAGTTCCATGGTGGATAAAGACAACCCCAAACGAAAAGGTATCGGGAATTGTCGGAATATAAGAACCGTCTACATATACCGCCACTCTTAATTCGTCTTTCAAGGCTTTCACCTTTTTATCAGCAACATCCCCTAAGAATTCCATTGCTTCTTCTTTTGTAAAAAAGCCTTTGTAGGACGCACCGGGATATCCAATAACCTGCAATTTACAGTCATCCCAACTTGTAAACAAACCGGGTTTCCTGCCGGATTTCACAGCATACCATAATTTTTTTTTCACAAAAATGCTCCTTTATTATTCATATCCATAGACTGCCTGTGGTAGTATAATAAAAACTGAATTTATTAGAGGATCATTATGTTAAAATTCAATTTATTACACACTTTCCCTGCTTTTACCATCAAAAACTATCGGACTTTTTTCCTTTCCCAATGGGTTGCTCTCATGGGTCTTTGGATGCAGCTTACTGCACAGCAGTGGCTTGTTTATGAAATTACTAATTCCCCTCTGCTGTTAGGTGTTCTGAGTACTATGCAATATATGCCAAGCCTCCTTTTCACACTGTGGACCGGTTTTTGGATTGATCGCCACAAAAAGAAAAGTATTTTGTTGGGAACACAGCTTATGTATATGCTCCAGGCTTTTCTTTTAGGGCTCATCCTGTGGAGCGGTCATACCGATTATTATTGGATTCTTCTTTTTGCATTTTTTCTCGGTACCATAGACTGTATTGATCTTCCCGCACGGATGGCTTTCATGCCTTACTTAGTGGGAACACAATATTTGAGAAGTGCAGTCAGCTTAAATTCCACCAACTTTAATATTACAAGAATGCTTGGTCCCATTTTAGCAGCTTTTCTTCTTAGCTATCTCAGCTACAGTACTATTTTCTTTTTGAATGCACTCTGTCTTATCCCTATTATCATTGTCTACTTGCATATAAAAGTGGATGAACCCCAAAACCATACCATCTCAAACGATATAATGGGAGAAATCAAGGCAGGTCTCAGATACACGTTGCATCATAAAGTTATTTTATCCAATTTGCTTGCGGTCGCAGTTGTCAGCGGTTTAATTCTTAACTTCGGTACTTACGGTCCACCCTTTGCGGATAGAGTACTCCATGCCGGATTAAACGGATTCAGCAAAATACTTTTTTCTGTTGGTACCGGTTCCATGATTGGTGGACTGATTTCCGCATCAGGAATATCCAAGCCGAAACAGACTCTCCCCTTTTATTCAGCTCTTTTATGTGGTTTGTGCTTAATTATCATCAGTCAGACGAATTCGCTTTATCCAGCACTTCTTCTTTATGCAGGAATTGGGTTCACCGCTATTATCAGCATCGTCAACTTTAATACAATCATCCAATTTTCAACGGAACGCAGCTACCTAGGACGTATCATGAGCTTATATGCCCTTGTATTTTTAGGTGCAACACCATTTGGCAGCCTTATTGTCAGCAGCATGATTGAATATTCTGGAACCTCAAATGGTCTTCTTTCCATTGGGCTCCTTGATATAATGTTTATTCTCCTTATCAAATATCTCTACTGGAAATAACGCAAAAGAAACCCTTTTATCTATTACACAACTCTCTTTAAAATCAATGTCTCATTTTCCCAAAATTTTATTAATTATCTGGGTCGTAGAATACCCCTTTACAAAAGGAAGTATTCTGACTTCCCCCACATACTCTTTTCCAATAACATCCTCCATACTATAGTCACCGCCTTTTACCAAAATATCCGGTTCCAGACATTTTAACAATTCCAAAGGGGTTTCTTCATTAAAAATGACAACTTCATCCACAAACCTCAATGAGTTAAGCATAAATGCCCGATCCGATTCCGAATTAACCGGTCTTCCTTCACCTTTAAGTTTTTTTACAGATTCATCCGCATTAAGACCTATAATCAAATGCTCCCCCAATGCCGCCGCCTGCTGCAGATAAGTAATATGTCCCTTATGAAGGATATCAAAGCATCCGTTTGTGAAAACAACAGTTTCTCCTTGGGATTTCCACGCATCCACCTTACTTTTTGCTTCCTCCCAGCTTATCGGGATATAAGCCGTCCGCATCATATTGGAGCCGCACCATGCGTCGATCATTTCAGTGTGGCCGACAGGATAAGTTCCCACTCGAGACACCGCAATTCCAGCTGCCGTATTTGCCAGTTCAAGAGCGGTCATCATATCCAAATTAACAGCTGTTGCAGCTGCAAGTATGGCCATAACACTATCTCCCGCTCCGGAGACATCAAAGACATCCTGTGCGACAGAAGCACAATGTGCACTTCCATTTTTATTAATGCAGGTAATTCCCTTTTCAGACCGGGTTACAAAAATATTTTCTATCTGAAACGTTTCCCGCACCTTTCTGCCAATCCGTTCAATATCTGAATCATTATTATTGATGACGAATCCAGCGACATCAGATAGCTCTTTTATATTGGGGGTAATTCCATATGCACCTCTATATTTTGTCCAATCGCATCCTTTAGGGTCAATCAGTACCGGCACATCATACTCTTTCCCTTTTTTTATGATGGTTTGCGCCAACTGTTCTGTAATCATACCTTTTCCATAATCGGACAAAACAATACTGCCTACTCTTTGCTGAAGCAATTGATCCAGCCATTTTAAAATATATTTGCATACTTTATCATCAGGATTACACCTTTCTTCAAAATCAAGACGCATCATCTGTTGACGGGCGCCAAGAATCCTGACTTTAGTCGTAGTAGAGTACTCTTCTGACACGATAACTCCCGTATCATCAATCCCAGCTGCCCTTAATAACTCTGAAAGTGTATCTCCATCTCTATCATTTCCTCGCATACCTGCAATAAAAACTTGTCCACCCAAAGAGGATAAATTGGCAGCCGTATTAGCAGCTCCTCCCAAAACATTTCGCTGTGATTTCACTAAATTAATAGGAACAGGCGCTTCCGGTGATATGCGTTCCACATTTCCGGAAATATATCGATCAAGCATAATATCACCTATCACCGCCACTTTTATATTTTTTATATCTTCTCTTAGAAATCTTTCTCCACCTATTTTCATCGTTGCACCTAAACTTAATCAAACTATATTTATCTAAAATTTACTTTTTTATTATACCATTTTCTTTCTGTAGCCCATGAAAATAACAAATCTTCTAATGGTTTCATCACAAAGCTGCCCGTTTCATACAAAATAGGCAGCCGTTTTATAACAGATTATACTTTTTCATTCCCGGCTGTATATTTCCCGCTCTTTTTCTGTGCCTCATAAAGCTCAAAGTATTTTCCCTTCTTCTCCAAAAGTTCTCCATGAGTTCCTTTTTCTATAATCTCTCCATGATCAAGCACGATAATCTGATCAGCATCACGGACAGTAGATAATCTATGGGCAATAATGATCGTTGTGCGGTCCATTGCCAAGTCGTTCAATGTTTCCTGTATCTTTTTCTCTGTCTGGCTGTCAAGTGATGATGTGGCCTCATCAAAGATAACAATAGGAGGATTTTTCAAAAATACCCTGGCAATAGAAATCCTCTGTTTTTGCCCGCCAGATAACTTAACTCCGCGTTCTCCCACTTTTGTTTCATATCCATGGGGAAGCTGCGAAATAAATTCATCAGCAGCAGCCAATTTCGCTGCTGCTTTTATCTCTTCCGCAGAAGCCCCTTCTTTTCCGTACCCAATATTTTCACCAATTGAATCCCCAAAAAGGAAAACATCCTGCTGCACGATTCCAATCTGTTTTCTTAAATCCTGTTGGCAATATTCTTTTATGTCTTTTCCGTCTATCAATATTTCCCCCGATGAAGGATCATAAAAACGAAGAAGGACATTGGCAAGAGTACTCTTCCCTGTTCCTGTCTCCCCCACGAAAGCAATCGTTTTACCTGCAGGGATAGCCAAACTTATATGATGCAAGACCAAACGATTATCATCATAGCCGAAACTCATATCTTTAAAACAAATATCCCCTCTGACTTTATTAAAAACGAGTGGCATTTCAGGATCCTCTATAGACGGCTTGGTATGCATAATTTCCTCAAAACGTGAAAATCCGGCCATGCCCCGCTGATATACTTCCGCCAATATGGTTAATCGGAATACGGGACGCATAAAAATATTCACATACAGTAAAAATGCAACAAAATCCGGCAATGTAAGTATATCGACAGAGATCATATATCCGCCCGCCAGCAAAACCGCCACATTGATAAAATTCGTAAAGAAATTAATACTTCCTGAGAAATAGGCAACTAATTTATAGGAATTGAACCTTGTATTTCTAAGCTCCCTACTTTTACTACAAAAACGCTTCCGCTCAAAATCTTCCATGGCAAATGCCTTTATAAGGCGAATCCCTGATAAACTTTCTTCCGCTCTGGCACTTACTTCTCCTGCTTTTACACGGTTTTTACGAAAGGCATCTTTCATTTTCCGATTTATTTTTACTGTATGGAATGCTTTACCAATCAGGAGCCCGCCGATTAAAATGGCCAATGTCCAATTCATAATAAGCATGGCTACGATGGTTCCTGTCATGATGACAGCACAAAGTAAAACGTCATTGGGACCGCGAAAAGCCAATTCACTTACTTCCGTCACATCACTTGTTATACGTGATAAAAGCTGCCCTGTTTTTTCATTATCAAAATAACGGAAAGATAACGTTTCGATATGAGAAAAAAGATCATTTCTCATATCATGCTCAATAGATGCACTCATAATATGTCCATAATACTGTACAGAATAAGAAATAATAAATTCAAAGATATAAAGCAGCAACAGAATCGCGGATCCCCAAAAAAGTGCTGTCATGTTTTTAGAAGGAAGAACCTGATTAATAAGCTCTCTTACCATGACAGGAAAAATCAAATCAAGCCCCGCCATGGCAAAAGTCCCAATAATTACACCTATAAGTAGTTTCATATAAGGCTTGTAATAGTGCATAAGGTTTCTAATCATTATCATTCTCCCTGTTCCAAATATGCAGATCATAAGAACCGATTAAATCTCCATCCGGTGTTACCGCAGGCACTTCAATTCCTGCTGCATATTTCCCATCATCAGAAATAGAAATTGCCTGAATAGGCCCTTTAGTATGATATCGATTTAGCTCCTTTCCGTTGACTAAACTGATCACCGCAGCTCCATGCGCACCATAATCATGATTTCTTACATTCCGCCCAATAGCAATAGCTGCGATACCTGATGAGGAAAATGTAATTCCTTCCACTTCTGCTCCTGCTGTATATTTAAATTTATACGCCCCTTCCATATCAAAAAGATATACGCTATTACTGGAAGGATGTATAATCGGTGCGGGAATTTGCCAATTTGCCCGGTTAAATGTATTAATAGTTGTGAAGACAACACCTTCAGGCACGATATAAGCATCTCTACCGGCAGCGTTATACCAACCGCCGGCTACCTTATGTGGTTTTGAAAGGACCCGTTGCCAAAGTATACTGCCGTTCTCATCAAAAAGGATTCCTCTCCCATCACTGGTCATCGCAGACAAATACTTTCCATCCTCTGAATAATTAGGACCATTGCGTATCGTTGTTATCTCAAAAAGTGGTGCCGCCGGTATATCCTTAGCACTAATCAAAGTTCCTTTATCCTTGTCCAAAACATATATATTTTTATTATATTTTCTTTCTTCAGGCCCTGATTTGTCATAATTAGCAGAAGCAAACGCAAACCGCCCTGTTGCAAAAGATACACTGCCCCAATTAATCCAGCTGTCCATATTTTCATTGAGCGGGTACCGCCAGCGTTCATTCCCTCTTTCATCAAAGGAAATGATTCGGCTTATATAAGCTCTTGAATGATTCTTACTGACAGTAGATCGATAAAAAATGGCATATACATTCCCTTCCTTGTCTGTTTCTACATGAATCGGAATCGGATACGCGCGAATTTCATTTTCAACTCCAATAACATCAACTCCGTCAAATTTCCATAAGATATCTCCCGTTGCAACCTCTAAGGCGTAGAGCGTACCGGATGGGCTGCTTTCTCCGACATAGACAATCCTGTTATCTTTACTCAACGCCAACGAACGGATTTCACCAATTCCGATGGTTCTGGACCATCTTTCATATCCTTCTATAGAAAAATGATACATTTCCCCTTTTATGGTTCCGACAATCCATCCACGATTAACCGGTGAATAAAGAATCTCTCCGCCATCAAAGCCCATTCTGTCATAGTTTCTTCCTGCCACATCCCCCAGTGAAACAATGGTTTCTCCTTCAGCTTTTTCTCCATCGAACATTCCCCATGGCGTTTTATTTCCTGTCAGAAAGAACAGCAACAGCCAGGTCATCCCCAACAACAGAAAAATAAGCATTGTCTTCATCTTTTTCATAGATATAATTTTGTCCAATCATAAACTATACGCAGCGCGCCAAAATAAATCCCCTGCTGTGACAGTGCATACATGAGCTTGCTGATACCGGCTGCCGTAATAATCCCCATTAGAAACAGACATACTATCTTTTCTCGCAAATCCCAGATTTCATAACTCTGCTGTTTTGCCAGAAACAACCCTCTGCTGACAACAGAAAGCGCCAGAGTTTGGGATCTCCTGATACATCTCGCCAAAAGAGGTTTCACTATATATGGCAGATGTTGGATAATCCGGGTTCTCCCTTTGTTTCCATGGCTGCGCAGCTGTAACGCAATGATAACTTCACCAGCTTCAGCGGCCAATACAGGAAAAAATCGAATAGCTGTTACCAGCATAAAAGATATTTGCGGCGACAGACGCCAGGATGAGAGCCCTTTTAAAAGCTGGCGAGGATCGCTGGTCCAGCATACAAGCAGACCCAATGCGATCATAGATACAGATCTCATTCCCTGTATCGCACCATACACAATTCCCTCCTGATAAATATAAAGTCCGTCGGTCAGTGCACCTAAAACAGGAAATGTAGGACTGATCAACATAAGAATAGGAGTACGTGGATTTTGTGCAAAGAACAATGCCTGGCTGGCAACAGATCCCCACAACCCAAATAAAATAAATACCGCAAGCACCTTCCACTTATATACGGGTGTTCCCGCAGCTATATGAAGCGCTATACTTATAGAAAACAAAATAAATAATGTCCGTGGATTATCCACAATAACCATAATCAGAGCAAAAAGAAACAGGACACACAATTTAGTCCTTCCATCCAACCGTGAAAAGAAAGTATCATTGTTCGTACCTTCCCATAATTGCCTAAAGGACATGGCGCATCACCTCCTTTACTGTTATACAGGGATCTATACCAAGGTATTCCGATAATTCAAGCATCGGTGGTATGGATAATCCCCCCATTCTAAGAACTTCTTTATTACTGAATATTTCATGAGGTGCCCCCACCGCTACAAAATGTCCTTGTGCCAGCACAAAGATACGATCCGCCAGTGATGATGCCAATTCAATATCATGCGTACAAAAAAATATTGTTTTTCCTTGCTCCGCTGCATAGGAAAGGAGCATACTGAGACTTTCAAGACTTTTTTGATCCTGTCCCGTTGTCGGTTCATCCAATAAAAGAAGCTCATTGTCTCTTCGTGAAAGTAATGCTCCCAAAACGACGCGAAGGCGCTGCCCCTTTGATAAGGCAAGCGGGAAATCATCCCGATAATGATATACGTGAAGCTTGTGCAATAAAATATCCAATTCTTTTTCTGTCATTGTTTTATTATTCCATAGCAATTCTTCCCGAACTGAATCATTTAGGAGCATCAGGTCTGCTTCCTGCAGCATATATCCAATATATTCTCTCCGCTTCCCTATCGATTTCCCATGAATTAAAATTTCCCCTGAGGAAGGCTCCTCCAACCCCGATAAGATATTCATGAGTGTTGATTTCCCTGCGCCATTAAACCCCATGAGTGCATTGATAGATCCCTTCTTGATTTTAAAATTCAATCCGTTTAATGTATCAGAATCCGCACCGGGATATCTGTAAGTGATATTTTTACCTTCTAAAATCAACTCATCACTACTATCTTCTGCTATACATGGCCCTATGGATTTTTGGAATTTTATACCTGCTTGCTTTATTTCCTCCGCAGTCTTCTTTAACGAGTAAGATAATTTTTCTAGTTTCATAAATCTTCCCAATTTAACGCTTTGCGGTTCACGAATTCCATATCCATCATTTGAGCCCAGGACATACCATGATTCATCCATTAATCCATCATATACAAAATGACCCTTATGCATAATACAAAGACGAGGAAACCACGCAGCCAGCTCATTGACCCTATGCTCAACAACTACAATGGTCATATGTTCTTCTCTCTGCAAAGAAACTAACAATTCAAGAAAAGACTGCACTCCCTGGGGATTCATCTGGCTCACCGGCTCATCAAGAATAAGCAATTTCGGCTTTGTCACTAATACGGATGCTAAGGCAAGCCGCTGTCTTTGTCCACCCGAAAGTTCATGAATACTTCTTTCTTCCATCCCATCCAATCCCGTGCGTGCAAGAACTTCCTTAACCTTCTCTTTAACAACAGAAGCTTCTATCCCTCTGTTTTCAAGAGCAAACCCCACTTCATCGGCAACGGTCATCGCAAAAATCTGATCGTCCGGTGTTTGGTATACTGTTCCCACAAAAACGCCTATCTCTTCTGCGGACATCGCCGCCGTGTCCTTTCCATCCAAAAAGATTTTCCCGTCTATAGAACCATCCTCTTTATCCAGCAGTCCTGTCACCGCTTTTACTAAAGTAGATTTTCCACATCCGGATCTACCTGCAATAAGCACCATTTCTCCTTCTTCTATACGAAGATTGACTCCTGTAAGCGTATCCTTTTCTCTGGAAGTATATCGGCAAGATACATTTTGAATATCTAAAATCATGTTCCCATCACCTGCTTAAGCTTCTCTCCCATACGATATCCCATCCAGGCACCAATACTGCTGTATAGAATCCCATTAACCAGCATATAGAGGGCAATAAACCAATCGGCATAGTATAAACGATAAAAGAACATCATCTGCTGCATGTTTATAAAGGTAATAAACGCATCAGCTATACCTATCATTACCGCAATCAAAACAGCGTATTGTTCCGTGATTACTTCTTTTTTAAAGAATCCCCAAACCCATAGCACAAACTCTAAAACAACAATAGATACTGAGCAAATCAGGATTCCCACCAATGTAACACGCCCGAAAAGTATGGCAGACAGGAGCCAACGCATCAGGAAAAACAACGATAATACACCGGGACGTCTGAATAAAATTAACAACGCCATTAAAAGGAGGTATTGCACAATACCATTTAAAATCCCTGTTATAAGCCCCGAAAACGGCCCTAAGATAACATGAAAAAAGTCTCCCAGCAAAGTTACCGGCACAACAACGCCGCCAAAAGCAAGCGCGGCGAAAAGAGCCACCGTAATATCTCCCCGTGCGCCAATCTGGATAGTACATTCCCTCAGCTTCTTAAAGGATGCTATTACGAATGCTACACATACCCCGGCAAAACCGATGGCAAACATACCTGTACCTTTTCTTTTTACAATCGTCAATGGAACTTCCGTTATTTTTGATATATTTCCATCAGTCAAAGTAATCCGTAAATTATAATTGCCTTCATTAATGGTGAATGGGTTTATATAAAGCGGCATGATAACCGGTTGGCTTACTTGCGGCAAAAGACCTATAGATGCTTCCGTAGCATCAGTGTTCTCATCACTCCAGCCGATACCTCCATCTTCAGTCCTGACCGAAATTAATCCCTTCTTCACTTCACCACTGGGCCGGTCCACAAGTTCTGCCACGAAATGAAGTGTTCTTGTATCTTTATTCGGATTTCTCATTTCAAGGAGAATATACGCTGCCGGCGTATTCAATAATGACGGCCAATCTGTGGGCTTGCTTCCTATAAGCCGATTCCTTATGTTCTCAAGAGTCACATCCCGTACATACAATATATCTTTTGCTTCTCTTTGATCGACTTTTCCATCTTCATCTACAGGGGCAACGATACGTTGTATATACCAAGTAGAATTTTCCTTTTCTTCAGAAACTCCTGCAGCGGATGCTTCGCTTTTGCCGATACTGAAATCAACTTTTTGTATATATTCTTTACCGTCATAACGAATTTCTACAGAAATTGCATAATTCCCTTCTTTCAGATCCTTATCACAAGAAAGAGAAACAACCGAAAAGACTTGTCCATAATTGGCCGGCAGCTTCCACTTTGCTGTAATCACATTATCTTTTGCCGTGTTCCAGCCTTCCATTTTCAGCGCATGGATACCACTTGGCAGAGTCACTTTGATATCAGCCGTTTCTTCTTTCGGAAGATCTATGCTCTCAATATTTAAAAATAAAATTTGTGTACTCCCCGCAGGTATTACTTTATGCTTTTCTCCATTCAAACTGTAAGGAAATTGTACATCCAATCGAACTGATTCATTCCCATAAACCGTCAAATGAAACAATGCTGAAAAGATCACTGTGAAAAGGAATAATATTCTACAAATCATACTGTCCTCGCTCATAAGCTGTTTGCCGTCCTATGCATAGCAAACGATCTTCGCTTATCTTGTCTACATGAAAATACGATGCACCCATTTTCTGCGCCAATTCTTTTGCAAGTCCCAGTTTAATAAAACTCGATTCTGTATCAATCACTGCGATCGGCATATGCCGATGTCCAATCCGCTCTGCTTCTGACAATGCATCTCTCACGGGGTCTGTATTTTTATTAAGCGAATTGGTTGCTCTCCCATCAGTAATCAAAATTAACACCGGATCTTGTAACGGATCCTGCCTGTAAAGCCTGTCGAGCATATCTTCCGCTTTTATAAGTCCCTGGGCAAGTGGTGTTTTCCCGCCAGTGGGAAGTGCTGCTAACTTCTTTTGTGCAAATTCTATACTTCGTGTTATCGGTAAAAGGACTTCCGCCCTATCCCGCCTAAATGCGATCATACCCACTCTATCACGTTTCTGGTAAGCATCCGCCAGCATTTTAAATACCACCCCCTTAACCGCTTTCATCCGTTCACGGGCACCCATAGATCCACTTGCGTCAACAAGAAATAAAAATATATTGCCTGTCCTTTTTTCCCTTTCTTTCCGCCGGATATCCTCATGACGGATGACCACAGCGCATCCGTTGGATTGTCTGCCTTTTTGATGGGGTGCCGCTGCGCGGAGTGTGGCATCAATTGCAATATCATGTGTTTCACCCTTAGGAATACCGGCTTTTACATACCGTCCCTGTCTCTCATCGCTTCTCGTTATATGTCTCTTTCCACTGCCTTTGGGGGTAAATTGTTTTTTCTCGTTCTGTATCCAGAGCGGAGGAAGAGTTACATGTAAATCTGCGGAATCTACTTTTTCATCATCCGCCCCCTGCGGAAATTCCGGCATATCCGATGATGATTCATCATTGTCACTCCCATTCCCCGCCGCTTCAACAATATGATTCCCGCTTGGATCCTCTCCATCATCACCAAGATTATTATTTTCAGATTCCTGATCTTTCTCTATATCGTTTTTATCCGGATTTTCCAGTTCATCAGACTGCGGCAGTTCCTGTTCACAATTCTTTCTCATACGGTGGGGAAGTACAAATTCCGCCGCTTTTTCCAGATCCTTAGGCAATACATATCTTCTTTCTGCCAAGGCAGCCAATGCTCGTGCCGCTTCAATTAAATAGATATCCGCCCGATGTCCGGATACATGTGCTTTTAAAGCATATACCGATGCCAACTGTATCATGGCCGATGAAACAACCACTTTGGGCAGCAAGGACATTGCAGAATGTATTGCCTTCTTTATTTTTTCATTTTCCAATTTCCATAAATTACAAAAAGACGCACAATCCTTTTCGAAAGAAATAGTACGTTTTAATATCTCAACACGTGTATTTTCATCATGGATATTATCAACATTTACGAAAAGCCCAAACTGATCCAAACAAGCCCCGGATAGCATCCCGCTTTCCGGATTTATCGCGGCAATAACGGTAAAACTCGTATCACACCGCAGTGATAATCCATCCCGTTCAAGCTGATACATCCCAACTTCTGCAATATCTAAGATAGAATCCAGCAAATCCTCCCGCAATAAATTAACATCATCTAAATAGAGCACACCTTGATCCGCTTCATTAATAATTCCGGGATACAGTTTTTTCTGTCCGCTGTAAATGGCTTTTTCAGTATCAATGGTGCCAAACAACCGGTCTTCGGTAATACTTACCGGTATATCCCGCCACGGTCTCTCAATCAGTTCCTGTGTGCTTCTCATCAGTGTAGATTTGCCAATGCCTCGAGGTCCGGAAATCAAAAGACCACCGGCGCGAGGATTTACCAGCACAACAAGTATGGCTGTTTTTGCATGATTTAGTCCCAATACAGCGGAAAAAGGAAAATTATTGCGCTTCATCATCAATAACCTGATCCACCTGCTCCCAATTCAATGTTTGTTCTTCAAACGGGCGGCGATGCATACGATGTGGGAGAACCATCCTTGACGCCGCTTTCAGATCTTCCCTGTTTACTGACGTACGTCCTTCAACAGCTGCTATCGTTTCTGCCGTTTTAATCAATGTTATATCTGCCCGATGCCCATCAACCCCAAGCAATATAGATATTTTAGCGGCAAGAAACAACAAACTGTCAGAAACCATAACCCGTGGAAGCAATTTTATAGCCTGCTCTATCCTCCCCACTTCTTTTTCCTGTTCCTCTTCCCAATCGGCAATAAACTTCTCCGAATCCGCCTCATATGCCAATCGGCGTTTTACAATCTCCGCCCTTTTCTCCGGATTTTGTTCCCCCGCAACCTTGACTGATAATGCGAAACGATCTAATAACTGTGGACGGATGTCCCCTTCTTCCGGGTTCATTGTTCCTACAAGAGAAAACTGCGCAGGATGAGAATAGGAAATTCCTTCGCGCTCCACTGTATTAATTCCCATAGCTGCCGAATCTAAAAGGATATCTACAGCATGATCGTCCAAAAGGTTAATCTCATCTACATATAAGATATTACGGTTCGCATCTGCCAAAATACCTGTTTCAAAACTACGGCGTCCTTCCCGTATCGCCAATTCAATGTTCAATGTTCCCACGATACGGTCTTCTGTTGCGCTGACCGGCAATTCCACCACTTTCATAGGCAATAATACTACCGGAGGTTTTCTGGTGTCATATAATTCGTGACAGCTGTCACACCAGTTTGCTTTATTTTCAGGATCGTCATGATAATGGCATCCTTGAATACATTCCCGCGGCGGTAATAAATCCGCCAATGCACGGACAGCAGTAGATTTGGCAGTCCCTTTTTCTCCCTGGATAAGAACACCGCCTAATCGGGGATTGACCACATTGAGTATGAGCGCCTTCTTCATTTCTTCCTGCCCGATAATCGCAGTAAACGGAAATACTCCCTGTCTTTTCATATGGCTTTCTCCTGTCTTTTCAGATACCGTTTAACAAAAAATTTTTTTAATGCGCATTCTGCTTCCAAACGCCTTACTTGTCCGTTTTTATCAAGCCATCGGGAAAAGCATCCTCCGCCGCAAAGTGAAAAACACTCACACATTCTGCACGCTTTCATAGAGTTTCTGATGAACGTTCCTATCTTCCTGACATTTTCCGGGCACCTGCCTGTATATACATTGCCCAATTTGTATTCACTCTTTCCCATCAGTGAAGAACAGGCATAAATATCACCATGCACATCCACAAAAGCAGCTTCCCCATTCATAGCAAAACATTGAGGAAACTCATACTTCCCCGTCCTCTGCAGCATTCGCACCCGATCTTCCTGTGTAAAATGAATATGTTTTCCTGTAATTTCTTCCAACATATCCATTTTCTTTGCAGTTCTTTCAAGAGCTTTTTCCATTTGCTCGGCAGTGGGCGCACGTAATCCTTTCCCGCGCCCCTGCTCTCTGAGTATATCAAAACCAATCTGATGGACATTCCCATAAAAGTATGCCATATCAACAATCCCATCCAGCTGCTCTACCGTGTCATCAGTTACGACACAAGTAATTCCGGCCTCTATATTTGACTCTCCCAGATTTTGGAAAGCTTGAATCACTTTTTGCGAAGATCTGTCTCCATCTTTTGAAACACGCAAGTTGTTCATAAGTTCAGGACGACCGTCACAAGAAATACCAATTCCTACATGATGGTCAAAAAGCCACTTTCCAATGTCTTTCGCCAGCAAAGCTCCATTCGTTTGTATCTGCATCTGTGCATTCACATGATTTTTCTCTACAAAATCCACTACTTTCCGGATTAAAGGAAATTGCAGCAACGGTTCTCCTCCGGAAAACTGGAGAAGAAATTGATTTTTCGACACATGCGCTAAAGCCACTGCAGCTATGGCAGTTTCTTCAGTCATATCAACTGGATCCTGCTCTGAAGCATAACAATAAAGGCACTTAAAATTACATCGGCCGGTTAACGTGAGCACAAGCATTCGAATTGGTGGAATTTCACACATTGTCATCCCCTTCGCCTTCCAATTCTCCCTCAATGGATAAATACAGATTTTTTAGTTCCTTCATTGTCTTTTCTTTTGCATTCCACAGCCCCCTTGCTTCAGCTTCAAGAAGCGTTTCGGTAATACGCTGCAACGCCCAAGGATTTACACGTTTCATCCAGTCCTGTACCTTTTCATCAAGTGCATATTTTTCTGCATACTTTTCATACATCCAATCTTCCATAACCTCGCTTGTCGCATCCCATTGGAAACTGACAGACACCATTTTTGACATATCGGATGCTCCTTTATATCCGTGATTCATCATACCGTTAATATACTTGGGATTAATCGACTCCATACGAAAAATACGCTTTGCTTCTTCCTGGACTGTCCTTACTTTTGGACGCAGCCGATCTGCACTGTCGCCGGCATAAGAATGGGGTGCTGATCCTCGTATACTTCTTACCGCAGCAATCATCCCTCCATGATAGGCGTTATAATCATCAGAACTGAGCATATTCGTTTCATGATTATCCTCATTCTTTACGGTGACATCCATAACGGATAACCGTTTTCTGAACAGTTCCGGAGAATATTCACCTTTTACCGCTCCTCCATACGCATGACCGCCCCATCGTACAAAGACATCAGCCAAATCATCGACGGTCTGCCAATTTTTGGATTCCAAAAGCGCCGATACCCCAGCACCATAAGTCCCCGGCGCATCACCAAAAATTCTGTATGCTGCATTCCGCCAAGATTCTTCATGTGTCATCCCGCTTTTTTCCATTAAGCTGCTTTCCTCGGAAATATGTTTTTTGATATAGTTGTCATCTTCCAATTCATTAAGATCTGCTACCAGTAAAACAGCTTTATCCAGCAGCTCGACAACAGTCGGCATTGTGTCACGGAATAACCCGCTGATTCTGGCGGTCACATCTATACGGGGACGCATTAATTCAGAAAGGGGAATCACTTCCAACCGTTTAACCTGAAGACTTCCCTTTTCCCAAACGGGTTTGATGCCCATAAAATAGAGAAATTCCGCTATACACTGACCATGGCTGCGCATATTGGAGCCTGACCAAAATACCATTCCTATATTTTCAGGATATTTTCCTTCATCGGCAATATACTGCTCAATGACCTGATCACCCAATCTTTTACCAAGCTCCCATGCTGCTTTTGTAGGAAGCGTCCTCGGATCCAAGCCGAAGAAATTACGTCCGCTCGGTAAAAGATTGACTCCTCCGGTGTGAGGAGATCCTGACAGTCCAGGGAGTATGTACCGCGAAGAGAGCCCATCCATGATATGATCCATTTCCTCCGCAGTCTTCCATAAGCGCTGAATCAGGTCATGACATATATAGGAAAGTATACCTGCCACCTTCTTCTTCCACGATTCATTTTCCTCGGATATACAAGTTTCAAGAAGAGCTTTTTCTATTCCTTCATCACTGAAATCATAGGCCTCCAATATTTTTATAATATTTTTAGTTTCATTCCGTATTCTTGACATCAGCTCACTGTAAGTGATTTGAAACCGGGGATGCAACTTTCCTGCGTTGCCAATGATTTCATCAACGGTGGTGTCATATTTTTCCGCCCATATTTCATAAATTGACGGAATTTCCCCGTTATCCAATCGCAGAAACTGGAGAATTTCATCGATAAGGATTTCTCCTTGGGGTGCTTGTCCCAATATATGAAGTCCCATATGGACTTCACCATTCTTCAATTCTTCAAGGTATTGATGAAGTTTTCCGACATATTCTGGAAAAGGCTTGTTCTCATCATAAGGTATTTCCCCGTCTAATTCGGCTTTTTCGGCAAGTTCTCTGATCATCGGCTCCAAAGAGCCTGCATTTTCCGGTTGTATTTGCATAAAATGGGCATACTCGTCCATCATCTTTTCCAATTCTGCCAGCTCATCATAAACACCCGCTTCGGCAAGTGGTGCCGGCAAATGATCAACCAGACATGCTGCACTTCTTCTTTTAGCCTGTATACCTTCCCCTGTAATTGTCATATGGTAAGGATAAATATTAGGCAGGTCCCCCAATGACAAATCGGGATAACTTTCCCTATCCAGCCCCGCTCCCTTTCCGGGAAGCCATTCCAGATTCCCATGTGTCCCTACATGGATAACAGCATCCGCTTTCCATTCATCACGAATCCATTGATAAAAGGAAATATATTGGTGAGTAGGCGCTACATAAGGATCATGATAAATCTTGGCAGGATCCATCCCATATCCGCGAGGCGCCTGAACGGTAATAAAAATATTGCCGTCCATAATTCCGGGAACCAATAAGTTTTTATAATCATCAAGCATAACTTTACCGGGAGCCTCTTCCCAGTCTTTTTCCATCTGTCGCTTTACCGATTCAGGAAATGTTGCAAAAAAGTCAATATACGCCTTAGAAAAATTTTTATTACATTCTTCTACTTGTTTATCAGTAAGCATGGATATGTCATTTGTCGCATGAGTAGTTAAGGTATTAATAAAACTCTCCGTATCTTCAGGAATAAAATCAACCCGGTATCCTTCCCCCTTCATACGCTGTAAAAGCAAACGGATACTTTCAATAGAATCCAAACCGAATGCGCTTCCGATGCTTGCGTTAGTGGGCGGATAATTATGGAAAATAATTGCGATTTTTTTATCTTTATTCTCTTTACTGCGCAATAACGCCCATTTTTTTGCCTTGGAAACCATAAAAGCCATACGCTCTGAAATAGGAAGATATTCCACCTCTCCATTTTCCTTCATATGTTTTGCCGCAACAGGCACACCATGAATAATTCCGTCAAACTCCGGCATGGAAATACTAATGGATATTTCCACGGGATTCATGCCTTCTTTGGATTTCGCCCATTCCTGTTCAGGCATGATTAAGGAATATCCCTCCAAAACAGGAATGCTTATTTCTTTTAGTTCCTCTTTTGTGATAGAACCTGATGCTGTAAAAGAAAATTTCAAGGTATTAACAATTATATCTACTGCCGGCCTCCCGTCTGCCGTGAAGTAATTATGAAATACTTGGCTAAGCGTAGGCATTCCCATTTCGGAAACAGGAAGTCCGTTAGTAAATACGGCAATTGCATTCATGCCCTGCCTTTCACATTCGCGAATAAACGTATTCTGATACTGTAAATCCCCCCATATCCACTCGTCCCTGTAAAAAATCATTCCAACCGTTGGCCGGTCCTCTTTGCAGAACATTTTTTTATATCTTATCAAATCGGTTGTATATAGTTCCGGCAGCCCAGGGTGATATATTCCTGCCCAGCAGTAAGCGGACGGTTCTGCCGGCATCTCTCCGCCTTTATTTGTTATAAATTGCAAAAAGAGCCACAGGTTTTTATAATTTTTGATTCCGCTGTAAAAACTATACTGCTTAATCTTTTCAACATCCGCTTCACTCACTCCGTCCCGCGCCTCTTCCTCCGCAGATCCCGCAGCATCCATGTAGTATGGAATCGACTTGGCCGCAAAAAATGCCAGACATTTATCCCAAAACATCGTCCGGATAGTCGTTCCCATAAAACGAATCACCACTAAATCGGCATCGCCAAGTTGTTTTTCCCAGATTCTGCTCCATAAAGAAGTACTTTCTACTTTCAGCGTCTCATATTCCGCCGGAACAAGCCCCTCTCTTTTTAATTCACTGCAGGCTTTGCGCATCATAAAGAAACGACGGTCTACATTTGTTAAATAAATAACTTTCCCTTCCATTTATCTCCTCATATAATTAACTATTTAATAAAAATATGGTTATTCCCACAATTCCGGATAAACGGCTCGTGCAACAGCTTCAACAGAATCCGTTACATGTTGGGACATTACATACTTATACCGTTCCGAAAAGAAAATAAACTGATTATTCTTAACAGCCTTTACATCCTGATAAGCAGGATTTTGCATAAGCTCCTTTTTAAACTCATTTTCATCATCCCCTTCCCGCGTTCTCCACACAGGAAGCAAAAATACATCCGGATTTATAGAAGGAATGAGTTCATTCGACAGGTAAACACCGGCACCTTTGGGGATATCAATACCATCTGCGCCATTTTTTACATGCGCCATTTTCAATATTTCATTAAACAGCGTGCCCCGCTTCCCGATAATTCCGCGGAAGGAAAGCGCGACAACTGTCTTTTCCTGATTAGGACTTAATACCGACAATTTCTCCTCTATGGCTTTTCGCTTCATACGCATGCGGGAAACGACCTGATCTCCCCGTTCGCTTTCCCCCACCGCCTTAGCCATTCCCTGCACTTTCAGTTCTACTTCATCCCATGTAGTCGCTGTAACTGACACATATACAGGAACGCCCATACCTGACAGGACTTCTGTTATTCCGTTTGAGACAGCAGAAGACATAATTACTAAATCAGGATTCAGCTCCATAATATTTTCGGGATTCAATTCAACAACATGCCCCACCGCCTCACGCTGCGCTTCAGTAACAAAGGTGATATCAGGATTCCCCGCATATTTACTGAGACCAACAATTCGGCTTATATCCACTAAATCAAGAAGCACTTCATCTGTTCCATAAGTAGCGGAAACAATCCGCTGCGGTTTATGTGGAATTTTTACAGTACGCCCCAGTTCGTCTGTCACTACATAAGCACTATTTTCGACAGGCACTTCGGCAAAATGAAAACGGCACCCGTTTATTGCTAAAAGAATAATACATAATAATACAAATATCAGTTTTTTCATGTTTTCGCCATTCTTATATGCCCACTAAGTTTTGCATTCCACATTTTCTCATAAAGGTATTCTGCCCCTCTTATTCCGCAAAGAGGAAGATCGCTCACTGCTATTTCATCATAAACAGGTCTTGTAATATGGCAGCTTACGAAAGGCTTATTCATACGGAGTAATCGTTCCGTTTCATGTGAACTTGACAGAATTAGCCCGCCATCCCATTTTTTATAATCTTCAGCAATAGATATGTCATTAATGCCGACTACTCTTACTGTATCCACTGCCGGCGTTTTGGAGCAAGTATCTGCCTGCAAATGAACAGTCAAATTTTCTGTGTCCGCCCATTCCCCCCGCAACGCTTCTGCAATTCCCAGACTCTCTTCCGGTGGTGCCGAAAAAAGAATGCGGTCGAACCAAAGCGTTCCCCACATGGATTTCATATTATTCCCAAAATGAAGAAGCCTTTTCTGTCTGCATCTGATTTCCATTTCTGCTGCTTTCAAAGAAGCCGAATTTACTGCTTCTGCGATTCTATTCAACCATCGCAAAGTCCCTTCCATCCCATAGGGAAGCCCCACAGAAATATAGGGGATATCGAATCGGGATTTCATGTCTTCTGCTGCTTTTAACGCCAGTTCATTCCTTACCACTATATTCAATGCCGCTTCCGGAGCTTTCATAATACTTTCCCAGGAATCTCCCACACCGGGCATGGACACTACATGTATATCGCATAACTCCAGCAAACGTCTAATTTCAATGGCATCAGCTTTTCCGCGCAGATAAACGGAAGAAAGTCCAAGCACGTTGACACCGTCAGATTTTTTTAAAGGGTTCATCTGCTGCACCAGCAGAGATAAGGCCCTTGAGAACCCGCCCGCAAAGCTCCCGTGAAGTCCCCCGCTGTCTATTCCATATACGGGCCACGGCAGATGGCTTTTAGCCGCAATCCCCTCAATATCATCACCTACAAGACTTATACTGCAATTATTTTGAACAAATAGCCGCTCTGGATTTCCATTTTTTTTCAAGTATTCAAATCCATTAATCAGATCCTTCTCCGTTCCATAAACCAATGAATTCTGATCCGGCTGTGTGCAATAAAATCTTTCCGCTGCACCGGGCATACTGTCATCAATATATTTCATCGCATAAAAGTAGCACCATAGCGGACCATTCACTATGACATAGCTGCCGGGAATTGATGCAAACAATGCAGCGGAACCGGTTAACGCACAAGTTCCTATCCGGTGACAGGAATTTTCCCACTCAGATGGTTGCATAGGCAATCCCCCCCTTATTCCCATATCGGCAAAGCAGTCGGTATAATGCCCGAAATATCATAATTTCTCCATTTGTACCAACCATCGGTACCATAGGTATAAAAAATTGTTTCGTTTTCGTGCTGACAATTTCATTCGTCGTCAAAAGTATATCGGCAGCATCTATCAACTCCTGTCCGTCTCGCCCGTCATAGACTGGAATTGACTCCTCTTCTCCAATCCGATGGCGATATTCCGCTTTTTCCTTATCAGTTAAATTATCATAAAGAATTACCGCCTCAATACGCATTTCCAACTGCCGCAGGGCGGAAATTGTATCTGACGGATTATACCAGTGCGTACCGCGGCCAATACCGATGACTGCCTTTTTACCTTTTGTGATATGCAGAATCGATTTCACATAAGAATCTATTCTCTTCTTTTCTTCCTCTATAATCACTTTTGCCTTTTTTACGTTTCTATGAAGCCGTCCTATTTCAAGAATCCATTTACAAGTATTTTCCCAACCGATTGGATATATATCTTTAACGGCATGGATACCAAATTTCTTTTCTAACAAATCAGCCATTCCATTCATATGATCTGATTGTCCCGTTGTTCCCAGCACGATAGCCAATTCAGCAGCAGGAGCATTCGCCCATTCGGGAAAAGGAAGATAGCCGGGAAACTGCCCCTGTACCTCCAATCCGAGTAAGGAGAGAAGGCGTTTCACCTCGGTCACATACTGCCCTTCGGGCCCCATTTGGTCTCCTAAGAGCAGAATCCTATTAGGTACGTGCTCACAGGGTCTAAAAAAGCGCTCTATGATCGTTTCCGCCGTCTTATAATATCCCTCTGAATACTCACCGCCAAGAAAGCCCGCATAAGGAATACAGATCACCGGAATCCCGTACCTCATTTCCGCATCTGCCGATTCTGACTCTGCATCATCTCCAATAACTCCTGCCACACAAGAAGTCGCAATAAAAAGACATTCCGGATGATATGTTTCCATAACATACGAAATACTCTGCCGAAGTCGGCCTGTTCCACCGAAGATACTGTCTTTTTCCCGTATATTTGAGGAAACAAGAGGCACACATTCCATATTTTCCTGTCTGCCGTCAGCAAGAATCCGGTAATGCGATCCCAGATCCATCGTCTCTGCCACATGGACACACCCCATGGGACTGTGAAAAATTACTGCACATCCCCGGCAGCATGCAACCGCCCTCCATACGCCCGACATAGTACAGCTGCAAGACCTATTTTTAGAAAGAAGCCACTTAGTTCTCGGTTCCATAAATATCTACCAGCTTTTCTAATTCCTCAAACGTTATCGGTGTCGGTACAGATAACTCTTCATTCATCCAAATATCATTCGCTAATTTTCTGTATATATCCGCCTGCGCTGAATCCGGTGCATACTGAAGCACAGTCTGTTTCGAATTTTCAGAAATATTCACAATTCTGTCGCGCGGTACGAAAGCTACCAACTTTGTATTTAAACGCTTAGCAAATTCCGTGAGCAACTTCTTTTCGTTGGGTGTGTTCCTGCTGTTGCCAATAATACCTGCGAGTCTTACATTTCCGCGCATAGCAAACCGCCGCACACCTTTGGCGATATTATTAGCTGCATAAAGAGACATTAATTCACCTGAAGACACAATATAGATATCAGATGCATATCCTTCTCTTATGGGCATTGCGAACCCCCCGCATACCACATCACCAAGTACATCATACAAGGTTAAATCGACAGAAGGCAGTGCATTCAGTTTGTCCAACAGCTGTAAAGATACGATAATCCCCCTTCCGGCACAACCTACTCCGGGTTCAGGTCCGCCGGTTTCTACACAGGTAATCCCGTTAAATCCGGCATGGACTATATCTTCCGCTTTAATATCCTCAATCTCGCAAGCCCGAACCTTATCCAAAATAGTTTCTTTACATATGTGCCCCAAAAGCAACCGGGTCGAGTCATTCTTCGGATCACAACCGATTTGGCAGACTTTTCTCCCCATCAGACTTAACGCGGCAGAAACATTCGATGCAGTTGTGGATTTGCCAATACCGCCCTTTCCATAAAAAGCAATTTTTTTCATGAGAATCTCAACCTTTATTTTTAATAATATGATCGAATCATATATTGTTCCTTACTCATTATTATATACAAATGCGAATGTTTTTGACAGAATATTCTATAATCTATAAATCATTCTCTAATAAAATAGTTTTATACGACATTTATTTAGAAATAAAATATCACCATCAAATCAAGCAGATGGACTCCGGTCCTTACTTTCTCTCCATCAACCGAACTTTCAAGACAATGCCCATCTTACTAAAGCTGTGCGGATAAGCGCTCCATATGAAAAGATCCTCCTGCTGTATAAGACAGAGAAGGATCTTAATATTTTATTATGATTCTAAAATCATGCTTCCGCTCTATTTCTGCTGCTCCTGACATGTTCATGCCAGGTTACCCAAATGGATGTAGCTACGCAGACGGAAGAATAAGCGCCTGAAATAAATCCGACAAGCATGACCAAAGCAAAGTTCTTTGTAGTATCTCCACCAAAAAGATAAAGGGAAGTAACACAAAATAATGTGGTAATCAGTGTGTACATAGAGCGGCGGATGGTCTGATGAATAGAGTCATTAGCTAAAATAGCAAAACTGTCCGTCCGCCTGTGAGTATGAATCGCTTCCCTAATACGGTCAAAGATAACAACTGACTCATTCATGGAATAGCCTAAAACCGTTAAAATAGCCGCCAGGAAAGACGCATCCACTTCCAAATGGAAAAAAGCAAATACGCCAAGCACCATCAAAATATCATGAACGATGGCAACAATCGCTGCAAATGCAATCCTATGCTCAAAACGGATTGTCATATATAAAATCATAGCGCCAAAAGATAACAGAACATTTAAAAGTGTATTTTTGGTTACTTCTGATCCAATAACCGCGCCTACTGTCTCAATACGTTTTACTTCTGCCGTACCTACTTTGGTATTGATATGGTCGATTATGGCCTGTGACTCATTTGCGCTCAGGTTTCTCGTGCGAATAATAACATCATTTCCCGATTCCCCATCTATAGACCCGGAGAGCTGGATAACCGCCGTTTCCAATCCATCTTCCCGAATCCCATTTCGAACTTGTTCTACGGTCACATTTTGACTGAACCCCAATTCAAGAATTGTTCCACCGGTAAAATCAATGCCCCAGTTAAACCGGAACATAATAATAGACATGATAGAAAGCAGTACCAACAAACCGGAAACAGAAAACCAAAGCTTTCTCTTTGCAATAACATCAAAATTTTTAAACATTAGCTTCATCCCCCTTTTTGCCACCAAACCACCAGGGGTTATGAATCCAGTTCGCGTTAATCAGAAGCATCAGCAAAGTACGGCTGACCGTAATAGCGGTAAACATAGAAACTGCCACGCCAAGACCCAATGAAAACGCAAAGCCTTTAACCGTCGCACTTCCCAAGAAAAATAAAATGCATGATGTAATAATTACTGTCATATTCGCATCAAAAATTGTAACAAAAGCACGTTTAAACCCAGACTGCACCGCCAGCCGCAAAAGTTTTCCGGATGCAATTTCTTCTTTAAATCTTTCAAAAATTAATACATTCGCATCCACAGCCATACCGATCGATAAAATAATCCCTGCGATACTGGGCAGTGTCAATGTTGCATGGAGCACATAAAGTATGCCCAGCAGTATCAATACATAAACAAGAAGCGCCGTATCTGCTACAAACCCCGATATACGGTATACTGCAAGCATAAAAAATACAACAAGGGAAAGTCCAATTGCAAAGGCTACTACCGACTTGTCTTTCGAATCCTGCCCTAAAGACGGACCTACCGTACGAACTTCAAGCACCGATACTTTAACAGGCAATGCACCGCTGCGAAGAAGAATCGCCAGATCTTTAGCCTCTTCTAATGTCCTTTGTCCGGTAATAACTGCGGATCCACCTGTAATTGCATCATTGACAACAGGATTCGTAAGTAAATCCCCATCCAGATAAATCCCTACATGACGGCCGATATTGGCTGCAGTAAGCTTCGCAAATTTATCTCCCCCTTCTTTACTAAATTGTAAGGCAACAAGAGGTTCTCGATTCTGTCCGATCTGTTCTCTCGCATCTTTCAGGTCTTCCCCGGTAAGACAAACATTCCCCTCTTCATCTCTAAATTCAAGAACAGCTGTTTTTCCGATAGTTTCGATAGCTTTCTGCGGATCCCTTTCCCCCGGAAGTTCAATAATAATACGATTTGCGCCTTCCCGTTGGATGATAGGCTCTGTCAACCCCATTTCATTGACGCGCTTTTGCATAATATTAATAACTTGAACAATAGACTCAGTAGTCACCTTGTTCTGCTCAGTATCTTCCGCCTGCATAATAATATGCGTCCCGCCCTGAAGATCGAGCCCCTGCCGTATATTTCCTGCTAACCATCCGATGGATGCGGCAAAAATGCCGATAATTACACCAATAACGACAAAAAACTGCAGCAATTTTCCCGTGCGGAGCGAGCTTGCCCTCTTCTTTTCCAAAACTTCATCCCCTTTTCGTAATAATGATACGTTTTTCTGTAACTATTTTTGAGATATATTTATCATAAATTCCATTAGGGACAGAATCCATCACCTGGAAATCCCATAAAACAGACACACGTTTTTCAAGGGAGACTCTTTCGAGATATCTGTCATAATATCCTGCTCCCATCCCCAAACGGGTTCCGTCTACTCCACAGGCAACCGCAGGAACAAGCACTAAATCTAAATCTTCTGGTGCAATCATTGTATAAGGTGCAGGAAGATTCCTTAACCCAAGAGGTCCTTTTGTAAAGCCGGACATGGAAAAAAGCCGCCCGGCCCCCATCTGTCTTTCAGGTAGACAAACAGGAATATATATTTCCTTTTCATCCGCCAAAGCCTGTTCAATTAATGGATCTAGATTTGACTCCCCCCTCATGGCTAAAAAAGCCATAATGCGGTTGGCCTTTTTATATTGCGGCAGAGAAACAATATTTGCCCGCAAACACATTGCCATTTTATCCGTTTCATCAGTAGAAAGAGCCCGCCTTAAGGCGAGCATCTTTTTCCGAAGTTCCTTTTTCTTATAAATAAGAAGAGGCTCTTCCATGATCATTTATTTCTTTTCCCTGCTGATTTCATTACCATTTTCATCGACTTCAATAACTTCCTCTACAATCTCTGTACCTTCTTCAGCAGCGCTGCCAACCTCAACAACTTCTTCTACGGTCTCGATATCTGTCGTTTTTTTCTGTTTAGAAAGCCGATCAGTTTCTTCCGGATTTTCTGCTGGCGCACCAACTACTGCTGCGCCAGCTTTTTTTGCCGTTTCAGCATCAATCAGCTCAACATCACCATGATGAATTGCTGTTTTTTCAACCTTGATTACAACCTTAGGTGCGATTTCAAGTTCTACATATTTATCACGCAATACCTTGATAACTCCATAAATACCACTGGAAGTCACTACATGATTTCCTTTTCTCAGGGACAGGAGAAAACGCTTGCGCTCCAACCGCAACTTCTTCTGGGGACGATACATAGAAAAGTAAAAAAAGGCAATTAAAATCAAAAGTGGCCAAAACTTCTCTAAAATATTTACTGCATCTTCCACTATACTCACCTCCAAACATCATATGGTTTATTTTACCACAGCAGTCTCTGGTTGTCTTTACTTCCAAACTGACGATTCAACTCAAATTCTTATAATCACTATAATTTACGATAAACATTATTAATCGCAATCATTTCTTCCTTTACGATGCAATACTCTCGGGCCATCATCGCTTATAATGTTCCATAAAATGTTCCCTGAACTCAAAAAAGTTTCCTTGCACAATCGCTTCACGCATATCACGCATGAACTGAAGCAAAAAATACAGATTATGAATCGTAACCAATCGAAACGCCAGCAACTCTTCTGATTTATATAAATGCCTGATATAAGCTCTTGTATAGTTTCGGCAGGTATAACAACCGCAGCTTTCTTCTATCGGGCGAAAATCCCTTTCATATTGTTTATTTTTCATGTTCATACGTCCTGTATGGATCATTGCCATTCCGTTGCGAGCCACACGAGTCGGAAAAACGCAGTCAAACATATCTACTCCGCGTGCCACACCTTCCACCAGACAGTCCGGCGTTCCTACGCCCATAAGGTATCTTGCTTTTCCTTTCGGCATCCATTGGATCGTTTCTTCTAAAATGTCATACATCAAATCATGAGGTTCTCCTACGGATAATCCGCCGACAGCCATTCCATCAAAAGGCAGCGAAGATATTTCCATCGCACTTTGTTTTCGTAAATCTTTATACATGCCACCCTGTATAATGCCAAATATACCTCTGTCAGTCCGTTGATGTGCTTTGATGCATCGTTTTGCCCAGCGTGTCGTTCGCTCTGTCGATTTTCTTGCATATTCATAATCCGCCGGATAAGGAATGCATTCATCAAAAGCCATGGCAATATCGCTTCCCAAATCTTCCTGAGCTCTTATGGATATTTCAGGGGATAAAAATTGTTTAGAACCATCTAAAAAAGAACGGAAATAAACACCTTCTTCCGTAATCTTTCTCATCGCTCCCAGGCTGAAAACCTGAAAGCCGCCGCTATCGGTCAATATTCCTTTATTCCAATTCATAAATCGGTGCAGTTCGCCCGCTTCATGAATCAATTCTGTCCCCGGCCGCAAAAAAAGATGGTATGTATTGGAAAGAATAATTTGCGCGCCCATCTCTTCCAGTTCTTCAGGTGTTACCGTTTTTACTGTAGCCTGAGTTCCGACCGGCATAAACATGGGCGTTTTAAATACTCCATGCGGCGTATGTAATAAACCGGCACGAGCGCCAGTCTTTCTATCCTCTGCTACTAACTCATAATTGACAACCATTTAAACCTCTTAGCGCAAAAACATGGCATCTCCAAAAGAAAAGAACCTGTACTTTTGGCGGACAGCTTCTTCATAAGCAGCCAAAATATGTTCTCTCCCAGCAAAAGATGCCATCATCATAATCAGAGTTGATTCCGGCAGGTGAAAATTCGTCACGATAGCATCTACCACCTGCCACTGATATCCGGGATAGATATAAAGCTGTGTCCAGCTGCTGCCGGCCTCTACTCTTCCTGTTTGCCCCGCCGACTCCAAAGTTCTGACAGAAGTCGTACCCACAGCAATGATCCGTCGGCCTTCTTCTTTAGCCTCATTTACTTTTTGTGCTGTTTCTTTTTCAATAGTATACCATTCCCGATGCATTTCGTGATCCTCAATATTCTCTTCCGCAACTGGTCGAAAAGTTCCTATTCCCACGTGGAGTGTCACAAAAAGAAGTTCTGCCCCTTTGTCTTTCATTTTTTCCAGAAGCTCAGGAGTAAAATGAAGCCCTGCTGTCGGTGCGGCGGCAGAACCCTTAAACTTCGCATATACCGTCTGGTATTCATCTTTATTCTCCAGCTTTTTATGGATATAAGGCGGCGTCGGCATTTCTCCCAGCTGATCCAACCAATTATCAAAATCACCGGAATAATGAAACTTTACCAATCGGCCGCCAAATTCCGTCTTATCAATAACAGTACATGAGAAATTCTCTGAAAATTCTATTTCCTGCCCCGGCAATGCTTTACGACCCGGATTTACAAGAATTTCCCAAACATCATTTCCTTTCGGTGTCAAAAGAAGTGCTTCCACTCTTCCGCCGGTTTCCCTGCGCCTGCCAAATAATCGGGCAGGAATAACTTTCGTGTTATTGAATACAAACACGTCTCCCGGTCTTATTTCATCAAGAATATCTCTGAATCGACGATGCTGCCATTCCCCTGTTTTTTTATCCACCATAAGAAGCCGACACGAATCACGCGGTTCTGCCGGCTGTTGAGCAATCAGTTCCTTGGGGAGAACATAATTAAAATCTTCAAGTTTCATTACTTACTCCAAATACATACAAATATATCAATATATCTTCTCAATTTTGCTGCCTGTAAAATAGTGAAGCAGAATTCTTTTATAATACTCTTTCCCGTCACCGTTCTTTTCCGCCATCGCTTCCGCCCCCCACTGGGAAAGTCCCAATCCGTGACCAAATCCATATCCGGTAATAATTAAATTGTTACCTTTTACAGAAATATCAAAAAGTGTACTGTCCAAGTCAAATGCACTTTGGATTACTTCTCCGGGAATTATTTTTCTGCCGGATTTTCCAGTAATTTCCATCGTCTTAACTCGTCCTGATACTCCCCGGTCCTTCGCTTTATTATTCCCCATGTGAAGTCTGGAGAGACCTATCTTTTTTACCTTCCCCACATGATACCCTGCTCGTGAAATTGCATTGGAAAATGAATCAATCGAAACAATTTTGCGCCATGGGCGATTAACTGTAGAGCTGTTCTCCTCTTTTACTCCCCGCAGATAAGGGACATATGATCCCCATACATTTTCACTGTCTTCTGTATATCCGCCGCCATTCGCATGAAAAAGTGCATCAATAGCCTTTCCGTTATAAGTAATTATCTCTCCTGCCGTTTCTTCCACTGCTTTATTCGTTGCCGACGTTTCCACAGAACAGCCACGATACACCTGTGACCGGGTATCATCTGTTATATCATAACCGGCGGATCGGTATCCATTCTTGTGATAAACAGCATAAGTCCTTGCCGCGACAGCCTGCGCCTTAATGGCATCAGGCTTCCATGAAGGCACGATTTCACTGGGAACTACGCCCTTTAAATACAACTCCATCGGCACCCGGTTCACAACAGTAACACCATTATTCCATGCAGAAGGAATTATCTTCATTTCGCCACGATACCTGTTTCCCTTTACAGAGAAAGCTTCTTCTCCATTTCCTGTCGTAAAATACACAGGAGCATTAAAAGCCTTCCCTTCTAAAACTATATTTTTCCCTTTCCGTGATACAGAAATCCGCTTGCCGGCATTATAAGATTTCCATACTTTGCCATTCGTTTCAATTCGGAAATGACTTAGTCCCTCAATCTCTACCTGCGGCTGTCCGGAAAGCAGTCCGACTTCCACATCAGGCCCTTTTTTTTGCACAGGCTTAATCTTTGCAACATTTTTAACAACTCCTGATAAAAGCTGTACCTGTTTCTTTGTTACGGGAATAGACTCAGCACTTACGTTAACTGAATTTCCTATTAATACTGCAAAGGTTATGCATGCAGCAGCAACAGCTATATTTTTCATATAATCGTTCCTTTATTCATTCTTACCGGATAAATGATCTTTAAAATAAATATATTTTTATTTTCTAAAAAACAAATTTAAAAGAATTGTTCCTACAATACTGATAACTAAAGATGAGACGACAGGAAAGAAAAACTTCGTCTTTCCCCAGGACCAGTGAATATCCCCCGGCAACTGCCCCAACAAGAAAAATTTGCTGCTGAAACCTATTGCCACACCTGCTATGATCATAAAAATTCCGAAAACAATCAACATTTTTCCAAAATCCATTATCCCCCCTCAAACAGTTCGTCTTGAACCGTTTCTTTACTCCATATCGCACCTAAATGATCATAAGCCGCCTTGGTTGCAATCCGCCCTCTCGGTGTACGGGAAATGAATCCGATTTGCATCAGATACGGCTCGCATATATCTTCAATAGTAGCCCGTTCCTCACTAATTGACGCAGATATTGTGTCAATACCCACAGGCCCGCCATTAAATTTTTGTATAATTGCTTTTAATACTTCCCGATCAATCAAATCCAATCCGATATCATCCACATAAAGCGCAGAGAGAGAGTCTGCCGCAATCTCCTGTGAAATAACGCCTTCCCCTTTTACCTGTGCAAAATCGCGAATACGTTTTAATAATCGGTTCGCGATTCTTGGTGTTCCCCGGGATCGACGTGCAATTTCTTCCGCTCCCGTCTCTTCGATTTCAATATTCAAAATCCCTGCTGCACGAATCAGTATATGCTTTAATTCGTCTGCCGTATAAAACTGCATATGATTAATAATACCGAAACGATCCCTAAGCGGAGCCGATAAAGCCCCAGCCCTGGTAGTCGCGCCAATCAAAGTGAATGGCGGCAGCTCAATGCGTATGGAATTAGCACCGGCACCTTTCCCCATGACAATATCCAACGCAAAATCTTCCATGGCCGGATAGAGTATTTCCTCTACACTTCGATTTAAACGGTGAATCTCATCAATAAATAAAACATCATGTTCTTGCAGCGTGGAAAGGATAGCAGCCAAATCTCCGGGCCTCCCGATGGCCGGCCCGCTCGTTACCTTAAACTGAACTCCCAATTCATTAGAAATAATTTTTGCCATCGTGGTTTTGCCAAGACCAGGCGGTCCGTAAAGCAATACATGGTCAAGTGCTTCTTTTCTGGATCTTGCGGCAGAAATATAAACATGCAGATTCTCTTTAAAAGTCGATTGTCCAATATAGTCACTTAACCGCTGCGGACGAATAGTCTGCTGCCACTCATCTCGCCTGCTTTCTTCACCTGCAGTAATTCGTCCTTCTGTGCCTAACATTTCTATATGTTCTTCTCCGCCAAGGCTTTTTATATATTTGTTATTCATAAATACCTTCAAGCAACCTCTCTTACCCCTGCTGAAATATCAGTACAACTTTATTGTTTTCCAAACTCACGAAGAGCTGCACTCACCAATGGGGAAACATCTTTATATTCTATTGACAGCTTTTTCAGTACCGGTTGAATTTCCGTATCTTCATAGCCAAGCGCACGAAGGTACTTAGCCGCATCGGCAGCAATACCGCTTTCATCCGGCTTTCCAGCCGCCAACGATTCCGGCTCATCTATATCGCCCTCTGCGAAATCTCCTACCTTATCTTTTAATTCCACCAAAAGCCGTTCAGCCGTTTTCTTGCCCACACCGGGCAGCTTTGTTAAAACTGATAAATTTCTGTTCCGGATACTCAAAACAAAATCCGCCGGCTCCATCACTGAAAGAATGCCCATTGCCACTTTAGGTCCTATTTTAGAAACCGAGATAAGAATAAGGAACAGATCATATTCTTCCTGTGTCAGGAACCCATATAAAAGTATAGCATCTTCTCTTACTGCCATATAAGTCAGAAGCCGTACAGGCGTCCCTAAATGAATTTTCTGACGGCTCATTTCTGAAATAAATACACGGTATCCTATACCGCCGGCTTCGATGAAACAGAACTCTTTAGAAACAACGGTCGCTTTACCTTTTATATATCCAATCATATTTCCTCCTTGAACAGCCGCTTATGTTCCATTTGATAAATAGCCGTTAATCCTATTGCCAATGCATCTGCTGCATCATCAGGATTTATTTTTGTATTTATATGCATGATCCGCATAACCATTTCAATGACTTGTTTCTTTTCCGCGCGTCCATAGCCGGCCAATTGCTGTTTAACCTGTAGCGGAGTCACATTCACTACAGGTACGCTTTGTCTGTATCCGGCAAGAAGAATTACCCCTCTGGCCTGCGCGACTTCAATTCCTGTTGTTATATTCGTATTAAAATAAAGCGATTCCACTCCCATGAAATGCGGACGGTACATTTCTATAAGTTCAGCCACCCCTTCATAAACGATATTTAAACGTTCTAAGGAATTCTGTTCCTTAAATGTTTCAATCACACCATAGTTAATCGGTACAATTCTATTTCCATGCTTCTCTACGATTCCAAACCCGCAGCGTCCTGTTCCGGGGTCAATGCCAAGCACGCGCATAATGCCCTCCCAGTGAAATTATTTCTTATTATATCATAGACAAAATATGGAAATTCTCTGTTCCAAGCTGACATCTGCAAAACAAAACAGGTCCGAAGACCTGCTTCTCTTAAGTTAAAGGTTACGGGAGTCCGTCCTCCATTAAATGCGCATAATGTTCTTGGATCTTTTGGGTTACATCGCCCACCTTACCGCCGCCAATAGGGTTACCATCAATGGATAAGACCGGAATGATCCCATCCTGGGAATTTGTCAGAAACACCTCTTCGGCTGTCATCATATCTTCAAACCGCACAGGTTCAGATGCCTCATCAATAGATGTTACCCCTGCAGATGGTGCCGCACGAGTAAGCACAAGAGAACGGGTAACCCCACGAATCATATGCTCATTCGTTGCCGGCGTCCAAATAACTCCCGCTTTGACAATACATACATTTGAATGAGATGCTTCTGTCAAAAGCCCATCTTTAATAAAGACAGCATCATAACAATTTTTTTTCTGCGCCTCTGCTCTTGCCATCATATTATTTAATTGATTCAGACTCAAAATATCGCAGTGATGTCCGCGATCATCATCAAGTGTAATACAGTTCACTCCGGACTGGACTTTTTCAATTGCATTCAAATCAATAGGCTTCCCATATACAAGGACATTCGGTTGAAGCGCACTTCTTGCAGGGATCGTGAAGTTATGGTCATCACTCCCCCGAGTCACAATAATCTTCACATACCCTTCTTCAATTTCAGACTCTTCTACAACGACTTCTACGATTTCAGTAAATTCATCAGGAGCTGTTACGGGGCGGATTCCTAAAAGGCGCATGGATCGATATAATCGGTCGGTATGATAAGAAAGCCCGAAAGAATGTCCATGGTGTATACGGATCCATTCATAAGCACCGTCTCCAAACTGGACCGCCCGATCATCAGCACTGATAATTTGTGAAAAATCATAGTAAAAATTGTGATTGTAATATATGGCAGTTTTGGTTTCTCCCATACAATTCCCCTCCCAGCAAACAGAATACAGAATCAATCGTTTTCTTCTGCGTATTATCCTGCTAAAATTACTATACCGTTATTGTTTTTCAGATTTTATCATTTTTATTTTTTCAATAAATAACGGCAGGAATGTTTTTAAATCCGCAATGACCGCATAATCCGCTGTTTCCATAATCGGTGCTTTCGCATCACGGTTTACCGCGATAAGAACATCCGCTTTTACTGCGCACAAATGCTGCATAGCACCGGAAATCCCAAAAGCAAAATATACCTTGGGAGAAACACCTTTACCGGTTTGTCCGATTTGATGGCTCTGTTTCTCCCAGCCAAGTTCAGCTATAGGTCTGCTGCATCCCACTGATGCGCCAAGCAGTTCCGCCAATTCATGAAGTTGTACCCATTCTTTTTCTGAATGAATACCGCGACCGCCGGAAACAATAACAGACGCCTCTTCCACCGGATTGTCATCAGAAATTTCAGGCAGAATTTCTTTTAAAAGCGTGCCAAAATCTTCCAGCCCCAGCTGGACGGGAACATCAATAATTTCACCAATACGGCTTTCATCATATGTGGGATACCGGAATGTCCCTGCCCTGACCGTCCCTACCTGCGGACGGAAATCAGGACTGACGATATCCGCCATAATATTTCCTCCCATCGCCGGACGGGACCAGACAATCAGTTTCGTTTCCGGTTCAACAGATAATTCCGTTACATCTGCCGTTACACCGCAAACTAAGTCTGCCGCCATACGAGGAGCCAAATCCCTGCCATAAGGATCTGCTCCAAACATCACGATATTGGGTTTCTTTTCTTTAAAAAATCCCGTTAAAGCCTTCTGATATGCCACGCCATCATAATGCGTAAAAATCGGTGCATCCATAACGTAAACGAAATCCGCACCAAGATGAATAAGTTCTTGTGCTTTATCGCGAATCTCACTTCCCACAAGAACAACGGACACCGATTCATTCAGTTCAGCAGCCAATTCACGGGAAGCTCCAATCAATTCCCCCGTAACTTTCTGTATTTCACCATATTTAGGAATGGCAACAACGTAAATTCCTTTATAATCAGAAAAATCCATACTTACCCTCCTAAATTACAGAAATTTTCCTTAATGCTTCTATCAGAATATCTACCGATTCTTGAGGATCTTTTTCCTCAATACGAAGGTTTTCCTTTTGTGGCGGTACTACGGGCCGTACACGTTTCACCTGTGTGGGAGAACCTTTTATTCCAATCCGTGCAGTATCAATATCCAAATCCGCCGCTGTAATGATATGAAGTTCAGCATCTCCCTTGCCCAAAATTCCTTTTATCGAGGAATACCGCGGTTTGTTAAGTTCCGGCAAAACGGTTACTACCGCAGGAAGTTTTAATTCAACAACTTCAGCACTGCTTCCATTTTGCCTGGTAACAATAAGACCGCCTTCTTTTTCAAAAGAAATAAATGAAGCACCACTCACATCGGCAATCCCGAGTGTTGCTGCTATTTCAGGCCCTATCTGCGCTGTATTACTGTCAATAGATTCTATTCCGCAGAAAATCAAGTCAGGCATCCCTATTTTAGAAATGGCTGCAGCAAGGGTATAGCTGGTTGCCAAAGTATCCGCTCCGCCAAAGGCCCGATCTGTTACCAGATAAATATCATCAGCCCCCATAGCAACCGCGTCCCGAAGAACGGCTTCCGCCTGCGGCGGTCCCATGGTAATCACCGTAACCGTTCCACCTATCCGATCCCTAAGAGATAAGGCTGCTTCCAACGCATTCAAATCAACAGGATTCATAATGCTATTGGCATTATTACGTTTAAGGCGCCCCGTTTCCGGATCCACTTCCATTTTGGAAGTGTCTACTACCTGTTTAATACAAACGAGAAACTTCATGACATCCCCCTTTATCTATTAAACCATATGATTCAGTATATCATACGGGCATGGATTATGCATAAAATATCACGCCTCGGTAACTCATTCAGTTTCCCTGCTTATGCAAGACTTCTCCCACTACAGATTGGGGGCCCAACAGCTTTTTGAGTGCTATTTCAGAATCCGCACTGAAGTCCAGATAAAACTCTCTGCTCATTGTAATCTTCTGGTGTGTTCTCTCCAGATGAAGAAATACAGGAACATTCCCATGATTTTCTCTCAATATGACCGACAACCGATTACTTACGGCATCAGATTCATGGGCAGCATCGATATAAAGATGGACTGACTTATACATCGGACGTACTACTTTATGGAACTGTGCCAGCGGTATAATCTCCTCAGCCAATATTCTTACATCCCTTTCATTCGCCTGCACACGTCCGCGGACACACACCGCGCGGTCTTCAGAAACCATCATACGTGAGTTTTCCCATACAGAAGGAAATATGACCGCTTCCATGGCTCCTTCATAATCTTCCAGACTTACATACCCCATAGGCGCGCCTTTTTTAGTTGTCATACTTTTGACGCGGGTTATAATCCCTCCAACAGAAACCATCTTCCCGTCATATTTCATCCCATCACTCAACAGTGAATAAATAGGCGAACAATATTTCATCTGCTGCTTATAAGAATCAAGAGGATGCCCGCTTACATAAAATCCAAGCAGTTTTCTTTCCGAATCGATCTTCTCCGCCGCCGACATATCTGGTAAATCGGGATAAACGATTGTTTTTGCCTTTATTTCTCCACCAAATAAGGACAATTGTCCCGATTCCCTGTCACTTCGCGTCACTGACGCATTATTTAATGCCTGGGGCAGCACTTCGATAAGCTGTCTGCGATTATAGCCAAAAGAATCCATAGCCCCGCAGCGAATCAGACTTTCACAGGCGCGGCTGTTCAATCCCTTGGAATCAATCCGTTCCAGCAGATCGGAAATAGATTTAAACGCGCCATCTTTTTTCCGTGCGCCGATAATGGAATTTACGATTCCTTCTCCTACATTTTGCACACCGGCAAGACCAAAAAGAATGGTATCCCCATTCACGGAAAATCCCGCTTCACTTCGATTTACATCAGGCGCCGCTATTTTTACTCCTGCACGTCTTGTGTCGGAAATATAACGGCTGACCTTATTACGATCCCCATTATAACAAGTCATCATAGCTGCCATAAACTCAGGTCTGTAATGTGCTTTTAAATATGCTGTCTGCCAGGCAATCCATCCATAACATACACTATGTGACTTATTGAATCCATATCCGGCAAAATGAACCATCAGATCAAATACACGGTTAGCAATTTCTTCACTTATTTTTTGTACTGCCGCCCCTTTAACAAACAACTCACGCTGGGCCTGCAGTATTTCCGGTTCTTTATGCCCCATCGCGCGACGAAGAAGATCCGCCTGACCAAGACTGAATCCCCCCATAACAGACGCAATCTGCATAACCTGTTCCTGATACAGGATAATCCCGTAAGTTTCTTTAAGAATTGTCTCCAACGAAGGATGCGGATAATCAACTGCCGTTTTCCCATGCTTGCGGTTAATAAAATCTTCCGCCATGCCACTCCCCAGCGGTCCGGGGCGATATAAGGCTACCATAGGAATCAAATCTTCAAAACACTCAGGTTCCAACTGCATCAAAAGCGATGTAAACCCTGATGATTCCGACTGAAATACCCCCACCGTATCTCCGGAGCACAGCATTTTGCAAGTCAATTCATCCACATGAGGAATCGCTTCTATGTCAAGCGCAATTCCTCTGTTCGTCTTAATCATTTCTAATGCATCATGAATAACCGTAAGATTGCGAAGACCTAAAAGATCCATCTTAAGCAGTCCAAGCTCTTCGTCCAAGTCCTTTTCATACTGGGTTTGAATAAAATTATCCTGGGTCAGTTGTATAGGAACATATTCTTCGACCGGTTCGGAACAGATCACTACGCCTGCCGCATGAGTTCCCGAGTTTCTTGAAAGGCCTTCTAAATCCAGACAATGGTCGATCAAACGGTGTATATTACTATCAGACGCATATAATTCCGCAAACTCTTTTGACCGTTCCAGCGTTGTCCTCAGCGTAACTCCGGGACCACTCGGAATCATTTTGGCAATCCGATCCACTTCCCGAAGCGGCATGCTTAACACACGCCCGACATCCCGAATTACCGCACGGGCAGCCAATGTACCAAAAGTAATAATCTGCGCCACATGGTCTTCACCATATTTTTTTGCTAAGTACTCAATGACCTGACCCCGCCCTCTGTAACAGAGATCCGTATCAATATCAGGCATAGAAATCCGTTCCGGATTTAAGAAGCGTTCAAAAAGCAAATGAAAACGCAGCGGATCCACTTCCGTGATATGGAGAAGGTATGACACGATACTCCCTGCAGCACTTCCTCGCCCCGGACCGATAGGAATACCGTGTGTTTTCGCATATTGAATGAAATCCATGACAATGAGAAAATAATCAGCAAACCCCATCTGGTTTATAACGCCCAGTTCATAATCAAGACGCTCTTTTTCCTTATTCCCATAGTTCGGATATCGCTCAGGAAGAGCTTCTTCACACAACCTACGCAAATAAGTTGCCGCGGTTTCTCCTTCAGGAACGGTAAAAGACGGTAGCTTGTGTTTACCAAAAGTAAATGTGACATTGCACCGTTCTGCAATTCTCGCTGTATTCTCAATGGCCCCGGGAAAGTTTCCCAAAAGCGCTTTCATCTCTTCTCCGCTCTTACAATAGAATTCCTCATTCGCAAAACGGAATCGACCGGGATCATCCATCGTGTTTCCCGTTGATATACAAAGTTTGATCTCCTGACTTCCCGCATCCTTCTTTTTGGTATAGTGAAAATCATTGGTCGCCACGAGTCCAAGTCCATATTCTTTGGCAAGTTCAGCCAGCGCAGGCCGTACCGCCGCCTCTTCCGGCAATCCGTGGTTTTGTAATTCTATAAAGTAATTATCTTTTCCAAACGTATCCATATAAAACCGGATAATTTTTCTTGCCTGTTCCAAATCTCCCTTCAGGACTGCCTGTGGCAATTCGCCGCCGATACAAGCCGACAATGCAATAATACCTTCATGATACTTCAGAAGTAAATCATGGTCTGCCCGAGGTTTATGATAGTATCCTTCCGTCCACGATTTTGAACAGATTTTTATAATATTCTTATAACCAGTGTTATTCTCTGCCAAGAGAATCAAATGAGCCAGCTTTTCTTTTTTATCGGCATCCTTAATGAAACGGCTCCCCGCTGTCACATATATCTCACAACCGATAATCGGCTTAATCCCCTGTTTTAAGCATTCTTTATAAAGGTAAACAGCTCCATACATAACGCCATGATCTGTAATGGCTATCGCCGTCTGCCCCAGTTCTTTTACATACGAAACAAGTTCCTTGATTCGACAAGTTCCATCAAATAGGCTGTACTCTGTATGAGAATGGAGATGAACAAATGAATCCATACTATCCCCCAATTCATTAACTATACACAATCAAATTACAAAAAGATATTTAGCATTTCAGTATTTATCATACCACAGGGATAATTCTCCACCAATAAAAAACAGGCTTTAACCTTATTTTTCTCTTGGTTGCCTGTTTTCCGTTTTTACTCAACTTTTTTTGATCTTTTCTTCTTTAGTACCACTGAACTACCGCTCTTTTCCGCTTCAAGAACATCATCTTCCGATAAGTGATCCGTATCTAAAACGATTTTCACACCCATCCGATCCAGCATTTCATCAATAGTATGCTGCGTTTTAAAAAGTTCACCCATTTTTAGCTCCTTATCCTCATTCTCATTCAAATATGGTCTTCCCAAACATATTCCACTTTATGGCGACACATCCGCCAAATAAATACGATACCTGTCCATACGGCGGCAGCTCCGATAATCAAGCTCATATCGACTTTGATTACAGAATCCTGCGCTGGGGAAGGAAAGCTTAACATCATGGTAAATAAATAGATACACACGGCACCCCACTGCGCAATATAGGACAGCAGCATCCCCGCATATACATGTCTGGCTCTTACGGAAAAAAACGCTATGACTGAAATAATTACAACAGATGAAAATCCTGACAGAAGCATATCTGTTCCAAATATTTCACGATTCCCCAAAACATACCATGCACAAAAAACAGCAATAAATGCCATCAATGAAAGAATATTGGTTACAAGGAAAGTCGCCCGAAATCTTTCCTTTAATGGGTTCGCTGTCTTACAGGCTCCATAGATGGCACCGACCTGAATACAACTCATAAACAACCAAATAAGGCCAAACACACTTTTCGTTGTAAAAAGGTCCCGATTGGCCAATTCCAACGCAAGAACCCCTGCAGAGATGACATTAATGATTGTGATAAAACGGACTCCTCTTAATAGCAAAGGCTGCTGGAATATATTCCCCCAAAAGGCTGCCGCTAACCGCACAATCATTCCCGTAAGAATAATCCCCAAAGGCCAAAATGTGCTTTCCGGAATATTAAACCGACCATTCGAAAAAAGTGCGCCAGTCACCCCCGCGCAGAGAAACGCCCATGCTTCATTTCCGTCTAACCCCGGTTTTAAAAGATTAAGCGCCGTCTTTCTTTCCTCTTCGTTTTGCGCAACCATCGGTGCTACAATAGCTACGCCAAAATCCTGAGATTCCAGCCACAAATATATGGCAAGAAAAAACATCGGTACAAATAATATATAATCAGTAGAATCCATCATTCCCCCCTAATTTTTATCGGAATTTATCGGAACAGCTTTTACCCCGAAGTATGTCCATATTTTATCACAAATAAAAAAGAAATGAATCTCATGGCTTTTCTCGCACCGCTTTGTTATGATAACTGATAAGAGGTGATTTTATGTCTAACTTATTAAAATTGACCATAATCCTCACAAAGGCTAAAGTCGCAGATATTGCAACAAGAAAATTATTATCCTTTGGTGATAAAATGATAAAAACAAATTCAAAAAGGCGGTTCACTCCGCTCCGGCCGATTGCAGGCGTTTTCTGGCTCTTACATCCTCGAAAGGCACTTTATTTCTTTATACTGCAAAAATCTCTGACGGTTGCATGGTCTATTACAAAATCCATCATCAATAAAAAAGTTTAGAATGCAATCCATATCTAATTACGCAGCATTTTTCGTATTTCATCAGCAGCTTCCAATATCGTTCCACCGCCATGCACGGCATATAAGCACAAAGCAGCAAGACAAAATATGTCATTCTTGGTATCTGCATATACTGGATAGGAAAACACTGATTCCTCTGCAAAAAAACTGTTTATTTCCATTTTGGTAACACAAGTGATCAGCTTTCTCGTTAAGGCTCCTTCATAGATAATAAGACCCTGCTTTTCCATGCACCGGGCCGCATGAGCAAAAAGCCCCGACTCCTCCAGATCCTTCGTTACAATCACAAAGGAGTCGGCCGCTCTTATCCGTGCCAATGCTTCTACACGATTACTTAATACAGACTGATGTCCGGCAAAAAATAATCCCGCTTTTATTCCCTGCCTATCTAAAAAATGGCAAAGGGATAAGGCCTTTTTTTTTGCAGATTCATCAGGAACCATAAAAACAATCACCAAAGACATTCCCTGGTTTTCATCCGGATACCGTTCTGCCAATTCAGCCAGCTGTTTATAGGAAATCCCTGCCAATCTGTTCACACTTTCATGAAAAATCTCTCGGTTATGCCGAGAGATCGTAAATAAACGTTAAAAATGATTAAAAGATTTACGCCCAGATGGTGCCAACTGCCCTTCCATCGCTTTAATCATTCGTCTGCGTTCTTCTATATCGCTCTTTTCACGTCCCGATATAACGGCACCCCAAATAAGGCCTACCGAAATAACATTAGTCAACAATGACGTACCGCCATAAGAAATAAAGGGCAATGGAATCCCAGTGACAGGAAAACATCCAATGACCATTGCCATATTAATAATTCCCTGTACAGAGATAAGCAATGTCAATCCGTAAACAAGTAAAGATTCATAAGGTTGTTTCAACTGGCGGGCGCAGGAAAACCCGCACATAAGAAATCCCATGAACAGGCACATAACAGCAACTGAACCGATGAATCCAAACTCCTGGCTGAAAACTGCATAAGCAAAATCTGTATGCTGTTCAGGAAGGTATAAAAATTTGTACACCCCTTCCCCCGGTCCCTGCCCCCAAAATCCGCCGGAACCGACTGCGGTTAAACTCCGTACAATCTGATATCCCGCCCCCAAAGGATCGGCAAACGGATCCCATAATATAGCCATACGCTCCGCGCGATAAGCAGAAACAACAGCCAGATATCCCCCAAGACAAACTGCCGTCACAATTCCTGCCAAGATTTCCAAAAACGGCATCCCCGCAAGAATATAAAGCAGTCCCGGAAAAAAAAGGATAATAGCCGCCGTTCCCATGTCAGGTTGGAGCAAAACAATCGTTGCCAAAACCGCAGGACATAATATCGGCAAAAAATGATGGACAAGCCCCCTCCTTTTCCGACGCTTTCCCATAGGGCGATTCAATATACCATAAAAAACTGTAATAGGCTCTTTATTATTGATCCGTTTCGCCAAAAAAGCAGCCGTCCAAATAATTCCCGCAACTTTCGCCAATTCCGAAGGCTGCAGTGACATGGGGCCCAACATAATCCAGCGATTCGCACCATTAACACTAATTCCCGCAAATTTAACAAGAATAAGAAGCAGAAATACCGCAATAAACCAAAGCCAAGCACCTTGCCGAATTTTATTCGTTCCCAATTTAACAGCAATCCAGGCTGCAAAAATTCCTCCTAAGAGAAACAGGATGTGGTTCGATATATGTTTATATGCGCTTCCGCCGTCATAAATATCCATATAATATGTCGAGCTGTATATATTTAAGCATCCTATCACTATAAGCACGCCGGTAATCGCAATAAGCCACCGTAAAGAATCCGGTACATACTTCATCTTATCGGACGCGTGGCCACGAGACGACATACAAGGTTCCCCTTTCTGCTGAACTTTTCTTCATACTCTGTTTCCACATCGCCTTTCACCGGTTCACGGTGGAGATCGTAAGTAATGAAAGAAATCTTCCATCCCATTTCCTTGAACTCCGCCAAAGAAAAATCAAAGAGGTCTTTATTATCTGTTTTGAAACGGATTTCTCCGCCTTCTTTAAGTATCCATTCATATTTTTTCAGGAACTCTCTATAGGTCAACCGCCGCTTCGCATGTCTGGCTTTAGGCCAAGGATCGCTAAAATTCAAATAAATGACGGAAACCTCTCCCCGGGCAAAAATATCCTGAATATGTTTCACATCCCCTAAAATCAAGCGGACATTGGCAACTGGCGGATCCATCTCTGCGGTCTTCTTGGCCGCATAATAAATGACACCTTCCTGTACCTCCATTCCTATATAGTTGATATCAGGATGAACGCTTGCCATGCGGGAAATAAACCGTCCCTTTCCTGTACCGAATTCTACATGAATTGGGTTCTCAGGTTCAGGAAATAAAGTATTCCATTTGCCTTTCAGCCGTGTCGGCTCCTCCATGTATAAAATATCCGTATAATCCTTTATCGCTTCATCTATCCAAGGTTTCCTCCGAAGACGCATAGATCCTCCACCATTTTATTTTCCTTATTGATTATAGCATAATGACCACCGCATAAACCGATTGTCTGAAGGCCGCTACTTTTGACTGACACCTTCATTTCTAATATACGTTACCGGCTGCGTTCGTAAAAATGTCTGATCAAAATTGTTCCAATTAAAATTCATATGGCCCGCTTCTTCTGCCGCCTCCATTCTTTTTCGATTCCACAACCTGTCGATTTCTTCCTTATTTTCTCCTACCTGTTCCCTATCATTCCTAATCATTACGTTTCCATACATCGTCATTAATGTGGTTACATCCTTATCAAAATCAGGTGAAAACAGATTACATGCTGAATCATAATGGACAGCGGTCAATCCCATCATTCCCATCAGCGTATCATACAGCATATCATTGGAAAACGGTACGTTCCTTCGCGCCTCAATCATCGCGGCCGTCTGCGGATTTATCCGATGATAGTCCTCAGACATATAAATCCAAAATGGAATATGAACCATGGTGAAGTTAAATTGATCCGCATTGTGTCCCGGTCGGGCCGTCACCTCTTCACCATGATCAGAGAAATACATAACAGCATCAGCATGCAGGTAATTGGTGGCCTCATTCATGATAGATTCCATCACATAATCATTAAACAGAACCGAATTATCATATTCATCATTCATAACCTCTGCCGTTTCACGTTCTTTAGATGTATCAACCGGCCAATGATAGAACTCTCCGGGATAGCGGTCCCAATAACTGATATGGCTCCCCATCAAATGAATGACGATCAGCTGCCTCCTGTTTGCAGGATCCACTTTCCTTAAATAAGGTATCAGCGCAGTATCATAATCTTTCGTAATTACATCGGTTCCTATATATTGATTAAGCCAATATTGGTCATCACACTCAGAACCGATAGCACCGATAGGCGTATCCCATATACCGAAACGGGACTGATTAGATATCCATGTAGTTTTAAATCCCGCTTCTCTTGCCAAATCAATAATAGAATAAGCATCAGACAAATTCATTCCGTTATATTGGTTCTTCTCCGTCAGCGCACAAGTGAGAACTTGTACCGTCTGCGTATAGCAGGAATAGACATGGTTAAAAAACGTATAGTGAGGATCTATGTTTGCCTCTGTTTGAAACGGCGTCGTTTCCCTTTTATATCCATATACATGCATATGATCCCGCGTAAGCGATTCTCCTATGACCAGTATATATACTCCATCAGGAGCTGCTTTCAGCTTTGCCAGCACATCCGGATCTGTAATGTGCATATTCCGCCTTGCTTTTAAAATGGATTGATACTCGCCAAAGCTTCTTAAAGTTTGATATGCCTCAGCATATACATGGGCGATACGCGTACTGCTGATAGAAAGTACAGAAAGCCCACAATTCGCAAAGAAGAAGAAAAGCAATACAAACCAGGCCTTTTTGGATACAATTTCTTCCTGATGAAAGCTGTACCTGCTAGTAAGGAACACCAATGCCCCCAACAGGATCAGCGCGATAATCCCGCCTGCCAATCCGGCATAGGGAAGATTTACTTCCATGTAAGAAATCGCTTCCGATATATTTGTCTGCGCCATGGCTATCATCATATTCACTGACAAAAGAGCCTTAGTCGTCATATAATACCCGATATAGCTGAATTGGATCAGCACATATAAGAGAATGAAAACCATGCAGATAATCCGGACAATCATTCTCCACCTATGCGGCAGGAGCCATGCAGCAGTAAGACAGGAAATAAAAAGATAAAGAGGCGTGCTAAATTCCCCCGATAAATCTGCCATATCCAGAGTGACATTAGCTTGTATAGATAAATAAGGCACAATAAGAGAAAGCCCGAATAAAAATGTAATCGTAAGCCACAGTGATACAATCGCTTTTAATAAATGCCGTCTGATGAAGTATGCAGTCACGAATCCTGTTTGCAGAAAAAGCAAAAAAAGTTTAATTAATGAATATGGCTGATATCCGCCGGGCGCACCAAAATACCAGCTCAAGAAAAATGTGATTCCTACAGGTATGAATGTGGCAAATGCCCACCAGTATATCCAATGTATATTTCCTGACTTATCCATACCCGGCATATGATTTACAGTTCCTCTGGTTCCCATGTATATAAAACCTTTACTCCATATAATGTACTTATTTTATATCTTTGATTATTCTAACACAGCCGTAAAGAAATCATATCCATCTTTCCTCCCTATAAATTTAAAAAGATGGTATCCGCGAAAAGATAACCATCTTTCACTTTTATGTATAAATAAACCTCTAATTTGTTAATGCTCTCAAAGGCGCCGGAATCTTTCCTCCCCGGGCAATAAACTGATCTGCTTTAAACCGATTAATATCAATAACCGGCGCATATCCCATAAGTCCGCCGAAATTAACCATGTCTCCAGGCTTCTTTCCGGGAGCCGGAATCAGTCTTGTCGCCGTCGTTTTGTTATTAATCATGCCGATTGCGGCTTCATCAGCAAGAATCGCCGAAATCGTCGCTGCGGAAGTATCTCCCGGAATTGCTATCATATCCAATCCGACGGAACATACGCAGGTCATGGCTTCCAATTTTTCCAAAGAAAGACTTCCCCGCTGCACCGCTTCAATCATACCGAGGTCTTCGCTGACCGGAATAAATGCTCCCGACAGGCCTCCGACACTAGAAGACGCCATGAGACCGCCCTTTTTCACCGAGTCATTCAAAAGTGCAAGTGCCGCGGTCGTCCCCGGTCCGCCGCAGCTTTCCAATCCCATTTCTTCCAATACCTGCGCCACACTATCTCCGACAGCTGCCGTTGGTGCCAATGATAAATCAACAATACCGAAAGAAGCGTGAAGACGTTCTGTAGCCGCTTCCGCCACAAGCTGACCTAAACGCGTAATCATGAACGCCGTATTTTTCACCGTTTTTGCTACAACATCAAAAGGTGCGCCTTTTATACTTTCCAAGGCTTTTTTCACAACACCGGGACCGGAAACGCCGACATGGATAGCAACATCCCCCTGCGTCACCCCATGGAATGCGCCTGCCATAAAAGGATTATCTTCCACAGCATTACAAAATTCAACCAGTTTTGTACAGCCATACGCATCTTTATCTTTCGTCAACTCTGCCGTTTCTTTAACAATTTCCCCCATACGTTTTACAGCATCCATATTGATACCCGCTTTAGTTGACCCGATAGCGACAGAACTGCAAATGCTCCGTGTCACGGCTAAAGCCTCGGGAATGGAATCAATCAGCACCTTATCCGCCGATGTCATCCCCCGATCAACTAAAGCGGAAAACCCGCCAAGAATATCTACACCGACTTCATCAGCTGCTCTTTGGAGTGTTTCAGCAATCGAAACGTAGCTGGAACTCCTGATTCCGCCTGCTACCAGTGCAATCGGCGTTACAGAAATCCGCCTGTTTATAATCGGTACGCCGTACTCACGGGATATATCATGGCTTACCTCCGCCAGATCTTCTGCATTACGGCAGATTGTATCATAAATGTTATTACACAAAGTTTTTTCATCAGAAGAAACACATCCGAGCAGCGATATCCCCATCGTTATCGTCCTTACATCCAGTTTATTCTGATCAAACATACGCTCCGTGGACAGGATATCCTCAATATCTAATTCAAGCATGGTCCCTCCTCAAATGCGATGCATAGCATAAAATATGTCTGCAAGCTGTACACGCACATCCACACCCAGTTCTTTACCAAGCATTCCCAATGCATCTTGTACATCTTTAAGAGTTCCCTTTGCCTTTTCCATATCACAAATCAGGATCATATCAAAAATTCCATCCAAAATCGTCTGAGAAATATCCAGTATATTAATATTCTGCAGTGCCAATTCTTTAGTAACGCCCGCAACGATACCGACACTGTCCGCGCCGATAACCGTAACAACAATCTTTTTCATACCCGTTCTCCTTTCCCCTAACAAAAAGTCATAATTCAATACTTGACAAAAAGTCATAATTCAATACTTAGTCATTATATCATATAACACCGTATCTTTTATCCATTAGCATTTCGTATTCATCTTTTTATCCCCATAAACAGTATCCTTCACTCTTTTCTTCTATAAATAATGAAGAGAACCGTGTATAATAAATAACCAAAGAATAGCTCGTTTATCTTTCAGAAGGAGAACTTATGAAAAGTTTAAAATATATTTCCTGGAATGTTAATGGACTCCGCGCTTGTATGAAAAAAGGCTTTATGCAGTCTTTTAAAGAGTTGGATGCAGATTGCTTCTGTCTGCAGGAAACGAAACTCCAGCCTGACCAGATCGAGCTTGACCTCCCAGGTTATTATCAGTATTGGAACAGTGCAGTAAAAAAAGGATACAGCGGAACCGCATTATTTACTAAAATAAAACCTCTCTCTGTTACCTATGGTATCGGTATGGAGGAGCATGATCAAGAAGGACGGGTCATCACAGCAGATTTTAATGACCACTGCCTGGTAACCTGCTACACACCAAACAGCCAGCGTGGACTGGCACGGCTTACATATAGAATGAAATGGGAAGATGATTTTAAAAAATATCTGCTTGATTTATCTAAAAAAAAGCCGGTCATTCTCTGCGGCGATTTGAATGTGGCCCACGAGGAGATCGACCTTGCCAATCCGGCATCAAATCATATGAACGCAGGTTTTACTGATGACGAACGTAATAAAATGACAGAACTCCTTTCCGATGGATTCACTGACTCTTTTCGCTATTTACATCAGGACAAAAAAGATGCCTACTCCTGGTGGAGCTACTTTGCAAAATCCAGGGAAAGAAATATCGGGTGGAGAATTGATTATTTCCTCGTCTCCGATATATTGCAGCCGCGGATTAAAGCGGCAGAAATCCATTCTTCCATTTTGGGCAGTGACCACTGCCCGGTGGAATTGGATATTGAAATCTAAGATATACCTGCAAGATTCTAATTATTTATACCATTCAGAAAGAAGGAATTTAAATGACGAATGTACTCATCGTGGAAGATGAGCCTGCCATTTCCGACATGGAAAGGGATTTTCTTGAAGGCGCGGGATACAATCCCTTCATCGCAGAAAACAGTGAAGAAGCATTGCACATGATGCGCAGTGAAAAGATAGATGCCGTTATTCTTGATGTCACCCTGCCGGGAGAAGATGGATTTTCCCTTTGCCGCAAACTGAGAGAAATCACAAACGTGCCCATTCTTTTTGCAGCAGCCAGAACAGAAGACTCTGATATCGTCCGCGGGCTGGGACTTGGTGCCGATGACTACCTGCTTAAACCGCTGAAAGGAACCATCCTTATTGCCCATTTACGTGCGCAGCTTTCTGTCCACATGCGGATTAAAGCGGAACAACTCAATAAATCCATGCCGGAAGAAGGAATTACTATCGGAGACCTCATCATCCGCCCCAAAGCTCGGCAAGTCATCCTTAATGATAAAAATGTATTGCTTACAGGCAAAGAATTTGATCTTCTCTATTTCCTTGCCACACATCCCAATGAAGTATTTTCAAAAGAGCAGCTGTTCGAACAGATATGGAGCTTAGATCCCATCGGTGAGCCGGCAACGGTTACAGTCCACATTAACCGGCTCCGTTCCAAATTAAAAAAGGTATCCGGCCGTGCTTATGAACGGATTGAAACTGTTTGGGGCTCCGGCTACCGGTTTCATGGAAATTGATTCTTTTGAATGGGCAATACCATCCGATGAAGAACTTTACACCATTGCATGATACAAGGATAATATTATGAAAATTTTAATTACAGGCGGCGCAGGATTTATCGGCTCCCACTTATCCGATGCGCTCCTCGCTGCCGGGCATGAAATCACAATCATAGATGATCTTTCGAGCGGAACAAAAGATTTTCTTCCCAAAGAAGCGGAATTTCTCAAAATGGATATCCGGGATGAAAAACTGACGGATATCTTTAAAGAAAGACATTTCGACATTATCTATCACGAAGCAGCGCAGACCATGGTTCCCGCTTCTATTGATAATCCCTATCTGGACGCGGATATAAACATCAGCGGTATGCTCCGTGTACTGGAAGCCGCACGCAAAACAGATGTGCAAAAAATTATCTTCTCTTCCTCCGCCGCGGTTTATGGAGATAATCCCGCGCTCCCTCTTACAGAAAATCTGATTCCCGCTCCCAGTTCTTTTTATGGACTTACAAAGTGGATGACGGAAAAATATCTCGCTCTTTACCATAAAATTTACGAACTCTCCTATACCGTCCTCCGTTACAGTAATGTGTACGGCCCCCGGCAAGGTGCTGATGGCGAAGGCGGTGTCATTTATATTTTTGCCAAATCGCTCGCAGAAAACAAACCGATTACCATTTTCGGAAACGGCCGGCAGACCAGGGATTTTATTTCCGTCCATGATGTTATTTCTGCCAACCTGGCAGCTTTACATCAGGCGGACGGCGAAATCATAAATGTCAGCACCGAAACGGAACTGTCACTGAACGATTTGGCTTCAAAAATGATTGCGGCCGCTGGGTGTTCTGAAGACCTTCTCCGTTACGGTCCTCCACGCACAGGCGACATCTATCGCTCTTGCCTCTCTAATCAAAAAGCGAAGACACTGCTGCATTGGACTCCTTCAAGAAACATCAAAGATGGTCTTACCGAAACGATTCATTTCTTTCAGGACAGACTCTAAATGATACAAAAAAGCATTTCCTTATGCAGACGCATGAACGGAAATGCTTTTTTAACTTGTTATACGAGATACTCCGCCAAAACTTTAGCTACTCCATCATTCTCGTTAGAGTCACAAATGTTTCTTGCTGCCAAACGGGCATATTCGTCCGCATTTTTTACAGCATAAGAAATTCCCGCCATTTTCAGCATAGATACATCATTTTCTGTATTACCAAAAGCGATGACCTCAGAAAGAGAAATATCCCACATATTGCACAACTTTTGAAGCGCTGTCCCTTTGCTGACTCCTTTTTTATGGACATCCACGAAATCATCTCCCGGGAATACGACTTCTACCTCATCTGAAAAATTCGTCTCTATGACCCTGCGTATCTCTCTGCGGACCGCTTCGGACCCATCCGCAAAAATCAGCCTTGTCGGTTTTTTCTTCGGATGGTAAAACGCATCTCCCAAGTATGCCACAGCCTTGGCCCTGTACTTCTTATACTTCGTCTCCGTTTTATCGGGCCCCGGCAGATAAATCTGATCGTCAAAAAAAGTATGTACCAGCCATCCTTTTTCTTTTGCCGTCAGAAGAATTTTTTCCGCCACGGAAATATCTATCCCATCCTGCCATATCGGTTTCCCGGAACGGCTCATCATGATCCATGCGCCGGTATAACAAATCAAAGGTGTATCGGAAAGTCCCAATTCTTCTGCCTTAGGACGCGCCGCATCAAACATTCGTCCCGTCGCCAGCACGATGCGTATCCCCCTGCGTTCCGCTTTCCGGATAATATCCTTGGAAAAATCGGAAATCGACATGTCATCACGAAGAAGAGTTCCGTCCAGATCAATTGCCGCCATTTTGATTTCCATGCAACTTCTCCTTTATAGACCATCATCTATTCGCTATAATAGTATGTATCTATTATAACGAACGGAGTATATTCAGTCACATGAAATATCGGTTACTGCTTCTTTTGGCAGCTTTTATCTGGGGCTTTGCTTTTGTCGCACAAGTCGTAGGTATGGATTCCATAGGCCCCTACACCTTTAACGGAATCCGTTTCCTTTTAGGTTCCCTGTCTCTGCTTCCCATTATTTATTATTATCCTTCCGGCAGAAATCCGAAAAAAGCTTCCTTCTCCATCTGGATCGCCATTTTCATGGCGGGTATACTTCTTTGCGGCGGCGCTACCCTTCAGCAGGTCGCCCTTCAATACACCACGGCATCAAAAACAAGTTTCCTTACCGCCACCTATCTGCTCATGGTGCCGGTCATCGGTCTTTTCTTCGGGCAGGTACTGCGCCTGAACCATATCTTCGGTGTCATTCTTGCCATGGCGGGGGTCTACTTTATTTCCATCACGGAAACACTCGATATCGGATATGGAGATTTCTTAGTGCTTCTCTGTGCCGTCTGCTACGCGGCCCATATCATTCTCCTCAACTATCTGACGCAGCGTTTCCCGCCTGTCACACTCTCATCAGGACAATTCATGGTCGTAGGTATATGCAACCTTATTCTGGCCTTCTTCTTTGAAACCGTTTCTATTTCAAGCATACTGTCCTCCTGGTGGCCCATTTTATATACAGGCATACTTTCTACCGGTGTCGCATATACCTTACAGGCAGTAGGACAGAAATATCTCCCTGCCACGGAAGCCACCATGCTCCTAAGTCTGGAAATGGTCTTTGGCGGACTCTGCGGCGTGCTCTTTCTGAATGAATCCTTTACCGGAAAGCAGCTCATCGGTATCCTCTGCATGACAGCCGGCGTATTTCTTGCGCAGATACCAAGCTGCACTATACTGCCGCTGAAAAAATGAAATAGCTAACTTACGAAATAATACAAAGGAGCAAAATGATCCTCTCCCCTTACGATTAAAGTCATTACAGCGAGTATCCTCAGTCGCACTGCGTGCGCCAGCTCCTTATAAACAAGGAGCCTTGCTGTATCTCATCTTTTCTCATAAAGTATTTAATACGAACCGACATTTAGAAAAGGAGTTCTAACGGTAAGAATAAGGATTGAGTGAGCCTCCTTATCTATAAGGAGGGGGACCACGTCAGTGGTGGAGGATACTGGCTCGAGGGAGTGACACGAAAGGTAAGAATGAAACTCTCTCCTCTGTCAGTCGTCTGCCGGCTTTTATTATCTGTTATTAAGGAGCAGAACGACGCGTAAAAATGGTTCACTTGTCCTTGCGGCTGGTGAGTGATATACCAGCAGCACCAAAACGGCACAATTAAAAAATCTCGAAGAATTTTTCTCTATACAGGAGCTTACCATGAAAGAATTTACCATCATCAAAGCAGAAGAAGGACAGACGCTTTTCAAGTACCTTTGCAAACTCCTGCCCCAGGCTCCGGCAAGCCTGTTCCACAAAAGCTTCCGCAAGAAAAATATCACATGGAACGATGAAAAATGCACGGGAAAAGAAATTCTCCGGGAAAAAGACAACATAAAAATATGGTTTTCCGATGAAACATTCCATACATTCTCCGAAAAGAAAAACGCAGATCCCTCACAAAAGAAATCTGCCTTCCCCTTTTCACGACGCATCATCTACGAAGATGAGCATATCCTCATCGTAGACAAACCGGCAGGCATACTGACCCAAAGTGATAACTCCAATGAATTATCCCTGAATGACGCCCTGCTGGACTATTGCCATTACAATAATCATTCCACAGCGAAGCCATCCGTATGCAACCGTCTGGACAGAAATACAAGCGGTATCGTTCTTTGCGGAAAAACTGTCAAAGGTCTGCAAATGCTGAATGAAATCATCAAGAACCGTACCCTTCATAAATATTACCGCTGTATCGTCTTAGGAGAAACAAAAGAACAGGACACCCTGAAAGGCTTCCTCATAAAAAATGAATCAGCGAATCAAGTCACTATCATTACAAAGCAAAAAGACAATGCTGTACCCATAGAAACGAGGTACAAAAGAATCTCCACCATGGAAAAAGCGGGGAATATTTGCTCTCTGCTGGAAGTCCGGCTCATCACCGGCCGCCCCCACCAAATCCGCGCCCACCTCGCCTCCATAGGTCATCCCATCTTAGGCGACAGAAAGTATGGAAATAAAAAGAGCCTCGAAATCTCCACGGCTCTAAACATCCCCCACCAGCTTCTTTGCGCCTGTTCCATCACGTTTCCAAAAATAAAAGGGACATTTGATTATCTGTCGGGGAAAAGATTCTCTTCATTTGTAACATGGTAATTTATAATTGTTACAATATAACAAGGTTGCATCAATATTTTTATATTCTAAAAAATACGGAAAAGCTTTTTCAGGAGCATTTCTACAAAAAATGTTCCTGCCATCAGCATTTCCGTATTTTTGTGTATCCTTTTTCACTGACAATGATTTTATGAGGCCTGTGAAACACCAGATACGCTCTTGGTTGATTAACCTATTAATTCTAAAAATGAAGATATTTCCTGAAGAATATCGCTTCCGATTTCCTTTTCAAAATTCTTTCAGCCTTTTATGGAAATTTTCAGTTTTTCCACATATTCCTGTATAGGCGCTCCCGCTTCTTTCCCGTTTTTGTTTATCATATCCACCACGATGCTTCCTGTAGTAATTCCATCAGCCATTTCTTTCATCCCTTGAAGTTCTTCCGTATGATGACCGTCAAGTCCCACTACGACGGGCGTATCCGTCGTTTTCCGAATAACGGAGATAATATCTGCCAAATTTGTTTTCATATCTGATTTCCGATTTGCCGATTCAACGGAAGACACAATATATATAAATCCAGTCGCGTTTCTCACATTTTGACAGATACGTTCTTCCGATGCCGGTCCGATAATCTGTATGATGTCTATTTCATATGTATCGGCAAAGGGACGTATTTCCATCTGCTCTTCATAGGGCAGATCGGGAATGGCTACACCATCCAGTCCGATGTCCTTTGCTTCTTCAAAGAATTTTTTTACACCATAGTTAAATATAGGATTGTAATAGGTCAAGAATACCAAAGGTGTTTCTGACTGTTTCCGAAATGCTTTTACAATTTCTATCACCTGAGGCAAATGGACTTTATTTTTCAATGCCTGTACATCAGCTTCCATAATGACAGCGCCATCAGCAACCGGATCCGAAAAAGGCACTCCAATTTCAATCAAATCGGCTCCGGCTGTTTCCAGATCTTCCATATATCTTAATGTATCTTCTGCTGACGGTACGCCGGCAGTCAGAAATCCAATCAGTGCTTTTCCGTCTTTAAACGCTTCCTTGATACGGCTCATGATTTCCTCCTCATTCTTTCAGATCCTGTCCGCGATAACGGGCAATGGCTGCTACATCTTTATCTCCGCGTCCGGACAAAGTAATCAGTATGATTTCGTTTTTTCCCATATTCTTAGCGTATTTTATGGCTCCTGCCACTGCATGGGCACTTTCGATAGCGCAAATAATACCCTCCGTCTTAGCCAGATATTCAAAGGCCTGCACAGCTTCTTCATCTGTAACCGCCATATATTGTGCTCTGCCAATCTTATGAAAATACGCATGTTCAGGGCTGACTCCGGGATAATCCAATCCTGCCGAAATAGAATATACTTCTTCAATATTTCCGTCACTATCCTGACAGAAAAGGGATTTCATACCATGAAATACACCGATACGTCCCTTCGCAATTGTTGCCGCATGGTACGGCGTATCAATCCCTTCCCCTCCGGCTTCACATCCGATGAGCTGTACATCGGTATCATCTTTATAGGGATAAAAGGTGCCGATAGAATTACTGCCTCCGCCCACACAGGCAAATACGGCATCCGGAAGGCGACCTTCTTTTTCCAATATTTGTTCTTTTGATTCTTCTCCGATACAGCACTGAAAGTCTCTGACCATTTCCGGAAACGGAGCAGGTCCCACAGCAGAACCTATCAGGTAATGCGTATCATCACAACGGGCGCTCCAATTCTGCAAGGCCGCATTGACAGCATCTTTCAGAACTCTGGACCCGGTTTTCACCGCGTTGACTTTTGCTCCTAAAAGGCGCATACGGTACACATTCAGCGCCTGCCGCTCCGTATCTATTTCTCCCATGAATATTTCGCATTCCATCCCCAGAAGCGCCGCGACAGTAGCTGCAGCCACACCATGCTGCCCGGCCCCCGTTTCTGCAATGAGCCGTGTTTTTCCCATTCGTTTTGCAAGCAGTGCCTGCCCGATGCAGTTATTGATTTTATGAGCGCCTGTATGGTTTAAGTCTTCTCTTTTCAAATAAATTTTCGGCCCGCCCAGATCCGCTCTCATCCGTTTCGCCTCATACAGCATAGAGGGACGGCCTGTGTAATTCGCATACAAATCTTTCAGTTCCGCCTTAAATGCCGGATCATTTTTATACTTTTCATAAGCTTCCGCCACATGATTGATTTCACTCATCAAGATTTCCGGAATATACTGTCCGCCGAATTCTCCAAATCTCGTATTCATCATTTTTTCTCCGTTTTTCACGTCATTAGATTTTTTATATTTCCAGCTCAGTTTCCATCACCATCCGCCATCGCCTTCGTGTATCCACAGCCAGACCTCTTTTCCAAATAAAAACGTCCTCAGCAATTACTGCCAAGGACGGATATACCGCGGTGCCACCTTGTTTCAAGCCTAAGCCTGCTCTTAGCGAAGTACCAACATACTTCCGGCAACTTACGTATGCCTTACGTCATAAGCTAATCGTTTTCACTTTCACCATGCCCTCCGTGGTCCATTTAACAGTCTGCGTTCTGCCGGCTTCTCAATATCCCGGCTCCCTGTAAGTGCACTTGCTGTTTTTATCTCCACATCAACGGTTTATTCAATGCTATTAAATTGTAAATTATCATAAAACTTTCCTCCCAATCTGTCAAGCCGCTTACTTTCAAATGTATGTCTTCCCTTTTACAGGCTTATCATAATTCCACATTCAGCAAGTACCTTCATATCCATCAATACTGCCTTTTCGCCTCCATTTTATCATCTTATTTTTCTTTTAAAATTACAAAAAGCGCCCACATTCAGCAAGCGCTTTTCATCAGTCATTGAAATACTCTATTGATACTAACCCTTTTTCGTATTTTTCCCAAAAGACGAATAGGTTGTCCCCTTAAATACATAAGTGACTTCCCCGGTGGCGGCATTCAAAGAATAAGCTTCCCCATCAATCGGCGGTTTCGGTTCGCTCTTAAGAAAACCGTCCTTGCCTGTCGCATTCACCAAGTCACCAATCGCCGCAGGATAGCTTCCATGTTTTGCATAGTGCACCTCTACCGCCGAACCGAGCGTCGATAAATCCGCCTGGATACGCGCTATTTTCGCCTCATCAGTCAAACCGATAAAATTAGGCACTGCTACCGCTGCTAAGACCCCGATAATCGCTACCACCATGAGAAGTTCAATAAGCATAAATCCCTTACGTTTCTTCCCGACCGTTTTCTGCACTGCATTCTTCATTCCATGAATACCTCCCATCTAAAAAAACTGATAAATAACAAACGGCACTTTACCGTTTATAACCCCTTATGACAATAAAAAACGCCTACTGTAAGTAAGCAGACAACAAATCTATATGCCTGAAAAACACAAGCTCCCTTCCCGATTCCGTTTCTTCTTCACTGGACCGGGCTTCCATCAGACAATTAGCAGAAACACCAAAAACATTTATATTATTATTTATGTCAAAGCATCTACTATACTTGAAAATCTCACCGTAAATATCTTTCTTTTGCTTTATATGCCTAAGAAAAAACTCCCTGTCCATAGAAAGTTCCCGTTTACCTTTCTCCCATCCGACTTCGAATCATCTTATTGATAGCACCGCATGAACAAGTATTCAGAGAATTAGATAACTTCCCTATACATAAAACAAATAATAAATTTCTGCCTTTAGGTTAGCATAAAGGCACTTGATAATGCAAATTATTTCTACATTCAGATAAAGGTACGTCATACCGGCATAAAAAATATTTATCATTTCCTCGAATGATTTGGCTTCAAATGTCAGAAAAGCCTGAATTCTGAGTTTTATTTCATTTTTCCAGCTGCTATTCATTCCAGTATACATATTTTGATCATTGTCATTCCGTAAGAATCCCTTTAAATTTTTGAATAACGGAAATATCAGAAAACCGCCTTTCTCGCCACGCTTGAAAAAATCCGGCCTCTGTAAAAGAAAAAACCGTAAAACAAGGATTATCCCCTTTTTACGGTTCAGTTCCTTTGGACAAAAACAAATTCATTCCGGTATCAATCGATGATATTCAAAGCATATATACGATATTCTTCACCAAGTGCTTCCGTCTTGCGGACCATTTCCCGCTGCAGATTGGAAGCCATATCATAGTCCTTTCGCTTCAATGCCTCCTTCAGTTTGGTACAGATGCATTTTTTATGCCTGCCATCCTTGATAAGCTCAATACGCTTGGTACTGATGCTATCCCAACGTTCTTCATCAAGTTCATCTTCATGAATAAGTTTCTTATAACGCTTTACAGCTGCTTCCGTATCCGGAATCAAACGATCAATCAACTCATTTTCCCACCGATATACAATACCGGCCACAAAAGAATCTACGATAGCGTCAGAAATACCATCCCCCTGCGTCAAGACAGCCACTTTATCAGGGTTTTCTTTCATAATTTTTACATTTTCCCATACCGTGGCAGGCGGTTTCCCGAATACTGCATCCCGCTCTTCCTGCGTATAATCTTCGAACACATTCTTCTCGCAGCGGTACTCTCTTTCTTTCTGCAGATAATCGGCATCTTCTCCGGCAGTTTTAGAAAGCTCCTTTAAAAGTTCATCAGGTATCTTTCCGCAATTTACCGCATATTTCACACCATCCAATGCTGTCAGGTACAGGCAGGAAACAGCCAGATAGGTATTTGTAAAGGGATTTGGCGCACGAAGTTCAAATCGGGTCGCCTTGGGATTCCCCAAATCACGAATTAAACCGATCAGAATACTTCTATTCCGAGAGGGCTGCTCCGGTTTATGCCCAAGAGATGTCACAATACAAACCGGTGCTTCAAATCCGGGTTTAAGCCGGTTAAACGCATCCGTCGTAGATGAAATAAATGGATTGGTCGCTTCATAATTATTCAAGACGCCCATGATAAATCCGTATCCAATGGTAGAAAGATATTCTTTTTTCAAATCTTCCGGTGCAAGGAGATTCAAAACTTTTCCATTCTTAAGGCGGGCGGCAAATCCCACGTGGGTATGTTCACCATTTCCTGCAACCCCGATAATCGGTTTTGCCTTAAAAGATACATCAAGACCGTTTCTGCGAAATACTTCACGGATTATAATACGGGCAGTCAATTCATTATCTGCTGCCTGCAACGGATTGGTAGAAAAGAGCCAATCCAATTCCAGCTGTTCACAGACATCAAAAATATGGCCGCCGTCATCCACTTTTGATTTAATGCCGCCGACCTCTTTATGTCCCATTTCCACATGCATGCCCCTGGCATCCAGTTCCTCAATAGCCTGTTCCATCGCAGTACGGACATTTCCACGCATTCTTTGCCAATACTGTTCTTTCAAGCGTTGAGAAATGGATAAATGCTGCACTGTTTCCTTTTCACTCGGCGTCTTTACCCAAAATTCCAATTCGGTACCCGTTGTAAAAACAATATCCTGAATTTCACCTGTCGGAAAATTCTCCATCCCCTTTATGGTTTTTCCCGCAATGAGTTTTTTTAATTCTTCCGCCACATAATCACAAGACCGTTTCAAAATAGAACGGGAATCAATAAATTTGTCATTGTGTATAAGAAAACTGGGAATACGCAGCGTTCCCACCGGCAGTCCCGTCGCATCGTCCACATTTTCGTCATTATAATCTACATACCAGTTAACTGTGCTGTCTGCAACAAAATCAACTCTGGCATCATTCAAGGTGGCTATATTCATAAATACAACAGAAGAGCCGTCCGTCTGCACGGCTTTTCCCGCAAAGAAATCATCATAGTCTTTCATAAATATTTCAATCGGAATTTTCTCATCTGTATCATTGCCTGCAAGATCGATTCCGATGAGCGATACAAATCTGATTTCAGGATGCTGTGCCAGTAAAGAAAGAACACCCTCTTTCCCATACTGTCCTGCCGGAATCCAATACAGCAAATCTTTGTTCATTTTAAAACCTCCTATAAGTTTTTTTAGAACGGCTGTATCCTTTACAACCAAGTTCCACCAAACGAAAATGACCCACTCCCAAAGGAATGAGTCATCTTTGACGTAATATTAACTTGTGAATTAAGAATACATCAAGCATCTTATACTTGTCAAGCAATAAAAGAGTCAGCCGAGTACGTCCCGGACAAGGCGGTTAACCACTTTTCCATCTGCTTTCCCTTTTAGTTTCGCCATGACTGCTTTCATCGCCGTACCAAGATTTTTTCGTTCCGGATCCAAAGCAGAAATCACATCAATAACAACTGCACGAACGGCATCTTCTGTCATTTCTGGCGGAAGATATTTTTCAAGCACAGCAATTTCCTTTTGGGTTTCCTCAACCAGGTCATCTCTGCCGGAATCCTTAATTTCAGCAAGCGTTTCTTTCCGCTGCTTCACTTCCTTCCGGAGGACTGCAAGAACCTGATCATCATCAAAATCCGCGTGTCCATCGTCAATTTCTGCTTGACGAATATGCGCCCGTGCCATACGGATAACGCCTAATGCCAAACGGCCTTCTTCTTTTGCTTTCATGGCAGTCTTCATGTCTGCCATCAGCTGTTCCTTAATTGACAACTCCATCACCTTACTGCCTATTACTTAAACTTACGTTTTCTTGCGGCCTCAGATTTCAGTTTACGTTTTACGCTGGGCTTTTCATAATGTTCACGTTTTCTCACTTCAGAAAGAACCCCGGCTTTTTGGCAGGAACGTTTAAATCTGCGAAGAGCACTATCCAAAGACTCGCCCTTTTGAACTTTAATTTCAGACATCCATATCCCTCCCTCCAAATAGACTGATGGGGTGCTATTGCACACTATTAAATTATAATTTATTGTCATCTAACTGTCAATGAATATTTATGGAATGAAATCATTGTTTCTCTTCAGGGAATGGCGGCCATCCCATTTCTTTTCCGCCTATAATATGTGCGTGGAAATGAAATACTGACTGCCCTGCTTTCTCTCCTGTATTTACCACCAGACGGAATCCGTCTTCTCCAAGTCCTTCATCTTCCGCTATTTTTTTTACGATCAGGAAAAAATCAGAAAAATCATGATTGATTTCCGATGTCATCCCGAGAATATTTTTTACATGAACTTTAGGAACCAACAAAATATGGACAGGTGCACATGGCTCGATATCCTTAAAGGCAAACCAATGCTCGTCTTCATAAATTTTTATACTCGGAATCTCCCCGCTGATAATTTTACAAAACAAACAGTTATTCATTTTCTTCCTCCTTTTGTACCATACCGATCATTCCATTGTCCGTCATCGAATCAATCCATACAGAATACACTTTGCCTTTTTCGACATCTTTATCTTTGATGAACACACGAATATATTCATCAGATACCCCCTCAAAAAATCCCTCTTTTTCTTCTTCCACTAAGACACGGACCATTTTATGAAAAAACTGGTTCCTATAAGCTCCGGCCATCTCTTTTCCCAGTGCTTGCACACGGGCTGCCCTTTCCTTTTTGATTTCCGGCTTTACCTGATTCGGATAAGCGGCAGCCGGTGTTCCTTTCCTTGGGGAATAAGGAAATACATGAATCGCCGAAAATTGTAATTCCTGAAGGGTATCCAGCGTCTCTCTGAAATTCTCTTCCGTTTCACCGGGAAATCCTACAATAAGATCCGTTGTCAAAGCTAATCCGGGAATTTCTTTTCTTAGATTCCGGATAAGTTCTTTATACTCAGCAAGCCGATAATGGCGGTTCATTCTTTTAAGAATATCATCAGATCCCGCCTGTATGGGCAAGTGGAGATGGGGGCATACTTTTGGTTCTTCCCTTATAATACGGATCAGTTCATCAGACAATTCCACCGATTCGATAGATCCTAGCCGGATTCGGAGTAAATCAGGGATTCTTACTAATTCTGTCACAAGTGTCGACAATGAAGTTCCATCATGAAGATCTTTTCCATAATTCCCCAAATGAATTCCGGTAAGCACGACTTCCCGATAACCCTTTTCTACTAATCTTCTGATTTCTTCTACCGCATCTGACTGGCGGCGGGACTTCAGTTTCCCCCGCGCAAAGGGAATAATACAAAACGTACAATAATTATCACAGCCTTCCTGTACTTTTATAAAAGCCCGTGTCTTGACTTCCCCTTCCGCATCAACAGAAAGGTTTTCAAAATCAGTAACAGCCATAATATCACCGACTGCATTAAGTGTCTTCTTTTCGGCAGCGGCTTCTTCTACATATTCCACAATATGGGATCTATTCTGGATTCCCACAATGACATCAACATCACCCATTTGTACAAAAACATCGGGCGCCAACTGCGCATAACACCCTGCTGCCGCAATAACAGCCCCGGGGTGCTCACGTCGGATACGCCGTACCATTTGTCGGGACTTCCGGTCACCAATACTCGTTACGGAGCAAGTATTGATGACATACACATCAGCGTTTTCATTTTCTTTTGCCACCTTATATCCGTTTCTGATAAACAGACTTCGCATGGCATCACTGTCATACTGGTTAACCTTACAGCCAAGAGTGATAAAAGATACTTTTTTCCCGTTTGATTCTATAATTTCTTTTTCCATTTTTTCATTATACCATGAGTATCACAGGAAACAGACTGCGCGGAATTATTTCCACGTAAAAACCGCCTCGGCATTACCGAAGCAACAATAAAAACAAGATTTATATTCTTTTATATGTGTTTATCAAAATCCTTGAAGGGATAGATTTTATCGGACGTGATAATGCGATTATGTGTTATCACGTTTTATATTATTCCGCGCAAAAACATTGAATTATTTTCAAAATCAGGGTCAAATTTGGGGTCAAGATTGGGGTCAAATATCATAAATTTTTCCAGTTTTACAATCATTCAATTCTTGCCACATCTTATCTATCACTTTGCCCGCATTAAGTCTGTTACATAGTAAAACAATCCCCGTTTTTGCTCTGGGGAGCATTTCTCACATTAGGTAACTTTCTTTTGATAAATTATCCATGGATGAAATTTCATCATCTAAAAAACGCTCGTTAGGCTCTATTTTTCTTGATGTCTAAATAATTGTCAGGGGCTTGGCGACCGTTGCACTCTTGTTTCGGTTATTGGAAGTACCTGTGAAAGCAAAACGAAAAAGACTACTAAGCAGTAGTCTTTCATTACATCATTATTATTTTTACATCTTCCATGGATTCTTGTTTCTGTTCATCGTATATATGTCCGTATAAATCGGCGGTCATCGAATAACTGGCATGTCCCATTATCTCTTTTAATACGTTTAAAGGCATACCCTTTTTCACAGCCATACTTGCAAAAGTGCTTCTAAATGCATGTGCCGTAAAAGGTTTTATTTCTATTTCTTCTATCCTTTTTAGTATTCTTTTTATGGAATTATTTATGGTCTTTGCATATACGATTCCCTGCATTTCTGCGTTAAATACCGTATCATTCAGTTTTATTATCCTTTCGGCTGTCCACATGCTAATAAAATTTCTTTGTTTTGATAAAATGTTTCTTATCTCCGCATTTAAAGGAATATCACGCTTCGACTTTTGGGTTTTTGGCGTAGTGCCTATTATACTTTTGCCATTCTGATTAACTGTTACGGTTTTAGTAATATGTATAACATTGTTTTTATAATCAATATCACTCCAATATAACGCCCCTAATTCTCCCGCTCTCATTCCTGTTGCAAGCAATAAACATATTGCATTGTAATTCCAATCCGTTTGAGCATACTTTAAAAATAATTTCAATTCTTCCTCTGTTAGCGCTCTATGTATAGTCTCTCTGGCCACTCTTTCATTACTTTTCTTTTTGATTTTGGGTAAATATTCAGCTGCATTTACAGTTGTAATCCCATCTATCACCGCCGATTCTAATAATTGTTTGATAATATTTATGGCTTTTTTAGTGGTGGACGTAGTATATTGTTGCCCTAACTTTGATTGAAAACTTACTAATTCCCGCCGCTCTAAATCTTGGATCTTGCGTGTTCCCATAATTTGGGCTATTTGATTCTTATAAATTATTTTATACAAGCGGACGGTGGTTGCCTTTACTTCCTGCTCTTTCTGTATAATCCACTCGTTAAAGTATTGGTTCACTGTAACATTTTGATTCTTTACATATCGATGTTCGGCTATTTCTTTCCGGCGGATAAGTTCTTTTTCTATACACTCCTTGCAGGAATGCCCAAAAACAGAATATCGTTTCCTATCTATCGTAAATCGTTTTTCATATCGTCCGTCTTTACGCAAATGCATGCCAACATATCGCTTGGACATAGTCCCATCCTTTCTTCATAAATCAAGTCTATCAATCTATAAAGCGCTTTTATTATCTGCCACTGGTAATCTATTCAAAATTGCCCCAATTCCGGCAGCCATTATTTCTCTCACTTTTTTAGATGGATTATAAACTACACCTTCAAAAATAAACCTTTCATTTTCTATTACATCATATAAATCTATGCCACTCTGTACTCCATATCCGTCTTTAAGTAAAACAGATATATCAATTAAAAAACCTCTTTCCATTCTTAATCATCCTTCCTTTACAGAAACTAACGCTATTAATGGCTATAACTTGGCTCCTTCTACAGTATTAGATAAACAGAAATACCTTCGCAAATAAATTTTCCATAACGTAAACCTTCTTTATTACTTCCGATAACGCCATATTATCGGAAGTAAACAATTTCCGGCGGGTCAAATTTGGAGAAAACAGGGCTTTTTAATCAATATTTTTGCAAAGAAAATACAGTATTATGCATATTCTCCCATAAAAGTATCTGTTTCTAAACAAAATCACCGAACAAAATATAACATTATCCCCTGCATAATTCCCCATTCCCGCTTTTTTGGTTACTGCATATAAAACTTTTCTATCTGAAAATCGAATAAAGTTAGTTATTGGAGGACTATAAGATTACAGCCCTCCAACATTTAAACACGATTTACTCTTGCTTTATCGGATTTTCTAAATCGATAGTATCTAATAGATTTTCCAAAGACTCAAGCTCTTTTTCTAACAGCTGGATAATTCTATGTTCTAAGTTACTAAACCGTCTCACCTCATAGCGGTTATGGCCTAAACTTACCACCAACGGCTCCTTATTTCCGCCGCCCAAAATATCAACCAAAATATCTTTTTTGAAGATCACATCATCCATAAATTCCTCTGTGACTCTTACCTTTTCATTGTTCATTTTTTTGTTATTCATTGCATACTCTCCTTTTTAATCGACATCTCTGCCTGTGTAGATTTTCAGAATGTACCGCCGGAAATTTCTTCATGCTTTACAAGCGGCGTATATGCGCCTGTTCTCCATTCCCATAAAGGGCAATGATAACATGTGCACTTTGTAACAGCGTATAACTCATAGCCCACACAATCTACACAATGTAAATGTATCGCATTAGCACGCCTCAACCTGTCACGTTTCCTTAACTGTACAATTTTCTCTTTCCAGTCCGTATTATCCATATTAAATTCTCCTACATCCGCTCTGGGGAGCGTTTTTCACACCTTGCGGATTTCTTTTGATAAATTATCCATGGATGAAATTTCATCATCTAAAAAACGTAAATTTTTAATCACCTGTTTTAGGAATCATAAATAGAGATTTCATTCATAGAATACTTCTTCTTGTCGATCAGAATTTACCTCTCCCATGGCATATATGTATATGTATGGCTATTTAGCCAGTGTATAGCTATTTTCTAATAAAACTCCCGTGCGTCCGATGGATATTAGTCAAACAGCCATTTTTGCACACTGGCTGTTTAGCCATGTATCAAGGCTGAAAAATGGTCAAAATCGACTCACAACATGGCTATTTAGCCAGTAGTAACATGGCTATTTAGCCAGTGTATTTTCTAATTTGTACGCTTGCCATCCAGAAGACATTTGATAGACAGATTTAATTCTTCGATTTTTTCCATTTGAGATACAACGAATTAATCCGACTTCTTGCAGTTTTGCCATATCCCGCCGGAAGGTACTTTCACTTTTTACCTTGTACAGCCCATCATTACAAGCTGTGGAAAAGGTCAGAAAGAAAGTATCATCTCTGCATACCTGATCTATACTTGGGTATATTTTCCGTGGAGTCATTACCGCCTTTAGCTGTTGCATGCACAAAAAATACAAGGATTTTTGCTTGCCACTTAAACAGCGAAATGCTTCTGAATGGGTCAGTGTATTAGACAACATATTAAACCCGTCATCTTTTCGGGAGCTTTGCCACGGCGGAAATGGCTTTCTCTCCTTACCCATATTAAGCTCTTTCTTTCATATACCGCCTGAATACCCGCAAGGTTATTGACTGGCTTTTGATACGCCGTTCAAATGAGGCAAGCTGGCTCTGTATCTCAACATCATTAGCCGGCATAAAATATCCCCCTTTTCCCTCCATCCTGGAGCAAATCAATACACCAGATTTTCTTTCATCCTCTACCGCTTTTGTGATTTCCCGTATTGTCTTGCCTGTTAAAATGCAAAGCTCTGTTATTGTCAGGGCATTTTCTATGCCCACAGCATTATGCTCTTTTAAAACAGCCTCTATCATTTTTCATCACGCCCCATTCTGTCCAATGCCCTATCAATGACTGACTTATCATAAAGGACACGCCGTCCTATATGTACATCAGCTTTGATAGATTTCCCCCATTCAATGGCTTTATTTCTGCCTAAACTAAGGTAGTCCTGTAACTCGCTTAAACTCAATAATCTTGCTTTTGTCTCATTTGTCATACAATTTTTCTCCTATCTTTTGATGAACATTTAAACTCTTAAGAGCCTTTTGTTGACGTCTGAACACATTATGAACTAAAATATTCATATCATAAATTAATATGTTTAAACTGGTTTTTTACAAACAAAAAAGTCAATTAATAAATTTGGCAGCCATTTAGTGAATTTATTATTGAAGAAATTTCATTTTATGAATTAATTTTGTTCCGCGATATGTGAGGTACCACCATGAAGACAATAAAAGAAATCAATATTCCAGAAATCGACATTTCAGAAATTGACGCAAAAAGTAAGGAGATAGAAGAAAACATCAACTATGATGAAGTCCGCGATAGAATAAGACAGGTACTTGAAAAAATTACGGATAAAAAAAATAGAGGGAAAAAGGTTAGTCAAGATACTATCGGCAAATATCTTTTTCCACACTTAGGAGCCGATAGCAGTACACAATCCACCATGTCTCGCTTTGTCAATGGTAATAAAAAAACTAAAAACCTCTCTGATAATTGCCCCGATATAAAGGCTTTAACACGCTTATCACAATTGACAGGTATTTCTACTGACTGGTTTTTATATGGAGAAAATTCCAGCGGAATAAACAACAAGAAAAAAACCTTGCGTGATTATGCAAGGTTACTGTTTATTGATATGAAAAATGATTTAGGAGCGGACATTATAGATGAGGTTTATACCATAAATAACCCGAATGATCCCGATGTGAAACCTGAAGAATACCCCTATATAAGAATTGATATTCCGGTATGGTCTAAAGATAGTTATTATGATCCTGAAACCGACCAAATCAGGAGACATGGTGCTTGTGTTGATTTATTATTAGCCACCCAAAAAATCGATAGTATTTATAAAGCAAGAGACAATGTGAGTGAAGACTCAACTGTGTATAACGTGCTCAATAATGCCATTACCTCAACTATTCAAGAAATCCCGAAGCGTACTGTACATTATGATGACCGCGGGCTAAATTATGACTAAGTCGAAAATATACTATTTTAAATTGAGGTAAAAATAGTTAAATGTGAAAAGAAAAAGCTTCCTATAAATTAGGTAACTTTTCCTTTTGTGGGGTCAAAATTGGGGTCAAATAAGGTTGAAAGATAAAAATTCTCTGTATTTGTCGAACACATTGGACATCATCGAATTACCGAAGCAGTAAAGCGATTTTGGTTCATATCATACTGTGAAGAATATCTGAGGCAATGGCAAGAGCGGATAAAGTCTTCGCATCAGTGATCTTTCCCTCATGAACCATTTGAAATACTTCTTTAAGCGGTATTTTTACAATATCCAAATATTCTCCATCATCCAAATGCTGATGTGTGTAAACCAGATGATCCGCTATATACAGATAAATCTTTTCGTTGCAGAATCCCGGAGTTGTATAAATAATTCCTATCTTACGAAGTGTTCCAATACACCCCGTTTCTTCCTCCAGTTCACGAACCGCACAGACACCGGGATCTTCACCGCTGGCAAGCTTGCCTGCAGGAATTTCAAGCAATGCCTGCTTAATCGGATAGCGGTACTGTTTTACAAAAAGAATTTCCCTGTCTTCTGTCACAGGAATAATCGCCGCAGCACCGGGATGTTCCACAATCTCCCGTCGATAAGTTTCTCCGGCAATATCCACTTCATCGTAGTACACGTGAAGAAGCTTTCCTTCATACATCATTCGATGATCAATGGTTTTTTCTTTTTCAATACTCATTACACACCTGTACTTCCCATACCGCCGATACGCTTACCTTCTGTATGATCATCATCCGTTAAAAGGTATTTCATAAACAGCCCCTGGGCAATCCGATCCCCTTTAAAAATATGGAAAGCTTTTCGGGAAGAATTATATAAAGCACACATAATATGCCCTTCATTATCTTCATTCCCATAGTAGTCCGCATCAATAATACCAGTGCTGTTTGCAAGCATAATGCCATGTTTAACGGCCATGCTGGATCTGATATAGACCGCCAGATACTCATCAGATTCCATGTATGCTTTGAGTCCTGTCGGAATCACCTTTATTTCTCCCGGCAACACCTCTGTTTCCACAGCGCTTTCTATATCATATCCGGCACTCATGGCAGTTTTACGCCGCGGAAGGGAAATACCTGCATTTTTCCAAGTACTGACTATCTCAAAGCCTCTTTTCCCCTCCATTTATTTCTTCTCCTGGAGCAAGGCCTTGCGGGAAAGATTAATACGGCCTTTGTCATCAATTTCAGTAACCTTGACCATAATCTCATCCCCTTCATGAACTACATCTTCCGGTTTTTCCACACGCCGCGTCGCCAGTTGGGATACATGAACCATCCCCTCTTTACCCGGCAGGATTTCCACAAATACCCCAAACTTCATAAGTCGTGTCACTTTACCAAGATAAGTTTCACCCACCTGCACCTCATGAGTCAATTCTTCCACCCACTTCTTTGCCCGCTGTGCGGCTTCTTCGTCAGGTGTCGCGATGTATACATGACCATCTTCTTCGACGTCCATCTTTACACCGGTCTCGCTGATGATTTTATTGATTATCTTTCCTCCGCTTCCGATAACATCGCGAATTCTATCCACCGGAATCGTCAATGTAATAATCTTCGGCGCATAAGGCGACAGATGTTCAGCCGGTTTATCGATGCATTCGGCCATCTTTCCAAGAATAAACATACGGCCCTTCTGCGCCTGCTGAAGAGCCGCAAGCAGAATTTCACGGGAAAGCCCATGGATTTTGATATCCATCTGGATCGCTGTGATTCCTTTCGCCGTTCCTGCCACTTTGAAATCCATATCACCAAGCGCGTCTTCCATTCCCTGGATATCGGTAAGAACAGTGAAATGTTCCCCTTCATTAACTAATCCCATAGCAATACCTGCTACAGGAGCCTTAATCGGAACACCTGCATTCATCAGAGACATAGTGCTCCCGCAGACAGATGCCTGGGAAGAAGAGCCATTAGATTCCAGTATTTCAGAAACCACGCGGATAGCGTAAGGGAATTCTTCTACTGTCGGAATAACAGGAATAAGCGCTCTTTCTGCCAGCGCGCCATGACCGATCTCACGCCGTCCCGGCCCTCTGGAACTCTTTGTTTCACCGACAGAATAGGACGGGAAATTGTACTGGTGAATATATCTCTTTTCTGTTTCCTGGGTCAGATCATCAATGATCTGTGTTTCCGACATAGGTGCCAACGTAGTAATGGTCAGCGCCTGTGTCTGTCCGCGGGTAAACAGGGCAGAACCGTGGACGCGTGGAAGAAGGCCGACTTCACAGCTGATAGGGCGGATTTCATCCAATGCACGTCCATCAGGACGAATCTTATCAACAGAAATCATATGACGGACAATTTCTTTGGTAAGATGATTCAGGCATTCCGCAATATCGGAACCATTTTCGGGATAAATTTCTTTGAAATGGGCTTCCGCCTCTTTTCTTACTTCTTCCATATGGGCTTCACGAGTCAGCTTATCCGGATTAAAAATCGCTTCTTTAAGCGGTCTTTCAGCATAGGCATAAATAGCAGTCTTAATCTCTTCCGGAATTTCCGGGAAGATCAATGTACGCTTCGGCTTGCCTACTTCTTCAATAATCTTTTTTTGGAATGCCACCAGTTCTTTGATAGTTTTATGTCCAAACATAATGGCGTCAAGGACATCTTCTTCCGGCGCCTCCTGTGCGCCGCCTTCTACCATCAGAATAGCTGTTTCAGAACCTGCAACAGTAATATTCAAAGTGGATACTTTGAGCTGTTCCTGCGTCGGATTGATGACAAACTGCCCGTCAATACGGCCCACACGGACACCCGCAATCGGTCCGTCCCATGGGATATCGGAAATCCCCAAAGAAGCAGATGCGCCAAGCATTCCGCAAAGTTCAGGCGCATTATCATAATCTACAGAAAGAACTGTTGCCATCACATGTATATCATTGCGGCACCTCTTATCAAATAAAGGACGGATCGGGCGGTCAATCAGTCGGGCATTCAGAATCGCTGAATTTCCCGGACGGCCTTCACGCCGAAGAAATCCTCCCGGCATTTTGCCTACGGCATACATTTTTTCCTCGTAATCAACAGTCAGCGGGAAAAAATCCATTCCCTCTCTTGCTTCTTTGCTTGCGGTAGAAGTTACAAGAACCACGGTTTCACCGTACCTGACCAAAACTGCACCACTTGCCTGCTTCGCCATTTTTCCTGTTTCAACAATCAGCGGACGTCCGGCAAGTTCCATACGAAAGGATTTCTCCATTCCCTTTCCTCCTTATAATATCTAATCTTTTTAAATATGTACCGTATTATTATATGCTTAATAAGATTCTAAATCAAATAAATTTTCTTTCTGTACTCCGCACACAGTCGAAAGTCCCATAAAAAAACGACAGCAGAATTTTCTACTGTCATTTCCTTTTCTTTTCGCCTTATTTCAGGCGCAGACCCAGTTTTTCACCAAGCATTCTGTATCTTTCAATATCACTGCGGCGAAGGTAATCAAGCATGTTTCTGCGCTGCCCGACCAGTTTCAGCAATCCGCGGCGGGAATGATGGTCTTTCTTGTGTTCTTTCAGGTGTTCAGTAAGAAGAGCGATTCTCTTGGAGAGGATAGCGATCTGCACCTCCGGAGATCCTGTATCGCCTTCATGTACCGCATACTGTGCAATGATTTCTTTTTTCTGTTCTGCTGTAAGCATAATTAAGCCTCCTGTAAATAAATTGCCGCATCTAAGTGATTCGTCGGAGTATCGAAATCCCGGGATGCAGTTCATACCTTAGCCATTATACACAGAGTGCATATATTTTTCAAGTCCTATCCTAGAATAACCTTATCACTCAATGCATCTGCATTTTCCTCAAACTTTTTGAGGAGCACTTCAATTGTCAGTTCCCGTTTTTCCTCTTCTGCATAATCGGCAATAATTCGTCCGCTATTCATCATAATCAGACGGTTTCCGTATCTTAAAGCATCACGCATATTATGGGTAATCATCAAAGTTGTTAAATGCTGCTCACTGACAATCTCATCCGTAATTTTCAGAACCTTATCCGCAGTTTTAGGATCTAAAGCAGCTGTCGGTTCATCAAGGAGAAGAATATCCGGCTTTTTCAGTGTCGCCATCAACAGTGTCACTGCTTGGCGCTGCCCCCCTGAAAGAAGATCAATTCTTGTTCCCAAACGATCTTCAAGTCCTAAATCAAGGCGGGCTACCATTTCTCTATATTTTTCGTGATCACCATCAGAAAAAGCCCATTTCAATCGGCGGCTTTCTCCACGGCGGGAAGCTAAAAGAAGATTTTCCTCCAACTGCATTCCACCTGCAGTCCCTTTCATAGGATCTTGAAACACGCGTCCAATAAATTTGGCACGCCTGAATTCACTCATCCGTGTTACGTCTGCACCGTTCAACTCAATTGTTCCTTCATCAGGAATATAAACTCCGGAAACAGCATTCAGAAGGGTACTTTTCCCCGCACCATTACCACCGATGACAGTGCAAAAATCCCCATCATTCAAAGTCAGTGATAAATCAATCAATGCTTTCTTTTCATTAGGTGTTCCCCGAAAAAAAGTCTTGCTGATATGTGAAATTTTTAACATAATCAGCCTGCCTTTCCCAAATTGGCTTTCTCCTTAATCAAAGGCGTCGCCAACGCAAACATAACAATAATTGCAGTAAACAGCTTCAAATCATTCGGCGGCATCCCCAAATGAAGTACTACAGCAATAACGATCCTATAAATTATCGAACCAAGAACAACCGCCATCAGAGAAGACGAAAAACTGCCTGATCCGAGAATAACCTCGCCAATAATCACGGAGGCCAAGCCGATCACGATAGTACCAATACCCATTCCCACATCAGCAAAACCATTATTCTGGGCTACTACAGCACCACATAATCCAATCAGAGCATTGCTGAGACAAAGCCCCAATATAATCATAGAATCTGTATTTACCCCTTGGGCACGAACCATTTGTGGATTGTATCCTGTCGCGCGAATGCACATGCCCAATTCAGTACCGAAAAACCAATAGATAAAAGCACTGATAATTACCATAAAAACAAAAGGGACGATAAATGCACTGACAGAAGGGGCCGTATGGAAAAATTTACCGGTAACAGAAAATACTGTATCTGCCCGAAGCAGAGAAATATTTGCTTTCCCCATCACATGAAGGTTAATAGAATACAGGGCAATCATTGTCAGGATTCCGGAAAGAATTGCCGGAATTTTTAATTTCGTATATAAAACACCTGTGATAACTCCTGCTGCGGCACCGCAGATCATAGCACTAAGAATCCCCCAGCCGGGATTTACATTTGAAGAAATAAGTGAAGCGGCTACAGCTCCTCCGAGAGGAAAGCTGCCTTCACAAGTCATGTCCGGTACGTCAAGAACACGGAAAGATAAAAAGACTCCAATTGCCAGCATAGACCACATAAGTCCCTGGGCAACTGTAGATATAAATAGATCAAACATCAATTTCACCCCGCAACACAGGCTACGGTCTTGCCGCCTGCCCGTCATACAAATATAATTTTCTTGCTTTCTGCCACACGTCGTAAGGCAGTTCTTTCTTCAATGTTTTTGCTACAGACATGTTCACGATCCAATCAGGATCGATCTGCTTGGTAATACCGATTTCATAAGGTTTCTTTTTCCCATCCAGCAATTCTGAAGCAATCCGGCCGCCACTGAATCCCATACGATAATACTCTGCAGATACAGAAAGCAAGGCGCCTCTCCTGACCATTTCCGCATTTTCTCCAATAACCGGAATACCAAGTTTCATCAAATGCTTCACGATCTCATCAAAAGACTTTAGAACGGTTTCATCTGCAGGAATATATACCGCATCTACGTGCCCGCTAAACTTTTCTATCTGACTGATGGGATCCTCTTTTTCATCAAAAGCCACTTCATAAATATGAATCCCCTTTTTTTCACTTGCATCTCGAAGCAGATTCAGTTGGATCACAGCCCCTTCATCTTTCGGATTAAAAATAATTCCAACGGTTTGAAGGGAAAGTACCTTTGCCGCCATACGTATTTGGTTCAGTACTGCAGGCATATCACTGATTCCCGTCAGATTATAACTATTATCAAAAAAATTATTACTTTCCGGTGGAAGCATTCCCACACCTACAATGGGAACAGATTTTGTTGCAAGGACACAAGCTTTCGTCGCATCAGTTCCCACTGTAATAATCAAATCTTTTTTATCTTTGACGAAATTTTTAGCCTGGGCATCAAGTTTTTTCTCATCACCATCAGCAGAAAAAACGTCAATCCGGATATTATCTTTCTCCCGATACCCCCTCGATGCCAAAGCCGCTTTTATTCCGGCAACCATTTTCCCCTGTTCCGGTAAAGAATCACTCTGCAGGATTCCGATATAATAAAATCCTTTTTGTGGAATAAGCCTGATTTGTTTTTTTAATGCTGCTGAATGGTCATCAATGACAGATGCCATTACGATTACAGCGCAAACTGCAATCAGCAACAGCATCCACCAGTTCCGCCTTATTGCGGTCATTTACCGATTCCTTTCCCCAAAAACTACAAGAGTTCCGCCCGATCAAGAACTGACTTTGGAATCTGTATTCCTAAATTTTCCATTTCTGCTTTATTGATATACAGCTTGGAGTTAGCTGCGCCTTCTACAGGGAAATCCCTTATCTGCTTTTTCCCTTCAAGGATATCTGCGGCCATTTGACCTGCTCGCTTTCCAATATCATAGAAACTAATTGATTCCGAAGCCAAAACCCCAGACTTTACATGCCCCACTTCAGCACCAAAAACAGGAATTTTTTCTTTATTGGCTACGGACATCAATGTTGGAATAGACGATGCAATAATATTATCAGTCGGAATAAAAATAGCTTCTACGTTGCCCCCCAGGAAACCTTCCGCCACCTGCTGCACATCATTAACCGAATTTACTGTCAGTTCCACCACATCAATCCCCAACGGTACACATACTTCTTTCAATCTTTTTGCCTGCACAACAGAATTGATTTCGCTGGAATTGTAAATAATCCCGATTCTTTTAACATTCGGAATAATCTCACGAATCAAAGAAACCTGCTTCTCCAAGGGACCGCGGTCATGAGTACCGGTCACATTAGCATCAGGCATCTCTTCCGATTTCATAAGCTTCGCATTTTCATAATCAGCAATAGCCGTACAAATAATCGGGATTTGATTTGTGGCATTCGCCATAGCCTGCGCAGCCGGCGTAGAAATAGCGCAAATCAAATTATAATTCCCTGACACGAATCGATTGGCAATAGAACGTAAATTAGACTGATCTCCCTGCGCATTCTGCTGGTCAATTTCAATCTTGTCCTTTAGTCCCCTCGCAGCCAAAGCATCAACAAATCCCCTATTTGATTCGTCAAGTGCCGGATGCTGTACAATTTGTACAACTCCTATTTTCATTTTTCCGTTGCTGCCCGTGCCGGATGAATTTCCACATCCCGCCAAAACTCCTACGGCTAAAACTCCTGCAATACCTACTGCTGCTGCTTTTCTCCACTTTTTTCCTACCATTCTACTCATCCTCCTATACTTTCTGCTTTATCATAGGCAGAATTAATTGCCATATATTGTAGCACACTTTTTCATGAAATGCTTAAAAGAATCCTTTTTTAATGTCTTCTATCCATTATGCATAAAAAATACACTCCATTGAACATGGAATGTATTATTGTGAAGAATTATTCTTCTGTCTTTGCTTGAATAACTGATCTTCCTTTATAGAAACCACATACCGGACAAACATGATGCGGCAATTTCATTGCATGGCACTGTGGACATTCTACCAGACCCGGAACGGTCAGCTTCCAATTGGCACGTCTTTTATCCCGACGAGATTTGGAATGTTTACTCTTTGGACTTGGCATTTCTTGCACCTCCTTACCGATCGGACCTTTTGCTGTCTTGTATGCTGTGTATCGACAACATCAAATAATATTCAACTTCATCATTATACGGGGCAGCTTTGTGTTTGTCAATAAGTTTCATTGCGAATCAAAAAATGGGAACCCTCAATTTCTTCATTTTTTTACTTCCGGTTTTAAAAGCACTTTCTCAAGAGATATTACTTCAATATCTCTTTTAAAATTTCGATAAATCATCTCTTTCCCTATCAATAAATCCTTCCACCAACATTCGTTTTTCGTCCTTCTTCATCCTGAAAAACCGGAAAACATTTTCTGCTGCCGTTTTATTCATCCCTTTCACACGGGTAAGTTCCTCCACTGTCGCATTCCGCATTTCATCAAGCGAACGGAAAGCATGCCACAGTGCATTTCTACGCTGTGGTCCGATTCCCGCAATATGATCCAATATGGATTCCGTATTCCTTTTTGACGTCCACTTTCTATGATAAGCGATAACAAAACGATGGGCTTCATCACGAATAAATTGCAGGAGCTGCAGCGCCGGTTCGTGCGGATCAATGATAATCGGATCCGTCTGCCCTTCCACATAGATTTCTTCCATACGCTTGGCAAGGCCAATGACCGGTGTATCAACTCCACAGCTTCGGATCACCGGAAGCGCAGCATCCAGCTGGCCTTTGCCGCCGTCAAGAACAATCAAATCCGGTCTTGGCCACTTGGTTTCTATACCATATCTCCGTGCCATAACTTCTGCCATAGACTTGAAATCATCGGGCGTCCCCTGAGTCGACTGCAGTTTGAATCTGCGGTATTCCTTTTTATTGGGGCGTCCGCTTTCAAATACAACCATGGATCCTGTAGTTTCCGCCCCCTGATTATGAGAAATATCAAAACATTCTATCCGTTCAGGCAGCTTTGGCAAATGGAGCAGTTCTTTCAATTTATTCACAGCGCCTTGTTCACGGGCATCCTGATATTCCCATTGTAATTTTTTATCCGCCAAGTATTTCGCAGCGTTAGACTGCGCCATATCTTTCAATCTGCGCTTAAATCCACGTTCAGGAACATATATTTTGACATCACCGTCGCGAAGTTTTGACAGCCACGCAGTTAAAAGCAATGATTCCTGCGGCAAAATCGGCAGTATGATTTCCTTCGGTACAGAAGATGGATTCGCACCGTAAAAATTTTTAATAAATGCCGCGATAATATCCTCATCCGTTTCATGAAGACTGTCGGGAATACTGAGATTTTCTTTCCCCACCATTTTCCCGTAACGTATATAAAAAATTTCCAAACCGGCGTGTTCATCAAGACGTGACATCCCCACCACATCAAAATCACCCTCTTTGGAAACGATATTTTGCCTCTGCTGCACACTCTGTACAGCATGAAGCTGATCCCTGAGCACCGCCGCACGTTCAAAATTCATTTCTTCCGATGCCGACTTCATATCTTTTTGCAGTGCCTTTACAAGCTCCGTATTTTTCCCTTCAAATAAATCACAGGTTTTTACTACATACTCATGGTATTGCTCTTCTGTGCAGTGATTCCAGCAAGGAGCACAGCACAGATTCATATGGTATTGAAGGCATGGACGGCTGACCTTCATACTCCGGCAGGTCCTAATCGGATACAGCCTGCGGATAAGGCTCAACGTTTTTCGCAGACTCCCTACATCAGTAAAAGGGCCGAAATATTTAGCACCATCATCTCTTCTGATATTTCTTGTCACAAGAATACGCGGCCATTTTTCATTAACCGTGATTTTCACATAGGGATAAGATTTATCATCACGGAGGGAAATATTGTACTTCGGGTGCAGTTCTTTAATCAGATTGCATTCCAAAATAAGAGCTTCCATCTCTGTTGCCGTCATGGTGATATCCAAATCCGCTGCATGACGGATCATGGCGACCACTTTAGGAGAGCGGTTCTTATCTTCCCTCACATAGGAACGAACTCTGTTTTTTAAATTGACGGCCTTCCCTACATAAATAACGCGTCCGTCTTTATCTTTCCATCGATATACGCCGGGAGAATCAGGCAACGCATCTACTTTTGCCCGTATTAATGTATTAATCGTCTCCATGATGTTCCTTCATCAATTTCCTGGTTCGTTCTATAACAGGTTTTAAGTACTGCCCCGTATAGGAGCGTTTGACTTTGCAGATTTCCTCAGGAGTACCAAAAGCTACTACTTCTCCGCCCTTATCTCCCCCTTCAGGCCCCAAATCGATAATATAGTCCGCCACTTTAACCACATCAAGGTTGTGCTCAATAACGACTACCGTATTTCCCTGATCTACCAGCTTCTGTAAAATCACCAGTAATTTTCGAATATCTTCACTGTGAAGTCCTGTGGTCGGTTCATCAAGGATATACAGTGTATCTCCCGTATCTCTCCTCATGAGTTCCGACGCCAGTTTCACACGCTGCGCTTCACCGCCAGACATGGTTGTAGCAGGCTGTCCCAGATGAATATATCCGAGTCCCACTTCCTGCAAAGTCCGCAGTTTACGCAAAATCTTATCATGATTTTCAAAAAACGGAATCGCCTCATCCACCGTCATATTAAGTACATCAGAAATATTTTTCCCTTTATAACGGACTTCCAATGTCTCTCTGTTATACCTTGCACCATGGCACACTTCACAAGGTACATAGACATCTGAAAGGAACTGCATTTCAATTTTTATAATACCGTCACCGTGGCAGGCTTCGCATCGTCCGCCTTTTACATTGAAACTAAACCGCCCCGGCTTATATCCACGCATTTTTGCTTCCGAAGTCTGGCTGAACAGTTCACGGATATCACTGAAAAGGCTTGTATAGGTCGCCGCATTGGAACGGGGCGTTCTCCCGATAGGCTGCTGATCTATATTAACGATCTTATCCACATATTCCGCGCCTTCAATCGCTTCAAAAGCGGCATTTCCATAAGAAGTACGATTTTTTATATTAGATAATCCCTGATACAAAATCTCATTAATCAGAGTGCTTTTTCCTGACCCCGATTCTCCTGTCACTACGGAAAACGCCCCTAAAGGAATCCTTACATCAATATGTTTCAGATTATGTTCCGATGCACCTTTAATTATAAGGGACATCCCGTTCCCGGTGCGTCTTTTGGGCGGCAAAGGAATATATCGGCTGCCTTTCAGATATTGCCCGGTTAAAGAATCTTTTACTGCCTCCACCTGTTCAAGCGTTCCTTCCGCCACTACACGGCCGCCCTGTTCGCCAGCGCCCGGACCGATATCCACAATCCAGTCGGCTGCACGGATGGTATCTTCATCATGCTCCACAACAATCAGCGTATTGCCCAGATCCCGCATCCCTTTCAGTGTATCCAGTAATTTATCATTATCCCTCTGATGGAGGCCGATGGAAGGTTCATCAAGAATATACAGAACGCCTACAAGACCGGATCCGATCTGTGTTGCCAGCCTGATCCGCTGTGCTTCCCCGCCGGAAAGTGTAGTCGCCGTACGGGATAAAGTAAGATAATCCAATCCCACATTGATTAAAAAGGTAAGACGGTTATGAATCTCATGAAGAATCTGTTCCGCAATGATTTTTTCCTTTTCCGTCAGATCAAGATTATCAAAAAATGGTAAAAGATCCGATACGGCCATATCGGAAATTTCCGCTATATTTTTATTACCTACGCGAAAAGCAAGGCTTTCTGGACGAAGACGGGCCCCGTGGCAAACAGGACACGGCTTTTCAATCAGAAAATTGGAGAGCGTTTCTTTCATCTTGTCTGTCCACGCCTCTCCATATCTCCTTTTTGTCATAGGAATGATTCCTTCAAAAGCGCGGTGGTATTCTTTAGTTTCCCCCTCCATGTTCGTATAACTGAACGCCAACAGGTCAGCACCTCCCTGCTGGAATTCCACTTTCGCTTTTTCCGGCAGATCATTATAACAGCAATCCATGGTAAGCTTGTAACCTTCAAGAAAGGCGTCAAGTTGTCTGTAAAGCCAGGTATCCTTGTTATAAGGAAACGGTTTAATTGCCCCCAAACGGAAGGATATCTCCCGATTAGGGATAATCCTGTTAAAATCCGCCTCCAAAGAGGAACCAAGCCCCATGCACGCAGGACAGGCACCGAAAGGATTATTGAAAGAAAAAATCCGCGGCACCGGCTTCGGTAAAGAAATGCCACAATCAGGACAGGCAAAATGGGAACTGAAAATATGATCATTTCCATCCACTACAGCGGCAATCATCATACCGTCCCCCAATTTAAGCGCCGCTTCTACGGAATCGGTCAACCGCTTGGCGATCCCCTCCTTAATAATAATTCTGTCTATCACGACTTCAATAGTATGTTTTTTGTTTTTCTCAAGAACAATTTCATCAGAAAGAGAGTATAGTACATTGTCCGCACGCACACGTACATAACCTTCTTTCCGCAATTCTTCCAGAAGCTTCTTATGTGTTCCTTTTTGACTGACTGCCACAGGTCCAAGAATCATCAATTTAGTGCGGTCTCCCAAATCAATCAGGGCATCTACGATCTGATCCGTCGTCTGCCTCTCAATCGGTTTGCCGCAATGAGGGCAGAAGGCGCGGCTTGCATGGGCATAGAGCATACGGAGATAATCATGAATCTCCGTAACCGTTCCTACTGTAGAACGCGGATTGTGGCTTGTTGATTTCTGATCAATGGAAATAGCAGGGGATAAGCCTTCAATTTTATCAATATCCGGTTTATTCATCTGTCCCAAGAACTGTCGTGCGTAAGCAGAAAGCGATTCTACATATTTTCTTTGTCCCTCCGCATAAATTGTGTCAAAAGCAAGGGAAGATTTTCCTGATCCCGAAAGACCGCTGAATACAATCAACTTATTTCTCGGGAGTGTCAGATTGATATTTTTTAAATTATTCTGTCTTGCCCCTTGTATAACAATTCCTTTTTCCATAATTATCCTTCCGTTATCTCAGATTCTCTTTTTAAGAGGACGATTGATTCTCTTATTCTGGCTTTCCTGGCGCCTCAAAGCTGAATCCGCACGGGAACCGTACCGATCACTCCACTGCTGGCGAAGTCCGGCAAGCCGATCCCGCCACAAGGCAGCCTCTTCAAACTCCATCGCTTTTGCCGCCCGTTTCATGTTCCGCTCAGAATTCTTCATCCGATTATACAGTTCTTCATCAGACAAATTTTCAATGGATTGATCTCCACTTCCGTACGTTTCCGTACTTTCACTGATTTTAGTAAGTTCAATTAAATCCTTTACTTTTTTTCGGATTGTTTTCGGCACGATATGATGTTTTGTATTATAAGCTTCCTGAATTTTTCTTCTGCGGTTCGTTTCCTCGATCGCATACTTCATGGATTTTGTCATACGATCCGCATACATGATGACATGTCCATGAGCATTTCTCGCCGCACGGCCGATAACCTGTATCATGGATGTTTCATTACGCAAAAAACCCTCTTTATCGGCATCTAAAATGGCCACCAGAGAGACCTCCGGCATATCCAGCCCTTCACGAAGGAGATTTATTCCCACAAGCACATCAAACTCACCGGCACGGAGATCCCGGATAATCTCCGCCCGTTCAATTGTCGCCACATCGGAATGGAGATATCTGACTTTCACTCCTGCTTCATTTAAAAAGTCCGTTAAATCTTCCGCCATTTTCTTCGTCAACGTAGTAATCAAAACCCGTTCATTGACTGCTTCCCGTTTATGAATTTCTCCCAGCAAATCATCCATCTGTCCTTCGATAGGACGGACTTCTACGCTGGGGTCCAACAGGCCTGTAGGACGGATAATCTGCTCCGCCATATTTGTCTGCACACTCATTTCATAACGGCCCGGCGTAGCGGAAACATAAATGATCTGATTGATTCGGTCCGTAAATTCCTCAAAAGTCAGGGGACGGTTATCCAGCGCGCTTGGCAGATGGAACCCATAATCCACAAGCGTGTGTTTTCGCGACTGGTCTCCATTGTACATGGCATGAAGCTGAGGTACGGTAATATGGGATTCATCAATCATAATCATATAGTCATCAGGAAAATAATCAAGCAGTGTATATGGAGGGTCTCCCGGCCTGCGATCCGACATATGGCGCGAATAATTTTCGATACCTGAGCAATACCCCACTTCCTGCATCATCTCCAAATCATAATTTGTCCGCTGCATGAGACGCTGTGCTTCTAAAATACGATCCTGCTCCCGAAGTTCCTTCAGGCGCTCTTCCAACTCCACCTTAATTTTAGCAATGGCATTTTTTAACTTCCCGGAAGTTGTTACATAGTGGGATGCAGGAAATATTCCGATATGATCCCGTTCCGCCACTGTGGCACCTGTCAAAACATCAAATTCGTACAGGGATTCAATTTCATCACCAAACATTTCTATCCGCACTGCCGTATTATTGGAAGATGCAGGAAACACATCAATTGTATCACCTCTTACACGGAACGTATCGCGGGTAAAATTAAGATCATTCCGCAAATACTGCATATCTACCAAGCGCGAGAGAATCTGATCCCGCGTGATTTCTTCACCGGGCCGAAGTGACAATCCCAGTGTACTGTAATCCTCAGGATCTCCTAATCCGTAAATACAGGAAACTGATGCCACGATAATAACATCACGCCTCTCAAAAAGAGCCATTGTCGCAGAATGGCGAAGACGATCAATCTCCTCATTCCTTGAAGAATCTTTTTCTATATATGTATCCGTCTGCGGTATGTAAGATTCAGGCTGAAAATAATCATAGTAACTTACAAAATAATACACCGCGTTATCAGGAAAGAAGTCTTTAAATTCACTGGCAGTCTGTGCGGCCAAAGTTTTGTTGGGAGAAATAATCAGTGTCGGACGCTGCATTTCTTCAATCACTTTTGCCATCGTGAAAGTTTTTCCTGTACCTGTAGCACCCAGCAAAACCTGAGCCCAGTGTCCATCTCTCAAACCGTCTGTCAGCGACTTTACCGCTTCAGGCTGATCTCCCATAGGCTGAAAAGGAGCTGCCAGCCTGAAAGGTGTCATCTTTCCCATATATTGTCTTTCAATTTTGGCATTTCCCATACAAATTCTCCTTCTAAACCCTATTCTTTACCATGATATAAAATGTATTTCCTATATCATTATATCGTTTTTTATCGATACTGTATATAAGAAAATGAAAACGGATGCCTGCCTGACACCCGTTTCTCGATTATTTTAAAAGATATTTCCTTATGAAATAGATTATTGCAACTGTGGCTAAAACAATAGCTCCATAGATAAAGAACAGCCACACCAATACCAATCCCAGCAGTATAAAAACGGCGATACCTAACCCTCCCAACAGTTTCTTCCACCATGGCAATTCATGAATATGAATCATATATATATGGATGAAAGAATCTTCTGCAGACCGTTCTTCCTGCTCCCCTTGCTCATTCAACGTCAGTCCGTCATAGTCATTCACATCATCTCTGGACATGACATGCGGTTCTTTCCTTACCTCGTTCTGATTGTTTTCACTCATAATTCAGATAATTTCTTGGCAAGAAGCTGATTAACCACCTGCGGATTGGCCTGTCCTTTCGTTACTTTCATAATCTGCCCTACAAGAGCCCCCACAGCTTTCTTCTTCCCTGCCTTGAAGTCGGCAACAGCCTGGGGATGCTCGGCAATAACGTTTGCAACCAGCCCCTCCAATTCTCCTGTATCACTAATCTGGGTAAGACCTTTTACTCTGACGATTTCTTCCGCGCCACCGCCATCTTTCCACATATCCGCAAAGACCTTCTTTGCAATTTTACCGGAAATAGTCCCTTTACTAATCAACTTTAGCAATTCTGCCAAATTTTCAGCAGTAACAGGAGCCGCCGCGATTTCAATACCATCAGTGGACAGCTGACTCGCAAATTCTCCCATCAACCAGTTTACAGCGGCTTTGGGATCGGCTCCCGCCTTAACAACTGCTTCGAAATAATCCGACCGATCCTTATCATTTGTCATCATAACCGCATCTTCAGAAGAAAGCCCGAAACATCTCATATATCTTTCTTTTCTTGCATCGGGAAGTTCAGGAAGCGTTTTCCGTATTTCTTCAATATACTCTTTGCTTACTGTAAACGGTACAAGATCCGGTTCAGGAAAATAACGATAGTCATTGGCTTCTTCCTTGGAACGCATACTTTTGGTTATACCTTCTTTTTCATCCCATGTTCTTGTTTCCTGAATAATCTTCCCGCCTTCTTCCAAAAGTTCCGCCTGACGAAGCGCTTCATATTCAATAGCCCTTTCAACACCTCTGAAAGAGTTGATATTTTTAATTTCCGTTTTTGTCCCCAATTCTTTCTGTCCAATAGGACGAACTGAAACATTGGCATCACAACGGAGACTGCCTTCTTCCATACGGCAGTCGGAGATTTCCACATATTGGAGAATCGCACGCAATTTCTCCATGTAGGCCACTGCTTCTTTCGCAGAACGCATATCCGGTTCAGAAACGATCTCCAGCAGCGGTGTTCCCGTGCGGTTATAATCCACCAAAGAATAGTCAGAATCCGTAATGGAATTGCCATGATGAACCAGCTTGCCGGCATCCTCTTCCATATGGGCACGAGTAATGCGGATATGCTTCTTTTCCCCTTCTACTTCCACATCAAGGAATCCAGGACCACAAATCGGCAAATCAAATTGAGACGTCTGGAAATTTTTTGGCAGATCCGGATAATAATAATTTTTTCTGTCAAATTTACTGAATCGGGCAATTTCACAATTCAAAGCTAATCCCGCTCTTACACCGAATTCCAACACTTTTCTGTTTAAGACAGGAAGCACACCGGGAAGCCCAAGACATACAGGACATACATTTGTATTGGGATCTGCGCCAAAAGAAGTTTTACAGCCGCAGAAAATTTTTGTTTTTGTTCTCAACTCCGTGTGGACTTCAAGACCAATGACAACTTCGTATTTCATTCAAACTCTCCTTTCGGCGCTGTCTTCGTAAATTCAGGATGATCCTGTTCAAACGTATAGGCAGCCTGCAGAATCTTTTCTTCTCCAAGCGTCGGTCCGATAAGCTGCATACCAAGAGGCATCCCATCTTTAAATCCGACAGGGATGCTGATGGAGGGTGCGCCAATCAAATTAACCGGGACCGTACAGATATCTTCCATATACAGCGCCAGCGGATCCGAAAAAGCACCAAATTTGAAAGCAGTTCCTGATGCAGAAGGTGCTGCAAGAATATCACACCGCTCAAAAGCTTTTTCAAACTCCCGCTTCAAAAGAGTGCGGACTTTCAGCGCAGTCAGGTAGTATGCATCATAATAACCTGCAGAAAGCACATAGTTGCCAATCATGATCCGACGCTTGACTTCTTCGCCAAATCCCGTACTTCTGCTCTTAATATACATATCCACAATATCTTTTCCTGAAGCACGGTAACCAAATCCAACGCCGTCATAACGCGCCAGATTGGAACTTGCTTCCGCAGGAGCAATGATATAATACACATCTACACCGCTGGTAATATGGGGGATAGAAACATCCACGATTTCAGCCCCCTCTTTTTCATAATAAGCAAGGGCCGATTTAATTGCTTCTTTTGTTTCTTCCTCGATTCCTTCACCGAAGAATTCTCGGGGTACGCCGATACGAAATCCTTTTATATCTTTTATAAGAGCTTTCTTGTAATCCTTCTTTTCCATATGGATAGACGTGGAATCCCGATGGTCGTGACCCGCAATAGCATTTAAAACGATAGCTGCGTCAGTCACGTCCTTGGTCAACGGGCCGATCTGGTCCAGTGACGAAGCAAATGCCAAAAGCCCATAACGGGAAACAAGACCATACGTTGGCTTAAGACCTACAATCCCGGTAAAAGAAGCAGGCTGCCGGATGGATCCGCCGGTATCAGAACCAAGAGTCCAAATTGCTTCATTAGCAGCTACTGCCGCCGCACTGCCGCCGGAGGAACCGCCGGGAACACTTTCCAGGTTCCAGGGGTTATGGGTAGGCCCGAAATAAGAACACTCCGTACTGCTCCCCATAGCAAATTCATCCATATTCAATTTACCGAGAGAAATATAGTCACAGCTTTCTAATTTTTCAATGACTGTAGCATTATAAGGAGCTATAAAATTCTCCAGCATTTTCGATGCAGCTGTACAGGGCTGTCCCTTAATGCACATATTATCTTTAATTGCCCCGGGAATCCCTGCCAGTTCAGAAATCCTTTCTCCTGAAGCAATTCTTTTATCTACTTCTGCCGCCCTCTCCAACGCCGTTTCATCGCTCGTCGACAAAAATGCATGGATCTCCCCTTCCACAAGATTCCGATGGGCAATAATCTTTTTTGTTAATTCTACAGAAGATATATCTTTATTGACAAGTTTTTCATGAAGACCATGAATTGTATACTCCACCACTGTACCTCCTATATAATTTTAGGCACTTTAAAATAACCGCCTTCTTTTTCCGGCGCATTAAAAAGTGCTTCCTCATTTGATAAAGACTGATGCGGTTCATCTTCACGCATGACATTATACTGTTCTACCGCATGAGCCGTCGGTTCTACGCCCTCCGTATCATGTTGATTCAATTCTTCCATATGGGTGAGAATACTGTTCATAGATTCACGCATTTTTTCCAGATCTTCTGCACTGAACTCCAGACGGGAAAGAAGTGCTATTTTACGCGCTTCTTCTATCGTGATTTTCATAGATCCACTCCCTTACTATTAATAACTATAAATACGCCATAATTATAACATACAAGTTCTGATACCGTTTATTCCTTTATTCCCACCCCCGCACGTTTCAAAAACTCTTGTTCATCTATCACCGGAATGCCCTTCACTCTTGCTTTTTCCAACTTACTTCCTGCATCTTCCCCCGCCACAACGAGAGTAGTGGTATTCGTCACAGAACTTTGTGTCGTTCCCCCCAGACGCTTGATCAATTCTGATGCCTCACGCCTTCCCATAACTGCAAGCTTTCCTGTAAGTACAACAGATTCCCCGGAAAACATCCCGCTTTCCGATTCTTCTTTAATTTCCTCCATTAAGACGCCGGCATTTTTTAATTTATTAATCATTTCTATGTTTTTCTCATCATGAAAATAGTCATATAAACTTTTTGCCGTTATTTTACCGATCCCTTCCGTTTCTTCAATCGTTTCCACATCAGCAGCCATAATAGCATCTATCGTATGAAAATAATGAGCTGCCAGCTCACTGCCTTTTTCTCCAAGGAAACGTATCCCAAGACCGAAAAGCAATTTGGCAAGTCCTCGTTCTTTGCTGGCACGAATAGCAGTAATTAGATTAGCTGCACTTTTTTCACCCATTCGCTCAATCTGCCGCAAATCATCTTCTTTTAACACATAGAAATCCGCCGCATCCGCAACCAGCCGATATGCAAGCAAACTGTCTACCAACGCAGGACCCAAGCCTTCTATGTCCATCGCATCACGAGAAGCGAAGTGAATGAGCTTTTCACGAACCACACCGCCACAGGCAGGATTTATACAACGGAATGCCGCTTCCGTATCGATCCTTCGTACCGGATTTCCACATACCGGACAATTTTCGGGCATCTCAAATTCCTTTTCACTGCCATTTCTCTTTTCTTTTAAGACAGCTGCTATTTCAGGAATAATTTCACCGGCTTTGTAAATAATAACGGTATCTCCTTCGCGAATATCTTTTTCCCGAATAAAATCCAGGTTATGAAGTGTTGCCCTTTTTACCGTCGTACCGGCCAGGCGGACAGGTGTCAAATCAGCCGACGGTGTCAGTACGCCGGTCCGCCCCATAGAAACAACAATCTTTTCTATTTTTGTAACCGCTTCCTCCGGCGGATACTTATATGCTATAGCCCACTTCGGATCTTTCCCTGTAGCACCCAATAATTCCTGCTGCCGGAAATCATTTACTTTAATGACCATTCCGTCAGTATCATAGTCCAGTTCACGACGCTTCTTTTCCCATTCCCGGACTCCTGTGATAACCCCCTCTATGGAATCCCATTTTCGATAATGGGGATTTACACGGAAATGAAATTTCTTCAACTGCAGAAGCAGATCATCCTGTGAAGAAATATCCAATCCCTCTTCTGCTCCCAGCGCATAAGCAAAAAAATCCAGGTTCCGCGCAGCCGTTACTTTGGGATCCAATTGGCGAAGTGATCCTGCCGCTGCATTTCTGCAGTTAGCAAAAGGCATCATTCCCGCCTCATCACGTTCTTCATTCAACGCAATAAAACTTTTACGAGGCATATATACCTCACCGCGAACTTCCATATAGGCAGGCGCGTTTTCAATATATAAAGGAATTGTTTTAATTGTCTTTACATTTGATGTTACATCTTCGCCTACCTTCCCATCTCCCCGCGTCAGTCCCTGCATTAATGATCCATTCTCGTAAATGAGATTCATAGAAAGTCCGTCAATTTTAAGTTCTGTGATATATTCCACAGGCATTGCACCTATGCCGCCATGGACACGCCGGTCAAAATCACGAAGTTCTTCCGCACTGAAAGCATTTGCCAGACTCAACATCGGCTTTTTAAAAGGAATCTTCCTGAAATCATCCGATGCTTTCCCTCCGACTCTTTGGGTTGGCGAATCAGGCGTTACTATTTCAGGGTATTCTTTTTCCAGATCCACAAGTGACCGATATAGGCGATCAAATTCAAAATCTGTAATTTCAGGCTTATCCAATACATAATATAAATAACTGTGATGGCGCAGCTTTTTTCGTAATTTTTCCGCTTTTTTTATAATTTCTGCCGTTACCATATTATTCCTCTTTTTCAATTGGCGCAAAAGCTACCATAACCTGACGAATCTGATCATTGGGGAAGATGAGTTTTAACATCATATGCTTTCCGCTCCCTGTTACCTCTGCAACTTGTCCTTTTCCCCACATACGATGAGACACTTTATCTCCGACCTGCCAGTCAAACCTTGCTTTTACACTCTTTTTCGCCACCGGCTTATTCTCTATCCCCGCAGAGGACAATGCCCATTTGCTCTTCTGCTCATTATTACTCCTGATTAGAGTACGTCTTTTTGCCTCACTGCTATTCCCGCGGATTTCATCCAACAAATCGACAGGGATTTCTTTAAGGAAACGACTCTCTACATAGGGTTTCACCTGCCCGTACATCGTTCGTACAGCGGATGTGGTAAGATATAACTTTTCCTTTGCCCTTGTAATCGCCACATAACAAAGGCGACGCTCCTCCTCTAAAGCCGTCTCATCCATCAAAGAACGTACCCCCGGAAAGATGCCTTCGTCCATACCTGCCATATAAACTATAGGAAATTCCAATCCCTTGGCACTATGGATAGTCATTAAGGTTACTTTATCATCCTCTTCTTCAAAGGAATCTACGTCATTTACAAGAGCGACCTTTTCCAAAAATTCCGGAAGTCCTCCTTCCGGCTGCTCCTGTGTAAAATCCTTTGCCACGTTCAGCAGTTCACCCAAATTTTCTTCTCTGCTCTGTGCCTGAGGATCACTGCTCTGCTGGAGAACCGACAGATATTCCGTATCAGTCATAATTTTCTGAATAAGTGTAAATACATCGCCTTCCGTGGAAGCATTCAAGAAACTAAAAATCAAGGCGCTGAATTTTTGGAGTTTGGTTCTTGCTGGCACGGGGATATCAGACTCTTCCAGTGACATGATTCCCTCAAACATGGACATATTTCCCTGTTTGGAAAATTCACTTAACTTCTGTATGGTTGTTTGTCCGATACCACGTCGGGGCACATTGATAATACGCATCAAGCTGATATCATCACGAAAATTGGCCACCAATTTAAGATACGCCAGCATATCCCTTATTTCCGCACGGTCATAAAATCTTGTTCCGCCGACCATGGTATAAGCAATACCGCGCTTTACCATGCTTTCTTCAATCACACGGGACTGGGCATTCATACGATAAAGAACCGCCATTTTCCCATACGGGACATGATTTTCTCCGTGTTCTTTCATCATGGACTCTACAATAAAATCCGCCTCATTATGTTCATCAGAAGCAGCATATTTCTGCAGATGAACACCCGGATTATTTTCTGTCCACAACCGTTTCTCCAAGCGTTCCACATTATTTTTAATAACCGCATTGGCCGCATTTAAAATTGTTTGTGTCGAACGGTAATTCTGCTCCAACTTAATAATTTGAGCCGAAGGATAATCTTCACGGAAATCCATGATATTCCGCAGATCGGCTCCACGCCAGGAATAGATACTCTGATCCGCATCACCTACGGCACAAATATTTTGAGATTTGCCTGCGATATACTTTGCCATAAGGTACTGCGCATGATTGGTATCCTGATATTCATCAATTAAAATATAGTGGAAATGATCCTGCCAACGTCTGCGTATCGTTTCATCAGCTAAGAGTTTTGTTGTCGCAAAAAGAAGGTCATCAAAATCGAGTGCATTGTTCTGTTTCATATATTTATCGTACAAATCATAGACATCAGCAATCTTTTCGTTGTAAAAATTACCGCTGGCTTCCGCGCGAAATGATTCCGGCCCCTGGAGTGCATTCTTTGCGGCAGAAATACGAGCCTGTATATTTCTTGGCGGATACTGTTTATCATCCAAATTTAATTCCTTCAGAATATTCTTAATCATCTGTTTGGAATCATCAGAATCATAAATCGTAAATTTATCAGTAAACGGCAGATGGTTATTAATTTCCCGCCGCAAAAAACGCGCACCAAAAGAATGGAATGTATACATCCACAGTTTATCCGCTTCCGCCCCTACCAGATGATGGACACGTTCACGCATTTCCTGTGCCGCTTTATTTGTAAAAGTGATAGCAAGGATATTCTGCGGCCGTATTCCCTGCTCCAGCATATAAGCAATGCGGCAGGTTAATGCTTTAGTTTTACCCGAACCGGCACCTGCCATAATCAACACGGGTCCTTCAATCTGTTCAACAGCCTGACGCTGTCTTTCGTTTAAAGTATCAAGATAACTCATCCAAACGCCCCTTATAAAAGAAAAACTCATATATGACGAATGCCATGTATGAGTTCTTCGTTCCGCTCAAAATTATTCGCCGTATGCTTTCAGAAGTGGCGGAGTTACCTGTTTCTTTCTGGACATAACATGAGGAAGATAGGCAACTCCATTTTCAGGCTTACCGGCAAATGCTTTCTCTACAATGCTTTCCGCACCTTCAGTGAACCACAAGAATGTATCCTCCGCCAAGATATCTGTCACCATGAGATAAGAAGCTGCATAGCCCTTTTCAGCTTTGATCGCCTCCAGCACTTTCATGATTTCTGCTTTCTTTTCATTAATCGGATCCACATTCATAACGGAAATCTGTCCGACAGTAAATACATTCCCTGCCGCGCTAAATTCCTTTGTATCGTTCCGTGCCAATTTTTCAGCAGGATAATCGGAAATATCCGCACCGGCTTTCAGCATTTCCATACCATAAGCCTCATAATCCACTCCCGCAATTTCAGCCAGTTCTTTCGCCGTTTCTTTATCTTCTTCTGTCGTTGTCGGCGAACGGAAAAGGACTGTATCGGATATAATGGCGGAGAGCATGATTCCCGCGATTTCACGGGACGGCTTTATATGATTCGCTTTATATAATCCATAAATGACCGTATTCACACAACCGACAGGACGAACAAGAATGAAAATCGGATTCTCCGATTCGAAATCCCCGAAACGATGATGGTCAATAATTTCCAGGACTTCCGCGTCATCCATACCATCGATTGTTTGTTTGGATTCATTGTGATCCACTAAAATCACTTTCTGTTTTTCATCTTCCGGATTTTTTCTTGCTACGGAAGTCACAAGTATCGGCTCTTCCAGATCGAAATAATCCAAAGCAAATCTGGATTCTTTATTGATTTCTCCCGCACGAACGGCCACAGCATCCATGCCTAACCGGCGTTTTAAATAAGAATAGCTGAGGGCAGCGGCAATGCTGTCCGTATCAGGCGATTTATGTCCGCTTACAAATACTTGGCTCATCATATATTCCCTTTCTTACTCATACCCCAAATAATAAAATTTTACCCAATCATTATATCATATTTTCTATCCTCGCTTTATAAGCAAAAATACCTTTCTCCAGGAAAATCATTTTCTCTGTGGAAAGGTATTTCACATTTAATAAACCTCAGTCTTCTTCAGTCACCAGTTTTTTCTTACGAAAGCCTCCAAAATGGAACTTTTCAATAACAATAAACAGCATTGGTACGATAAAAATTTGAAACGCTGTCGCAGAAAGAACACCGAATACCACGGCAATCCCCATTTCGGAACGAGAATTCGCGCCCGCACCTGTCGACAGGGCCAGCGGAACGTTTCCCAAAATAAAAGCAAGGGAAGTCATCAGAATAGGACGCAGACGGATCTTAGATGCTTCCACTGCAGCCTTAAGCGGCGCCATGCCCGCATCTGTACGAACCTTCGCATACTCTACAATGAGAATCGCATTCTTGGCGGCAAGCCCTATGATGGTTAACAAACCGATTTGGAAATAAATGTCATTATATACATTAAACATCCAGGCGCCAAGACAGGCTCCGAAGAAGCCGGTCGGCATACCAAAGAGTACGACAAAAGGAACTTTCCAACTTTCATATAATGCCGCCAAAGAGAGGAATACAAAGAGCATCCCCAGTGCCAAGGCATAAATCGTCTTCCCGCCGGCTTCTTTCTCCTGTGCCGAGCTTTCCACAAAAGCATAACTATATCCGGTAGGAAGTACTTCCGCTGCCACTTCTTCCAATGCGTCCAACGCTTGTCCGGAAGAATATCCGTCTGCCTGGTTACCACTGATTTTAACCGCAGGGAAATTATTATAACGGGTAATAACGGAAATTGCATTAGATTTTTTCGGTGTGATAAAAGTACTGATAGGAATCATGTTCCCGCTGGAGTCTTTCACAGTCAGGAACTTATTCGCCGAAGGATCCATACGATAATCCACATCAGCCTGGGCGACCACCTTAAAGTTACGTCCATAGGCAGTAAAATCATTAATCTGGACAGACCCATAATAGACCTGTAAGGCTGTAAAAATATCTCCCAGCGCTACACCATTTTTTAAAGCCTTTTCACGATCTATATCAAAATTATATGAAGGAGTATCCATACGGAAAGTGGTATAAGCCATCTTTATTTCCGGTCTTTGATTAGCCGCTCCAAGGAACTGCCCTATAACCCGCTGCATATTTTCATTGGAATCGCCATTCTTATTCTGGATATACATGGAGAAACCGCCGGAACTGCCCAGCCCGGGAATAGCAGGGGGATTCAATGCCATAATATTTACATCAGGGTGTGTGGCATTATAGGCTGCCGCTTTTCCAATAAGCGCTCCCACCTGTGAAGCAGCCCCTTTTCTCTCATCCCAGGGCTTCAGTTTAATAAAAGAAAGTCCCGCATTGGGTTTCTGACCACCGGAAAGGATATCAAAGCCGGTAACGCCAAAAGTCTGCTCTACAGCATCATCTTTACCCATATAGGCCAGAAACTCTTTAATTGCCGCATTGGTTCTTATATTGACAGAACCTTCCGGCAGCGAAATAGCCCCAATAAAGTAGCCATTATCCTCTTCCGGCAAAAAAGCAGTCGGGAGAGCAACAAACATAACAACAGAAGCAACGGTCAATCCAATGAGGACACCAATGGGCGCTATAATCACGCGTCCCATTTTTTCAAGACTACGGCCATAAATTTCAATCATACGATCGAACCAGTCATTGAATTTATCCCAGAATTTCTGCAGCCACCCCCGTTCTGCGCCTTCCTTATGATAACGGAGCATCCCTGCACAAAGAGCCGGCGTCAAGGACAAAGCCACAAAAGCAGAAATCAATACGGAAACCGCAATAGTAAGGGCAAACTGTTTATAGAGAATACCCATAATCCCGCCAAGGAAGGCAACCGGAACAAATACAGCAGCCAGTACGATAGCAACCCCGATAACTGGGCTCTGCACTTTTTTCATCGCCGCAACCGTAGCGTCTTTCGGCGGTAAATTATTATACCGCATTTCATACTCTACAGCTTCAATGACAACAATTGCATCATCGACAACCAGTCCAATTGCTAAAACCATGGCAAAAAGTGTCAGCGTATTGATTGTAAAACCGAGTACCTCAAAAGCGCCAAAAGTACCAAATAACGATACAGGGACGGCGATCATGGGAATAAGGGTAGATCGCCAATTTTGCAAAAATATATAGACAATCATTGCTACAATCAGCAGTGCTTCAAAAAAGGTCTGAAGAACTTCTTTAACGGACGCATAAATGAAATCCGTATTATCCATAGAAATACGATAAGTCATATCTGCAGGAAAAGACTTGCTGTCTTCAGCAAGTTTAGCCTTAATCTTGTTAATCGTATCAATAGCATTTGCATCATCAGTGAGTGAGAATGCTACCGCTGCAGATTCATGGTCACCGGAACGGGCAATAAAATCGTAGTTCTTTGCATCCAGTTCGATGCGGGCCACATCTTTCATTCTGAGCATACTGCCGTCACTGTTTGTACGAATGACTATATTCCCAAATTCTTCTGCTGTGGCTAAACGCCCCTGCACGGTAACAATGTACTGGAATGCCTGATTCTTGTCCACCGGAGCCGTCCCCACATTACCTGCCGCTACCTGTCTGTTCTGTGTGCTGACAGCAGATATAACTTCCGATGCGGTGACTTTATTCTGTGCCATTTTTGCGGGATCAAGCCAGATCCGCATACCGAAATCAGAACCAAATTCCTGTACACTCCCTACACCGGGAATGGATTTCAGCTCATCAACATAGTTCATACTGAAATAGTTTTTGAGGAATGTCTCGTCATAAGTCCCATTTGGCGAGAGCAAACTGACAACAAGTGCCATTCCGCTGGAAGACTTACGTGTCGTTACGCCGATAGAGCGAACTGTATCAGGGAGCGCCGCCTCAGAAGATGTAACCCCATTCTGTACACGAATTGTTGCCATATCGGAGTCTGTCCCTGAGACAAACTGTACCGTCAACGAATAGGAACCGTTCGAGTTACTTGTCGAGCTGATACTATCAAGATCTTCTACACCAACTACATTCTTTTCTATGACTTCCGCCACCGTCTGCGCCACAACCTCCGAATCGGCACCGGGATAAGCAGCGCTTACAGAAACCTGGGGCGGTGTGATCTTCGGATATCGGTCAACCGGCAGGGTAAAAATACAAAGCATACCGGCGATAGAAATAACGAGCGCCAAAACAATTGCAAAGATAGGACGATTGATAAAAAACTTAGCCATGTCCCCTCCTTACTTCGCAATACCATGCTGATCTGCAGCAGCCTTGGTCGCGGATTCTTCCATTTCTTCTCTGGTCGTTTCTACCGCTTCTACCGCTTGGCCAATCTGCACTTTGTTCTGACCTTCTACGATAACTTCATCAGTCACATCAATGCCACTTTCAATAATTGTATATAATCCATAGGTTGCGCCAACCTTGACTGCTTTCTGCTGTACCTTCCCATCCACTATCACATCAAGCATATCTTTATTTAAAAGTTGGATGAGGGCTTTCGTCGGAACGAGAATACTTCCCTGTGCTAACTCAGCATCAGAAACAATGGTTGCATACATTCCCGGAATAAGAAGATTATTAGGATTAGCAAAAGATGCTTTCATCGTCAGCTGACCGCCGTTGAGTCCCGGACTGACCTGTACGATTTTACCGGTTTCACTGTAAATGGATCCATCTGACAAGCGGAGTTTTAATTCACTCCCTAAAGTTTCCGTAATATTTTTCTGACGAGTAAGCTGTAAATACTCGCTTTCGGACATGTCGAACTGCACATAAAGCGGATCAGAAGAGGACAGGGTAACAAGTCCCGTCGTACCTGCGGTTGCAAAAGTGCCTATGTTCACATCATCCATAGACAGTGTGCCCGAAAATGGCGCTGTCACAATCGTATCACCTAAATTATCGGAAGCAATCTGTACCTGCGCCTGAGCCGCTTCATAAACAGCCCGATAGGCTTCTGTAGATGATTTCTGTCCGTCATATGCCTGTTTTGAAATAGCACCGCTGCTAACCAGCTGTTCATAACGGGCCAGATCCTTTTTCGCATTTTCATAAGTAGCAGATGCCTGTGCTGCAGATGCCTGTGCCGCAGCCAATGCAGATGCATAACTTCTTGTATCAATACGATACAGGGCCTGCCCCGCTTCCACATGCTGACCGCCGGTAATATATTTTTCAACAATTGTCCCCGATACCTTAGCGCGGACAGGAACCTCCTGCAATGCCGTAATAGAGCCTGTATATTCCCTCATAACCGGTGTATCTGATTTAAACGGTCTAAATGTCGTCACCTTTAAACTTTGCTGTTGCTGGCTCTTTGCTGAACCGCATCCTGTAAACATACCTGCCGATAAAACTACACTGACCGCCATGACAGCTGCCAGCACTTTTTTATACTTCATTCGTCTCCCCCTTACGGTCATTTTAAAAGCTGCTCCTTAAATAAAACTCCAAAACACGACCATCAGTCAAAATGCTGTCCGTATTAATTATGATACCAAAATAGCGACCTTCGGTCAATGTGAGATCCTATACATCTTACCTATTTCATAATTTATTTAACGGAAATTTTAGAACCGCCTTCCTGATTCTGCAAGGCCCTTTCGCTCCCATGCAGAGAGGCCTATGCAAATCTTCGGGAAAACAAATTACAAAATTTCCCGTATGAAGATACGCACGGCTTTCTTCTCCTTCCGACGCGAAAAAATATAAATCTCTATCTTCATAAGATTCAGTCACTTTTCCGGCTTCCCAAACAGACCGGCAGCCAATCTGCTCCTCTTCCACATCAACTTCATAAACTATATCGATATACCTTTGATGTCCTTCCAATTTACGTTTATCAGCCGGCTCCGTCATTGAAGTTTCTACCCCCACCTTATAACCGTTAATCTCATATTTCCCGTCAGGCAGATTTTCAAACCCATAGGCCGCCATTTTCTCCAGACAATCATAAAGTTCTTCAGACAGCTGTGCCTTATAAGCAGAAAGATGTTCCGCATTCCCAATGATCATTTTAATCTCCTTGTTTGCATGAATGAAAAATGCAGATTCACGTACGCAAACCTGTCGCAATATAACCTTATTATATCCCGAGTTGTAAAATTTAAGTATAATGTCTGCCGGGAGTAAAATATCAAAAAGTCTTCTTACGATCAATATGAAGCCACGGTTCGCAAACCGCCAGCAGTTAATCAAAGAAAACTTTTTAATGTCTCAATATTATTTTATATACCTTTAAAGGTTGTCCGATTTTTACAGTTCAATTCAATTTTCGTTCAGACTGCTTTAAAATAAATTTATATATCCCTCTCTCTATTCTTTCTCTTTTTCATATACCACCATACGGCTCCATACACGGCGGAAACAACAATAATAATGATAGTCAGACGCAAAGAATGTTCCCCCAGATGGACCACATCATGCCCGACAATTACCTCAAGTGCCACTGACGGCAGCTTACCAAGCAAACTACCCGCCATATGAGAGCGAAATGACATGCCGGATAAAGCACAGATTGCTGTGACAAGGCCATTGGGCATATAAGGAATCGCTCTCGCTGCCGCCACCGCCTGCCAAGAATCGTAGGAATCCAAAGCGGTTAAAGTCTTACTCTGTTCAATCACCCGCTTTGCCAGACTTCGGAAAAGAACACGCATAACCCAGAAAGAAATCATAACGCCTAATGTTTCTGCCAGCCATGAAATCATCGTCCCCCAAAACAAACCAAAAATCAGGCCATTGGCAGTAGAAATAAAAATAGACGGAAGAAATCCAACAATATTGATAACGACATCAATAAAAAAACTGACAAAAACGGCATAAACACCAAATCCTCTTAAATAGGTAATAGTACCGCCCAAATCTCCACTTTTGGACAGTTGATAAACTGTTGGATAAAAAGCAGGATCCATAAAATGGATCCCTCCCAACACCAAAAGCAAAAGTGCCAGGAATCCATAACGCATCCGTCTTTCCTGCTTCTCTTCCAAATCCGCCTTATTCATTTCGCATCCTTATATTCATAATATCATCCATGTATTCACTAACTGCATCAGCCACATCATCTTTTCTAATTGTATCGGTAAAACGTTTTTCCTTCATTTCCAAATCTCCCAACTGAAAAGGAATAGGAATCCCTGTTTTCTTTTCAATACGCCGAAGAACATCATAGGGTGTACCTGTTTCATCTAAATCGAGAATCTCCGCTACTATACCGGGAAATTTATATGGATGTGCTGTGCTGATGATGACTGTATGAGAATGTCTTTCTATCTTCCCTTCGCAACGAAGTCTGTGATAAACTGCATAAGCCACTGCAGTATGAGGATCCATAAGGTAGTCATAAGATTCGTAAACTGCTTTCATCGCCCGTTTCATATCTTCGGAAGAGGCCCATCCTCCTGTAATTTCACCAAGAGCGTCTGCTAATTCTTCTTCCGATACCGCATATCGCCCTTCCTTGTTCAATGCTTTCATGGCTGCTGCCACTTTATCATCAGAACCAAGTACATAGTACAGGAAACGCTCAAAATTAGAAGAAATAAGGATATCCATAGATGGTGATTCCGTCAGATAAAACTCGCGATTGATGTCATACACGCCTGTTTCGAAAAAATCTGTAAGTACCTTATTTTCATTGGAAGCACAAATCAGCTGTCCAAGAGGAACACCGATTTCTTTTGCCATCCACCCGGCCAGAATATTTCCAAAATTTCCTGTAGGAACTACCACATTAAACCGCTCATTTTCTCCAATCGAATGGTTCTTTCTCAACTGAAGCCAGATCCATACATAATAGATGATCTGCGGCAACAACCGGCCAATATTAATCGAATTAGCACTGGAAAACAAAATACCCTTTTCTGATGCTTCTTCTCTCAAGCCACTCATAAAAATGCGTTTTAATGCACTCTGGGCATCATCAAAATTACCATCAATACCTGCCACCCTTACATTATTACCGGACTGCTTCTGCATCTGATCCTTTTGAAGAGGGCTCACTCCATCAGACGGATAAAATACCATAATATTGATATCGGGAATGTCACGAAATCCCTCTAACGCTGCCTTCCCTGTATCACCTGAAGTAGCCGTTAAGATTAAAATCTGCTTTCCATCATTTTCCTGCGCCTTTGCCCATACAAGCAGATAAGGGAACAAAGAAAGCGCCAGATCCTTAAAAGCACAAGTCCTGCCATAAAACATTTCCGCCACAGAAAAAGCATCTGTCATACGTTTTACGGGCACAATTTCTTTTGCGGCAAATGTTCCCGTATAGGCCGCATCTGTAAGTTTCTTCAAATCATTTTCAGGAATATCTGTCAAAAAACGTTTAAGAACAAAGCTGGCCAATTCCTTATATGACAAATCCTTTAAAGAATTATATTCAATAAAAGGCACCGGCAGCATTTCAGGAACATAGAGCCCGCCATCTTTTGCCAATCCCTGAAGCAATGCCTGGGGCGCAGAAATTTTCTCTTCACTTCGTGTACTTCTGTATCTCATACCGCACCTCTTCCGAAATATTTTTTATATTCTATCATACCTGCTGCATAAATGCAGAAAGACCCCCTCCTTCGCAAATCCCTCCGCAGCAATTATCAACTTTGCCAAAACCTTTTACAAAGATATTAAAAACTCCAACAAATTATGAAAAAACAAAAACCCGAAGCCATCATAACCTCGGGTATCATGTCTGGTGGATCATCAGGGGTTCGAACCCCGGACACCCTGATTAAGAGTCAGGTGCTCTACCAACTGAGCTAATGATCCGTCAACGAAAAACATTATATCATCACGATTATATCCTGTCAAACGCTTTTCTTCAAGTATTCCGGCATTATCCGAAATTGTAGAATAATCATCAATAGTGCATTCCATACTTCTTTTTCAGTTCACCGATATCTCCGCGCATATCACGGCTGCACTCATTCAGCACCATTTTTTAATGAGTGCCTTTACGCTTTATAAACAGCATCCTTTTAGCACTTGCCATCCTATAAACATGAGCTAATTCCCGTTTATAAGCACTCATCAATTCTTCCGATATTCCCCCTCCAAATGAGTTCTTGCGGCAGCATCAAAAGAAATATTTTCGATCCATTCTGTGCATCCCTTCCGTATTACATCATATTTCCTTTTCAATAAACTGTTCAATTTTAACGCCACGCAATTGAGCAAACTCAGCGAATATGCTATAATGTCTTTCATCAGGCGCCTATAGCTCAGGGGATAGAGCACTGGTCTCCGGAACCAGGTGCGAGGGTTCGAATCCCTCTAGGCGCTCCATCTATTTTAATCAGTATTTTCCGCATATTTCAACATATACATTGATTCTCGAATATCATAAAATTAAAAAAGTGGAGCAGTTTGTGGAGCATTTTACAAAAAGAGCGATATCACTACCGCTCTTTTTTTGCATGTTACGCTTTATCTACGTCATTTTTTCTCACGACGTCCATATCGAGCGTGACTGTTCCGATTAGATCTTTCGTCACGCAAAACTTATGCTTTGACACCATGCAGCCTTTAAACTCCTCGTCGTACCACACGATCTCTATCGTATCGTTAGAGATCCTTTTTACAGATTTTACATTTTCTTTATTTCGGACAAAGCAATCGATATAGTCATTGATATTCTTGAAACGTCCGTTGTTTTCTTCGATGTCCCAGTCTGTACCTTCTCCGTTTACTGTAATCGCCCCCGTGTCCAACTCTTCTACATGGACATAAATCCTGTCGGAAGTTTTATATATGTTGATTCTGACCAATTCGTAGGTTTCTATTTCTTTCAAATCGTTTAGATCGTTGCCGCTGCCGATAAGAACAGTTTCACCGATCATTGATTTTTTTACCCGAGAATTGGCGGGCGGTTCGGTGCTTACATAAACATTGAATCTTGTCCTGAATCTCTCATCGACAAGCTCCACCCTTTCATTCAATCCGGGTTTCAATGCGGTGGCGACGGCGATCACTCCGTTCGGGCTCCCCTCGATATTGAACAAAATACCTTTTTTAACGTCTTGCATTCCATACAATTTAAACATTTTATTCCTCCTTGACTCATTTAAAACTTTTTTGACTTTTAATAATTCCTCATCTGTCATATTAATAGATCGGCTTCGGGCACCCGGCGGCAGTGTTCTTTTAGCGCCGGACCCTTTACGACGCCCGCCCCAGCCTGTTTTATTTTCTTTCATCCTCATTCTCCTTTTTTGTTTTCAGTATATTCCTCAAGCAGATATTTATACTGTCTTATGCTGTCTTCGAGGTCGGTATTTCCGCACTGTTCTTTCATATCTTCAATGGCGTCTTGATCATCAATTTCTTCTTCCATTTCATCGCAGCGTTCTTGCATCGCAATGAGGTTTTTCCACCAGTTATACTCATCTTCCCTCATTTCATAGGCATCAACCTCATCATTGTACACCGGCATCGGGCCGAATCCTACCAAGTCTTCTGTGATATCAAGTCCGTTTTTTCGGTAATTGAGATCCTTAATTTCGTTATTTCTGTCCGTAATTGCAATTTTCATTTTTTTATGCCTCCTTTTTTAGTACAAATCATCTGTGGCGATTGCCCACAAATCCGCATCTGATGTTTCTTCGTCTGCGTTCGCGATTCCGCAGCGGGTATATCTGTTCCCGCTTAGCTCGTACATTTCATATCCGCGGTCTACTCTTTCAAATTTTATTGTCCGGTTTCCGTCCGTTAAAATTCTTCCGCCTTCTTCGATTCCGATGTTTCTAATCATTTTGTTTTCCTCCTTAGTGGTTTTAAATAATCTGCGGGGTTATTCCCCTTTCTTGATTATATATTATAATATCATGTTTGATTTGTCAATATCTTTTCAAGTATTTTGTTATAATTATTTTTTATATAGTGCAACAGAAAAAGAGCAAGGATTTCTCCCTGCTCTTTTCCTTTTTCAGATTATTTAAACCCACAGAGGTTTCCCTCTGACGACTAAATCATAGCATAATAAAGTAATTTATGCAATAAAAAAGAGGGCGGTTTCCCGCCCCGTCAATTACTTAATTTGTCTACCAACCAGCCTGTCGCTATCGCTCCTGTGATGTACGACCATAGGTTTCGTTGCCGTTTCGCAAGCTTTAGGTCATGAGTCAGCTCATCTATTTTCTTCGTCAACTTGTCTAAAGATGTCTGCAGCTTCAGCAAGTTCTCTTCTGCTGTCTTTAATGAGATCTCTGCACTCTGCAATTGTTCTTGAGTTCTCATCAATTCTTTTCTGCACTCTGTCAGCTGATTCTGCAGCTCGGTCAACTCTTGAGATGCTTCTGTCGAGTTGCTCTCCAGCAGATTTAATTTGCTCTCCAGCAGATCTAACCGCATCTGCTGATTGCTTGCTGTACTCTTGAGCTTCTCGTACTGTGTCCTTTGCATTGTTACCGTTTCGGCTGCCTGTGGTGCCTGTGCATATGAGATAGACAAGCACGGCGCAGACAGCAAAGACAGCGCAAGCAACAGCGATAATTTTTTTCTTCTCATACATTTTACACCCCATTTTCTAAATACCACTGCGCTTTTCCGCGCAAGATGTCTCCGCCGGTCCCGATCTCGTCCTTATCGCACAGCTGCTCTAAATCCCAGCGACAGTCAGGATCTCCGCTGTACAGTCCGTAACCGTCGTCATCAGCGGCTTCCCCGTGCGTCATGAAATGCTCCCGGTCGATTGGGTTATCGAAAACCTCAGCTATAACCGCAAACATTTTCGCAAGAGTCTCAATCTGCGCTTCCGTCGGCGGATATTCACCTAAATCGTTCGGACGGGCGTTATAGCAGCAGCATAAAGCAATTGCAATACTACCTGTATTTCTGTGATATGTCGCCCTCGGTACCTCATCGAGCGGTCTTGTGTAGATGATTTCTCCGTCTCCGTCAACATTAAAATGATAGTCATTAAACGTTGTGAAATATCTCCCTGCCGACCAGTGTCCATACGTCGTTGCCGGCCACGGAAACTGATAAAAATAATCTCTTTTATCAATGAGCTCTTGTTTAAATTCGGCTATTGTCATAAATACCTCCTATCTAAAATAACCGCTATTTAGCGGTTATTTCTTGAGCTTTGCAAAAATATTATTATCAAGCAGCGTTATCAACTTGTCGATGTGATGATTTCCTGCATCCCGCAAGTTCTCACAAATCGACAGTATCTCGTTGTAACAAATATATCCGAACATAAATTTAAGCACCGGCCAAGAAAGCGGTATCTCTATTGCCGACAGAACCGTATCAATCTGCGAAGCTGTAAGAATGAGAATTGTGAAGAGAATAAACTTTGTCAGAAACCCCCAAAGCATGATTTTAGATTTTAGCCGTTTTGCACTGAACGCAAGAATAATACCGTATAGCTTTTCTCTCGTTGTCAAATAATCGGGATCCATCCCTTTATCCACAAGATACTTATACCCGATAGCCAGCCAGCGTGTAGAGATGTCGATGATAATCAACCAGAAGTATGCGTTGAGCACGACGCCGTAGGAGCTGTTGATGAATGACAAGATGTACATCAACACAACGCTTACGACTGTTTTTGATTCCCACTTGTCTAAGAGATTCAAAGAAGTTCGGCAGAAATATTCGGCGAAGTCTATAATGTCTAAGACGAAAATGCAGGTAACAAAACCGCCCCACCAAACGGGTGGTTTATTGTATTTTTGTATTTTTCTTTTTAATTTTTGAAAAAATGTCATGATTAACTTATCCTTTTCCAAAAATGTACTTTGTACGCCGGCGGCTGTACAGTGCTTGAGTTTCCGTAAATGCTGTTCGATTTTGAAGCATCCAATCCAACTCTTAATGCAGATTTATTTCCCGGAAAGATATCCCCCATTGATGGAATTCTTTCTTGCTCATCAGATAGATAAGCCATTCCGTCTGCTCCTCCAAATCCTGTTCGATCACCGTATCCAGTAATGCTACCGGTTATATTCGGTAAGCCTGCTTCTACTGTTCCGCCAGCTCCACTTGATGTACCTTGTAATACTTTATCCTGCGCAATTTCTTCCCATTGTGCTAAGCCGTCTACTTCACCGGGTTTTAATGCGTCATCGGTTGCTGTTGTTACTACTATGCCGACTGGATAAAGCATGTCAATCATTGCTTTCAATCTTTTGTCTACTACTCTGAATTTTGCGCTACCATCTGTGATTTCCTGCATATTCTTTCTCCTTTCAATCGTTTGTTAAATATACTAAACATGCAACAGATTCATGTCCTGGCGATGTAGTATATTCATCCGTATAACTGAGATATAGTTTACCGTCTGTATTTATTGTCAATCGTACAGCTTTACCGTTGCTGTTGTTTATAGGGGCATAAAATTCAAGATTTATAAATGATTTTGGTAGCCCCGATGCAATTTCAATGAAACCTTCTTTTGCACTTTTCATTCGTACAAAAAGATGCACTATGTTTTTTATTTTTACACACGATAAATTTTCGATGTACTGTGAGTCTATAGTCGCATTAATTGTTTCCATCTTTCCGTAATTATTGAGTTTTTCATCGACATATTCTTTTGCGGTTACCGTCTTAACTGTCCACTTTACGCTTCCGTCATTGATTTCTACCCCCCCGATACAGTTGACAAATTGGGTTCTGTAGCTGCCGTTGTGCCTGCTTGCGTGCACTCAAGATATGCCCATGACGGAAGTTTCGATGAGTAAACGATGTCGCCTACTTTATATGCTTTATTGCGTTGCAGCCGATTTGTAAATGACGCCGTGGATTCTATGTCCGTCCGATCCGCCTTTTTGTCTACTTTTGTTGATACCGCAGCTAAATCCGATTGATTTGCTTTCTTGCCAATTTGATTAGAGACCGTTGTTGCGAAGTTCGGGTCATTACCGAGTGCTGTCGCTAATTCATTAAGCGTGTCAAGCGTTTCCGGTGCGGCTCCGACAAGTCCGGATACTGCGTTTTGTACAAATTCTGTATTCGCAATTGTTTTAGAACTGTCACCTGTCGGTGCCGTTGGTGCCGCACTCGTACCTGTCACCGCTAATGACTTTGCTTTGAAATCTTTATTATCCGCCACGCCTTGTTTATACAGATACTCAAGATCATTTGCGATATAGTCTAAGATACCGTCATTTCCCTTCGTGCAGAACGGTGTATTTTTCCCGAATGCCCCGGGTTGTATGATGTTATCGTTTTCATCACGTATTTCCGGGTGCTGAAATGTCTGCGGTCTCATTCGGATACCTCGGCTTTTTTAATCTCCAGCGTGACAGTATCGCCGTAGTTCAGCTCATCGGTTTCTTCTTGCGACGTTGTTGACATAGCATAGACTTCGCCTGTTTCCGGATTGTGAAAACTGAATGTAGTCAAAACCCCGTCATTTTGCGGATAGGACACTTTGCCGTTGACCTTGCATGTTCTTTTCATGATTTTCTCTCCTTTTTAGTAATTTGTAACATCGATCACCATATAATTAAATGCATCATAATGATATGAATCGCCAGATCCGGGGAATCCCGTTGCATAGTACATAGATAATGTTCGTACCTGTACTTTCCCGTTGACAATCGCTGGGAAACTTACTTCCGTTATACTGCCGCCAAACTCTCCCTTTGTTTCTGTATAAGCTATATCTGATCCGATCTGGCATATGGCATACTTATTTGTTGCCGACGGCAATGTATACCCTGTTGGTCCAAAATGTCTTACCCTCATATATTCTTTAGTGCTGTCAAATACGCAACATCCAACACTGTTAAATACTTGTAAGCCGACTCCACTTTGTGCTGGTGTACTCGTGTCAAGGCCGAACACATAAGCATATACATCCGGGTATGCATTTCTAAAATCTTCAATATCTAATATTTCGTCATCGGTATCCTCATCTTCGCTGTACTCTACACCGCGAAACTCAATTCGTTTTGCCTCGTAGTCATAATCTTGAATTATCAACATATTGTTATTTGAAGTCATACCACCCACCGCAACGAGGATTTCATCTTTTGCGAGATCTAATACAGGCACATCTCTTCTCACAATTTCTACCGTTTTTAAATCTATCAATTTTATTTTTCGCTTAAGTACAAGATTCTTGTATGTCTGGTTAACAGTTAACTTATTATCGCCGTTATATACTGTAATTCCCGCACTTGTCATGTTAGTACACCCCGTATAAAAGAACCATAGACAATCGTTTATCAGCTGGATATGATCCGTAATCCCACGATATGCTTTTCCCATTTTTTGTTATTGTCGGCATATGATACTCGGTATGAATTGACGGAGTCAATGTCGGTGTTTTTATATTTAGCGGATAATACCACAAATCCCCATCACTTAATTCGTCGTTAGTAATACTTCCGTTCGTTCCATTGATTTGGACTACTCCGAGATATTTAACCAGCCTGTCGGTAACATCCATCACGCATACCCCATTCTCATCAAAAACTTGTAATCCTTGCGGCATATACCTTATTGTCACCTCTTTCTTTACTCCGTCTTTAACTATGTATCCTTTACTCTCTGTCGGTACCTTTACCGTAATTTCTGTATGACCACCGTTGTCATCAGGCTTTTTCTCCTGCGGCTTTTCTGTGTTGCCTCGTTTCTTCTTTTTCAGATATGCGTATACGACGGCACCGATAACTGCAATTACAATTAACACGTACATCATTTTTACCACACTCCCATCCGTACTCTTAACATATTGTTGCTGTCATATACTTCAATTAAATTATCTTTGATTTCTGTTCTCGCTCCGCTTGTTTTTGTCCTCAACAACCCAATGTTCGCTGTAATTGCCGATAACGATGTAACCGCCAGTTTGTCCGCTGTGATTGCTTTTGCGGCAAGCATTCTTGACACAATGACGTTGTTATCAAAGACGGTCTCGCCCGTTACGTGCAGATACTTGCCCGCAATCGTCGTAGTCGTCGGCGATAGATTAATCTGATTAATGACATCGCCTTTTTGCACTCGTAGATTGATTGCGTCGGTCATCTGAGCGATAGCACTGTAATTAGCTTTTGCAAGCATTAAATTTCCGAGGTTAGAGACAATTGTCGTGACATCTTGCTTTGCGATTGCGCCGTCGTTGAGCTTTTGCTTAACTAACGCGTCTACTTTCGCAAGACTTACCGCTTCATCGTCAATCATGTCCTTACTGATTGAGATTTTGACGACTACACGGCTCTCTCCGGATTTCTCGCCCTCTCCGAACAGGTCATAATAAGCGATGGATACGTCATAGATACCTGCACCACATGTGTGACTATACACATTATTTTCGGTCTTGATTGTCTTCTGCCCGTCGGTATCGCTGATGTAAATGTTCATTCCGGCACAATCTTTGGGGATTGCTTCAGCTGTCAGCCCGAAACCGCCGATTGTACTTGTGAGCGCAGGTGGATTCGGTTTCTTCGGTATTGGCTTGTTATATTGCAAAATGGCTGGAGTAGAATATTTGCCGATGGCAGATTTTGCGTACAGATACAGTTTCCCGCTCCGTTCGGTCAGCGGTAGGATAGCAGACAAGTTGTTCGTCCGTGCTAACAGTCCCGCCGTTTCAGCGCCGACATTGTCGTCCGTCCGAATTTCATAAAAAGCGACATCAGTATTCGTGACTTCTTTCCAGCTGGCAGTGCAAACCGTTCCAAAGTCTATTCCGAATCCGTCGGGCGTATTCGGAATTTCCGTTTTAAGTGCGACGAGGATCTTCAGCTGCGGAGATGTGTCCGGACTTGTTGATTCACCCCACTCGTCTTTCGTACAAACAGCAATTAAATAGGTGTCGCCGACAATAGCCTGCGGAATGACGACTTGATCTTTTCCGCTGCCGCCGAACGTCCACTCACCGTCAAAACCGAGTTCAGAGCCCTTCGTACCTTCTTTGATGACCAAATCTTTTGCTTGCCCGTTGCTGGTCTTATACCAGACATCGCCCTGCAGATAACTCTGCAATTCAGGCGGCATCCAGTTTACGACGATATCATAGCGAGATACACCGTCCGCGAGCTGTCTGTATCGGTTGTATGCGGTTAAATTCGTAATTGGCGGGATGTAGTACGGAGCTAATGTATATTCATATGCTCTGACTTCGGACAAATCTTGATTGCCCGCGCCGAAGATGTTATACGAGCAGAATTTAATGTAGATTTTTTTGCCGATGTCGTCTTTCGTAAACGGCACTTTAAATACTGAATTGTCAAGACGGACAAAGTCTGTATCTTTAGCATGCGTCCTGACAGCCGTATTGCACTGTCCGCGGTATAAGCCGGACAGCAGCCACGCACCGTTCGATTGCAGCGACGCATTAATATAACTCATACATTCGCCGTCGATCCAGCAGAGTGTATTTTTGCGTTCTGCGTCCTGCGGCGTACCGCTAAGCAGCTGATCATTACACGTTACAAATACTTGATTACCCGACGGGTGATTCGGCATCGGTGACAGCGGCTGCGTTAATTTACCGCATCGAGCGGAGCCTGCAATTTGCCCGACTGTACGATAGTTCGTGTTGTCGTCGGAGACGTACACAGTACATCCGCCCCAGCCGTCCGCTTTACCTTTTGCTGCAATCCACAGTTCCAGTCCGTCTGCGGTAAGCTCCGCAGGCGGCTGGAAAATAATCGGCACAGTGTCGGGTGCGGTTTTGTTGTAATCAATATACGGCCTATCGTTTGCGTGCACGTTGTACTTTGCCGCAGGATAGTCTCCCGGTGCTCTTGATATGGCCGTTACCGTCAGACATCCGTCGGTGCCCTCTGTGATGCCGTTAATAACTGCGACCTGCTCATAGATACCCGAATTTTCATCGGTCAATCTTACCAAGTCGCCGACTTCTAAGCGGCACAGGCTCCAGTCGAGTTTAAACGTATACTGCGTTCTTTCGTACTTATTGTTTCTTGCCAGCTGTTCAGCAATTTTAACCGCCCGCTCTTTCGTGTAAATATAGTGAGCGTTCGTTACGCTGGCGGCTCTTACGCCGTAATTCTTGATGTCTTCGGTGAATTCGTAACTGACGGATTCTTTTTCGTAGCCGTTTGCGCGATTGATAAACTCTACCGGAAACTGATTATAGATTGCGGAGCTGTCTTTTCTTTTATACGTTACAAGAGCCCCGCCGGACTGCGGCAGGAAATCATCCGCCGTCAGGTCTATAATGCCCGTTTTATCCGGTGCCCAGTTCCCGACGGGTCTATCCGCCAACGGTACGATCTTCAGTTTATCATTGCTCCAAAACACATACGCATTGGTCAGTTTTGCAATTTCATTTACGACTTCCCGAGCGGCTTTCGCATCTTCATCAGGCGGTGATGAAATAAGCAGGTCGGCTTCTTTGCAGTATTTTCTGTAGTTATCCAACCCGATAATCTGCATGTCTTTTTTGCCGATTTTGTCTAAGACATATCGGATGTAGTCCGCAGGATTAACGTCTATGCCGTCCCCTGTTTCTAATAACCTGCCTTTAACCTCAAAGTTATACGATGGCATGGAGCCGGAATCACCTAAATCAATAACGCCCGCCATGTAGGCAAGTCCCGGATACGGCAAGGCTTTTTCCGGGTGTTTGCCTTGCGTGTATGCCCATGGTTGCTGATTTTCTTTCCCATCAAATGACGTTAGCTGAATGTCATCTGCCGGGTAATTGTGTACATTTTTACCGATCCACACTTTACCGATTCCCGCAATTGGCCCTTCGCAGAGTCCTAAGATAACCGCTACTGTGTAGGTGTAGGTTATGCTGACCTGCTTAGATCTGCCGCCTTTCCCCGCTTTATGCGTTTCGCGGTGTTCGTGAGCGGTGAAATCATCATAGTAAATTACATTTCCCGCTGTCCGCACTGTACCGATGATTTCCGGTACGACAGCGCCGTATTCCGCAGTATTGACGGTAAATTCACTTATTTTATTTGCTCGCGTTGTCGTTGTCCTTCCGCGAAAAAAGCTCATCGTCTCACCTTCTTTCTGTTAAATCGGTAAATTCCGCGCAAGCGGCTCCTGCCTTTTGCGTCGAAAAACATCACATCAGAAAGGTCTGTCATGACCACGCCTCTATCTACATAAGCATGAATAACCCGTCCTTTACCGACATAGACGGCGCCGTGGGAAATGCACCGTCCGAATTGATACAGCAGGAAATCCCCGGACTGCATTGTCTCTACTTCATCACAATACTTCTGTACGTATGACAGAAACCATTCTTCGCTGTGGTGCAGATGCCATTCGTTAGAGTACGGATCAATTTGTATACTGTCTTTTTTCAGTAGTCCTGCGTCTTCTACGCAGCCCATCAGGAGCATACCGCAGTCTACGCCGCGGCCTTTTACTTTTGCGCCGTTAATATGCGGCGTACCTAACCATGCTGCAGCGGCCTTTGCTATTTTTTCGCCGTCTGTCATATGAGTACCTCTCTTCTTGGTACAAATGGCGCAATCAGCGTAGCGGCATCGGTTTCTTTACTGTAGATAACGCCGTCTTCGTTCGTCGTGTAGCTTCCCTGCGGATAGTACCTGCGGACAGGAAATTCCATGTTGAGGCCCTGTGTTTCTGCTTTCACCGACAATTCAATCTTGATGCCGCCTGCCGATTTAACTTCTACGTTTCCGCCGAACAGGTCAATTGCCCCCACGACAGATTGATCGCGGAAGAAGCATCTCCGAAGATATAATTTAGCTCTGTCAAGTACTCCGCTGTGCGCCGCCTGCAAGAACGGCAGTCCTTCCAGTTTGTCGTTGACGTTCGCATGAACAGTAACGGTCATTGTATCGACTACAACACAGTCGTGTATCTTGACTTGCTGCCGTTTAATCAACAATGCATCATGTAAGTACGTATGTCCGTTAAACGATATATCTATATCGGTATCGGCATAGTAGTACTTATTACCGTTAAACAAAACAAGCTCATACAAGTCACATGATGTTATGTTCTTTTCCGTTTCTAAGTATGTTTTTAACGATTCATTCACTGTTTTCATCGTACAGTCACCATTTTAAATGTCTTCGACTTATTAAAATCAACAAAAATATTTTCTGTTTCTATACCGTCATCAGCGAGCATAACTTTCCAGTAGTATGTGTAATCCGCGGTGATTTTTGCGGTGCTTGCCGGGGCGGTTTTGAATTTCACGGTTCCGTTTGTGATTGTGTATTTACTGCTTTCTTGTTTCACTCCGTCAATATATACAGCTACTTTTTCGATACATTCTACCGGCTCTACGTAGTCGCCCATCTTCATGACCGCTTGATAAGTTCCTACTGTAATAAGCGGCAGCTGGATTCCTTTTTCCTCATAGTCTTCCGGGTCAAGCCACAGAAAAGGAGTGTGAGCGCCCTTTATGAGCGCCGCAAATCCCATCAATTTTCTCGCTTCCGCGTTTGTCAATTTAATCAGCTTCGCTGTAATAGTCCATTCCGGATATAATTGATTTGTCAGTGTGCGGACTTTTCCACTTCCCGATTTCTGTACTTGCGTATTCCATTTTTGCGTTTTAGTACTTGAGTATGCTAACTTCCGCAATTCCGGGAATTTTCTAAGCGCCATCAGAACACCCCACTCTCTGACGCAAAACCTTGCGAATCGTCAAAAAGAAACTGCTTTATCTCATCGCCGTAACTCTCGCGCAGTAAATCGAAAAAGCTTGCTGGATCGAGGGCGCTGACATTAAAATTAACCTGATTATGCGTTGTTTGTACAGTCTCTTGTTTGTCATCTATCCCCAGCAAGTCTGAGAAAATGCCTTTTCTAAGCGGTATAACCGCTTCGTTGTTTTTCCCTTCGCCCATTAGCGCAAATGTTGGAGCAGTAATGATGCCCCCGGACGCAAACGCACTAAACCCCATCGCAGATGTCATTGCTGTCGGAACTGCAGAGGCGGCGCGTACGGCCGATCCGGGATGGGCTGTTTCGTAAGCAGTGGCAAGCGCTATGGCCGTAGGCAGTTCCGCCGCTATTTGTGCTTTTTTAGCAAGAGCATCTTTCATTCCGAGTGCCTTCGATAACGCAGACGCCGCCAGTCGTTTCACTTGCCATTGAATAAACATCTGTATAATCTGTTTCGCAATATTCCCAAAAACTGCTGCTAAATTTTTGCCGTTGACTATAGCATCTGCTATGCCACTCGCCAAGCTGTCTTTCAGCACATTTCCAGCCTCTATTGCAAAATCCATATACGTCTGTTCCGCTTCCATTCTCCAGTCATTATATGCCTGCATCATTTCTTGTCTTGTGTTGTTCTCCGCCATTTCTGTTTCTAACTGCGTCAGTCTGGCTTCGTCTTCTGCAGAAAGCCGGCCCTGGAACATTTCAAAAAGAAGAGCATTATGTTCTTCTTCTATTTGTCTCATTTCTTGATTATATTTTTGCAATGCGTCTTTTTGCTGTGATAGAGCGTTGTTTTTTATCGACAGTGCCTCATCTTCTGTTTTTTTAAGCAATTCAAGCCGTTCTTCTTCCGTTTTACGGATGATGTCTGCAGCTTTCTCATTTCCGGCTTCTTCGGCTTGTATTCTTGCTGATTTAGCATCTTCGTATGCTTGCCGTACTTTGTCTACCTGTTCATCGACTCTTCCGAAAAGAGTGAAGTCGTTGGTTCCTTTAATGGAGTTCCAGATGCTTTCGAATTGCTCTGCTTTTTTCGTGGCGTCGTCAAATAGCGCAAGATAATTTCGCGCATCTTCAGCCGATGTATCTCTCTCCTTTTTTTCTGCTTTACCTTTTCCACCACTGGATCCGCCGCCACCTCCTCCGCCGCCGCTAAAGTCAATCTGCGAGTTGGCAAGAGACTGTTCGACTTTATCCGCTTCTTCCTGTGCTTTTCTTTGCGCTTCTGCTATCTTTGCTTCTTGTTCAGCTCTTATAGCTTCTGCATGGGCGTCGATAGCAGCTTGGTTTTCAGCAGCTAATTGTGCGTTTTCTTCATCCGATTTATACGGATTTTGACCTTTGATAAAAACTTCATCTGTTTCTTCACTATAGTCAAACTCCCCGCCGGCGCTCCAGTTATCATATTTCTTGTATGCGCCATAAGCCACGGCTCCTACTGCCGCCACCGTGCCCGCGATAGACGCGACATACACCATGGCGGCAGCAGCTCCGCCCGCTGCTATTTTCAGTGCCGTATATGCCCCTGCAATCCCGTTTATCGCACCGATGAGAGGCCCCGCTAAGGCCATCACTCCGCGTATACCGATAGAAACTGCAGACATCCCTGCCGCCACTTCGAGCGCGACTACCGCTGCATGTTTCGCTTCCGGTGATAAATTCGTGAACCATTCTGTCGCGTCTCTTAGTCCGTCTGACATTGCCCGCAATTGCGGAAGCATCTCCGCCCCAATTGAAACGGCCAGTCCTTTTAATGCCATTTTTGATCTATTCACTTCAAACGTCGCGTCTTCAAACGCCTGTGTCGTTTCATGCGAGAGTACAAGCCCTGATTTTTCTGCGGTCTCATATACTGACTGAAACTGGTCTCTTGTCAGATTAAGTAGGTCATTGAGCTTCGCCCCGGAACGCCCGAATATCTCCATTTCCATTGCGGTTTTCTCTACGCCGTTAGCCATGGATCTGTGCTTTTCTGTGACGTTCTCTAAGATCTGCTCTGCGGAAAGCAAATGCCCGTTGGTGTCTAATATTTGAATTCCGAATTTTGTAAAAACATCATTGCTCACACTCCCGGAAGCCGACGCTTTTTCTATAGCTTCTGCCGCGGTGAACGCGGTTTTTGACATTTTAGCCATAGCCCCTGACATTTCATCCGTAGCCAGCCCCACGTATTCACCTACAGCCAGCAGGCGGCTTGCGCTTTCTCCGGTCATATTTGTCTTATCTTCCAGATCATTGACAGCAGCCGCCCATTCTTTAGCAGAGTTAACCGGAAGCGCTATGGCGCTTATAGACAAGAGTTCCGCTTTGATACTATTGATCTTATTCACCGTTGACTGTATCAGTCCTTCGGATTCTTTCAGTCCTTTTCGCAGTCCCGATGTATCCGCTCCCAGTCTGGCAACCAGCGTTCCTACAGTTCCCATTATGCGCCTCCTTTCTTTGCAATTTTCTCTGCAAATTTCATATAGTGTTTCTTTTCGGACAGTAGTTCGTTTTTACTCTTTTCCTTTTTATGCATAAGCGGTCTCGCTATTTTTTCCGGTGATAAGTTACTGCTCTTACGTAGATGCGGCGCAATGATCCAATACACAAAATATGCCGTGCGCAGATTTAAATCATCACAACGTAGACGATACCCGTCAAACATGGTTTCTATTTCGTGTACTTGCATCTTGACTAATTCACGCGGTTTTATTTTCAGCAGTCCGTATGCCGGAACTTCTACCGCTTCCAGCCATTTCCGCGCCGATACGACCTGCGTTCTGTCTGAATTACTGTCCTTTTTTCGTTTTTTGAGCGGCCGAATATCCCTGATTCTACGATGGCTCTTGCAATCGGCACGGCATAGCTCCCTATTCCGATTCCTTTTTCAAGTCCTTGTTCCATGAGTTCGTCGATTTTTACTTCTTTTCCTGCGTTTTTAGCGCAATCCGCGTAAGCAATTGGTAAGATCGTATAAATCATCTTTAACGTATACTGTCCGTTAATCAACTTGCCCCAAATGTCGACGATCGACTCTCCTCCCATCATTTCTTCTACTATGATCAGGTCTCCGACGCTAAGCGTCAGATAGTCGTTATCGTCTCCGAATAACGGAAACGGTACTGTTTTTTTCATTATTTCCTCCTTAAAAAAGAAAATGACCGCCGGAATTGACGGTCACTTGATTACGGCACTTTCGGTACTTTCGTCAGCGGTCCATTACCATTGATCGTACAGCTCAGCGTAGCCGTATCGTCGTGCGGCGTTTCTACGCTAAAATCAGTAACAGATCCCCACCCGGTAAACGCAGACCCATCCGGGTAAATGAATTTACAGTTGACCTCTTTCCCGGTCTCAAACGCCAGCGCCAGTGCTTCGGCGCCTTCGTCATCAATAATGACAACGCTCTCCGCTTCCATTGACCACGATCTCAATCCGGCTTTTGTGACTTTCCAGCCCCCTGTAGTTTTATCCGAAGCATCGATTTCATCGGCACTTCTTTTTAAAGATGTGCTTCTCTGCCCGCCGACATTTTTCCATACCGGCACTGCGGCCGTTCCTGTGTTGACTGCCAGTAAAAACTCCTTACCCAAAGCTGCTGATGCTTTATTTGGGTTTTCCGGTAATTTTGTAATTGCCATTTTATTCCTCCATGTTCTGTACTTTAAAAATAAATGTGATTGTTCCGTGATACCCGTAGTCTTCTTCTGCGTAGGATTCAAAGAAATCTACATCGGTTCCCATTATCCGAAAGCCGTCTCCTACATCATTAAACGGGGCGGCTTGTATCAGTGTGATAATGTCATTTGCGATAGAGTTGACTTCTTTTCTTCCCGAGTAGCCTGACCATATATCAAGAGAGATAGATGCATCGCATATGTCGTTGACTTTTGTTCCCGTGTCTTTACACGTAAAAAGCCCCATCGTAATGTACGGGGCTTTAGCTTCTACAGTTACATCATCATAGACAGGAATGTCCTGATGCTCTGTGAGCCTTTTGTATAACGCCTTAGCTAATGCGTTAAGTGGTATTCTTTTCATTTCATTTTATCTACCTCCTGTTTAACAATATTTTTGACCGATTCCAGATATTCGGGGCGTTCCTGCATATACGACGGTAGCATGAATGGTTTTTTCTTTGCCCCCGGATGCATAATTTTACCTGAAACCGGCTGCCCGTTAATCACCATCGTTTTTCGCTTTGCGCCTTTATCCAGACTGTGCGGTTTAGTTCCGTATTCAACAAGATGAGAATGCGGTGCGGCACTTATGACGCGCCCTCCCAGTTTGCCTTTTGCGAATTTAGCACGTTTCACTTTGAGTCTTGATTTAATATCCAGCTTGCGCCCTGACGAATTGACTCTCGGACCTCGGCTGGATACTCTTGCCATCGCTCCACGTTTAATATTTCGCAGGCTCTTGTTAATGGTCTTTTCTAACTGGACCTGAACACGTCCGTCAAACATCCAATAATTTGCTACAACCGCTTTAGCCTCTCTGACATTGATCTCTATGTCTCCCATGTTATCTTCTCTTCATGATTTCTCTTACTTGCATAACCGTCGCATAGTCATAGCCGTCATAAGCATGTAGGACTTCATATTCTTTCCCGTCACATGCTAATTTCGCCCCGGTCAATGCTTCCTTTAACCGCCGGATAACAACTTCATAAATAAGTTCCGAAGACGGCGCCGCTTGTATAATCTGCGATGATGCTCTCGGCACTTTGATGCTGCCCCATACTGTGTATTTGACATTCCACTTTCGGGTTCTCCCGCCTTGTCCGTCCGACATATCCATTGGCAGCATAATCATGATACGCTTGTTGAGCTTTCCGATATTCATACTTTACACTCCGGTCTTCTTTGTGCGCCTGACAGTCTTTCTCGTCGTCTTCTGTTTTTCTTTTGGCGTTTCTTCCGGCTCTTCATCTTCCTGATCTACTTCCTGATCTACTTCTTCATTCTGATTGTCTGCAGGATCGTCTTCTGGTTTTTCGTCATGTTCAAGTACTTCTACGTATCCGCCGGAAATGTAGGCAGTTAATTCTTCCGCTGTTCCGTCGTACGTCTCGCCGACGTCAACGATTGTTCCGTTTATAATAATTTTCTCTAACGCTTTTATCAGCATGCTATTCACCTCTCGTTTCTAATTGCAGTAGTTGTGCAGTAATTGTGAACGGTAATTCTGCCCCTTGTCCTACTGCGTTTCTGTTTTCGTACCAGTAACCTACTATCATATGCATACAGAGTACGGACTGGGCGTCAGTCTCTTTGACTTCGACGCCTGTCCCTTGCAAAATAAATGTTTTAGCCGTATCAATGAGTGTCCGGATGACCTCGTCTTCTTGGTTTCCGTCAACCCGTAGATACGCTTTAACGCCATCCAGAATGCTCATAATACCTCCTTATGCAAGCGTCAGCTCGCCATATACGGCTGCCGCACTATCAAACGCTTTAACGTCAAGCCTTGTAATAGCTTTGATGTCGTAAGAATCGCGAATGAATGAATTCCCGCCGATGCCGGTACCCTCAAGAGTAATAAGCTGCCGGTCAAAGAGCACAATAGCATCCGCCAAAGACCCGACAATAATCGGAGCCACTTTTTTCGGGGATGTCGCGCTCGGCAGGTACTTGTTGCTGACAACCGTAACCGGATGAGCGAACAGCAGCTTCTGCGTTGGATTGAGCGGATTCGGCTGAAGCAGGTAGCGCCCTTCTGAGTCTTTCAACTTGTCTAAGAAATTGAACCCGTCCTGATTGGTAACGATACCGGACGTCAGAGAAATCGCCGGGTCAAGATCCACATTCAGAATGTCTTTCAAGCTGTCTACATTAGCAACAGGTTTCTTTGCCAGCGTTTTCATGATTGCGATGATCAAGCTATTTCTTGTGACCACATCTTTCTTAGCAAACCACGCGCTTACATAAGAGATGAGATTCTGGTCTGTGTCAGACAACATTTCTTTTGAAATCGGAAGTATGCCCGCATATTTTTTGATCGCATATGCGATTTTTTCAAACTTCGGACCATCGATTTCTTTGATTGTTGCCATTTCATCAACGCTTTCAAGCGGCGTCATTTCTGCCCATTTTTCCATAACGCGAGACCCTGTCATAGTAGTCGTAGGTGTAATCGTGACAAGCTGGTCCAGCGGATTCAGCGCTCTCTTGAGTTCGTTGATTTTAGTTGAGATGTCCTGCGGAACGATAAGCCCGCCGTCTGCGTCAACTCCCGCTTTCATGCCAGCTCTGGCTTCTTTCAGTACTTCAGATTCCGCGTCCGTCGGCATCTGGCGCTTAATCTCTTTCACAAGCCCACTGAACATGAGATCTCTTTTTTCTTCGTCGGTGATTTCAGCCGCGCGTGCCGCCGGTGGAACCGTTGCCGGAACATCTGCCAGCGTTTGTTCAATCTCCAGCTGCCGCTTGAGATCTCTCAGTTCATTTGTTTTACTTTCCGCCTCATCAAGTTTTTTATCTGCCATCAACGTACGGATTTCTTCTGTTACTTTTGCCATTTTCTGGCGCAATTCTCTTTCTTTTTCAGTCATTTCTTCTACCTCCATTTAAAAAACCGCCGTTCGGCGGCAATTATTGATTTAACAATTCCAGCTCTATATTGAGCTTCCGTTTTCGGACATTTTCCTGTTCTTCTTTCAAAGAATTAACATACGCTTCTTTCGATTCCTGCATTGACCGCTGTACAGCCTGCGCTTCGGTGTCCGGGTATGCCGGCGTCGTGACGATTGACACATCCCATAGCCTTTCTATATGCTTGACTGCCCGATGGTACATGTCTTTCTCGCTTTCATATGACCAGTCTGCTCCGCTTTCCGCCAACGTAAATGCAAAAGAACACTGATTGACAACGCCGGCTGCCATATTCGTCATTAAGTCTTTAGCGTAAGCCGTATCGGTCGGAATCAAGCTAAACCGCAACCCTGTATCATCCACTGTTAATTCCAGGTGTCCCGGTCCTTCGCGGACGGTATTTCTTGCCAGCGGATAGTTCGGGTCGTGATTAATCAGCGCCACAACGTTAGACATGTCTGTTTTATCAAGACATCCCCGCTCTAATATTTCATCAACGCCTCCGAAATCTTCCGACCGTTTTCCGAACTTGAGAGCATACCCCTCCAAGATGATAGTTTTACCGTCGTCCAGTGTCCGAATTTCAAACTGAATCTGATTGATTCTTCTTTCCCTTTTCCCCATTATCATCACCTCCTTTCAGTGTTCCGCTCTTCGCTTTTGCTAATTGCAAATCTTTCAGAACGGTAATGTCTGTATAATTGAGCGATGCGAGATGAATATCCCCTACGTCGCCTATACATTCCATCTCTTCCATGTCGCGGATTTCATTTAATGTGTAAATTCCGGCATAGAGCATGTCTTTATAGTATTCAGCTCTTGCCTTACTGTCGCCTCTAAGCTCAGCGGCAGCATTGAATTTTACATAATAGCTTTCTCTTTCCGGTTCAGTGAATAATTTATAATTAATTTCCTGCTCCCACGACGTGAATATCGGAAGAAGCGTTGTTTTGATGTAATCGAGGCTCATCGCTTCGGCGTTTGCATACGTCGCGCGGTCCAGCTGTGCCAGTTTATGCGGTGGGATCCTGTATACCTTTGCGACTTCATTAATCCCGAATTTCTGCGTTTCGATAAACTGTGCTTGGTCCAGCTGCATACCAAGCGACTTATATTCCATTCCCAGGTCAAGAACAGCGACTCGTCCGGCATTATCTATACCGCCATTGATTTTTTCCCATTCCTGTCGGAGTTTCTTTTTCGCTTCCGGATTGATTTTCGATTCCGCCTGCAACACTCCGTGCGTCAGTGTTCCGTTCTTGTAGAATTGGCTCTGAAATTTCTTGATTGCATTCTGGCTGTCAAGCTCATCAATTAACGTCCGCCATTTCGGCACGCCGATGAGTCCGTCTTTTGACATTTCATAAAAATGCAAGACATCGTGCGGCTGTAGATGATACATCGCCCCTTTCGCATCGCTTGTCGTATACGTCAGCGCTCCGGTTACCACGTTTAATCGGATTGTCGTTTTCGTTGGATCAAGCGGCCATAGTGATTTCGGATAGCCGTCTGTCCCCCATTCTATATAAGCGATAGCGTTTCCGTAAAATCCCATGTGATACTGCAAAGTCCGCTTAAAAGCAAGCGGTGTCATGAGCGGATTCGGCCGTTTATACAGCAGCTTAGCGACCGGGTGTTTCATTCCCTCTGTCTTTTTCCCGCCTGTCCTGAACGTGTGGATCGGCAGTTTACCGATATCGTCGGCTAAAATATTGACGCACGTATAAATGTTGCTGTTTTTACTTGCCGTTGCCGCCGTTACGCCGTCACCGTTAATGGCGGATATCAGCCAGTCCGCGGGGCTAAGCAGTGTACCTGAATCCGTCGGGTTTGAGAAAAGCTGTCTTAAAAGCATTATTTACCACCGCCTTTCTGTGCTTTTGCAAAGATAAACGCTAAAAGCAGGCACTCTATAGCCGCGGTATATACCGCGACTACGGGAGATATCAATACACCGCCGGCAATCATCAGAATGCACCCGACGAACAGGAAAATGTCATCAATCACATATAATATCTTTTTCACATGTCCTCCTTATAGACTGAAATCATCACTCAAAATGTAATCACTCATATCATCTTCTTCGATAATCCGCGCACGTGTAAACGCATTGATTACCGACGCTATCGGGTCAATTCTGTTTGTTGATTTTTCTTTGTCAAGCATGATATTTTCGTTCTGGTCTTTTTTCGTGACCGCGTTACTGATCGCCCAATCGAGTAGCGGATTTTCAAAATGTAAAATGTTTCCCTGATACGCATTTTCTCTAAATGATTTTGTCGGTTCGGATAGTGTCATCATGCCCTGTCTGACTTCTACGCATGTATACTCCAGTTTTTCAAGTTCCTGCGCATAATAAGTTGCGTTATACGGGTCATAGCAGATTTCTTTAATGTTCAGTCCCAGCTCTGCTGCAGTTTCTATCATCCACTTTGTCATGTAACGATAATCTACTACCTCTCCCGGGTTGACCGTCAGCCAGCCACCGTGGGCATAATAATCATACGGCACTCTGTCTGTTTTTATCTTTCTCTGCAGCGTTTCTTCCGGAATGAAGCTGTGACCGAGGACAATATACTTCGTCCCGTCGTCCTCTTTGACCGGAATAACCAGTCCGATGGACGTCAAATCGACTTTACTTGATAAGTCCATCCCGACATATGCATCCAGTCCGTATAAGTCGTAACTTTCTATCCGCCCCCTGGTGTTCCATTTCCCCATGTCCATATACGAGGCTCCGGACTGCTGATTCCATATGTTCATGTTTTTCGTGAGAAATGATGACATCTTTTCCGGTGTCTCAACTGCCACTTTCAACGCGCTCCTTATATTTGCAATGCCCTCCGGATATGTCGCCACAATCGGATTTGCTTTTATCCAGCATTTTTCATCTTTGACATCATCAATCAGGTTTCCTTCTTTATCTTTGTCCAGTTCATTGACCATACAGAAATAATCCGGTACATCATAATCAATGTCCGGATTGAGGATCTTTTCTACCAGCGGATATTCCACTCTGTAGCACGGTCCTCCGAAGTTCGTCCCCGCGGTAGTGATGATAAACAGCAGCGGCTGTTTTCTTGCCATCATGCCCGTGTCTATGACATCCAGTATTTCTGATGTCGGATGAGCATGATATTCGTCAATCAGTCCACACTGCGGATTGAGCCCGTCTCCGGTTTTCCCATCATCTTTTGACAGCGCCCGGATAATCGAATCGCTTTTCAAGTGTCGGATGGTACCATAACTTTCTTTCCACTTTCCTTTCATCTCTGGCCATCGCCTAAGCATCGCCAGAATTTCATTGTAGATGATTTTTGACTGGATGCTTTTCGTAGCCCCAATGTATACTTCTGCCATCGGCTCCCCCATAGCCATCATTTCATAGTCACCGACTATTGCGAGTGATTGTGATTTCGCATTCTTTCTACCCACCTGCCAATATGCTTTTTTAAAACGCCGGAGCCCCGTATCTTTATTGACCCAGCCGTAGATATTTCCGAAAATAAACCGCCGGATAGGCTCGAATATAATAGGCTGCCCAGCTAAAATTCCTTTTGTGTGTTTATGCATAGCCGCCCATGCGAAGAACCGTTCCGCTCTTTCTTCATCAAAAACATACGGAAATTTCTTTGTACCTTCTTTTTCTATATCCCGCAAAAAACGCATACATGCCCACCTGTGTTTTTGGCATATATGCGTTTTGTCTTTTATGCATTTCTTACTATACCTGATCAACTCTTGTTTCAGTGTCATACATCAAAACCCCTTTTACTTAGCGGGTCTTCTTCTTTCTTTTCAGGTTCTTTCGGTACATTCTTTACTTTTGCAAGCGGTGACAAGAATAATCTGTCTTCCATCTGTACGAGTGCCGCCATTTTCGCATTGATCGCTTTGTCCATCGCCATAATGCCGCCAGTAGATAAGATATACTCTATTTTTTCATAGAGTTTGGCGGCTTTTCGTTGACTGTATTCTGCTTCGAGAATTTCCTGCGTTGCCGTCGTTTCTTCACCTGTTAATTCTATTCGAGCGATCCTGTCCCGGCGCTCTATCAAATCTATATACTGTGCAAACGCCATGCAGTATCTTGCAATTACTCCGATGTCCGCCGAAGAAACGAATCTGAAACCTGTGTAAAGTTTCTTGATTTCTTTCCATTTTTTATACGCTTCCTTGTTCGTTTTTACATAAGCTGGGCATACCAATTTCTGCTCACCTAGATGTATTTCTGATCTTTTTCTGTGTGCAATTTCCGCTTTCGTCAGGTGACTCGGATTGCCTGAAACTATATGCAAATCAATAGGTTTTGCCGGACGCCCAGCCATGCTATTCCTCCTTTCTTTTTAGCGTTGCTATTTGCGCATAATTGACATTTCAATGCATGAGTTTAATGTAAGGTCCATTTCCCGAACTTTTTTCACAAAAGAGGATGCGCACGGTACTGTCGCCGCTGGTCAAAACATTTTTGACCCGGGGGTAGTCCGTCAAGCTTTAATTTTATTCCCGAATCCGCCGTTTTCTTTCGCTGTTTTCTTGTCGTGACATCTCTTGTTCATCGCCTGCCAGTTGCTTTCATCCCAAAATAGTTTTTGATTACCTCGATGAGGAATAATATGGTCAACTACATTAGCCGGCAGCGGATGTCCTGATGCTTTACACTCCCGGCACTCACAAAACGGATGCTGCGCCAGAAATGCTTTTCGCGCTTTAGTCCATTTATAGTTGTATCCTCGCTTTGACGGCGATTCACGCTCAAACTCTTTCTGACTTCTTACGTGCAATTGTTTGTGCTTATCGCAATAGTTTTCTCTTGTTAATGCGTGGCACCCCGGATGTCCACATTCGCGCAATGCCCTTCTCATATTTCTCCTGTCAAGCAGTCAGTACCGCCGGAAATCATAGTAAATGCAAAAGCCGCCCATTTCTGAGCGGCTACATGGCTTTGCAGTTCTTCTATTCAATTTTCGCATCTTAATCTTATCATACCTTGTTCTGTCTTTTTTGGTCTTTTTGGCTTTTTTGGCATTTTTTTATTATATTTTGATTAAATCTTGCCGTAAACTCGTTCCATTCCCGCACGTGTCACCAACCAGATATGCCCTGACTTGCGGCACTCTTCACTTGTAAACCGTGGCGGATACCCTCTTTGACCGGAACACGCCTTCTTAATTGCCACCACTGAAACTTTCCATCGCTCTGCAGCTTCTGTCGTTGTCATCACCTCATCAATTACTTTGACACTCTCCATCCGATATATCCTCCGATAACTAAGCCGCTTACTAAGCACTCAATACCATACCTATTCAAACCGATGAAATATAATCCTGCAATAGAAGATATGGCAAATAAAACATCATACGTTTTCATATTCTTAACCTCCTGTGATATAATACAGGTAGTAGAGGGCTTTCGCCCTCCTACCCGTCGCTCTCTTATCGGTTTCGTTTTCGGCGCTTCCGATTTGAGGGCTTTTGCTTTGTGGCTTGTACCGCCCAGATTTGGACGATTACATTAATCACGATTGCGATTAGCCACTGCCAGTCTTGCTTTTCTATCATTCTCACCTCCTTTCTGTATATATTATATATCTTTTTCGGTATACTGTCAAGCGTTTTCATAAGTTTTTATTGAAAAATCCACCTTTTCGATGGATTTCTTTTTTATTTGTTTTCTGTATGTATCTTCTTTTTCAATCTTTGAAATACTATCTCAAAGCTTGCTTCTGCCGCTTCTTTTGTTTTTGTTATATTATTCCTGCTTATGCGGATTGTTCTTGATATTGCTCTATATGACCTGTGGTTTAAATACCATTCTCTCAGTACTGTTTTCTCGTCATCGTTTTTTATCATATCTATCAGTCTTCGTGCTTCTATTCTCATGATAATGAGATCTTCATGTTCTTGCATAACCATTTCTTTGTATTTTTCTACGAGTATTATTCTGTCTGACAAGTCGTGCTGTATTCCGCCGGAAACCTTGTCTTTTTCGTATCGCTGCCCTTTTATTTGATAGATATTTGATTTACATTCCGCAAGCTCTCTTTGCACCGACAGGTACCGCCGGTGTTGATTATATATCGCTTGAAGATATTCCTGCCCGGTTTTAAAGTCTTTTATCATTTATCCCTCTTGTTTATTTTTTCAATAATCTTATCTGTTATCTTATCTACGATATCACTTGCTTTATCTATATTCGCAGGTGTTATATAGTTTGTAACAGTCATTTTGTAGAAAGTGTCTCGTGCCGGGATCATAATATTTAATATTGTGACAACGATAAGTATTTTTAATAACGAATGAAATATTTTCCGGTTTTGAATAGTTTCGGCTTCTTTATACGGACTTCTATTCGACATATAGTCGCAAAATGCAATCGCAGTAGCTATACACAAAATCCACACCAAAACATTAATAACTAAATTAATACTGCCTATTACATCAGCCGCATAGAATATCCATGGATTTATTATTGGTTCATTCATCGTTTTCTCCTTTCATGATTTTCATTATTTCCTCTTTGTGCATTTCTGCCGATTCTTTTGTCTTGAAACAATTCCCAATCGCTCTGTTTGAACAATCAAAAGTATTATCAGGAACGAACGTTTTATCAAGTACCCTCCCACCAGCAGTTACAATCCAGTATGTTTCACCACCAACAGGTTTAAACGGCTTTACTTTAAATTCATAAACATCGAAATATTTTATAAAAACAGCCCACATTGAATTATCATGCCATTCTCCTTTACTATTTTTTGTAAGTAGTTTCCCCTCATAGAACTTATTGTTAAAGTATTCTCCACTTGCGAGCCGTGCTTCAAACTCTTCATTTTCCGCAACGCCAATCCTATCCATTATCATTTTCATCACTTCTTCTTTTAGCGTTTTCATACTCTCACCATCTCCATATTTTTAATTAAAAACCCATAATCTCTCAAATCGTATTTATCAAGCCAATTCTGAATAACTTTGTTTATTTCTTTCTCAAGATCTTTCTTTTGTTCCTCTGTGACGTCTTCAAGAAAACCATCGTAATATACACCGTAAATATAACTTTCATCATTCGCCAGGTCTTCGATTATGTTGTCAATGTCTGCTTTTGGCTTGGGTCTTGTTAATCGCCCAACATAGAAACATATAATATCGTTATAAATATAATCATTAAAAACCTCTGAATAACCTGCATAAGGTTCTTGATTATACGGTTTAGCATTCATGAGTTCCTTGCGTCCCGCCTTTATTGCTTCTTCTTTGCTGGGATATGTATCATCACAGTTAAAATGATCTCCACCAATTCCTATTACCCATTTTTCTTTATCCTGTTTCATTTCCTCCTCCACCATTTCTGACATCCGATCCGCATCAACCCAATTTTTACTTCAATCGGGATTTTTTCAACATTGAAATATTCAGCATTCTTTATTATGTATACTGCCATTTCTTCTGCATTAACAATAATTACTCCTGCTTCCGGGAATTTTTCAAACAGCACTTTCTTGATTTTTCCCTCATTTTCTTTGTACATGTTATGCGGAAATGCATAATAGACTGCCTTCGTGTACTTTGTAAGATGTTTTTCTTTCTTCTTGAAATCCGCCAAAAAGTCACTATAACTGAATTTGATTTCAACCTCCGTTAAATAATCATTTTCATTTATCCATATTAAATCTGCTTCATGACGAACCCCCTTAAACGGATATTCATATTCGATAAGACAGCCGTCTTTATCATATTTTTTGATTCTGCATGATGTTCGCGCAAAGCTAACATTCGGTATTACAATATTCTTTTCTCCCAAATGTGCCGCTATTACATATTGCATTACTGCTTCTTCTTCGCTTTTGCTCATTTTTCGTACTCTATTTGATAAAAAAATCATCAATAATCACTACTATTTCTCTGTTTGACACGTCAAAATCTTCATGCATCTTATGTAGTAATGCATAGGCGGCACTTTTTATTTCATCTTTACCGATTCCGTTGACGTTAATGTGCGTTCCTTTTTCGTCAAAAGTTATCTCTATCTTTTTCATTTTTCCTCTTTTTCATGTAGCTCTATTTCCCTGTACTTCCTATCCCGCCGGTCCTATCACCATCAGCACTGTCATCATCCACCTTGTAATATTGATGGAATATCCCTTGCGCTATTCTGTCTCCTACTTTTATAGCGCAAGGCGAACCCGACGTATTTCTAAGCGCCATCATGATATGTCCTTCGTTTTCCGGATTGTTGTAGTAGTCTGAATCAATTACTGCTACACTGTTTGCTAAAATAAGCCCATATTTAATTGCAAGGCTTGACCTTATATAGATTCCCAGCCATTCATTTTCATCCATATACACTTTTATTCCGGTTGGAATCAATTTTGTTTCTCCCGGATTGATTACAACATTAACAGCACTTTCAATGTCATACCCCGCTGATTGCTTTGTCTTTCTCTTTGGAAAGTTTACATATTCATATCCGCTTACTTTTTCAAAACCTCTTCTCATTTCAGTTTCCTTTCTTCGTAAATCCGCTCTTCTTCATCACGTAGTTTTCTTGCCGCTTCGTCGAGTTTAATTGCGGCATACATGATCATGCTGATAAATATCACTACACTCGCTACGTCAATTAATTTATCCATATTTTTCTCCTTCTCTTAAAACGGGATTTCATCTTGTTCATATTCTGGCTGATTATATCCCGGCTCTTTGCTCACAGTGCCCATGTCTTCAAATTTCACTGGTGCGGAAAATTGCGTTACAGATGTTCCGCCGGAAAAGCCTGCATTCATTGATTGTTGATTACTTCCAATCGGTTTTGCAATTACATTCGCTACTACTTCGGTAATATATCGTCTCTGCCCGTCCGGCGTGTCATATGATCTTGTAGAGTACCGCCCTTCGATAAATACATAGCTTCCTTTTGTGAGTTCATTTCCTACTGCTTCTGCCAGTTTCCCCCATGCGGTTACATTGACCCAATCAGTCAGATCTAATATATCCCCGTTCGCTTTTGTGATTCTCTTACTTACACCCACGGAAAATGACGCTACGGCTTTCCCTGTCTTCGTTGCTCTGATAATTGGATCTTTGGCAAGATTCCCTGTGATTTGTACTGTGTTCATCTTCTTACCTCTCTATGTATACTTCCGCATTCCTGCGTCCGAACTCTATCGCTTCATCGTATGAGTTTTTAAATATGTCTATGCCTTCCATGCCGCCCCGGTCTTCCACGGTATACCAGTGTCCGTATATCTGTACTCTTGTTCCGAATGGCAGCCAGTTGCACGCTATGGTTCTGCCTTCAGTCGGTATCGTTCCGGATGCAGTGTGTTCATTCGGACATTCATAAGGTGTGTATACTGTGAGTTCTGTCGTTACCCATTCCGCTTTTATAATTCCCGTTAGCCCACATATAAATACCGCTGAAAATAAAACAATCCATAAGTTTCTAAACATTGTTATGCTCCTTTCTTTTTAGCTTTCTGATTTCAACATCTCCAATGAGGATCTTTTCTATTAGCGTTCCGTTGGCTTTTGTCCAGTTCTTCCCAACCATTACCATTAAGCCTTTCCGCTCGTCTATGCAGAAGTGTTTTGATACTCTCTTCTCCGCTGGAAATAATATGCCGAATTCTTCTCCAGGCTTGATACCGAATATGTCTGTAAATGGTTTTATGTAGTTCATTCTTCTTCCTCTATTCCGTTAACTTCATGTATAAGCAGTGCCGCCGCTCTTTTCAGATTTGTTTTCCGTGATTTTACTCCGCGTATTTTCTTTCCATGGATGATGGTTGTACCGCCGATCAGGTACGCCGCCATGACGTTAAATAGTTCTGTATTGCTATATGGTTCCGCCGGAAATCCTCGGGACATTTTCAGTATTTCTTCTTCTGTGTCTGTCATTGAATACCTCCTATATCTTTTATGTACTGTTTGCAACCTGTTTTTATTCTTTCAAATTCCATGGCCATGATGATTTCCTTTGCCCCATCTTCGTATACTTTTTTAACGATTGTTTTTATAAGAATGAGCGGGGTTGTAAGCAGAGTAATCAATGCCGCTAATGTCACTACACCGATAATGACCGTGATTGCCACAATCGCTCTTCCTATCTTGCACGGGATCATACCGTATACAAGCTTCTGCCATTTCCTATAACCTTTATATGCACGGATATAATCTATTTCGTTCATTTTCCCTCCATGAAATCAAATAGTGTTGGTGTTTCCTGGTTTTCTTCTTCCCGTTTGAGATACCAGCATCCGTCACGATAGTATTCCTGATTGAGTTCTATTCCTATGCCTTTCCGCCCTGCTTTCATGGCTTCCAGCGGTACTGTCATTAGTCCGCCGAATGGGTCAAGCACGGTTTCTCCTTCGTTGGTGTACCGGTTAATCAGGCGGTCTACTATATCGAACTGGAGCGGGCAGAGGTGCATTTGTTTTCTCCTTTGTGATTGTTCTGTGTTGAGTGTTCTCATACGGTTTACATCGTCCCACACGTCGGGAGACCAGCTCGCGGGATCTATACACATAAATGTGGCGGGCAGTTTATTCTTATTGTCCATTGCATTTGCCAGTTCCACATGCTTTTCAAAGTCATAGACTGTTTCTTTACTGTATTTGTTGTACAGTTTTCGTATATCCGATATTGGCATGTCTTTTAGGTCGTCAACGGACAGCTGCCTGTTTCCGCTGCTTCTCCAGAATGCATGAGCGTCTAATTGCCACTGCCCGCGGGTATATTCTTCTTTATTCTTTGTGACAGGTGTATCTGCATAGGCTCTTGATGTATCCGTAGGTAGCTTTCTGAACAGCAGGATGTATTCCGGGCAGCCCACTCCCATTTTTGTGCCGTCCTTGCACTGTTCGGTCCATCCAAGACGGTATGTCTGATTGTTCTCCCTGACCACGTCTGTTATGACGGTTATCATGCCGAAGAATTGGAAGCCGTGTTTCATGTAATGCATGATGGTCAATGCATGGAACGGTTCAATCGTCGGCATGCCTGTTCCCGTTGCGTTCCCGAATAGTACACGGTCTTTTACGTGGCATGCATATACTCTTCCTGGCTTCAAAATTCTAAGCAAATTCGGCGTTAAATAATCCATTTGCTCAAAAAATTTGTCTGTATTTTCGTTATGCCCGAAATCGTTATAGCTTGCACAGTATTCATAGTGGTTTCCAAACGGAATTGATGTAAGAAGCATGTCCACTGAGTTATCTTGCATTTTCCCCGTTTCTTCAACACAGTCACCATGTATCGCGATGTAGTTTTTCCCTTTTGTTATGACTTCTTCCACGCCTATACTCCTTTGCATTTCAACTATAGCGTCATTTCGTGACAGTCCATATTTCCTGACTATTTCTTCCATGCTTTCCGTGAGTTTGTTATATTGCTCCCATTTCTTTTTCAGTACTTCTAGTACCTGCTGTTCTGTTTCCATGTATATGATGTCTATGATTACAGGTTTTGTTTGCAGGAAGCGGTAACACCTGTGTATTGCCTGAATGAAGTCATTAAATTCATAGTCAATTCCCATGAATATCTGTCTATGACAATGTTTTTGGAAGTTACACCCGCTCCCTGATAGTTCTTTTTTTGTGGCAAGGATACGAAAGTCTCCCTTTGAAAAGCCGATGGTGTTTCTTTCTCTTTCGTCCATATCTTGTGAGCCGTAGATAAATTTAGCTTCTGGGATTGCATGTTTGATGGCATGCCGCTCGCTTTCCAGATCGTGCCATATAATGAAATGTTCATCAGGTGATTCGTCGATAATCCGTTTTGTTTCTGCCAGCCGAATATCAATGCTTTCTCTTTTCTCTCTGGCCGCTGCCGAAAGTCCCACGGCAAAGTCTTTTATAAGTTTGACCTGCCCGTTCTTTTCTTCTTCATTCACGGGTTTTGTATTTGCCAGCATGTGGTAATTCACTTGCAGCGGCGGAAGGTCATATCCTTCGTCGCTATACCCCAGATCAGAGGGCTTTTGAATAAACAGTGCCCAGGTAGACAGCCACAGCCAGAATTCTTTTTCTTTATGCGGATAGAGTGTGAGATTGTTTGCTTTTGTACTGTCCCGCTGAAAGAAGCGTGTTAATGCCTGTCCCGTATCCATGATTTCTAAATATCCACCATAGTGGATTAATTCTTTATATCTGTTTGGTGCCGGTGTGGCCGTGGCAACAAGTTTATATTTCACGCCTTTAAATTTGGGTAGAAATGTCTGATATGTTTTGCTGCCGAAACTTCTTAAAACGGACGCTTCGTCTAAGCTGCAGGCTGTGAAGTAATGAGGATCTATATCTCCGTCGCGGATTCTTTCGTAGTTTGTAATCAGAATTCTATTGTCTGCGGCTTTAACTTCTTCCATATTTCTTACATATGTCGGAGCGGGGATATTGAGCAGATGTACCGCGTCTTCCGCAAATTCCTGCTTGACCCCCAACGGACAGACAATCAACGCTTTGCCGCCTATTTTCTTAGTAAGTACATGGCACCATTCCATTTGCTGGATACTCTTCCCCAGCCCGAATGCTTCAAACAATGCCCTGCGCCCGCCTTTGAGCGCCCACAAGACAGCATCTCTTTGATGTGGTTTCAAGACGGAACTTATATCCGCCGGATTGACTTCTATTCCTGATACTGGTGCTTTTATCACTTTATCTTTCAAAAATTCTATGTATGTTTTCATGTTCTTCTCCTCGGCTTGTCTCTTGCCTGTTTCACGGTACATTCTTTTCTCTTCTTCTGTACTCTCGACTGTGTAATCGGCCATACTGTCCTTTCGTTTACTTTGTACATTCTGTAAAATTGGTAGGGAAATCCGTCCGCTGTGTAGCCGCTTTCTACTTTGACTATCTGGTATCCCTTTTTCGGTGTCGGATTGTCTTTCCATTTTCGTGCGTAGATTGTTACCTTTTTCACATTTGGCTGCTTCAGATTTTTAGACGGTACCCACCGGATTTTCTGTACGGAATTTTCATTTCGGATTTCTTCATCTGTTTCTTTCACAAAATATTCCGCAAGTCTCATGCAGTCTTCTGGGCTTCCGTCAAAGTACCGGAATGACCTGTAATTGAATTTTGCCCACGGCCAGCATTCATTAATTTCTGATCTTGATATTCCGCAGTCATTAATCAAGACGTGATGATGTACTCGATGGCGGACATGTTCTGTGACGTAGATGTATTTCAGTTCCGCATTTTTCTTTTTATATTTTTTGCGGAGGTCTCTGATAAATTTTCTTATTCTGTTTTTTGCTTCTTCTGCTGTCGGCTCCGGATTTGCATATGTCAAGTCAATACGCAGATCATCTCTTTTGAAATTGGTAGCTATGAGCCGGTAGAGTTTTGTTTTCGCCCGGCGGGAGTTTCTTTTCTTAAGTCCTTCATCTGTTTTTTGGATATTGGGACCTCTGACTCTGTTTCCCCCTAATCGGTAGGTGTGATATTTTTTCACCTCGTAAATTCCGGGGGCTTGAAATATTTCTTTTCGGTACGGCACTTTTTTAAATTCCTGTTCCAAGAATTAACTACTATATCAAGTCCTCAAAAGGGGCTGAAATCCCCTTTTTTCTTGACATTTTGTGCCGTTTCACTTATAATTTATGTAGTGATTTGGTGCTACGGCACTTCCGCTCAGGATTCTTCCCTGGGCGGTTTTATTTTTCTTCTTTTTCGTTGTTCTCTTCTTCTGGCTCTTCTGTTTTTTCTCGGTATATGCATCTCTGCATAAAGTCCAAGTAATGTTCGCATTTTCTGCAGTGATTCTGGCATATATTGGCTTTTTCTTTTCTGCAGCATACGGTCTGGAATACTTTTGCTTTGCATACACGGCATTTTCTGTTCCGGTAAACTTCTACTGTTTTCCCGCCTGCCAATTTCATAACTGCCATTCTATGCTCACCCTTTCTTTTCTATCCCTGCTTTGGACGATCCAGCGCCCGCGGGGATTTTTTATTATCTTGAATTTTCGTCCGCCGGATGATGTATAGTTATTGTTTTTGTCCATAAAAAATACCGGCATTTCTTTCTGTGGTATCAGCCGTTCTTTATCCGGTGTTTCTTCTATAAGCCAGCCGATAGGATGTTTTCGGACGTTATCCCACAAAAGATATATGTCAGTACTTCGCCCACTTGGGTTTTTTCGGAATACAGCCTGCTCTTTTCTTTTTGATTCTTCGTTCTTCTTCCGTTTTATAAAGTTCCTGCAATTCCATTTCATGTTCTTTTCTCCATTCTTTAACCGCATGACAGTTAAGATATGTTTTGATTTGTTCATCCATGTACTGTTTTCGCGTGCCAGAGAGTCCGTGTGCTTTGAAACGGTGCGTTTCGTATGACAGATGAATAAGATTATCTTCCTTATCCGGTCCCCCGCTGCCTGCGTGTTTTGCATGATGAACCTCACCGCGCGACGGCGGCCACTCTCCGATAATGGACTGGTACGTTTCCGCCAGCTCCTCGTCTCTTTGTTTGACAAGCCGGCATAATTTTCGGAATGCCGCTTCCGGTAATTCAAATCTCATCTCTTTTTCCTCTTTCTTGAATATCTCCAGGTCTCATCGGCTCGATAAACATGGAATGAACAGTCCCGATGGACAGGAACCATGTTTCCTTTTCCGTCTTTCGTCCACATCACATATTCGGCGGGAATTGTTTTCCCGCACTCGTGGCATATCAGTCTACGCTGCATATTTCCCCCGTCGGTTTTATTTCATAGATTTGCATATCCATTACATAGGCAGCGGCATATTCCTGATTACAACCTCGGCTTTCTCTCCAGTTTCCGCAGAGGATAAGCGCGTTGCATCGCTGCAGTACTTCAAGACAATCTTTCATCGGCTTATGCTGATGCTCCTTGTCATATGGTGCATATCCCCAATTGTGCAATGGGGAAAACAATGTTTTTTCTGGGTATTTCGCTTGCAACATTTTTAAATATGTCTGTACTCTTTCTTTGTTCTTCTCATCGCCTCCGTAAGGGTGAGCGATGTAGAGTAACTGACCTTCTATATATTCTCTTTTTTCCATTCCCGATCTCCTTTCTCCATTTTCGCAAGAAGGCACTTTTCCATCGTATCAATAACTCTTTTTCTGACTTCTGGATCACGGCTGCTCATCATTCCTATCAGTTCCGGCGGACACTGGTCGCGGTATAGCTCGTTAATCGCAACGGCAACTGCTAATGAAAAGAATTTATCGTCGAAGCCTTTTACTGCGATATCGTATTGTTTCAGCTCGTTATCTGCTTGTATCTTCAGTTCGTACATTCGGGATTTCCCTCACTTTGACAACGATTTCTTGTCCGGGCTGTAATGTTCCCGGGTCTTTGATATTGTTTTCTTTCGCGGTTCTCCAGACTAACTCTTGGAGATTTTCCCGCCCGCCGGAAACGCGGTCACATACATCCCATAATGTTTCGCCTTTTGAAATGTTCACCGCGTATGAGATTGACGGTGGCTCTGGCTGTACTGCATACCCAGCGATACCGACGATAATCATGAATGCGGTTATAAATTTAAGCATGATAATTTCTCCGCAACCGCAATAATCATTGTCACGAAAACCGCCAGCCATAAATAATTCATCATTTTATCTACCATTTTTACGCCCTCATCTTTCTAACTTCCGCCCGGAAATCATATCCGCTTTGTTTCATTTTCCGTTTCTGCGCATTCTCTTCCATCTTCCGCCGGATTGCCGCCTCCGCATCTTCAGGGTCAAACAGATATGCTTTCCCCGACGGGATAAACGGTATCTCCCCTATCCTGCACAGCATCCGTATCGTTGTGACCGGATATCCTGTTGTCGCACAGAATTCTTTTGTATTAGTAAGCATATTTATCGACTCTCATCCTCTCTGATTTTTTATTCACTCCCTTTTTGCTATACTGTGAGCAGAAAGGAGCAAAATAATATGGATATAAAAATTGATGCATCTAAAGTTTTGAATGCCACTGGGGAAATTATCCCTAACACAATGAATGCACTTGATCATGTTTGCGGGAGTTTGATCAAAATTGGTGGATTCCCTATTTTGTATGGCAGGGAATATATCGACTATTGCTTAGAAAAGACCCATAAGAAACTGGCAAAGAAACTTGATTCCATTCCTGAAGATAAGCTCAAATCACCCGCACCATATATGGTGCTTCCGCTAATGCAAGACATGTTTACCTATTCCGCGCCAAACTGTGAGTATCTACACAATATGTTTGTTAATCTGCTGGCGTCATCCATGAATACAGACATGGACCATGCTGTTCACCCGGTTTTTGTTAATATCATAAAGAGCTTAAGTCCAATAGATGCTAAAGCTTTATCATCAGATCTCTTCAACAAAAATCTTGATTTCCGTATTTATGAAGTGCGTATACAGAAGAACTTTGACCTTACGCACAATGGCAATTTACCGGATATATTGCAACTAAGCGGAATAGGATTTTCACTTAGTAACAAATTAGTCCTTATAGAAAACCTTTTAGATTCAATTGGTTACGATACGCTAAACCAAATTAGCGCGGTAGTGGACAATCTTTCTATGCAGGGAATAATCTCTATCAATCAATCCATGTGTTTCACTGATCCTCATGCATATGATTCAGATATTCCAATTCTTCAAGAATTTATAGCTTCTCTCGAAAAGGTTTCTGATATCAAAAAACTACTAAATGATCACAAAATCGTATTTAAACCAATGTGTGGCAAAATAACTACATTAGGACAGAATTTCATTTCTTGTGTTACTTGAGTTTTTCTATAACAACTGCGGAAGCTTCAAGGTGAAATTCGTTGGCTTTTTTACCTAATATTTCAAGTGCCGCCGCGTATGCATTTGCTATCTTTTGGAGATCAGTAACCGCCTCAAACAGCATTTCATTTTTCTCTTCCTGCGTCATTTGTCTAAATGCCAACATTCTTTCTTCGTTTGTCATTTTTACATTCCTCTTAACTGTGAAATATTAATCTTATCGGCATAGATAATAATTCCTTTCATTGTTACAACGATTGATGAAGAGCCTTTTTCTAACCTATAGTGGCTCTTTTTCAATTTCTTTTCTTCCATTTTTATTTCCTCTCTTTCTTTTGCTTAACTCATCACGCTCCTCTATAATTGGTTTAGAGAGGAGGTGAACCATATGACCGCTTACATAAAAGTAAAAGGGTATCAGGTTGTCAGTGTTATTAATATTGAAAAAATCGAGTATACTGATCCTATTTCTGAGTCATGTTCAGAAATTACCGACTTCAAGAAACTTCGGATTTATCCTGGATATCAATATGTTTTTGTCGGAAACGCTATCCTTCATGTCTTAGGCGAAAATATTGAATGTGTTTGGTTTGAGTAATTGTCATTTTTTTAGAATAAGAGTGCAGTGGCATCTGTACTCTTTTCTTATTTCATCAATCATCTTTACAATTTCCTTGATTTCTGTTATTCGTGACAACTTGATCTCTACCTGTACCTCAAGATTTCCCATTTCCCTCACCTCTCTTCCTTTAAAATATCTCCACTTCTCATAGAACGAATAAACTCGTTTTTGTCTCCAAAAAAAATAACATCTGCAGGTACTTTATAAATCTCTGGAATTTTTCTTATCATTTCGTATGGCATACGGGAATTATTCTCTTCCCATTTTGCTAAGGTCTGATAATGGACTCCAAAAAGCTTACCTGCCTCTTCCTGCTTATATCCTATATTTATTCTTGCTGCTTCTAGCGTAATTTGCATAAATATCACCTCCTCTTGCACATATGATAAACGAGTTTATTCGTTGTGTCAAGTCTTATTTCGTTTTTATTTGTTATTTTTTCGTTTTTTTATCGTTTTTATTCTTGCTTTTAACGATTTTATTAATTATAATATTGGTAAAATATTTATTTTATTTGGAGGTGATGTTTATGCCGCGAAACCAACTTACTGCTTTTGATAAGCAATTAAGGGCAACTATTTCCGCTAATTTAAAAAAATATACAAGACATATGACGCAGGGAAAACTCTCTGATTTAACGGGAATCCCTGAATCTACTTTATCTGGATACTTCGCAGAACGTTCCACTCCCAACCCTGGTAATGTTCAAAAAATTGCTGATGCTTTGAATATTGATAAATCTGATATTGATCCTCGCTTTACTAAATCTGACACAGATAAGAATGTCTTCTTAAAATTAACACCAAAAGACGAAAAAGATATTCAAAAAAGACTGTCCGATATTTTAAATGATATGGACAGTCAAGATGCTATTGCTATGTATAACGGCGGAGAACCGATGGATCTGGAAACACGGGAGTACATGAAAGCATCTCTTGAAAATGCTCTCCGCTTTGCAAAATTAAAAGCTAAAGAGAAGTTTACTCCGAAGAAACACCGTAAATAAAGGACCACATCATGGACATAAAGAAACTCGTAAACGGTATAGTGGATCGTCACAATACAAGAGATCCGTTCCGTATTGCTGCAGAAAATAACATCTACATTTTATACGAAGAGCTCGGAAAGAATTTGGGATATTTCAGTAATCTTTTTCGCATTAAAACAATACGGATAAATGATCATGCCGATCCGTTTCTTCAGCCGTTTATTTGTGCTCATGAACTTGGCCATGCACTGCTTCATCCGCATGCCGGCACCCATGCTTTTAATAGAAATTCCTTTATTGCTAATTGCAAAATTGAAAAAGAAGCGAATCAGTTTGCCGTAGAATTGCTGTTCCCCGATGAATTGATAGCTGGTCATCCGGAAATAGATATTTATAATCTGGCGCATACGTTCGGTATTCCATATCAATTGATTTATCTTAAGTCTATTTCTTACGGAGCACGTCATTTATAAAAAGGAGATTAATTATGAAAAGGTTCTTGGCTGGTGTGTTTGTAACATCTGTTATTCTTTTATCTGGATGTGGTGGTACAGGTAACAGCAGTAATAAAAACAGTAAATCTGTCACTTATTCCGCAGAACAGAAATCTGCAGCTAACGCCGAAATCTTGAATATTCTCCCCACAATGAGAAAAACCCATGATGATGTTGACAAAATGGACATATATAGCAGTTTAGCATCTGAATTATACCCTCCCCAAGATGGTCTATATTGGAAGTTAATTGTAAATAAAGGCTATGTCTCTGAATATTTTACAATCGTTAATTTTACAAGTGGTATTGAATGGGTGTTTTGGGATGATGTCGTTTTTTCCACAAATGAAGGTAATTGGACATATCACATCGGGTCTTTTGCCGGACAATCCGGAAATGGGAAACGTACTCAAATAGTTATGGGTGGTAAGTATGAATTTTTAAATGTCTCTATTGATAAAATTGCTCCAGGCTTGGAAAAATTGATAAAAGGAACTAACCCGATTATTCGTTTAAGAGGCAAGGAATTTGTCTATGACATTAAACTCACGGATAATGATATGAATATAATAAACACTGCCATGTATACCTATGAACAATTAAAAATTACAGGAAATAAAATTTCTTTTGATAACACTGAAAAGAATTAAATTGATAATCAAATTTATGCTTTAGCGGAGGTATACCATGGATTTTAAAGACCCCAAAAACAAAAAGGATTTACAAAAAGCCATTTCATCTTTGTCATCAGCTTATTCCAATATGTTAATTTCAATGACAGATCAAGGTGATTCTAATTACAAAAAGGCGGCGCTTCTTTACTACTGGCTACGAGACTACAGAAACTATATCAAAAATGAATCAAAATTCAATTCTGTTCATACTCCGCCTTTCCGACGTGGAAATATAGTAAATATTAATTTTGGTTTTAATTTGGGAAGTGAACTTGGTGGACTGCACTACGCAATAGTTATTTCTGACAGCATTCCCAAAAATCCAATGCTGATAGTTGCGCCCATGACTTCACTTAAACCTCACCACCAATTAAATGGTTGTGAGATATTTATAGATAACCAACTATTTTTACAATTGAAAGGTAAACAAGATGCCCTTGTACAAACATTAAAACATCAGCTCGCCACTTTCACTGATAAAGAACCAAATGATACCGTAGACGACATTATCTCCAAATTAGATCAACTCCAAAAAATAAAACGGCAAATTCAAAAATTAAAGAACGGAAGTATAATCAACATCAGTCAAATTCGTGCAATAAGTAAAATGCGGGTCATTGACCCACAAAGTCCTATTGATGTATTTTATAATATTTCAGTTTCATCTGACGTATTGGATAAAATAGACAATAAAATAAAACAGTTTTTTACGAATCCTAATAAGCTCTAATATTTGACATGAATCTTAGATTCTGATACAATGTGGTCACAACTTGAGGAGTACTCCTCAAATAAATTATGGACTTTGCGGCATGCCCGCACTACCGTAGAAAGACCTCGTATCCTTTAGGTACGAGGTCTTTCACGTTTTATATCTAACAATATAACGGGGTGATCTCATGAAACAATATAAAAGAGGTTCTTTAGTCTACGATAAACTCCATGACAGTTATCGTGCTTTTATCATGATCAGCGGAAAAAGATACTCCAAACGGTTTAAAAATAAAGACGATGCGATGGATTGGATGGCAAGACAAAAAATAGCAGAGCGTGACGGTAATTTCATCGAGCCGTCAGATATGCTTGTTGGCCAGTGGCTTTTATATTTCCTTTCTACTTACAAAAAGGATACTGTCAGAGCCAGTACATATGAAAGATATCTCTATCTTGCCGCAAAGATTGAGCCTATTTCAAAAATTCCTCTCCAGTCTTGTACCGTGTCTCATGTACAAGAATTGTTAAACAATTTAACTCCGGACTGTTCCCGCAAAGTTCATGTTCTTTTACATGCTGCATTTCAGCAAGCTGTAGTTTTAAGTATTATCCATAAGAATATCGCCCGTCTTGCAAAAGCCAAAAAGATTGTCCGTGATGAACCCGGCATATTTAACAAAAATGAAATTAACAAAATTCTTTCTTACGCAAAAGATAAAATCTCCGCTTTCTATCCTATTTTCCTTTTAGCAGCTCATACTGGCATGCGTAGGGGTGAAGTGTTGGGCTTGCGCTGGAAAGACGTAAATTTGAAGAATGGCACCGTTATTATCCGCCAACAATTACAGCGTGTCGGCAGTGAAATTACATTTCAGCCTCCGAAAACAAAATCAGGAAAAAGAAAAATCTCAATTCCCGCTACGGTCACCGCCGCACTGCAGGAATTGAGAAATAACGAAAAGACAATAGATATCAAGCAAGAGACGCTTGTTTTCAGAAACACAAATAATAATCCTGTCCGCCCTGAGGCTTTAGAACGTGCCTGGAAAAAAGTAATTACACAATGCGAACTGCCTCATAGAAATTTCCATTGCTTGCGGCATACCCACGCCACCCTATTATTAGCCGCCGGTATTCCGATTATTGAAGTGTCCCGCCGGTTAGGTCATGCAAGAGTAAGCCACACCTTAGATTTATATGGCCATGCTATCCCAAGTTATGATGAACGGATTATAGAAAAAATTAATCAGATTTATGGTTAAAAAGTGGAGCAGTTGGTGGAGCAATCTCACCCATATTTTGCTCCACTTTGCCATTTTTAACCCCTTTTAGCCTCACAAATAAATCCGCCAGACATATTGATTTTATCGATTAAATCACGCTTTTTAAAAATAATTCTTCCCATATAAAACAGAACTCCGGAACCAGGTGCGAGGGTTCGAATCCCTCTAGGCGCTCCATTTATATTAAAACATTCTCGTTATAATCATAAAGTTGCACAAAACGCTAAATGTCGGCATATAGCACATAAAGAAGGTCGTAAATTAATAATGCGCCTTCTTTTTTATTTCATCAATCAGTATTTATAATCATTTTTCATCAATAAATATCCGTGGAATCCGTCTTAGCCCACAAAGAATTTCATAATGAATTGTACCGGCCAGTTCTGCCAGCTCATCCACTTTAATTTCTTCCTCCCCCTGTTTTCCGATAAGAACGACTTCATCACCAGGCATTACGGTATCATCAACAGCCGCCATAAGCTGATCCATACAGATACGCCCCACGATAGGACAGCGTTTCTCTCCAATAAGAACTGTTCCTTTATTAGAAAGTACACGGGGATATCCGTCTGCATATCCGATAGGAATCGTAGCGATTCTCATATCCTTTCCTGCTGTATATGTAGCACCATACCCTACGGTTTCTCCCTTATGCACCACCTGCACATGGGTAATATGGCTTACTACAGTCATCATATACTTTAAATCCAGATAATTCAGCATCGTATTAGAAGGAGAAGGCCCATACTGGATAATCCCCGGGCGCACCAGATTGTACCAGCTTTCAGGAATATCCACGACCCCTGCGCTGCTTGCTGCGGAAATAACCAAATTCTCTAATGACGGCATAGCGGAAAGGGCCTCTTCAAATTCTGCCAGTTGTTTATACGCTTTACTCTTATTTTTTGCATCAGCTGTTGCCAAGTGGGTAAACAACCCATGAATATGCAGGTGGGGATATTTTTTTAATTTTTCCAGAAAGGCAGGTAAATCTTTTGCATGTGTACCGATTCGATTCATTCCCGTATCAATAGGAAGCATCACTTCCACCATTTTTTTTAAAGTGGACGCGGCTGTCTCCAACGCCTCCAAATTAGTCGTATCATCAACAGGAAGAATAAGTTCTTCATTAACACCCACGGACATTTCTTCCGGAAGCGGCAGTCCAAGGACATAAACCGGACAATCAAAGCCGGATGCCCTAACGACACGGCCTTCTTCCACTCGGGCTACCGCAGCACCGACGCAGCCTTCCTCTAAAGCTGCACGCAGGCACTCTACCGCCCCATGTCCATAAGCATTTGCTTTGATTACAGCAAGCGCCGGTACGTTTTTTAAATGGCTGCGGATAACCCGCAGATTGTGACGAAACGCTCTTAAATCAATTTCCATGTATGATACCGGCATGTGGCTCCCTCCTTTTTAGTAAGTTCTTTTTATTTTAATGCAATAACTGTAAAAAGTAAAAACATTCACAAAATAAAACTGATAGGGATACTTCCCTGCCAACAGATTCAATCCAAAAGAAATTGTTCAAATACATAATTTCCAAGTGCCGCCCCTTTATAGGTCATTTGAATGTTCCCATTATTCAGGAAAATCATCTTTTCTTTTACCAGCTTTTTCACCACACTGCCATAAACTTCCATTATTTCTTTCCCATACCGCTGATAAAATTTTCTGCCATTGATGCCTTCTTTCATACGAAGTCCAAGAAATGCAAATTCTTCCATTTCTTCTTTTGGGGAAAGAGAAATTTTTTCTTCCACAGGCTCGTCTGCCGCCAACCGCTCTTCATACAGCCTTAAGTTAGAAATATTTTCCCACCGTTCATGCCCAATGCGGGAACAGGCAGAGGGCCCCAACCCTAAATAGTCTTCTAATTTCCAATACTTCCTGTTATGGGCAGATTGAAACCCTGTCCGCGCAAAACTGGAAATTTCATACCGCTCAAATCCGTAATGAGGAAGTATCCGACACATCGCCTGATACATTGCCCAACTGTCATTTTCTGACGGACGCGCCAGAATACCGCGCGACGCCATTTGGGAAAATCTCGTTCCTTCCTCCAAAATCAAACTATATACCGACATATGAGTAACCGGCAAGTGAACAGCATACTTTAATGTCTTTTCAAAATCATCCACTGTCTGCCCGGGAAGTTCGCACATTAAATCAATGCTGATATTTCTAAAACCGAGTTTGAATGCCCGATTGACAGCTTTCTCCACCTCAGCAGCCGTATGGCGGCGCCCAATTTTTACAAGAAATTCATCACGATTAGTCTGTACCCCCACAGAAATACGATTGACCCCCTGTTCCAAAGCATTTTTTAAATATGCTTCCGTCATATCGCAAGGATTCATTTCCATCGTAATTTCCGCATTCTCATAGATATGAAAATACCGGTGCAATGCTTCTATAATGCTTTTTAATTGATTCCCGGACAACACGGAGGGTGTCCCTCCGCCTAAATAAACTGTATCACAAAGTTTATCCTCAAAAAGTTTGCTTTTATTTTCCATTTCCTGCGCCAGTGCATCAAGGAAACTGTCTGTCAATTTGCTGACTACAGAATAAAAGCCGCAATAATGACAGCGGCTTCGGCAGAATGGAATATGTAAGTAAAGGCCAAGCGTTTTGGAATCAGTCATCTTTTAATACCGCCATGAAGGCTTCCTGGGGAATTTCTACGCTTCCCACCTGTTTCATACGCTTTTTCCCCTCCTTCTGTTTTTCCAGAAGCTTTTTCTTCCGGCTTACGTCACCGCCATAGCATTTGGCGAGGACATCTTTCTTATAAGCTTTAATCGTTTCTCTTGCAATAATCTTACTTCCTACCGCTGCCTGGATCGGCACCTCAAACTGCTGGCGCGGAATAATGTCTTTCAAGCGGAGCGCCAATACTCTGCCACGGGATGCTGCATTGCTTTTGTGGACAATAATAGACAGCGCGTCAATAAGATCCCCGTTCAGTAGAATGTCCAGTTTAACGGCATCTGTTTTTTGGTAACCGGAAATCTGGTAGTCCAAAGAAGCGTATCCCTTCGTTGCCGACTTCAACTTATCAAAGAAATCAAAAATAATTTCCGCCAACGGAATTTTATAAGATAAATCCACACGTGTTTCATCCAGATAAGTCATCGTCTGAAATTCACCACGACGATTTTGCACCAATTCCATTACATTACCCACCATGTCAGAAGGCACAAGTATTTCTACCTTGGCAATCGGTTCTTCTATATGCTCAATTTTTGTCATAGGCGGCAATTCCGCCGGATTATCCACGGCTATCATCTCCCCGTCTGTCTTGAATACATGATAGATAACCGACGGTGCCGTTGTAATCAATTTCAAATTATATTCCCGTTCCAGACGTTCCTGGATAACATCCATATGGAGCAGCCCGAGGAAACCGCAACGAAATCCGAAACCAAGTGCCTGTGACGTCTCCGGCACATATTCAAGCGCTGCATCATTGAGCTGCAACTTTTCCAATGCCATCTTCAGCTGATCATAATCTTTACTTTCAATAGGATAGAGGCCGCAGAAAACCATAGGCAGCGCCTTACGGTATCCGGGAAGAGGTTCTTTGGCACCATTTCCAGCGGATGTAATTGTGTCACCTACTGCACAGTCTCCTACATTTTTTATGCTCGCTGCTACATATCCCACAGATCCACAGGTCAAAGCAGCAGTAACTTTGGGAAGAGGCGTAAAGTATCCTACTTCTGTAACCGTATACACTTTCCCTGAAGACATCATCTTTATCTCCATACCTGGCCGGATCTCCCCATCCATAATACGGACATAAGCAATAGCACCTTTGTAAGGGTCGAAGATGGAATCAAAAATCAGACAGCGGAGCGGTTTATCGGAACGATCTTCCGGCGGCGGAACTAATTCCACAATCCGCTCCAGCACATTCTCTACATTAAGACCGGTTTTAGCACTTACCGGAACCGCTTCTGACATATCCAGCCCGATAACATTTTCCACTTCTTTCTTTACCCGTTCCACATCGGCGCTGGGTAAATCAATTTTATTAACAACCGGGATAATTTCCAAATTATTATCAAGCGCCAGATATACATTGGCCAAAGTCTGCGCCTGTACGCCCTGTGTCGCATCAATGATAAGAATGGCTCCCTCACAGGCAGAAAGGCTTCGAGACACTTCATAGTTGAAGTCTACATGCCCCGGAGTATCAATGAGATTCAGCTCATACATTTCTCCATTTTTATATTTGTACATTAAACGGGCAGACTGCTCTTTAATCGTGATACCTCTTTCCCGTTCCAGTTCCATTGTATCCAGTATCTGCGCTTCCATATCGCGCTTCTGCACGGTTCCCGTCATCTCAATAAGACGGTCCGCCAGTGTAGACTTGCCGTGATCAATGTGGGCAATAATAGAAAAATTCCTGATATGGTTCGTATCCATAGTCTCTCCTGCATGGTTATTTATCGACAATTATTCTTATTTCATTCAGTACACATTATAGCAGAACCTCAAAGCGGGGAAAACTAATTTCCATGCCATTTTCTCATGACCGGCATAAGAATAGCAAGTAAAACCATAATGATCCCTGTTCCTTCAAACAAACCGAACGTCGTTCCAAAAAGGAAATAGGATGCGATGACAGAAACGGCCGGTTCCACGGTCGCGGTCACTGATGTCTGCTCTTCAGTCAACCAGGCAAGTCCGGCATTATAGCAAATGAAAGCGATAACCGTACCGCAAATAATAATCATGAATATATCAAAAAGTACATCATCATGAAAAAACGTGCCTAAATCAGTAACAGGATCAGCCATATACCCCATTATACCGCCGAAAAGCATGCCGAACATAAGAAGAAATGAATTATCCAGTGTCATCATCAATTGCTTTGGATAAATGGAACAAAAAGCATAAAATACGGCGGACAAAACACTGTAATAGATACACTCCGCAGGAACAGACAATGTCCGGGGATCTCCTCCTGTCGCCAGAAGAAATACACCTCCTACCGCCAGCACCACAGCAAACATGTCACCCATCCCCGGTACCTTTTTTCTTCGCAGAGCCCCCTAGCAGATAACAAGTGCGGGGCATATATACTGAATCACCGTAGCCACAGCCGCGTTTCCCGCACCAATTCCCGCAAAATAAGTATGCTGCATAAGCATGAGCCCCAGACCGTAAAAAATAAGTTTGATCCATAATGTAGGATATTCCTTAAGTATCCGCATAGACCGCCCCAAGGTTCCCCGTATAAAAGCAATCACGAAAATAATAAGCGCCGTAGAAATCATACGGAAAACAGTCAGGTCCATAGCGGTATGATCATTATGTGCAAGAAAATGCTGGGCCGCAAGCCCGCTTCCCGCCCACATGGTTCCAGCAATTATCACTAAAAAAACTGCAAAGAATTTCATAGCGTCTCCTTGCGTATCAAACATACACGCACAAACTTATTTTTAAATTTATTCTTTAATTTTAACAAAAAACTGTTCCCCTGCAAGGATGTCAGGAAAACAGTTTTGTTTAGTACTATTTCATTGGCTATTATTAGACAAAATACCTTTGACATTTTTCTGAAAAAGATTTCATATAGGTTTCCGCCTTTTCCAAATCCACCTTATTCGGATGCCCCACCGCTTGAGCCGCGCATTTTTCCATTTCTGGCCCACTATGGGGAGTAGTTATCCCCATGGTTCTCATTGTTTCCAACAATGCAGGATTGATTTCACCTTGTAAAGCAAAAACACCAATTACTGTATTTCCTTCAGGCAAAACCATGGCTGCATTGGCAAATCCTATAATAGCATGCTCCGATTCAGGGTCTGCCCCCATTGTTTCAAAAAGGACAATCTTCTTTTTATGCAATGTACGCAGATATTTCTTCATCTTTTCATCAACACCGCCCCTATCTAACCAGTACCCTGCAAAAATCACATCAAATCCATCAGCATCTCCCGCCTCTTCTATGGAATGAATTTCGCTTCCTATTGGTGCAACCCGTGCCAAAGCCTCTGCCACCTTTTTTGTATTCCCTGTTTTACTGGAATATACAATCAAAAACTTCATATTCCCTCCTACTTCATATTAATCATGCCGTGCCAATCTGCTTTCTTGGTATTTTCTGGTAATCCAAAACACATGTAATCCGCTGCACGGAGTATAAGACGTGTCATTGTACGATACCAATATCTTCCGGGTGATGTCATTCTCCATTGATTTTCTATCAGTTCCAAAAGCCCCCAAACTTCCCAAGTTTGGAAAAGCGGCATCAATAATTTTGCAACAGGCAATCCAAACATTTCTTCTAAAGCAGATAAATCAATAATTCCCCGGTTTCCTGCTGATTGAAGTGCGGAAAAGAAAGCATGGTATTTCCCTTCTTTTTCTGCTGCCATAGGGCAATACATTCCCATCTTAACCACAGAATGATACATAGCATCAGGAATAGGTTTCATAAAACTGACCCCTCCGATTCGTCCGCCGCAGGCCATTCCAATCGCAAAAAGATCATCACTGCCAGAAGCAATTGTATTGTACAAATTTCTTTCGGATTGTTTCATCCGCCAATGAGAACAGGAAATATTCTCTGCCCCGATCGCATTCAATTCTTCTTCCGCTACCTGAAAGAAGACCTGTACTTCCGATTCTATCAAACACTTTCCTGCTGCTGCAAAAGATTTCCCCAAAGGAGAATCAGGAAGAAGCTGAAGCTTGTATAAATCTAATCCAGCAATGCCGCAAGCAGCGGCATCCCGAATATCCTGACGCATCGTTTCTTCTGTTTCATAGGGCAAACCATAAATTAGATCAATAATGATATCTGCTTTTTTCTTTGAGTAAATGGAAAGCTGTTTCAGCACTTCTTCTCGTGAATAAGGCCGACCAACTGTATTTCTTACCTGGCTGTTAAATGACTGTATGCCAAAGCTGAAACGGGTTACCCCACCAGCTATGGCCACGTCCATCTTTTCTTCTGTCATATCCGACAAACTTGATTCCATGGTGACTTCCGCATCCTCTGTTAAAAGGAATGTTTTCTTTATAGCGCAAAGTATATCCGCCATATCTCCTGCTGAAAGGATGCCCGGTGTACCACCACCAAAAAAGACGGCAGATATTTTTGATTTTTTAACATAAGGCTTATCGGACAGTGATTCCAGTTCTTTCAGTAAAAGCTCCACATATTCATGCTGTGCCTTATTTTCTCCCTTCTTTTTGAAAAAAGAACAATAGGTACATGATAAACGACAAAAAGGAATATGGATATAAACTGCTGCCCTTTGCGTAGGTGTACCATTAAATAAAACTTCCTTCATTGCTCCCAGTACCTTTAACCGGGACAAAGGTCTTGTATCCCGCTCTTTATAGGGAACATCGTTCCATTCGATCTTCCATGGACTTGCTGCAGTACCACCTCCTTCAGGAATCGTATCATACCATTCAGCAATACATTCTTCAAAATGGTTCATTCCAAATCCCCCTCATATGCAAGATTTGCCATTATTTTCAATGCTTCCGGATAATGAATTCCAGGACTGGACAAAAATAAATTCTGTGGCAGAAAATATACCCTCCCCGTTTGCACCGCTTTTAAACCTGCCCAGGCAGGTTGTTCAAAAAAAACTTTAAAAGCTTCTTCCTCTTTTCCCGGCAGCATCATTGTTGTTAAAAAAATGATATCTGGGTTCTTTTCTACCAATGCCTCTAAGTTAAAAGGCACCATATTAGTACCATCTATAAACATACCAGCAAAAACATTACTGATATGGAGACGTTTTGCAGTCTCTCCTGCAATTGTCTCTTCCCCCTCAAATGTTAACGATCGCGCCGTTCCATGAAGAATTGCACAGGTAAGTCCTTTATCAGGCATTTTCTTTTCCGTTATCGCCATACGTTCTCGAATCGCAGTAACCACTTTTATCCCTTTCTCATGATGTCCTGTACTATCTGCAAGTACTTGTATCGCATTTTCCACATCTTCATAACGCGAAAGAGACAAAAGCAGAAAAGGTATGTTATTGGTCTTGAAGACAGCTTCCAATTTATTATGGAGTCCGACCAGCCCAACCACAAGATCTGGGTTCATTGCAACAACAGATTCTATGTTGATATCGTACACATATCCCACTGTCTTTTTTCCCCTTGCCCATGCAGGTTCTTTTATACTCGGATTATTAGCCCATGCTTCAAAATCACCATCTACAGCAAGAAGAATTTCCGGAAAAGCAGTCGCCAAAAGCACTACCCGTTCTGGCTTCTTTTCCAATTCCACTGTACGCCCCGCGCTGTCAACTACTTGATAAAAAGCCGTAGTTTTGGGAATTTCCTGCTGGGTTCCACAGCCACTGGATAAAATAACCTCAGCCACTATAAAAAAGCTAAATAGAAAATTTCTTTTCATCAAAAAGTATGCTCCCATCCTATCGACCAAAAACGTCCATCCAAGTCACAGTTTGTGTCTTTCTTTCCAAAAACATTTTGTACCGTGCCATAAATGCGAGTATCTTTGTTAATTTTCCTTGTAAGCACAAAACTGGTCAAACTATAACTCTTTTTATCATCAGGCATACCATCACCATTTGCATCTGTTACAAATTTATAATCAAACTGATTCCAAAGCATCGCACTCCATCCCTTATCTTTATGGTCATCATAAATAAACTGGTACACTTGAGATAATTTTGCCCTCTGTGTCAAATCAATATGCTTTGTCGTATCTTTGGCATTCAACCATGTAGAGGTCACTTTAAATTCCAATACATCATTAAATTTATATCCCAACGTGCTTTCCACACCTTTGATACGGGCAGTATTCACATTTTCATAACGATACAGGCGATGTCCATTATTTTCTATTTTTACAAATCGGCTATTAATCAGATTATCCACATCACTGTCAAAGTATGTAATTGAACCATACCCTTTTCCAAACTTTGCTTCAATCCCCAAATCCCAACTGGTAGACTCTTCTGGCTTCAAATTTGAATTACCAGTAAGATGCACCCATGTCGTTCCCATCATTCTGTCCAAATCATAGAAAAGCTGGAATACCGTGGGCGCCTTAAACCCTTTGCCATAATTGGCTTTCACACGAAAATTTTCATTTGCGCTGTAAGTCACCCCTAATTTCGGAGATGCATGACTGCCATAAATACTGTGATGATCATAGCGAATTGCAGGAACAATAAACCATTTCCCATATTCCATTTCATTTTGGATATAGCCGGCATATGTAGAAAAAGATTTTCTGGAACGATTCTTCGTTATTCCATTTTCAGTTAACTCACTGATACCATCTCCATTAACCCCTAAATCGGTACCAGATATATTCTCGCGAACATATTCCGAACCAAAAGTCAAACGATGGTGCTCATTCAAAGAAATCGTGTTTCTCCCATCTATAGCCCATATATTATGAAAATTATAATTAAAATCATATGTATTATACTGTTTCTTTAAAACAGCTCCATAAGCCATTTTAGACAACCTATCAGCACCAGGAATTGCCTTGATTACTTTTTGATTTCTTTTGCTATCCCAATCAAACTTGCTCATATATGCGCGCAATTGCCAATCATTTCGATCTGTTTTCCCGTTCCAGCTGATTCCATAATTCTGCTGTTTATACTTTTTCATCCCATCACCAGAAATCATCGCTTGTCCGGAAAGTTTCTTCATTCCCATATATACAGGGAATTCCCTTAACATCGGATCTCCGCTGTCGCTTTCTAAATTCTGACTATAATAATCAACCCACACATTAATATAATTATTATTATTAAAATAATAATTTAATGATGCGTTATATGTCTGTGCCGTTCCATAAGAATTGGACTCCGTTGCTTCCGGTTCCATATCTCTGCGGATTTTATTAAACCGCATATCAAAAGTAGAAGAAAACTTTCCGATTCTTCCTGTATCCGCATGCCACCAATGGCTCGTATCATTTGAAGTCTGTTCCAATCCAGTAACAAGAGATATTTTCATACTTGGCCTTGTAATAATATTTATCACGCCTCCCATCGCTTCCGAGCCATAAAGAGCACTTGAGGGACCACGGACAATTTCTACCCTTTCCACATTACTTAAATTGATACGATCTAGTGCCATAGCATTTCCAAGACCGCTCGCATCCGCTTCATTAGCCACACGCCGTCCATTAATCATAATAAGAGATTTATCCGTACTCATACCGCGAATAATAATATCATGACCGCCACCACGAACTTTGCTTTTTTGAAAAATATTTGCAAAATCTGTAAGTAAATTCCGCATACTGTGAGCACCACTTCTCCGGATATCCGCTTCAGTAATCACCTGCATCGATGCAGGTACCTTTTCTATTGTATTCTCCGTACGAGTCGCTGTTATAACCACCCCAGGCAACTCATAATAATGAGGATACTCAGCAGCATAGCTTCCTCTGGAAATAGACAACACAACAGCAGCAACTAAAATACTTTTCATTCCCTGTTTCATACAAACTCCTCTTTCCTTTAAATGCTTAAATAAAATACTATAGAACTCCCATCTCCACAAACAGACAAGTAAAACCACCCCTTCCTTTTTCATATATCTGTATGTAAACCCTCTCATGATTTTATTGTCAGTTTTTTATAATTTTATATTATTTATTTAATATCAAATTAACATACATGAGTTTGTGAGTCAATTTTTATTTTCGCGTCCCTTCGCTCCTTCAAAAGATGTTCTCCGCCTATCCCG